>Ga0316628_100005066_pt1 | contig 10469 bp, 7 predicted proteins | sample OWC_Aug_M2_C1_D5_FD_207648 | JGI IMG/M metagenome (GOLD analysis project Ga0316628, IMG submission 207648) | Wetland soil microbial communities from Old Woman Creek delta, Ohio, United States - OWC_Aug_M2_C1_D5_C | ecosystem: Environmental > Terrestrial > Soil > Wetlands | place: USA: Ohio... | reverse complement strand
AAAGTACCAACGCACCAATATTCTACAAAAACCCTCTTTCTCTGTCAACTTTTCCCGCCGGCCCAAAGGCAAAATAGAATAATACACTAGTCCCCGGTGCCAAAGCAAGTTTGACATCAGGCAAATTCTCCGTTATATTCTTTAATGAATTCATACGGGGCCCCGTGGTGTAGCGGTCTAACATGCCACCCTGTCACGGTGGAGATCAGGGGTTCAAATCCCCTCGGGGTCGCTTCTTCACTACACAGTCCTACAGCTCTTCATACCTGACATCGAAGAAGAGCCAAAATTCAAACATTTGTTTTCAACAATGCTGGGCCGGACTTTGTTTTTGAAGATCGCCAATAGAAGTCTTGTGTGAAGATTATGGTAAGAGGGTGCGCGTCGCCCTCTCTTGCTCAACACTCATCGCATTCGGTTTTCCCAAATCGAGGAGGCTACAAAAGCAAATCGTTATCGAAAGAATCGCTTATCGTCGGCTTTTGCATCCGGCAGTTAGCCTTGGCATAGTCAAAAGCCTCTTCGATAACCACATCTGTCGGCTCTGGCAAGATATCATCTTCGTCATGGTCATACCTATCGGCTTTGCTGGCCAGCATGCCTTGATCAACGAAGAAATAAGTGAAGTCCCCGTTCTCCCCCCAGTTACCCTCATAGGACACCCCACTTTCGGAACAAGCCATATTAATGATCCTACCCGTAGCCGTCAGGTCGGTCATACCGCCGGCAAGGCAGCTGTCAAATATGAAAATAATCCTTGACGTATTGAAACCAGTGAACCAATCCTTTAGCTGCCCATCCCATATGGCAATCAAGCTGCCGGCGGGATCGCCATCATGACTGACAATTGCCTCATCCATCCCTTCTTTGTCGCCATCGGGCGCAACGCCCTTGGTGCCGTGCCCGCTGAAGAAGAAGACAATTTCGTCGCCGACCACTGCTTGTGACTTTGTAACGTTAATAGCATTTAGAATCGCAGTATAACTGGCACCCATATCCTTAAGTAGGCGAATGTTATTTGGGTCATACCCGTAAAGCGTAATTAGGGCGCTACGCATGTCCTCTGCATCATCATCGCAGTATTCAAGGTCATTTGCTTCACCCGGGTAATCGGAAATGCCGACTATGATGGCGTATTTATTTCCTGAGACGTTCGCACCTTGAACACCTGTGGCTGCCTGCGTGACTGGCTTACCCCCGCCACCTCCACCAGGCTTGCCCCGAAGGGTAATCTTCTTGACCAGCTGGACGTCAGTCGCTAGCAATGGCTTATCCATATCTGGCTTGGCCAGCACGGCTGGCGCTACGAGCACCATGACTAGCACCGCGACCAAGACAGCGACTATTAATCTCTTCATTTCAGCACCTCCTCACTTTGCTTGACGGCAGACGTTTATTCTATCATCTGGACTCGACCTGTCAAGTGTCTTCTACCGACCTTGGAGTTGGAAAATCGCGGGCTGCTATTTTGATTTGGATAACTCTGTACCGTTTACCGGGGGTTAATGGTCTGGATGATTCCTGATTCCCGCTTAGATAGCGGCGCTTCCAAAATAAATTAGTACGATGACGATGGCGAGCAAAAACCAGTATAAAGCGGGGACTGGCCCCCACCACTGCTTATGCCACCAGATTTTTCCCTTGCGGAAGTTCTTAATGCCATAATGCGGATTTAGAACAAACCAGAAAAAGTCTTCCAGAAAGACCATACCTACGTAAAAGCCCAGCAGCAGACTCTCTAACCGCCAGTTCCATGGGACGAAAAACAACGGTAGATGAATTATGGCAATCAGGAACAGGGTCATAAAAAAATGGTAGCCTGTTATCGGATGGCCACCCGCCAATTTGACAATCCATCCTTTTTCAATTCGCCAGCATGGTAGCTTCGCTGCCCAGCCATCCTTGCCTTCGATTTGAATTTCCCAGAAGGCAAGTAGAAAAGCGAGGAAAACCATAAAAGCGATTAATCCTAATATCACTACTATCTCTGCCAGTGTTTTTGGCTAGTTTATCATTTCCCAGCCCGCTCTGGTGAAATGAGTTACATCGCGCGTATGATTACTATTGTGTTATGGAAGGTGGCGTAAGTGGCTGCCTCATTGGTGATAGATGGCATACTGAATGTCACCGACGAATAACCAGGTTAAAGATACAGAAAGTGGATAGCTACTCGTTCCGAAAGCCGGCTAGTTGGTCCAGCACTAGTTACCCAGTCCCTGAAGTTCTTCCTCAGCGAAGCGTCTGACTGTCGTCAAACCTCTGGACTCAATCCTGGCCATATACCAGAAGCGAAAGGCATCCTTCTCGGGCTCTTTGTCCACGACACCGATTTGCCCTCTATACGCTGAAGGGGAATCAGCCCTGACTTTCACTTTGCTGCCCTTCTTGAACTTCGGCGCCACCCTCCCATACCCCCGGGGAAGATCATACTCCCTGCGTTTAATTGGATCAGACAGAACGGCGTAAGCCTCGTTTATTCTCTCCATTTCTTCATGGGCTTCCTCGCTCTCCCAATTCCTGTCCGGGTGGCATTGAAAAGCCGATCTGTGATAGGCCCTCTTTATTTCTTCGGCGCTGGCATCTGGTGCAATGCCCAAGACTTCGTAGTAGTCTCGTTGACTTTGCCTTCCGCACGTAATGACTCCCATGGGAAGTATTATACTGTTATCCAAGGGACAGTCAATAGCTCTTTTGTACTATGTCTAAGCCACACTGTACAGTCAGGAGGCAACGATCATCTCTTGGCGCAGCGGAGCAATATTCGAGCTTCTATTGCCCCAAACTGTACAATACATACTAGCGTTCATCCCCGAAGCCTACTTTGGACAGCGTCACTCTTTGATTCTCTGAGAGTATAATTATCGATGGTGAGCTAGTCCTTCTATGGTTCTCAGAGAAATCCACGCGCGCAGTATACTGTCCAAATCACAGGTCTTCGATTATGTGGTCAATCCGTACATTGGGTGTCAACATAGTTGTGTGTATTGCTACGCCCGCTTTATGAGGAGATTCACTGGACATAAAGAGCCGTGGGGCGAATTTGTTGACGTGAAGGTCAATGCCCAGGATCTATTGAAGCACGAGATAGATAAGAGGCGGCCCGGTAGAGTATGGGTGAGTGGAGTGTGCGACCCGTATCAACCACTTGAATCGAAATACGAATTGACAAGAAAGTGCCTGGAGATACTAATTGAATACGGCTGGCCGATAACAGTGCAGACGAAATCACCGCTTGTATTGCGTGACATAGATCTACTTAGGAGAAGAGATAAGATCGAGGTGGGCTTGTCAATTACCACTGCCGACGACGGGATAAGAAAGTTGTTTGAACCAGGTGCGCCATCTATTAAGGAAAGGATTGAAGCACTCGAGGAACTACATCTTGCCGGCATTAGAAACTATGCCATGATTGCACCAATGCTTCCCGGCGCGGATGAACTCTCTGGCCAACTTAATGGGAAAGTGGATTACGTGCTGGTTGATAGAATGAACTACCATTATGGCGATTGGGTGTATAGAAAACACCATGTTGAAGATGCCATGGGCTATGACTTTTTCTACTCGAAAGGTAATGAACTTGCCTCTGCTTTTGCAAAACAGGGCATCGATTGTCGAGTGTTATACTGATGGCATCGGACTGAAGGCTTTATTTCTTGATTATGGTGGCTAACGAGACGCGGAAGTGTTCACCGGGCGAAGCTGTCCGCCCCAGAATGTGCTCGCATTTACTTTGATGTTAGTTGGTGCGTATGGCACTGAACGAAATGAGTTAATGTGCAACAATCCAAGCTTCTCTGATTAATCTAACAATCCCAATAGTGCTACTATCAACTGTCGAACAGCCAGAATCGAAACAGTATTTCAGGATCCTGCTGGTGTCCTAAAGTAGCGGTAGCTTGACCAACTTGAGGTGCTACCGAAGCTGTTCCTGGCATTCACTCGCCAATAGTAGGTGGTGTTCGAGTTGAGAGTCCCTGGTGCTATATCATAATAGAGGTCGGTTATCCCGGTCTCGTTAACTATTAAAGTGGTGAAGCCGGAGCTGGTCGATACCTGTACCCCATAAGAGACGGCTCCACTCGAAGCATTCCACTCCAACCTCGGAGTTAGGCTGGGCACTGTTGAGCCATTGGCTGGTGACTTTAATATCGGTGCCGCTGGTGGTGGCGGTAGAGTTGTGGCTGAGCCCTCTTCACAGTAATCGGAGTTTAGTGTCCCCTTGTATGCCCTCACTCGATAATAATAAGTAGTACTGGCACTAAGATAGGTACTACTGTAACTGGTAACACCGGCACCTACGGTGGCTATCTGAGAATAGGAGCCAGAGCCTGTCTTCCTCTCTATCTTGAACCCCGTCTCATCACTGGAGTTGTCTTGCCAGGTCAGGTCTATCCTGCTTGACGACAGGGGCGTGGCTACCAGATCCGTCGGAGCGTCAGGCGGTGGTCCTATTGCCGTCTTGAGATACCGGTAGCCTGACCATCTTGAGGTGCTGTTATAGCTATTTATGGCATTAACACGCCAGTAGTAGGTGGTGTTCCAGTTGAGTATCCCTCCAGGCACATCATAATAGGGCTCGGTTATCCCGGTCTCGTTAGCTAGCAAACTGGTGAAACTGGAGCTGGTCGATACCTGTACCCCATAAGAGACGGCTCCACTTGAAGCGTTCCACTCCAGCCTTGGACTTAAGTTAGGTACCGTCGCACCGGTTGCTGGCGACTTTAATGTTGGTGCAGCCGGCGGTGGTGGTAGCGTCGTGGCTAAGGCTTCTTCACAGTAACCGGAGTTTAGTGTCGCCTTGTATGCCCTCACCCGATAATAATAGGTAGTGCTGGCAGTAAGACCAGTATTACTGTAGCTGGTAACACCGGCGCCTACGGTGGCTATCTGAGAATAGGAGCCAGAGCCTGTCTTTCTCTCTATCCTGAACCCCGTCTCATCACTGGAGTTGTCTTGCCAGGTCAGGTCTATTCGGGATGAAGATATGGGAGCAGCTACCAGGTTAGAGGGGGCATCCGGCGGTGGACCCACGGCTGTCTTAAAATAGCGGTAGCTGGACCAGCTTGACGTGCTACCAAAGCTGTTCCTGGCATTCACTCGCAAATAGTAGGTGGTGTTCCAGTTGAGAATCCCTTCAGAGACATCATAATAGAGCTCGGTTATCCCGGTCTCGTTAACTATTAAAGTGGTGAAGCCGGAGCTGGTCGATACCTGTACCCCATAAGAGACGGCTCCACTTGAAGCATTCCACTCCAACCTCGGAGTTAGGCTGGGCACTGTTGAGGCACTGGCTGGTGACTTTAATATCGGTGCCGCTGGTGGTGGCGGTAGAGTTGTGGCTGAGCCCTCTTCACAGTAATCGGAGTTTAGTGTCCCCTTGTATGCCCTCACCCGATAATAATAGGTGGTCCCGGCACTAAGCCCAGTACTACTGTAACTCGTGACACCGACACCTACCGTGGCTATCTGAGAATAGGAGCCAGTGCCTGTCTTCCTCTCTATCTTAAAGCCAGTCTCATCACTGGAGTTGTCCTGCCAGCTAAGGTCTATCCGGGATGAGGATATGGGGGTAGCTACCAGGTTAGAGGGGGCATTCGGCGGTGGCCCTACTGCTGTCTTGAAATACCGGGAGCTGGACCAACTTGATGTGCTACTAAAGCTGTTCCTGGCGTTCACTCGCCAATAGTAGGTGGTGTTCCAGTTCAGAGTCCCTGGCGCTATATCATAATAGAGGTCGGTTATCCCGGCTTCGTTAACCAATAAAGTGGTGAAACTCGAACTGGTCGACACCTGTACTCCATAAGAGACGGCTCCACTTGAAGCATTCCACTCCAACCTCGGAGTTAGGCTGGGCACTGTTGAGGCACTGGCTGGTGACTTCAATGTCGGTGTTGGTGGTGGCGGTGGCAGAGTTGTGGCTGAGGCTTCTTCACAGTAATCGGAGTTTAGTGTTCCCTTGTATGCCCTGACCCGATAATAGTAGGTGGTGTTGGCAGTAAGGCCAGTGCCGCTATAGCTGGTAACACCAGCACTCACAGTGGCTATCTGAGAATACGAGCCAGCACCTGTCTTTCTCTCTATCTTAAACCCAGTCTCATCACCCGAGTTGTCCTGCCAGCTAAGGTCTATCCGGGATGAGGATATGGGGGTAGCTACCAAGCTAGAAGGAGCATTGGGTGGTGGTCCTACTGCTGTCCTAAAATACCGGTAGCTGGACCAGCTTGAGGTGCTACCAAAGCTGTTTCTAGCGTTAACGCGCCAGTAGTAGGTCGTGTTCCAGTTGAGAATCCCTGGTGCTATGTCATAGTAGAGGTCGGTTATCCCGGTCTCGTTGACTAATAAAGTGGTGAAGGCGGAGGTAGTGGCTACCTGCAGGCCATAGCTAGTAGCGCCGGTTGATGCATTCCACTCCAGCCTGGGGGTTAGGCTGGGCACTGTTGAGGCACTGGCTGGAGATTTCAGTGTTGGTGCTGAGGGTGGCGGCGGGAGGGTCGTGGCTGAGGCCTCGTTGGAATAGTCAGAATCGCCAGCAGCATTGTACGCCCTGACCCGATAATAGTAGTTAGTATTGGCAGTAAGCGCGGTATTACTGTAACTGGTAGTATCCACACCTACGGTGGCTACCTGGGCATAGGAGCCAGCACCTGTCTTCCTCTCTATCTTAAATCCAGTCTCATCACCGGAGTTGTCTTCCCAGTTGATGTCTATTCGGGAGGATGTTACGGCATCAGCCACTAAGTCGCTCGGTGCGTTAAGCGCTGGTGAGTTCAGCCATATAACGGTCACCGCTCTATGCTGCATACCGTAGTAGGTTCCGCCCCACGTCATCGTATGGTTATAGTAATCCCAGGTATCGTGTATATAGATGGTGTTCGTGGAGGTATCGTAGCCGTATCCCAGCATGGTATGACCCGTGACATGGATAAGCACGGGGCGCCCCGCATCAATCTCAGCCTGGAAGTCGGCGAAGGTGAAGCCCTTGCTAGGGTCGCTCCCCTGGCCCTGTATCGCTTGGTTGAAATTCATCGTCACCGTATAACCGCGAGACTCGGCGAATAACCTCATCCCGTGGCAGCCATCGCGGTAAGTAGGCTCCTGCCCCGTGTAATCATAGAGGGGATCACCAGTCGAGTAGTAGAAGAACGTGGTGCCTCCATCAATATTGCTGTATTTTGCCTGGTTGGTGCCCATGTAATCGCTTGTGCAATCGCCCAGCGTATGCTCTGTCCATTTGCCAAGATAAGGGTCAGGGCCGGCATTGCCATAGTCGATCCAGTAGTCATCAACATGCCCATTCATTGCCCCGCCGTCAACGCCTTTCTGAGTGGCACTGAGAGGGCATTCACCACAGACGACACTGGACCAAACGGTGTGTCCCCAAGCAGAGTTGTCCAGCGGGCAGACACCGCCGTTCGTCGGGCCTGCATACATGTTGCCATAACTAATGCGGTCGTAATAGCCGAAAAGCATCGCTGCCGAAGTAGCGGAGCAACCATAGCTCCAGTCGAATGCTGGCACGTCTGACAGAGCATTGGCCACCCCCGCAACATACATGTCCGGCACATTGGCCGCGGCTACTCTTATCCTGGGTGGCGCTATCGGGAAAACAGCCATGGTAATCTGTCGTCCGCTTTCATCAGTGATAATCTGTTCATAAGGACTGGCAGACTCGGCCAGGGTGGTTTGCGGCACTATACTGACAGCTAGAGAGAGTATCAGTGAGACAGATAATAGGAATGATACCCATCTCTTCTGAGAATCCACCTTATACATATTCACTCACCTTACCAACGAGCTAACGTGTCACTCCCCTTCTCAATGAATTGGTGCATCGGCACATTTCCACCGACCATGTTATTGTCTTGTTTCAACCTTCTTCAAATCCAAAGTGTTCTTATGGAAATCATTGTACCGCTATCTGAAGGACAGTCAATAGGCCTTCCGTACTGTGTTCTAGGTGAAAGGTAGGGTCAAGACGCAACAATCCGAAGTTCTGTTGCCCGACCTGAATGATGTGGACTTGTATTTATTTCCTGAGTCTAATCTGCACGGCCTCGCTCTCCAACTCCCTGATGGCGTCGGCAGCGATCCAGCGGGCAGTCTTCGAGTCGAGCCTCTGAATTTCCTTGGCAGTATTTAGCGCGGCTTCATTCAAATTGAGGTTCCTTTTCCCGATGTTCCTCAGAGCCCAGTTCACTGCTTTCTTAACGAAGTTACGCTCGTCCGTAGCCTCTCGTATTATTACAGGAAGTAACTCGATAAATTTGTCATCACTCACCTTCTTATCATGCCATGCCAGACAAGCTATCAACGAAAAGGCAGTCCTTTTGACAAACTCCTCTTCCCTCTCGGACCAGTCGATAATCTTCTTCCAGGCTAACTGGTTCTTTTCAAAAAGATTGTCGCACACCTGGTCGCAGATATCCCACGAATTAATGCCTTTCACCCAGTCCTCCATCTGTTCTTCAGTGAGCTTGGCCGGGTCACCGATCATCCCCGCCACGATCCTTGCTTCAGCTATTCCCGCCCTCCATAAATCTAGCGCCAGCTTGTGGTCTCTCCCTATCTCTTTAGCCAGTTTTCTCATATCAGGAACGGAGACGCCCAATCTCTTCTCAACCGTCATCCCGTATTTGGCCATTCCTTCTAACTGCTCTGGCTTGGCCTTGCTCTGGAGTCTATCCAGCACATCCATCACAGAAGCCATCGTTTACTCCTTTCGTACTGCTAGAAAATGCGGAACCCGTTATGCTCAGGGATAGGCCTAGCTCTTTGGACTGGGCAGAAAAACAGAACGTGACGCATCTCCGCAGTCCACCTACTTGCTGAATAAGCCCCCACAATCCTGTACCACTAAATAATCAATAATCCAACCAATGTAAACGCAGCGATAGGTGGCAGAGCCGGCATCGGCTTCCCTTTCAAGAATATCGCCTGAATCGCGTAGACGCTTATCAGTCCCACTAGTCCCAGGACTGCCATGATAGCCGCTGGCTTGAAGCCCCGGGCAAAATAAACGGAGGCTGTAAGCAGACAGGGGAAGGCAATATCGCCACCACCCAGTATGGAGTACTCCCTGTCGGCGGGATTCACCTCTATCATCTTCTCACCGTGTTTCTTCAAGTTTAGGTTCCACTCAGAATAGTTTTTGGGAATGATTAGTGCCGGCAAGGCATTTACCTGCGATAGTCTGTCTGCCATCCAGAGCATGAATTTGAAACGAACCGCCAGAAAGTCATAGACTGCCAGTGCCAGAATAATAGCCATACCGGTCCACGGCGTAATAAAGCGACCGAAGACTGCTCCCAGGCTGCTAACCGCCAGGATTAGTACCAGGTTGTGCAACCAGACAAGTGGTATCAAGAACCAAAATGCTCCAAATCCGACAGCGATGGCGACAGCTAGTGGAAGTGGCACGTAGAAGACAGTAGCGATGAATGTGCCCCAACTAAATAAAAGAGCAAACAAGAGTCTCAAAAGGACTCTTAGAGCTGTAAGGGGAATCTTATAGAGTATAAGTCCGAGCACGCCCGCTGCCGCAAAAATATAGACTAAAATTGGCCCCAACGCTGAATGGGCTGGCACTTCGATAACCTCTCCCTCGGGTGTTGTCGCTTCCCCGGGCCACCAGTATATTTCCTCGGATGGCAGGGTCGGTATTTCTATATCATTGTCCTCCAGAAACGGGTCTATACGGGGAGCAACAAGAAGAATGAGGATTTGAGCGACAACGAAAAGAAGAAGGCCGAAATAGACCGTATTCAGCTTTATCGGTCTCTTTGTGCTCATATACGGCGGTATTTTATATTAAAGAATGCTCAATGTCGAAGTATCACTGTGACTGGCAACACGGGCGAATTGGACAGTCTGTGTATGTGTGTATTGACTGATTTCAGACCTAAGGCTATGCCGATTTCAATAATGCTGTATATGCTTCTTCCTCGGTATCGGCTATCTCCCTAAGGAACGCTGAGCAGCCGCGACCATCGTATTCCAGCGCCCGCTCGCACAATTTTACAATGAGTTCTCCAGACTTTCTAAAAAGACCAGATGCATCGCCCCACTCTTTTCGTTGATACCTTTGCCCCAAGTCCCTAAACACTCGTGCCTGCTCAAATCGTAGTCCATCGTTGTGAGATAAGTCTCTGGCAATAAGCGGTGGCGTTAAACCAGCGTATGCGACCATGTGTCTGTAGCAATCCGCATTCGCCCAGGAGGCAATCTCCTTCGATAGCTTTCTCATGGCGGGAATGCCGAACATACTCACAGGTGGTTTGAGCATTCGCCCGGCTTTATAGGTAAAACCCTTGTCGGCAATTTCAAGTTCAGTCGGCATCTCTTGAGGTAATTGGAAGACTCTGTAGGTATTCTTCTTGCTCATGCCGGGGACATTAACATCCAGAGCCCTCACAAATTCCAGGTAAGGAATCTCCTGCGCACCGCCTACACTGCAGTCGTGAACAAAGACA
>Ga0316628_100005065_pt1 | contig 10471 bp, 18 predicted proteins | sample OWC_Aug_M2_C1_D5_FD_207648 | JGI IMG/M metagenome (GOLD analysis project Ga0316628, IMG submission 207648) | Wetland soil microbial communities from Old Woman Creek delta, Ohio, United States - OWC_Aug_M2_C1_D5_C | ecosystem: Environmental > Terrestrial > Soil > Wetlands | place: USA: Ohio... | reverse complement strand
AACATGGTGAAGCGCCACAGCAAGCCCAACCCCGGCAAAGGCGTCACCGGCGGCATCGTGGAGCGCGAGGCCCCGATCGCGATCGCCAACGTGATGCTGGTCTCAGCCGACGCGGGCCGCCCGACCCGGGTCGGCTACACGTTCCTCGAGGACGGGCGGAAGGTCCGTTCGGCGAAGGTCGACGGCGCGATTCTCGACCAGTGAGGAGAGAGGGTGCGATGGCGCGCTTGAAGGAGCTCTACCAGAAGGAAGTGATCCCGAAGCTCAAGAAGGAGTTCGGGATAACCAACCCGATGGCCGTCCCGCAGGTCGTCCGTGTGGTCTGCAACATCGGGCTCGGCGAGGCCCCGCGGCAGCCCAAGCTCATCGACCAGGCGGCGGAGGAGCTCGCGGCGATCACCGGCCAGCGGCCGACCATCAGGAAGGCCCACAAGTCGATCGCGCAGTTCAAGTTGCGCATGGGGATGCAGATCGGCTGTGCGGTGACGCTGCGGCGCGAGCGGATGTACGAGTTCCTCGACCGGCTCGTCAACATCGCCCTCCCGCGCGTGCGCGACTTCCGCGGACTGTCGCCGAAGGGGTTCGACGGCCGCGGCAACTACACGTTGGGGATCCGCGACCACTCGATCTTCCCCGAGATCGACTACACCAAGGTCGAGACCCCCAAGGGTATGAACGTCACGGTGGTGACCACCGCGGCGACCGATGACCAGGCCAGGTTCCTCCTGCAGGAGCTCGGCTTTCCGTTCGCAAAAGGTTAGGAGGACGCTGTGGCTCGTACCTCGCTCATTGCCAAGACGCTGCGGACACCGAAGTTCCGCGTTCGGCACCGGAACCGCTGCAAGCTGTGCGGGCGTCCGCGCGCCTACATCCGGAAGTTCGAGCTCTGCCGGCTGTGTTTCCGCAAGCTCGCCCTCGAGGGCTACCTCCCGGGCGTGACCAAGGCGAGCTGGTAGGGGAGGTGTGCGGTGACGATGACCGATCCCATCGCCGACTTCCTCACCCGGATCCGCAACGCGATGCAGGCCGGCAAGGACCGCTGCGACGTCCCGGCGTCCAAGCTCAAGCTCGAGCTGTCCAAGATCCTCCAGGAGGAGGGGTTCATCCGCACCTTCAAGGTCCTGGAGGAGGGTCCGCAGGGGACGCTGCGCCTGTACCTCAGGTACTCGGCCGACGGGGAGCCGGCGATCCACGGCCTCGAGCGCGTCTCCCGGCCGGGGCTGCGCGTCTACCGGGCGGTGGACGAGCTCCCCCATGTGCGGGGCGGGATCGGCGTCGCGGTGGTCTCGACTTCCAAGGGGCTCATGACCGACCTCCGGGCCCGCGAGCTGCGGCTGGGCGGCGAGGTCATGTGCCGCGTCTGGTAGGGAGGGAGTGATGTCACGCATCGGCAAGAACCCGATACCGATCCCGAAGGGAGTGCAGGTCAGCGTCAGCGACGGGGTCGTGGAGGTCAAGGGCCCGAAGGGCACGCTGCGGCAGCCGGTGCCGCCAGGCGTGTCGGTCGCCGTCGAGGGCGAGAAGGTGCAGGTGCGGCGGAGCAGCGACGAGCCCGACGTCCGGGCGCTCCACGGGTTGCTGCGCGCGCTCCTCGCCAACGCGGTCGGCGGGGTCACCGGCGGCTTCAAGCGCGAGCTCGACATCGTGGGCGTGGGCTTCAAGGCGGAGCTCCGCAACCCGCGCGAGCTCGTCCTCAACCTGGGCTACTCCCACCCCGTGGTCTACAAGGCCCCCGAGGGCGTCGCCATCAGCTACGACGCCAAGGCCAACCGGCTGACGGTCGAGGGCATCGACAAGCAGAAGGTCGGCCAGGTGGCGGCGGAGATCCGCGCTGTCCGGCCGCCCGACGTCTACAAGGGCAAGGGGGTCAAATACGCCGACGAGGTCCTGAAGCTCAAGGCCGGGAAGACGGGAGCGTAGCGCCATGGCTCACATCACGGACAGAAAGCAGCGCCGTCACCGCATCCACCTGCGCATCCGCAAGGTGGTATCGGGGACCGCGGAGCGGCCGCGCCTCGTGGTCTTCCGGTCGCTCGCCAACGTCTATGCCCAGCTGGTGGACGACGCGAAGGGGACGACCCTGGCCGCCGCCTCGACGATCGAAAAGGACCTGCGCAAGTCGCTTGCGCACTGCGGCAACAGGGCCGCGGGACGCCTGGTCGGCAAGGCGATCGCGGAGCGGGCCAGGGACAAGGGGATCACCTCGGTGGTGTTCGACCGAGCCGGCTTCCGGTACCACGGCGTGGTGAAGGAGCTGGCGGAAGCGGCCCGCGAAGCGGGCCTGAAGTTCTAGGGGTGGGGCCGATGGGCGAACGCGAGAGCCAATTCATCGATCACGTGGTCAGCATCAACCGCGTCACCAAGGTCGTGAAGGGAGGCAAGAACTTCTCCTTCTCGGCCCTCGTGGTCGTCGGCGACGGCAACGGGCGGGTCGGCTTCGGCAGCGGCAAGGCCCGCGAGGTGCCGCAGGCGATCCGCAAGGCCACCGAGGCCGCGCGGCGGGTGATGATCAGCGTCAAGCGACAGGGGACCACGATTCCCCACGAGGTCATCGGGCATTACGGGGCGGGAAAGGTGCTGCTGCGCCCGGCCTCGCCGGGAACCGGCGTGATCGCCGGCGGCGCGGTCCGCGCGATCGCGGAGGCGGCGGGCATCGCCGACGTCCTCACCAAGTCGCTCGGCACCACCAACCCCCACAACCTCGTGCGGGCCACCTTCGAGGCGCTCGAGCAGCTCACCACCAAGGAAGAGGCTGCGCAGCTGCGGCGGGCCCCCGTCGAGGCCGAGGTCGTGGAGGACGTCGAGCCGCCGACCGGGCCGCTGCCGGAGGTGGAGGTATGACGACCCGCCGGAAGGCACCCGCAGCGCGGCTGCGGATCGTCCAGGTGCGCAGCCAGATCGGCAACCAGACCCGCGTCAAGCGCGTCCTCACCGACGGCTTGGGCCTCGGGCGCATCGGCTCGTCGGTGATTCGGCCGGACAACCCGTACACCCGGGGGATGATCGCCAAGGTCGCCCACATCGTGACGTTCACGGAGCTGGCCGCCGAGCCCCACGCCGCGCCCGTGGAGGAGCCTCGTCCCGAGGTCGCGGCGAGCGTACCCGTCGCGGCGGCCGAGGAGGCTGCGCCGGCCGTGGCGGTCAGCGAGGCGCCGGAGGCGGTCGCGGCGGTGGCGTCCGAGCCCGCCAAGGCGGCGGCGAAGGCCGCGCGGCCCGCCCGGCCGCACCGGGAGGAGAAGGCCGCCAAGACGGTCAAGGCGGAGCGCAAGCCGAAGGCAGCCAAGGCGGGCGCCGCCCATGCCAGGGGCGAGGCGCACAAGACGAAGGCGGGCGCCAAGGCCACCGCGAAGCCCGCTGCGAAGCCCGCCGCCAAGCGCCCGAGTCGGAAGGGCAAGGAGTAGGTCATGGAGCTGCACAACCTCACACCCAAGCCAGGTTCCCGCAAGGACCGCAAGCGGGTCGGCCGTGGGCCCGGCTCCGGCAACGGGAAGACCGCGGGCCGCGGCCACAAGGGCCAGCTGTCGCGCTCGGGGCACACGCACCGCCGCAACTTCGAGGGCGGCCAGATGCCGCTCGTCCGGCGCCTCCCCAAGCGCGGCTTCACCAACATCTTCCGCAAGGAGTTCGCGATCGTCAACGTCGGCCAGCTCGAGCGCTTTCCCGCCGGCGCCGAGATCACACCCGACGTCCTGCTGGCCGAGGGGGTCGTGTCGCGCATCCGGGACGGGTTGAAGATCCTGGGCGACGGCGCACTCTCACGCAAGCTCACGGTCCGGGCGCATGCCTTCTCGAAGAAGGCCCAGGCGGCGATCGAGGCGGTCGGCGGCAGCTGCGAGGTGATCGGGAAATGATCGAAAGCCTGCGCAACATCTTCTCCATCCCCGACCTGCGCAAGCGGGTCATCTTCACGTTCCTGCTGCTCGGGGTCTACCGGCTGGGGGCGTGGATCCCGACCCCGGGCGTGAACCCGGAGGCGATGGCCGAGTTCACGAAGCAGGCGGCCGGGACGGTGCTGGGCTTCCTCAACCTCTTCTCGGGCGGGGCGCTCGGCCGGATGACGATCTTCGCCCTCGGCATCATGCCGTACATCTCCGCGTCGATCATCCTCCAGCTCCTCACGGTGGTCTGGCCGTACCTGGAGAAGCTGTCCAAGGAAGGGGAGATGGGGCGGAAGAAGATCACCCAGTGGACCCGCTACGGGACCGTCGTCATCTCCGTGATCCAGTCGCTCGGCATCTCGGTGTTCCTCGAGAAGACCTCCGCCCCCGGCGGGCTGCCCCTCATCCTGCATCCCGGCTGGGGGTTCCGGCTGCTCACCATGCTGACCCTGACCACCGGGTGCGCGTTCGTGATGTGGCTCGGCGAGCAGATCACCGAGCGGGGCGTCGGCAACGGCATCTCCCTCATCATCTTCGCCGGCATCGTGGTCGGCCTGCCGCGGGCGATCCTCACCACCTTCGAGGACGTCCGCACTGGCGCCATGTCGCTGCTCACGGCGCTGATCTTCATCGTCTTCGCGGTGATCGTGGTCGGCGCGATCGTGCTGATGGAGCGGGCGCAGCGACGGATCCCGGTCCAGTACGCCAAGCGGGTGGTGGGCCGCAGGATGTACGGGGGCCAGAGCACCTACCTGCCCCTGCGCCTCAACACCGGCGGCGTGATCCCGGTGATCTTCGCGGCCTCGATCCTGTCCTTCCCGCAGTCGATCGGCCAGATGATGGACAACCCACTGGTCAAGTCCATCGCGGCGGCGCTGGGATGGGGCCAGCCGCTCTACAACCTGGTCTACTTCGCGTCGATCATCTTCTTCTGCTACTTCTACACCTCGATCATCTTCAACCCCCAGGACACCGCCGAGAACATGCGCAAGTACGGCGGCTTCATCCCGGGCATCCGGCCGGGGCAACGGACCGCCGACTTCATAGACATGACGCTCACGCGGATCACGCTGGTCGGCGCCATCTACCTGGCCCTGGTGGCGATCCTCCCGGAGATCCTGATCACCGGCTTCAAGGTCGCCACCATCCCGCTGATCGGCGGCCCGCTCGACGCGTTCCTGCCGCGCTGGTTCACCGAGGGCCTCAACGTGAAGTTCTACTTCGGCGGCACCTCGCTGCTGATCGTCGTCGGCGTGGCGATGGACACCGTGCAGCAGATCGAGGCGCAGATGGTGATGCGCCACTACGACGGTTTCGTCAAGGGTCGTCGCATGCGCGGGCGAAGGGGCTGAGCGATGGTGACGCGAGCCCTCGACCTCGTCCTCCTCGGCCCGCCGGGCGCCGGCAAGGGCACCCAGGCCAAGCGCATTGCCGCCGCCTTCGACCTGTTGCACATCTCGACCGGCGACCTGCTGCGCGAGGAGGTCGCCAAGCGCTCGGGGCTGGGGCAGGAGGCGGAGGGCTACATGAACCGGGGCGAGCTGGTGCCCGACGCCCTGGTGGCGAAGATGCTCTCCAAGCTCCTGCACTCCCGCCGGGCGGCCCTCGGCTGCGTCTACGACGGCTACCCCCGGACCACGGCCCAGGAGGCCTTGCTCGAGGACCTGCTCGCCGAGCTCAACCGGCGCGTCGACGTGGCGCTCTACATCGCCGTCCCCGACCCGGAGATCCTCGCCCGCGTCACGGGGCGGCGCTCCTGCCCCGCGTGCGGTGCGGTCTACCATCTGACCGCCCAGCCGCCGAAGAGCGACGGAACCTGCGACGCCTGCAACGGTGCCCTGGTGCAGCGCGAGGACGACCGCGAGGACGTCATGCGTGAGCGCCTGAAGGTGTACCGCAAGCACACGGCCCCGCTGCTCGACCTCTACCGCTCGCGCGGCATCCTGCGCGAGGTCGACGGCGCCAGGAGTCCCGAGGAGGTGTTCCAGGATCTGCGCGAGGCGATGGGGAGCGTCGCAAAGTGATGGTGCTCAAGACCGCGGACGAGCTGGCGATCATGGACCGGGCCAACGCCCTGGTGCACGAGACCCTCGGCCTGGTCGCCGCGGCCGCCGCTCCCGGGGTCACTACCCTGGAGCTCGATCGGCTGGCGGAGGAGCGCATCCTCGCCGGGGGCGGGCGCCCGGCGTTCAAGGGCTATCGCGGCTACCCAGCGACGTTGTGCACCTCGATCAACGACGTGATCGTCCATGGGATACCGTCGGCGAGCCGGAAGCTGCGGGCGGGCGACGTGCTCGGCCTCGACTGCGGCGTGGTCCTCGACGGATTCGTGGGGGACGCGGCGGTCACGGTGCCGATCAGCACGGTCGCGGCGGAGGCGGAGCGCCTCCTCCGGGTGACCCGCGAGTGCCTCGAGCTGGCGGTGCAGGTGGTGCGCCCGGGGCGCCGGCTCACCGACATCGGCGAGGCGATCCAGAGGAACGCCGAGGCGTCCGGCTTCTCGGTGGTGCGGGAGCTGGTCGGGCACGGCATCGGCCGCTCGATGCACGAGGATCCGCAGGTCTACAACTTCGGACCGGGGGGACGCGGGCCGGAGTTGAGACCAGGTCTCGTCCTGGCGATCGAGCCGATGGTGAACCAGGGCGTTCCCGGAGTGACTTTCGACGACGACGGCTGGACAGCACGCACCGAAGACGGTAAGCTTTCCGCCCATTTTGAGTACTCGGTGGCCGTGACGGAGAACGGCCCGTGGGTGCTCGGTGTGGGCGGGAAGTGAGGAGAAGGTATGGCGAAAGAGGAGGCCATCGAGGTGATGGCCACCGTGCTCGAGGCCCTGCCCAACGCGGTGTTCCGGGTGGAGCTCGAGAACGGGCACGAGGTGCTCGCGCACATCTCGGGGAAGATGCGGAAACACTTCATCCGCATCCTCCCCGGGGACAAGGTCCTGGTGGAGCTTTCCCCCTACGACCTCACCCGGGGCCGGATCGTGTACCGCTACAAATGATCCCGCCTCCGGCGGGATCATCCCGAGCGCAGCGAGCGATCTCGTCAAGCTCGGGAGGGGGTTGGAGAGAAGGGGCTGAAGGGCCATGAAAGTTCGTTCCTCGGTGCGCAAGATTTGCAGCAAGTGCAAGATCGTGGTGCGCAAGGGGGTCGTGCGCGTCATCTGCGAGAACCCCAAGCACAAGCAGCGTCAGGGATGACGAGGAGGTAGGCAGTGGCACGAATCGTGGGCGTCGATCTTCCCCAGAACAAGCACGTGGATATCGGTCTGACGTACATCTACGGCATCGGCCGACCGCTGTCGCTGGCGATCCTGAGCAAGGCCAAGGTTGACCCGATGGTGCGCGTCAAGGACCTGTCCGAGGACGAGGTGCGCCGTATCTCCCGCGTCATCCAGGACGACATCAAGGTGGAGGGCGACCTGCGCAAGGAGGTCGCCATGAACATCAAGCGGCTGATGGAAATTGGCTGTTACCGCGGGATCCGGCACCGGCGCGGGCTGCCGGTGCGCGGCCAGCGTACGCACACCAACGCCCGGACCCGCAAGGGTCCCCGGCGCGGCACCGTGGCCAAGAAGAAGCGGGCCACGAAGACGTAGGGCAAGGGGAAGGCACGTCATGGCAAAGGCAACCAAGGCTGCGAAGAAGGGCACCCGCAAGCGCGAGCGCAAGAGCGTACCGCACGGCGTGGCCCACGTTCAGGCCACGTTCAACAACACGATCGTCACCATCACCGACCCTGCCGGTGGCGCGATCTGCTGGAGCTCCGCCGGGCGCATCGGCTACAAGGGCTCGCGCAAGGGAACGCCGTACGCGGCGCAGCTGGCGGCCCGCAACGCCGCCGAGCAGGCGCAGGAGCACGGCGTCCGCAGCGTCGACGTCGAGCTGAAGGGACCCGGGGCGGGGCGGGAGTCCGCGATCCGGGCGCTCGCGGCGTCGGGGATCGAGATCAAGAGCATCAAGGACGTGACGCCGATCCCGCACAATGGCTGCCGGCCGCCCAAGCGGCGGCGGGTGTAAGGGTTCGAGGGAGGTTGCAGTGGCACGATATCACGAGCCGGTGTGTCGGTTGTGTCGTCGCGAAGGCATGAAGCTGTTCCTCAAGGGGGAACGGTGTTTCAAGGAGAAGTGCGCGGTCGAGCGGCGCTCCTACGCACCCGGTCAGCACGGGAAACGGCGCAACAAGATGCAGCCCTACGGGCTGCAGCTGCGCGAGAAGCAGAAGGTGCGCCGGGTCTACGGGGTCCTCGAGGCGCAGTTCCGGCGGTACTTCGCCGAAGCCAACCGGCAGAAGGGCGTGACCGGCGACAACCTGCTGCGCCTGTTGGAGCTCCGCCTCGACAACGTCGTCTACTCGCTCGGGTTCGCGTCCTCGCGTTCGCAGGCGCGCCAGCTCGTCCTCCACGGCCACGTGCTGGTCAACGGCCGCAAGGTGAACGTCCCGTCGTTCCAGGTCAGGCCCGGGATGGACGTCGCCCTCAAGGACAAGATGCGCGCCAACGCCTTCGTCAACGAGGCGCTCGACACGGCCCAGGGGCGCGGCGTGCCGCCGTGGCTGGAGCTCGACGGCGAGAACTACCGGGGCAAGGTCCTCGCGCTTCCCACCCGCGAGGACATCCGGTTGCCGATCCAGGAGCAGCTGATCGTCGAGCTGTACTCACGGTGAGGAGGATTCGATGAGAGGACTGGAGCTGCACCGACCCCAGGCGGTGGTGCTCGAAGAGGATCGCAGCACCCCCACCTACGGGTATTTCACCGCGCAGCCGTTCGAGCGCGGCTGGGGAGTCACCGTAGGCAACGCGCTCAGGCGCGTGCTGCTCTCGTCGATCGAGGGCAGCGCGATCACCGCCGTCCGCTTCGCGGGCGTCGACCACGAGTACGACTCGATCCCCGGGGTCATGGAGGACGTCACCGACCTGATCCTCAACCTGAAGCGCGTGCCCCTCCGGCTCACCGGTCCCGAGAGCGTCACCGCGACCCTCAAGGTCGCCGAGCCAGGCGCCCTGAAGGCGGGCGCGATCAAGGGCGGGCCCGAGCTGACGATCGTGGACCCTGAGGTGTACCTCGCCACCCTCGCGGAGGAGGGCTCGGTGGACGCCGAGCTGGCCGTCGGTCGCGGTCGCGGGTACGTCCCCGCGGACGACCAGGACGCCCGCAACCTCGGGGTCGGCTTCATCTACCTCGACGCGGCGTACTCGCCGGTGCGCAAGGCGAACTACCGGATCGAGCCGGCCCGTGTGGGCCAGGCCACGGACTACGAGAAGCTGGTGCTCGAGGTGTGGACGAACGGCGCGATCACGCCGACCGCCGCGGTCGTCGAGGCTGCGCGCCTCCTCGCCGAGCACCTCCCGATCTTCCAGAGCATGGTCGAGGAGCCGGTGCAGAAGCCGGTCGGCAAGGCAGAGGGGGTCCTCGACGAGGGGATCGAGGGGCTCGAGCTCGGCGGGAGGGTGTCGAACATGCTGCGCAACGCCGGAATTTCGACGGTCCGCGAGCTCGCGGCGACGGGCGAGGACGAGTTGATCGCGATTCCGGGCTTCGGCAAGAAGGCTCTCGCCGAGGTGCGCGAGAAGCTCGAGGCGCTCGGGCTCGGCCTCGGCGTGCGCTTCGACCTGCCGCGGCCATAACGGAGGGATGTCATGCGACACAACAAATCCGGGCGCAAGCTGGGGAGGGTGTCCGAGCACCGCCGCGCCCTCTTCCGCAACCAGCTCAAGTCGTTGATCGCCCACGAGCGGATCATCACCACCCTGCCCAAGGCGAAGGAGCTGCGCCCGATCGCCGAGCGCGTCGTGACGCTCGGCCGCCGCTCCGACTCGGTCCACGCCCGGCGGCTTGCCAACCGTTGGCTGGACGACCGCGACCTCGTGCACCGGCTGTTCGCCGAGATCGGGCCGCGCTTCACCACCCGTCCCGGCGGGTACACCCGGATCGTCAAGCTCGGCCCCCGCAGGGGCGATGGTGCGGAGCTCGCGATCCTCGAGTTCGTGGACTTCAAGCCGAAGGACGTGACGGCCAAGGCGGCGTCGGGGCAGAGCAAGAAGGAGCAGAGGAAGAAGCGCCCGGCAGCGGCCACCGCCGAGGCTGCCGGTCCCGCACCGGGCTAGGACTGCGCGGCGGGATCCCCGAGGGCGCCCCGATGCGGGCGCCCTTTTCGTCTTCTCCATGAGGCTTTCGATCCAGCGGTCCGGAGGGGCTTGACGGCTTCGGGCAAACACTGTATAACTATATAGAGATGGAGGTGGCATGAGGCCTCGCGGAGTCGCGCTCGTCGTTGCCGTTCTTGCAGTGGCCGGCCGCGTCTGGGCGGCCGAGCACCTGACCCTGGGGTCGGCGATGGCTCGTGCCCGGGACACGGCGCGCGATGCGACCGCGGCGCGGGACCGGGCCACCGCGGCAGGCGAGCGGCTGGCGCAGGCCAGGGGGTCGCGCCTCCCGTCGCTCTCATTGCAGGAGGTGTGGACGCGGACCGACTCGCCGGCTGAGGTCTTCGCGCTGAAGCTCAACCAGGAGCGTTTCTCCTTCGCTGACTTCACGATGACGGACCCCAACCGGCCCTCGCCGCTGAACACGGCGATCAGCCGGATCGAG
>Ga0316628_100005064_pt1 | contig 10471 bp, 5 predicted proteins | sample OWC_Aug_M2_C1_D5_FD_207648 | JGI IMG/M metagenome (GOLD analysis project Ga0316628, IMG submission 207648) | Wetland soil microbial communities from Old Woman Creek delta, Ohio, United States - OWC_Aug_M2_C1_D5_C | ecosystem: Environmental > Terrestrial > Soil > Wetlands | place: USA: Ohio... | reverse complement strand
CGCCGGCGGATGTGCACGGCCAGCTCTTCATAAATCTCAGCGATGAACGTGTTGAAGAACCGGGCTGAGAGTTCGTGGTTCTCGAGCGCCGTAAACCAGAGCAGCCGGGTCAGTTCGCGGTCGCGCGCGCTGCGGTCGAGAAACTCACGCGCAATGGCCTCAAAAACCTCGCTGTCGCTGCCGCCTTTGTCCAAAATCCGCCGTATCTTTTGTGGCCGTCCACGAGCGGCGCAAAGTTCCTCGATCAGCGTCCAGTAAAGGTTTTCCTTGGAGGGGAAGTGGCGGAAGAGCAGCGCCTCATTGATGCCGGCCTCCTCGGCGATCTCACGCGTGGTCGCGCCCTGGTAGCCTTTGCGGGCAAAAAGCCCTGAGGCTGCGTCCAGAATTTGCTGGCGGCGATCGCTGGCGGTGAGACGGGGAGGCATGAGGGATCCGCTGAAAGTAAGTAAACACTTACTTTAGCAGTTAGACGAAAGCTGGCTCAACAAAGAGAGGGCGGAAAGAGTAAAGAAGTGTTAAGGAAAACATCGGAGAGCACTCGTGTCGTGAATCTTAGGATGGTTTACACGCGCGCCAGCGCCACCGCGAACCAGTCTTTCGCGTCGGACCAGGTCTTGTCCGGCGTCAGCCCGCTCTGCCGCAAAATACGCCGGATGGATTCGCCGGTGAATTTGTAGCTGTTCTCGGTGTGGATGCGCTCGCCGCGCGAAAAATGGAACCTTTCTTCCAGATCGCGCACATAAACCGTTTGATCGGCGAGGCTTTCCAGGTGCATCTCGATGCGCGACATCTTTGGGTTCCAGAAGGCTGCGTGCTTGAATGCTTCCAGGTCGAAGTTGCCGCCCAGCTCGCGGTTCACACGCGCAAGCACGTTCTTGTTGAAGCGGGCGGTGACGCGCCGGCGATCGTTGTAGGCCTCGTGCAGGGTCTGAGGGTCTTTCACCAGATCAAAGCCGAGCAACACGGCGTCGCCGGGCTGGAGTGATTGTCGCACTCGTTGCAGGAACTGCTTCGCTTCTTCAGGTTCAAAGTTGCCGATGGTCGAGCCGATGAACAGCACCAGCTTTGGCCCGGGCAGCTCTCGAAGTTCGGGCAGGCCAAGCGAGTAGTCGGCCACGATCGGACGCACGCGGAGCCTGGGAAAATCTCCGTTGAGGCTCTCCACCGCCGCCTGCAACGCCGCGGGCGAAACATCGATGGGGTGAAACTCAAGACGGAGTTGTTGCCGCAACAATGCTGAAATCAAGACACGTGTCTTGCTCGCGCTTCCCGCGCCCAGTTCGATCAAGGTCAGGTTGGTTCCCGCCGCCCTGACAATTTCTCCCGAGTACTGTTGCAGGATGGCGCGTTCGGTGCGCGTGGGATAGTACTCCGCTGTTTCCGTGATCTCTTCGAACAGGCGCGAGCCTTCCGCATCGTAGAACAGTTTGGGTGGAAGCCGTTTCGGGCGGGCGCTGAGTCCTTCCCAGACGTCTTCCGCTATGTTGCTGCTGAGTACGGCAGGGGTTCTATATGCTGTCATCGGCTAACCTGATGCCGGAGAACTGCCAGCGGATCTCCGGCTGGAAGAAGTTGCGATAGGTGGCGCGAATATGTGAACGCGGCGTGGCGCAAGATCCCCCGCGCAGGACCATCTGCCCGCTCATGAACTTGCCGTTGTACTCGCCCAGCGCTCCTGGCGCGGGTCTGAATCCCGGATAGGGAAGATAGGCGCTGGCCGTCCACTCCCAGACGTCGCCGAAGATCTGCAGCGGCGTGTTCGTGTCCGATCCCTCGATGGCGGTGGCCGGATGGAACCTGCCGCCTTCCATAAGATTGCCGGTGACGGGCAGCTCTGAAGCTGCTGCTTCCCATTCGAACTCGGTAGGCAGGCGCGCGCCTGCCCAGCGCGCGAAAGCGTCGGCTTCATAAAAGCTCACGTGGCACACCGGTTCGGACTCCTCGACCTTGCGCATGCCTGAGCACGTGAACTGGAACCATTCGTTGCCGTCCTTTTCCCAGTACAGCGGCGCATTCCATTTCAGGGTTTGCGCGGTTTGCCAGCCCGCGGAAAGCCAAAGCTCCGGGCGCTGATAACCGCGATCATCCATGAAGGCAAGATATTCACCGCAAGTGGCCGGGCGCAGGGCCAGACGGAAGGGCTGAAGATAAACCTTGTGGCGCGGACTTTCATTGTCAAAGTGATATGCAGGACCATCGCTTCCAATCTCAACCAGGCTCCCGGGAAAGGCCTGCGCCTGTTGTGCTGGAGCAGCGCCCGCGCCGGACACCGCGCCAGGCTGATAGGCCGGCCGCAGCGGATTGCTCCAGAAGGCATGCTTGATGTCCGTGATCAGCAGTTCCTGATGTTGTTGTTCGTGATTACAGCCCAGTTCCGCCAGCTCCAGGACCTTGTCCGGCGCGGCGCTGGATTCAAGCAGCCTGTGCATGTGCTCGTCCACGTGGCGCCGGTAGCTCTGCACTTCATCCAGGCTTGGACGCGAGAAAGTGTTGCGCAGCGACTTTTCCGGCTGCGGCCCCACGGCGTTGTAATAAGAATTGAACAGGTCGCGAAAGCGCGGATCGAAAGGCCTGTAACCCTCAAGGTGCTGAGAAAGGATGAACGTCTCAAAAAACCACGTGGTGTGTGCCTGGTGCCATTTTGCGGGACTGGCCTCCGCGCACGACTGCACCATCTGGTCTTCCGCCGTCAGCTCTGCCGTGAGCCGCTCCGTTTGCTGGCGTACAGAAAGGTACCGGCGGGATATCTCCTGCGCTGCTCGGGCTTCCTGCTCAGCCGGGATGGAACGGAACGTAAGTGCCGACTTCAAAGCCATAGCTGGTTACCTGGACGCCGGATCACGGAATACTACTCCTCCGCCCGGGAAATTGCACTGCTCCCTTCCTGCAAGCTCTGACTTGAGATGCGGTCGGGAACGCCAGGGTGACATTAAATTTCTTTGCTGCCGAAGTGGTCCTGGGTTCCCCCTCGGCGACTTTAAATCCCGGGGAGTCTTTTGTTGTAAGCTTCCTCTTGTGTCGTCCCTTGCGCGCATCATCTTCCACGTCGATATGGATGCATTCTTTGTTTCCGTGGAAGAGCTTCTGAATCCCGCCTTGAAAGGGAAGGCCGTGGTGGTGGGCGGCCAGCGCGATGAGCGGGGCGTGGTCTCTGCCGCATCGTACGAGGCCCGAAAGTTCGGTGTCCATTCCGCCATGCCCTTAAGGACAGCGGCCAAACTCTGTCCCCATGCCATTTTCCTTGACGGCCGTTTGGACCTGTATCGCGAGTACTCCGGGAAGGTGCGCGCCGTGCTTCAGGATTTTTCTCCCGCTCTGGAGATGGCCTCCATCGATGAAGCCTATGTCGATATGACGGGCACAGAGAAGCTGCACGGTCCGCTGCTGCTGGCCGCGCACAAGTTGCACCGCCAGATGAAGGAACGCACCGGCCTGAATTGCTCCATCGGCATCGGGAGTTCGCGACTGATGGCGAAAATCTGCTCTGACAAGGCCAAGCCCAACGGAATCCTGTATGTGCTGTCCGGGATGGAGCAGCAATTTCTGGCCCCGCTCGACGTGGGCAAGATTCCCGGCGTAGGCAAAGTGATGAAGACGCGGCTGAACGAAATGGGCATCACGCGCATTGGCGATCTGCTGCGCGTTTCCGCTTCTGCGCTGGAAGCAAGCTTCGGCAAGTGGGGGGCGGCGCTGGCGGGAAAAGCGCGCGGGGAAGACGCCGGCGGATGGTTTGAAGGCGAGGTCGGAGAAGACTGGCAGGCAAAGTCCATCAGCCACGAACACACGTTCGCCACCGATACGCGCGATCCTGACGTGCTGGAATCCACGCTGGCGCGGCTTGCGGAGATGGTAGGGCGCCGGTTGCGTGAGCAGGAGTTCGCTGCCCGCACCATCCAGCTCAAACTGCGCTATTCAGACTTCAGCACCATCACGCGGGCGCACTCGCTGGCTGAACCTACAGTTGTTGATACGGAAATTTTTGCAACCGTGCGCAAGCTCTTTTTGGACAACTGGGAAAAAGGCCGCGCGGTCCGCTTGCTGGGCGTACACGTTTCTAATTTCCAGGATGTACCTGAACAGATGGACCTGCTCGAAGGCGACCAGCGCCAAAGGTGGGCGCGCGCCCTCTCAGCGTCAGACCGGCTGAGGGACAAATATGGCGACAAGACCATTTTCCTGGCCAAGGGCATGTCCACCAAAGTGCGCGAGCGGGTCCAGGAAAACCCGGCGGAAAGAAAGCACAAGAAAAAATAAATCTGCCTTTCTAATGGAAAAACAGCCGGAAAAGCCTTAAAGTCTCCCTCAGTATCTCTCGGGTAGCTTCGTGGGGCGCTGGTTGGCCAGCGTGCCAATCCCCCGGTTAGGGCTGTTTGCCTATGTCTCCGAGATTTGAAGAAGTCCTGGCTTTCCTGGTCACGAGCATTCTGGTGACGCTCTTCACGTGGATCTATGCGCGTGACCGGCAGCATCAGTCGTGGCTCTGGTTGCTGGGCTGGCTTGCGCTCTTTGTCCACTTCGCCGTGCCCGTACTCGATGACTGGCTGGTGGCCCTGGGTCCTCTTACCCTCTGGATCAAAGTCACCACACTGATCGTGGCCGGCACTTTCTTCCTGCTATCCGTTTCCGCGGTCTATGCCCGTAGCCGCAGGCGTGCTGCGTTCATTGTTCTGATCAGCGGCGTTGGTGTGGCTTACTTGACCGCTCTCACCCTGGATGTGCGCGTCCGCTGGGTGTATGTCGCGCTTTTGGCGACGAGCACTTCCGTCGCAATATGGAAATGTGCGCGGCATTACAAGGGGAGGCGCCGGCTCTTCGTGGGCATGTGTGTGGTCTTCCTGCCTTATGTTTTATGGGCCATGTATCAGGCCCTCTACGGCCGGCGCATTCATGGGCTCAACGTCTACCTCTGCGCGTTCTTTGCCACCGCAGGTGTTTTATACTTCCGCCATTTTCGCCGGCTCACTCCCGGAGTGATTCTCACCTCGGTTTCCTTTTTGGCCTGGGGCGCCGTTTTTCCCGCTTCAACCTTTCTTCTGGCCCACAAAATGGGCCCGCCGGTTTACAGCGCGTTCTGGGACATCCCGAAGTACTTTGTTGCCTTCGGCATGATTCTTACGCTCTTTGAGAACCAGGCGCAGGTGGCCACGACCATCGCGCGGCAGTATCAGGAATTGTTCGAAGGCAATCTGGCTGCGGTGTACGTATCCACCTTCGAAGGCAGCCTGCTGAACTGCAACTCTGCCTTTCTCGAGATGTACGGCTTCGCTTCCAAAGCAGAAGCGCTGGCTGCTCCGGCGCTGTCAATGTATGCGGCCCCGGGGGAACGGCAGGATTTCGTTCGCGCCCTGGAAAGGAACGGCCAGGTACTGAACTATGAGTGCCGCCAGCGCAGGAAGGACGGTACGCTGTTCTGGATCCTGGAGCGGGCGATGGTGGTCGCGGCAGCCGATGGGCAACGAGTGATCGAAGGAACGGCCATTGACATCACGGAGCGCAAGCAGGCCGAGATCGCGCTGAAACAATCGGAAGAGCGCTTCGCCACAGTGTTCCGCGAGAGCCTGGTAGGGTGCGTCATCGTGTCGCTGGAAGGCGTCATCCTGAACGCGAACGAACAGATCTTGCGTATGATCGGCAGGCCCTCCGGGCAAGTGATCGGGAAAACGGCGGTTGAACTGGGGTTCTGGCGGAACCAGCGGGAGCGCGACGAATTCTATAAAGTGCTGCGGGTTGAAGGCCGGGTGCAGAATCATGAAGTGAAGTTCAAGGATTCGGCCGGCAACAAACATCAAGGTCTCTACTTTGCCACCCTGGTCCGGGTCGGTGAAAAGGAATGTATCTTTGGCATGCTGCTTGACCAGACGGAGAAATGCGAACTGGAGGCAAAGTTCCTGCAATCGCAGAAAATGGAGTCGTTGGGCCGGCTGGCAGGCGGCGTGGCGCATGACTTCAATAATCTGCTTGGCGTGATCGGCGGATACGCTGAACTGCTGGAGGCCAAGCTTGGCGCTCACGATCATTACCGCCGCTACTGCGGCAAGATCATCGAAACCACGCAGCGGGCAAGCAGGCTAACGCTGCAACTCCTTACTTTCAGCCGCAAGGAGATCACTCGGCCCACTCCGCTCCGCCCCGATCACGTCATCAATGATCTTTCCGGCATTCTCCCTCGTCTCATCGGCGAACACCTCGAACTGGTTGTTGACCCGTGTTCGGTCGGCACCGTGATGATGGACAAGACCCACTTCGAGCAGGTGATCTTCAACCTCGTCATAAATGCTCGTGATGCCATGCCGGGTGGCGGCCAGGTGATGATCGAGACGGAGGACATTTTCCGGCCGTCGCTGTCTTCCGGCGGCAACATGGATATCGGCCACTATGTGGCGGTCCGCGTCCGCGATACCGGCTCAGGCATGGATGAAGAGACGCTGCTCCATGCTTTCGAGCCTTTCTACACCACCAAAGACAAGGGCCGCGGGACCGGCCTGGGACTCGCCACCGTGTACGGCATCGTGCAGCAATGCCACGGCGAGATTGCAATCGACTCGAAACCGGGCCACGGCACCCAGATCAACATCCTGCTTCCCGCGGTGGGGGATCTGGAGCCGGTGGCCGCTGATGCTTCGTCCGGGGAACTTGCCAGAGGCAGAGGCAGCATTCTGCTGGTGGAAGACGAAATCGCGTTGCGTGACGCCAACGCCGAGTTTCTTACCTCCATTGGTTATTCGGTCATGTGCGCCGCCAGCGGACCGGAAGCCCTGCGCATAGCCGAGGAAGCCGGTGAAATCGACCTTGTCATCAGTGACGTAGTCATGCCCAGAATGAACGGGAGAGAGTTTGCCGATCAACTCCTCCAGGTCCGGCCGGCCACCAAACTTCTGTTTGTTTCCGGCTACGCGGATGATGTGGTGCTGCAGGCAGGTATCTCGATGAACGGCACGCCTTTCCTGCAAAAACCCTATTCGCTCAAACAGCTTGGCAGCAAGGTAAACGAACTGCTGCGCGCCCGCAGCGGCCAGGTGGCGCAATAGCTTTTACGCGCTCTTCTCTACCAGTTCCGGCGTCTCCGCCGGCCGCGGCTTGAACTTCATCGGCAACAGGCTGCGGACCTCAATGTAGAGCACGGGAATAATAAAGAGGTTGAGGAACGTGGAGACGATCATGCCTCCAAAGACCGTTGTTCCCACCGAATGCCGTCCTGCTGAGCCCGCGCCGGTGGCGAACACCAGCGGCAGCACGCCCAGGATGAAGGCGATGGAGGTCATCAGGATGGGACGGAGGCGCAGCCGCGCCGCCTCGATGGCTGATTCCACCAGCCCCAGGCCCCGGTGCTGCAGCTGCTCCGCGAACTCCACAATCAGAATCGCGTTCTTACTCGCCAGCCCGATCAGCATCACCAGCCCGATCTGGCAATACACGTCATTCTCCAGGCCGCGCAGTCCCTGGGCTCCCAGCGCGCCCAGCATGGCCATGGGCACAGCCAGAAGAATGATGAAGGGCAGCACAAAGCTCTCATACTGCGCGGACAGCGTGAGATACACCACCAGCAGGCCCAGGGCAAACAGCATCAGTGACTGGCTGCCGGACTGTATTTCTTCCAGCGAGATGCCCGTCCACTCAAAGGAGTAGCCCGCCGGCAGCACTTCCCTGGCAACTTCTTCCATGGCCTGGATGGCTTGCCCTGAGCTGTAACCGGGCGCCGCGCTGCCGTCGATTTCAACGCTGCGGAAAAGGTTGTAATGGTTGATGATGCTGGCGTTCGTGCCTTCTTTCACGGTGACCAGGTTGTCCAGTGGGATCATGCGCCCGCTGTCTGAGCGAACGTAGAACTGCCGCAGATCGCGCGGTGTGGAACGGAACGGCTGGTCGGCCTGCACCATCACGCGGTAGGAGCGGTTGTTGAAGTCAAAATCGTTCACGTACTGCGATCCCATGTAGATCTGCAGGGCGGAGGTGATCTGGGAAAACGGCACGTTCAGGCTCTTGGCCTTCTCGCGGTCGATTTCCACCACGAACTGCGGGTCGCGTGCAGTAAAGGTGCTGAACAGCCCGCTCAGCTCTTTGCGCTGGCTCGCCTTGGCCAGAAACTGGTGCAGCGTGGTTTCCAGTTCGTCCAGGTTGCCGCCGCCGCTCTGCTGCAATTCGAAGGAGAAGCCGCCGAAAGACCCCAGGCCCTGAATGGCCGGAGGCGCAAAAGGAATCACAAACGCGTCCGATATGCCCATCAGGGGCCCGCGCAGGTTGTTCACGATCGCAGCCGCGCTGTGCCCTTTGCCTTTGCGCTGGTTGACCTCCTTCAAGCTGGCAAAGATAATCCCGCGGTTGGGCGCGCTGCCCGCGATGCTGAACCCGGGCACGGAGAACATGCCTTCAATGTCTTGGTTGCGGTCCAGGATGGCCGTGGCCTGGTCGAGCACGCGCGTGGTGTATTGCAGTGAAGCCCCCGGCGGGGCCTGCACAATCACGAAGAAGTAGCCCTGGTCTTCCTCCGGCACAAAGCTGGTGGGCACGCGCTGGTACACCCCGTAGGTGGCTGCAAGGCCGAGGAAGAACACGCCGATCACCGCCCACTTCCAGCGTGAAAGGCGGTGCAACAGCGCCTCATAACCATTCGTGCCGCGCCGGATTGCCTCATTGACGGCGACAAAGATCCGGCTCTTCGGCTTCTCGCTGTGCCGCAAGAGCAGAGCTGAGAGCGCCGGCGACAACGTCAGCGCGTTGAAAGCCGAGATGGCGATGGAGAACGCAATGGTCAGCGCAAACTGCTGATAGAGCCTGCCGGTGGTGCCGGGAAACAGTGACACGGGAACAAACACGGCGATCAGCACCAGGGAAGTCGCCACCACCGCTCCCGTAACTTCGCGCATGCCGACTTGCGTGGCTTCGCGCGCGTCGCGGATGCCCTCTTCAATGTGCCGCTCCACGTTTTCGATGACCACGATGGCGTCATCCACTACAAGCCCGGTTGCCAGCGTGATTCCGAACAGCGTCAGCGTATTGATGGAGAATCCGAACAGTTTGGCAAAAAGGAACGTGCCCACCAGCGAGACGGGGATGGTGATGGCCGGAATGATGGTGCTGCGCCAGCCCTGGAGAAAGACAAAGATCACCAGGATCACGATGAGGATGGCTTCGATCAGCGTCTTGATCACTTCCTGGATCGATTCGCCCACCGCGCGCGTCGTATCGAACGCGACTGTGTACTTGAGTCCGGGAGGGAAGCGTTTGGAAAGGCGTTCCACCTCGGCGCGCACGTCGCGGTCCACCTGTAAGGCGTTTGCATTCGAGAGCTGCAGGACTCCAATGCCCAGCGCGTTCACGCCGTTGTAGCGAAGCTGGCCGCCATAGCTTTCCGCGCCCAGTTCCGCCCGGCCCACATCGCGCAATTCGATCAGGGAACCGTCACCGGCGCGCTTGATCACCAGGTGTTCGAACTGGTCGGGAGTGCTCAGCCGTCCCGCCGCGCGCACGCTGATCTGGTACATCTGGTCTTTCGGCGCCGGCTGCTGGCCCACCTGCCCGGCCGCCACCTGCACGTTCTGTTCGCGCAGGGCGCTGGTCACGTCGGAGGCAGTGAGATTGCGCGCGGCCAGCCGCACCGGGTCCAGCCACAAGCGCATGGAGTACTTGCGCTCGCCGAAGATGATTACGTCGCCCACGCCCTTCACGCGTTTCAGGGCATCGCGCACGTACATATCAAGGTAGTTGCTGACGAACAGGTTGTCATACTGGCCCTTGTCGGAATAGAAGCCAAAGGCGCAGACAAACGATCCCGTGTTCTTGCCGATTCCCACCCCCGTGGTTTGCACTTCAATGGGCAGGCGGCCCAGGGCGGTGGAGGCCCGGTTCTGAACATCCACCGCGGCCACGTCGAGATTGCGGTTGAGATCGAAGGTGGCGCTGATGGAGGCCGACCCGTCATTGCCGCTGCTGGAAGACATGTAGTGCATGCCTTCCACTCCGTTGATGGCCTGCTCCAGCAGCGTGGTCACGCTGGTTTCCACTGCCTGTGCGTTGGCGCCGGTGTAGAAGGCGCTCACCGTGACCGTGGGCGGCGTGAGGTTGGGATACTGCGCCACCGGCAGTGTTGGGATGCTGACCGCTCCGGCCAGCACAATCAGCAGCGAACATACCGTGGCGAAAACGGGCCTGCGAATGAAGAAATCAACCATGAAGCCATCCCTGGACTACGGCTGACCAACGTGATGAACGCGGATTGGCATGACTGATCAGCGTTAATTCGCGCCAATCCGCGGTAAATTAGGTCTTACGACTGAGGTATCACCGGCATTCCGTCGGCCAGCATCTGCACGTTGCTGACGATGATCTTGTCGCCGGGCTGGATTCCACTCAGGATTACATAGTCGTTACCGATAAGGTCGCCCACCTCGATCACCCGCTGACGCGCCACCGCCTGCTGGCCCTGGCCTTCCGCCACAAAGGCGAAAAGCTTTCCGCTCAGCCGCGAAACCGC
>Ga0316628_100005063_pt1 | contig 10472 bp, 7 predicted proteins | sample OWC_Aug_M2_C1_D5_FD_207648 | JGI IMG/M metagenome (GOLD analysis project Ga0316628, IMG submission 207648) | Wetland soil microbial communities from Old Woman Creek delta, Ohio, United States - OWC_Aug_M2_C1_D5_C | ecosystem: Environmental > Terrestrial > Soil > Wetlands | place: USA: Ohio... | reverse complement strand
AACGATAATCGGGGACCCGGGCCTTCTTTCGCAGCTTGGCCAAAGCCTTCTCGGTCTCCGCGGCTGACATGGCCCCGAAGTTATAAGTCTTGCCCCTGACCCTGCCGCTGCCGATTATGCCGCCGACCGCGCCGCCAACCGCCGCGCCTATCCCGGTGTCGAACGCGATCCCGATCTCGCCCATGAACACGTGCTTGTAATGGGGCGCCGAGGCCGCATAGCCGATGGCCCCGCCGGCGGCCATGCCCAACAAAAGTCCCGGAACGACGGCCGATTTGCGAGAGACGCGCAGGGTTGAGATGTCCGCGACCGGGATCGTGCGATCCGCTCCATAAGTGTCCTCGAGGATGACGGCGTCCGCGCGGACGCCGACGAGCCGGCCGACGATCCGCTCGCTCCCTGCCCTCAGCGTCACGCTGACCCTGGCCCCGCCGGACGTCCCCTGCGCCTGGGCGAGCGAGGCGACCGTCAGCAGAACGGCCACGCCCATCACGGCCACCGATCCCACTCTCCCCGGCCTCATCGCTTTTCTATTCATCGCGACCTCCATCGTCTCCCTGACGTCATCCCGTAACGCCCACATTATCGGGCCGGTCCAGGGACGACTTGTCAAGAAACGGACAATTTCTTGTGATTCTTTCGTCAACCTCCCTTCCCGCGGCTCGCCTCCGTTGTGGTAGAATCTCCCTGGCCGCCGCGAAGGCGGCCTTCGCCCAGGCGGGGAGGCCGATGGTCCACCCAGGGTCCCATTCGCTTCGCGTCGTCAACAGCGTGGCGCCGATCCGCATCTGCGACAACGGCGGCTGGACCGATACCTGGTTCGCCGGCCATGGGCGCATCTTCAATATCGCCGTCTATCCCTACGCCGAGGTCCAGATCGAGGTCCGCCCCCTCCGCGACCAGGAGCACCGGATCATCATCAACGCCGAGAACTTCGGCGAGCGCTATGCGGTCGGCCCCGATCATGGGACCTGGGACCGGCATCCCCTCCTCGAGGCGGCCATCGAGTTCATGGCCATCCCCCGCGACCTGGCCTTCGAGGTGACGATCTTCTCGGAGGCGCCGAGCGGCGGCTCCACGGGGACGTCGGCCGCCGTCACGGTGGCCCTCATCGGCGCCCTCGACCGCCTCACGCCCGGCCGCCTCGCGCCCCACGAGGTGGCCCTCGCCGCCCAGCGCATCGAGACCGAGATCCTCCATCAGCAATGCGGCATCCAGGATCAGCTCTGCTCGGCCTACGGCGGCATCAACTACATCGAGATGTTCAACTACCCCCATGCCTCGGTCTCGTCGGTCGTGCTGCCCAGCTCGATCTGGTGGGAGCTCGAGCGGCGTCTCGCGCTGATCTACCTCGGCCATTCGCACAGCTCGTCCCGGATCCATGAGATGGTCATCCGCGATCTCGAGAACGCCGGCCCGGGCTCGCCGAAGCTCGAGGCCCTGCGGCGGACCGCGCCCCGCTCGCGCGACGCCCTCTACGCCGGCGATTTCGCGGCCCTGGGCCGGGCCATGATCGACAACACCGACGCCCAGCGCCGTCTTCATCCGGAACTCGTCAGCGCCGACGCCGACAAGGTCATCGAGATCGCCCGCTCCTTCGGCGCCCTCGGCTGGAAGGTCAACGGGGCGGGCGGGGAAGGCGGGTCCCTGACCCTCCTCTGCGGCGACCAGTCCTGCGAGAAGCGGTCCATGATCAGGGCCATCGAGGCCTCCTCCGCCATGTTCCGGAACGTCCCGATCTATCTGAGCCGGCAGGGTCTCAGGGTCTGGGAGCGCCCCTAAGAAACGGGCCCGGATGAGCGCGGCTCGTCCCCCTTATGGTAGAATCCTCCCATGAGCAAAAGACCCTTCGAAAAGCCGGCCCCGCCCGCGACGTCCTGTACCGTCCCCGGCCCCATCCCTCCCGGCGACTGGGCCTCCGCCCGGGACGCGGCCATCGACGATTTCCTGGCCCGCTTCGCCACCGACTGCCCCGACCGCGACCTCCTGGCCGACCTGATGGTGGCCATCACCCGCCTGGCCCGCGACGGCGCCGGCCGCGGCGACCTCAAGCTCCTGACCACGTCCTTCAAGGAGCTCCGCTACGCCTTCAAGGTCTTCGCCCCGTACCACGGCATCCGCAAGGTCTCCATCTTCGGCTCCAGCCGGACCCCGGCCGACCACCCCGACTTCCGCCAGGCCGTGGCCTTCGCCCGGCGCATGCGCGAGAACCGCTGGATGGTCATCACCGGCGCGGGCGACGGCATCATGGGCGCCGGCCAGCGCGGCGCCGGCCGGGCCGCCTCCTTCGGCGTCGCCATCCGCCTGCCCCACGAGCAGAAGACCAACGTCACCATCGCCGACGACACCAAGCTCATCAACTTCAAGTACTTCTTCACCCGCAAGATCCTCTTCCTCAAGGAGGCCTCGGCCATCGCCCTCTTCCCCGGCGGCTTCGGCACCCAGGACGAGGGCTTCGAGTCCATGACCATGATCCAGACGGGCAAGAACAACCTCGTCCCCGTCGTCCTCGTCGACGCCCCCGGCGGCACGTACTGGCAGCACTGGCGGACCTACCTCAAGGCCGAGCTCCTCCACAACGGCATGATCGAGGAGCAGGACATGCATCTCTTCAAGCTGACCGACGACGTCGACGAGGCCGTGGCCGAGATCCTGGGCTTCTACCGCCGCTATCACTCGATGCGCTACGTCGGCCCGCTCCTCGTCCTCCGCCTCTCGTCGCCGCTCGGCCCCGAGACGCTCGAGCGCCTCAACGACACCTACGCCTCGATCCTCACCGAAGGGCGCATCGAGCAGCACCTCCTGCCGCTCGAGGGGGAAGGGGAGGAGGCCGAGTACCCGGAGCTGCCCCGCCTGTCGCTGTCCTTCAACCGCAAGGACGCCGGCATCCTCCGGCTCATGGTCGACGACATCAACGCGGCCTGAGCGGCGCCGCGGGCGCGGCCTCGGCTCGGCGCGCCCCGACTATCCGTTACGGCGAAATACCCCGCCCCGAAATGGCCGCAGAAGCGCCCGGCTGAGGGCAAAAATCGGCCTGATTAGCCAAAATCCGTCGCATATCGTCGCCCTAATCCCCTGTAGGGGGGATGGCCGCACCGGGCGGGCCCTCGATAATGACGAAGGCAAGAGAAAAGGAGAATGCCCCATGGACCGTCCTGACAGCCTGAGGTCCTTCAAGGCGGCCTTCCGCGCGGTCTTGGTTCTCCTGGCCTGCCTCCTGGCCGTCCAGGCCTATGCGGGCGTCACCTACTACGTGGATCCGGCGAACGGCAACGACAGCAACAACGGGACGTCGCCGGCCACGGCCTGGCGAACGATCACCCAGCTGAACGCGAACTGGCGATATTTCCAAACGGGCGACGACGTCCTGCTCAAGAGAGGCGGCGTCTTCACGGACGCCACGTTGAAGATCCGTCAGGGCGGGACGTCGCTCGATCCCGCCGTCATCGGGGCCTATGGCGAAGGCGACAAGCCGCTCATCGATTGCGGCCTGAACTACCTCCAGGGCGGGATCCTCTGCACGACGCCCGGGCTCGGTTACATCACCATCCAGGACCTGGCCATCCGGAACGTTCTTTACTCCAACCAGTCCGGGATCACCATCGCCTCCAACCTGCTCACGAACATCACCATATCCCGCGTCGATATCGATAACATCGGCAACAACGGCATCCACCTGGCCCGCATCAACGCCTACACCATCGAGAACTGCCTGATCTCCCGTTGCGCGAACAGCGGCATCGCCATCATCGGGAGCGCCGCGGACCCCATCACCAACGGCCTCATCCGGAACAATACCGTCCACGACGTCGCCGACAACGACGGCATCACGATCCACGTCGGCAGCGCCGAGACGGACAAGGTCGGGCCGAACCACACGCTGATCGACAATGTCGGCTTCAGGTGCGCCGAGCAGGCCCTCGACGTCACCTCCGGGAGCCGGATCACGCTCATCCACAACGAGTCGTTCGACAACGGGGACAGCGGCGTCCTGCTCGGCCATTGCTCGGACGTCCTCATCGACAAGCACTTCTCTCATGAGGACGGCACGATCGGGATCATCGTCGGGAACGAGTCCCAGAACGTCCGGATCCAGAACTCGATCATCACCAACGCCTCGTCCCACCAGCTCCAGATCTACAATTCCTCGAACGTCAAGGTCTTTCACAACACGATCGTCCACGGACCGCTCAGCACCAGCTCGATCATCGACATCGAGGGAACCTCCTCGGTCATCGCCTTCAAGAACAACATCGTCAGCTCGACCCAGTTCTCCTCCCCGGACCGCTATGTCCGCTACCTCGGAGGGATCACCTACGCCAGCACCAAGAGCGATTTCTCGAACAATATCTGGTGGCGGCCCGACGGCGGCGCCAGCGGGGACAGCCGGATCTTCTATGACGCTTCGGCGGGCATCTGCACGCTCTCGACCTGGTCCTCGGCCTATCAGACCGAGGCCCAAAGCAGCTTCATCGACCCTCAGTTCGCGCTGTCGAACCCCGCCGATTTCTCCCTGAGGGCCGGCTCGCCGGCGATCGATACCGGCGCGGCGGTCGGCGTCGCCGACGACTTCGACGGCGTGGCCAGGCCGCAGGGATCGAGTCCGGACCGGGGGGCCTTCGAATTCACGGCCGCTTCGGCCAAGCTCGCCGCTTCGGCGGGCGCCAGCTCGCTTTCCGGCCGAAGCCCGCTCCTCGTCGACTTCACGGGAAGCGCCAGCGGCGGGGCCGCCCCTTATTCGTATCGGTGGACGTTCGGGGACGGCGGCGCCTCGACCTCCCAGAACCCCTCCCACACCTACGCCTCCGTGGGGACCTACGCGGCGACCCTCACCGTCACCGATAACGCCTCGGCGACCGCCACGTCGTCCCTGACGATCAGCGTCACGGCCAGCGTGCCCTTGGCCGCTCAAGCTCACGCCACCCCGACCTCGGGGACGGCGCCCCTGACGGTCAACTTCACCGGGAGCGTCAGCGGCGGCGCCGCCCCCTATTCGTATCGCTGGACATTCGGGGACGGCGGCTCGTCCACGTCCCAGAACCCGTCACACGGCTACGCCGCCGCCGGGACCTATTCCGCGACCCTGACGGCCACCGACAGCGCGTCCGCCACGGCCAGCTCGTCGGTGACCATCACCGTGACCGCCGGCGCGCCCCTGACCGCCCGCGCCGAGGCCTCGCCGCTCTCGGGGCAGGCGCCCCTCGCCGTGACTTTCACAGGGAGCGGAAGCGGCGGCGTCGCGCCTTACACGTACCGTTGGGCCTTTGGAGACGGCGCCACCTCGACGTCCCAGAACCCCTCCCATAGCTACTCCTCCTCGGGGGACTATATCGCGGTCGTGACCGTGACCGATAGCGCCTCCGCCCGGGCGAGCTCGTCCGTGACCGTCACGGTCCAGGCCCGGCCGTCCCTCACGGCGATCGCGTCGGCCTCCCGTGCTTCCGGGCCGGCGCCGCTCGCGGTGAGCTTTGCGGGAAGCGCCAGCGGCGGCATCGCGCCGTATTCCTACCTCTGGACCTTCGGCGACGGAGGCTCTTCCGCGTCCCGGAACCCGTCGCACACCTATCGATCCGCCGGAACCTACACGGCGGTCCTGACGGTCAAGGACGCCTCGTCCGGGACCTCCAGCCGCACGCTGACGATCAGCGTCAGCGGCGTGTCCCGTGAAGTGACCAAGGGCGACCGCCGGAAGCCGCGCCCCCACGGGAATGGGGTCCTCTACTGAGACCCCCCGGGGGTTGCTTTCCGGCCCGCTTTTTGCTAAAGTCCTTTATGTTCACTCTGCGCGCCCGCCGGCCCGGGGGGGGATGAAAAGCATGCGACAAGCCCGCAAGAGCGTCGTCCTGCCGTTTGTCCTGACCTTCCTGGCCCTGACAGGCCTGGTTTTGGCCCTGGAAAGCGCCCCGGGCCTCAAGAGCTCCTTCTCCTATAGCCCTCGCTATCCCGTCGCCGGCCAAACCGTGGCCTTCAACGATGCCTCGATGGGAAGCCCCGTCTCCTGGCAATGGGACTTCGGCGACGGCGCCGTCTCGAGCCTTCCGAATCCCACCCACGCCTTCGGCGCTCCCGGCTTCTTCCGGGTCAGCCTGACCGTGAGCGACGGCGGAGCGACCAAGACCGTCAGCCGGACGATCGCCGTCCTCGCCCAAGCCCGTCACACCGCCTCTTTCCGCTACAGCCCCTCGTACCCGGCCGTCGCGGAGCCCATCCAGTTCACGGACACCTCCACCGGAAGCCCGACCTCCTGGCTTTGGGATTTCGGCGACGGCTCGTCCTCGACCTCCCAGAACCCGAGCCATGCCTTTCAAAAGAAGGGCTTCTTCAAGGTCGTTCTGACAACGACGAAGGGATCGGTCAGCCAGAGCGCGCGGCGGACGATCACCGTCATGAAGGGAGCCGCCCTCGCCGCCGGATTCACGTTCAGCCCGACCTCCCCGTCGGCGGGCCAATCGGTCCAATTCACGGACGCTTCGACGGGCGGCCCGACCGCCTGGTCCTGGAATTTCGGCGACGGCTCGACCTCGACCCTCCAGAACCCGAGCCACGCGTTCACCTCGGCGGGATCGAAGACGGTGACCTTGACGGCGACGAATTCCACAGGATCGAGCACCGCCACGCGGACCGTGACCGTGGGCGTCGGCCTCTCCGCCTCGTTCACCTTCAGCCCCTCTTCGCCGACGGCCGGCCAGTCGGTCCAGTTCACCGACACGTCGGTCGGCGGCCCGACCGCCTGGTCCTGGAATTTTGGCGACGGCTCAACGTCCACCCTCCGGAATCCGGCCCACTCCTATACGACGGCCGGCTCGAAGACCGTGACGTTGACGGCGACGAACGCCACGGGATCGAGCACCGCCACGCGGACGGTCACGGTCACCGCCGCCCTTGACGCCTCCTTTACCTTCAGCCCGGTTTCGCCCTCGGCGGGTCAATCGGTCCAGTTCACGGACACCTCGGCGGGCGGTCCGACGGCCTGGTATTGGAGCTTCAACGACGGTTCGAGCAGCACGGCCCGGAACCCGAGCCACGCCTTCGCCCAGGCGGGATCCTATTCCGTCACGATGGTCATCAGCAAAGGCGCCGTCACCGACGAAGTCACGCGCGTCGTCAGCGTGTCCCCCTCGTCAACGCTGTCGGCGTCGTTCACGGTCAGCCCCGCTTCCCCCCGCGTCGGGGAGGCCGTCCAGTTCGCCGACACATCGGTCGGCGGCCCGACCGCCTGGTCGTGGAGCTTCGGCGACGGCGGAACGTCGACCCTCAGGAACCCGACCCACACCTATGCGACGGCCGGCTCCAAGACCGTCTCCCTGACCGCGGCCACGGCCTCGACCTCGGACACCGAGACGAAGACCGTGACCGTCGTGGCCCAAACCGCCGTCATCGTCGATCACGCCTCGACGAAGCTGGCCAATATCCCGACGACCTGGATCAACCAGGCCAAGCAGACCCTGCGCATCGCGTACGGACACACCTCGCACGGCAGCCAGCTGACGACCGGGATGGCCGGGCTCATCGAATGGAAGGGTCCGCTGTACGCGTTCAACTCCACGGGCGCGGACGGGGCCCTTCAACTGCGCGATTTCTACGGCGATTTCGGCGGTTACGGGATCGCCAACGACCTGGGGGATCCGAACCGCACGGCCTGGGAGCAGGCGACGCGCCTTTACCTCAACGCCAATCCGACCATCAATGTCATCATTTGGTCCTGGTGCAGTCAGGTCGGCGGGACGGAGGCGCAGATCCAACTCTACCTCGATCTGATGAGCGGACTCGAGCGGGACTATCCCAACGTCAAGTTCGTCTATATGACGGGCCGGGTAAGCGCCAAGCCGCTGACCGAGCCCACGCCCCTGCGGAATCAGCAGATCCGCGACTATTGCGCCGCCCACAACAAGATCCTCTACGACTTCGCCGACATCGAGAGCTGGGACCCGGACGGCAATTATTACGGGGACAAGCTGGTCGACGAGGACTGTTCCTACGACAGCAACGGAGACGGCATCCTGGACAGCAACTGGGCCATCGACTGGCAGAACGCCCATCCGGGGGAATGGTATGATTGCGCGGCCGCCCATACGCAGCCGCTCAATGCCAACCTGAAGGCCTACGCGGCCTGGTGGCTGTGGGCCCGGCTGGCCGGCTGGGACGGCCGTTAGGCCGGCCCGCGGCCCGGCTTGACATCGCGGCGCCGGCCCTCTAGACTCTCTCCCGCAGGAGGCGCGGCTTCCCCCCTGCCGTCGTCGAGGAGGGTTCGTCCATGAAGCAGAAGATCGTGACGTTCCTCTATGTCGTCCTGACCTATGCCATTTTCTTCTTCCTGAAGCCCAAGACCCTGGACGCTTTGACCGTCGAGGACGGCTGGTTCGAGAGCCTGACGGCCGTTCTCTTTCTCGCCGCCTCGATCATCCTCCTGGTGGCTTTCGTCAGGGACGCCCGAGGGAACGATCTCGGCCTCTTCCGGACGAAGCGCAACGTCTTTTATCTGCTGCTGGCCGTCCTGTTCTTCTTCGGCTTCGGCGAAGAGATCAGCTGGGGGCAGAGGCTCCTCCATCTCGAGACGCCGACGGCGATCGCCGAACACAACCTCCAGGGCGAGCTCAATCTCCACAATCTCGAGCTCTTCCATGGCAAGACCGAGCAGGGAGTGAAGAAGGGCGGCCTGAGTGAATGGATCACGGCCGGGCGCCTCTTCCAGGTGTTCTGGGTCGGCTTTTGCCTGGCCATCCCGCTCCTGGCCAAGGCCAGCCGGCGGCTGTCCGAATGGCTGAAGAGGATCAACCTGCCCGTGGTCCCCCTCTGGCTGGGCGGGCTCATGCTGGCGACCTATCTCCTGTCGCGGCTCACCGCTTTGCTCGTCGCCCCGGCGCTGAATCATGGCGTCGTCGAAGTGAAGGAAAGCAACGAGGCCCTTGTCTTCGCCCTCATCGCCGTTTTCTTCCTCGTGAAGATGCCGAAGAAGGCGCGGCCGGAAGGGCCGGCCGCATAGTCCGCGGCGCCCGGGCCCGAACTTGCCTGGCGTCAGGGAATGGCCTATAATCCTGGCGGAAGGAAGCGAGGGATCATGGCGCTGAAACGACGGGGCTCGAAGCTTTGACCGACCGGCAAAAGATCAAGGACACGCTGAGGAGCTATATCTCCCAGAACTTCATGATGTTCGCCGCCGTGGAGAGCTTCCGGGACTCCGATTCGTTTCTCGAGCTGGGGATCATCGATTCCACGGGGATCCTGGAGCTCCTTCAATTCGTCGAGGAGACCTTCGGGGTCCATGTCGAGGATGACGAGACCGTCCCCGAGAACCTGGACTCGCTCGACTGCCTCTCGGCGTTCATCCTGAAGAAAGCGGAGGGCGGGAGGGTCCCGGCGGGCCCGGCCGGGGGCCGGCCCCTGGCGCCGGGTGACGTCACGGATTGAGCCATGAAGCCATCCCGAGCCGTTTTCGCGGCGGCCGTCCTCCTGATCCTGTCCGCGGCGGGATACGGGCAGGGGATCGTCGTCGATCACACGTGCACGGACGTGGCGAAGATCCCCGACGCCTGGATCGCCAAGGTCAAAGAGACGATCGTCCTGCACTTCGCTCACACCTCCCACGGTTTTCAGCTGCTCGGGGGCCTGGAGCGTCTGGCGGACCCGTCCCAGCCCGCCTACGACGCCAGGCTGTCCTACGTCCATAAATACAGACGCCTCCCCGACGGCCCCGGCCTGCGGATCATGAGCGGCCAGCTCAAGGTGAATCATCCCACCCCTGAGCAATACTGGAGGAGCGGCGGCGATCTCCTGACGCGCGAGACGCTCGATGCGTTTCAGGCCGTCAACGTCTCCATGTTCTGTTGGTGTCGCGAGCTCGACACCTATACGGAAGCGGACGTCGCTTCTTACCTCCAGGCGATGTCGAAGCTGGAGAAGGACTTCCCCAGGGTCAGATTCGTCTACATGACCGGGAACGCTCAGTGGGACAAGGCCCGTGGCCTGAACCGGCATCTGAGGAACGAGCAGATCCGGGAGTACTGCCGGGCGAACGGCAAGATCCTCTATGATTTCGGGGATCTCGATGCCTGGTTCGACGGCAAGATGGCGACCTACAACTTCGGCGGCACGAGATTCCCCCTCGAGCATAGCCGGTATGACGTCAACGAATACGGTCATGCCTCCTTCGTGAGCTGCGAGAACAAAGGGAAGGCCCTGTGGTGGCTGCTGGCCCGGATCGCCGGCTGGAACCCGCCTCAATCGCGCTAGCGGACCCCCGGGGCCCGCTCGGGCTCCGTTCGAGGCTCGAATTCGTAGGCCCCGATGTCGGGGAACCGTCCCCGCGGCCGCTTCCGGCCCACGAAATCCGTGCCGATCCCCAAGCCGGCCCCGCCCTCGACGGCGGGCGAGTCCGGCCGCAGAGAGAAATCGGTCGGGCTCGAGAGCTCGAAGCGGGGATCGGCGAAGGCGCTGCCGGACTCGGCGCGGTAGGCCAGGGCCCAGGCGCGGAG
>Ga0316628_100005062_pt1 | contig 10472 bp, 10 predicted proteins | sample OWC_Aug_M2_C1_D5_FD_207648 | JGI IMG/M metagenome (GOLD analysis project Ga0316628, IMG submission 207648) | Wetland soil microbial communities from Old Woman Creek delta, Ohio, United States - OWC_Aug_M2_C1_D5_C | ecosystem: Environmental > Terrestrial > Soil > Wetlands | place: USA: Ohio... | reverse complement strand
CGGGATTCGCTGCAAGTGTGGAAAGGTCTACTTTGTGTACGACTCGAATCAGGAACAAGCGCCCACTCAGACCGATATAGTCCTGAGGCCAGGTTTCAGCATCGCGTTCTTCTGCGAATCCTGCGGCAAGACATTCATCGATCCGGAAGTGAGGTGTCCAACCTGTCATCAACAGTATACCTAGGGAGGGTCGACTGTGTCGGGAACGAACACGCTATCGGTGTCTGAACAAGCAAAGAAGGCGCTATCATCATCGGCTCAGGCCGCCGTCGCTCTTTTCGCCAGACCCGCCGGATTGGAGTACAGTGTCATCCGTACAGATGCAGAAATCGCGCTGGACGCCAATTGTCGTCCCTCGGACAGAAGGATTGTGTGGTCTGGTCCCGGCGGAGAGGCGATTCTAGCTCAAACCCCGTATCTAACAAAGGCCTTGGCAGTCATCGATTCCAAGGAACTCGGAGTTCTATTCTTCATGTTCAGTGGGTTCGCGAGTGCACTGTTTAGCGGAAAACTACTGAACCGAAAATGGGGCGACAGGATGGTGTCCATAATGGATTTCACAGAAGTCGAGTCGGGTTTGCTCCTAGGCCACTCAGTTCCAAGAGGCGTAGGCTGTACAGTTTCTGATTCAGGAAGTATCGAGTGGCAAGTATTTGCCAATCAGGATGACTCAGAGATTGTAGACCCTCAGAATCCATTGTTCTCATTGCTCAAACGAGAATTCCTGATGCATGAGAAGTCGCACCTTGCCTTGAGTTTCAGGAATCTCAAGGCCCCCAGATACCTTCAGGTTATTCCAAGAGGCGGTCAGTCCATTTGTTCAGTTGGTTCGCAAGAGGCCGTTCAAGAGGAAGTCCTGACTGTCCTTTCAGCCGAACTTGAGGAGTCCCTGATAACTCCTGCAACTCACGGATTATGTCTGGTTCTTGCCCATCGGTCTTCAATACTCCGGGAGCAGTACAATGCCCTCAAGCTGCTCTTTGACCTCGCAAGGAGGGTAGCCACTCCATATGAGGTGCACTCTGGGGTCTTGGACGCGAGAGGGTCACTTCCAAGGTATCTCGCGCTCGAATTGGAGAGGCAATCCACACGTCCCGGAGAAGAACCTCTGAGACTCAACGAGATCTCGAGTCAATCAGAAGAGAGCCGCGGGGGACAGATACTGAAGGCGATGACTGGAAGAGAGCCCAAGTTACTCTGGCCAAAGACACTGACCTGTCCGAACTGCAAGGCGGTGTATAGCTACCGGCTGGTTGACGCGATGGGCGGGGAGTTAGAGTGCAAGAACTGCCTGAAGCGTTTCTCTCCGAAATGAGTCTGGAAGAGGATCGCGCGAATGTTGATCGTTCTTGAACACAGTTTCGAGTTCTCGGCCTGCCCTGCTTCCACGTGCGGATGTGAATGATTTGGTATATATAGCTGTTATACGACACTGAAGGGAAGAGGAAGTGTGCGAACAGTGGCGAGTGATGTGGCTCCCGAGCGCATTACGATACCGTACGGCGTTTCATTCGACGGCCTTCTAGATGTGATTGGCGCATGGTATCGGGCACAGGGTTATGCTAAGCCTATGAAGACAGGAGAAGTGGGACTGCAGGTCAGAAGCGGCGCGAAGCCAGAGAGCAAGGGCAAGGTCGTTTCTAATCAGAGTTCATTTCTCATACAGATCGGGATTCTCAGAAAGGTTGGCCAGTCAAGCCAGCTCACTGAGCTTGGGCAGGAAGTGTCCAGACTTGTGGACCAAGGCCTGAACGCGGAGTTCAACCGTACAATGATGCAGATCATATTGAACTGGTCACAGGCGAGACCGCTTCTCGATTGGATTCGCGACAGAGGTACAGTCCCCAAGAAGGAACTTGTGGAACGCATTGTTCAGGTCTCAGGCAAGTCCATGGGGACCACAAATGCCACTATGGGCGCAAGCGCACTCATTGTTCTGTTAGAGAGAGTAGGCTTGATGAGAGCCGAAGGAAGCTCGTTTACGATGTCAGAGGGAGTCGCCCCTATTGCCGAGCCCGTATCAGCCCGCAAGGAACTGGTCGTGACTGAAACACCGAAGCCAGTTGAAGAGGCGCCTGCAATCGAGAGACCCATGGAAGCGGAGCCACTTGTGACCGAACCGCCACGGGCAGTTGAGGAAGTGGTTCCGGAGGAGAAACATGAGGAGGCAGCCCCGCTCATTACCGAACCACCACGGCCAGTCGAAGAAGCACCTCCCGAGGAGAAACACGAGGAAGCTGAGCCAGTGGTGATTGAACTGCCAGGGCCGGTCGAAGAACCAACCGCGGAGGAGAAGCACGAGGAAGTCGTGCCGGTTGTCTTTGAAACACCACAACCAGAGGAAGAGGCCGCTCCGGAAGAGAAACATGAAGAAGCAGAGACGGTCGTGAGTGAAGCCGCGAAAGCAGTCGAAGAAGCGGCTCCGAAGGAGGAACATGAGGAAGTAGAAACGGCCGTGACTGAAGCGCCTCAGCCGGCTGAGGAACCAGCTCCGGCAGAGGAACATGCGGAAGCAGAGCCGTCTGTGACTGAACCGCCGCAACCGGTTGAAGAAGCACCTCCCGAGGAGAAACACGAAGAGAAAGAAGCAGTCGTGAGCGAATCGCGAGAAGAAACGGAAAAAAAAACTCCGACTGAGACACACAATGAGCCGAAACCGGTCGTCAGTGAGCCATCACACGCGGCTGGCGAAACGGCTCCGACGGAGAAGCATGAGACCGCAGAAGCACGGCGGCCGACAACAGGGGGGGAGGGGCGCGAGCGCTGGAAGTACTGCTACAGCGGGTGCTGTTGCTGTATCTTCATCCTGCTCCTGGTCCTGATCCTCTTTGGTCCTAGTGTGCTCGAGTGGCTGTTCCCCTGAGGGGGAACTCAAGTTGCGTCCGGGAAACTGCAGATCATGAAGCCAATCCTCACAAAATGCGGGTATCGATGTGACCTGTGTCTTGCGTATAGGCCCAATGTCGAGAAGGCCCCGTCAAACCAGCAGAAACTCAGCGACGGGTGGCACAGGTACTTCGGTTTCCGCCTGCCGCCGTCCGAGATATGCTGTGATGGCTGCATGGAAGAGAATCCGCGGCTGATTGACAAGAGCTGCCCCGTCAGACCGTGTGTCATCGAGCGAGGACTGGACAACTGTTCCCAGTGTGATCGTTATGTGTGCGAGCGGCTGAAAGAGCGGCTCGTAGTGTACGATGAGGTCAAGCAGAGAGTCAAGGCTGATATCCCTGAGACCGACTACGTTTCGTTCATCAGGCCATATGAGAACAAGCAGCGACTAGACGAGTTGAGATCGCCCAAGGCCGGGAAGCGTGTGCGGCAGTAATTGCCGGTCTTGCGGGTCAGTTCACAATAGCGGAGGGGGAAGACAGAGGAGGTCGAGGAGAAGGCTTGCGTGAACAACGGGGCAGCGAAGTCACGTGCCGCCTAGCCACGCGAGGAGTCTGTTCCGGATCTCGCACTCGGTTTCCCCATCACTTGTTTCTTCGCGCGTCTGCGAATCTCAACCAAGACGAGAGCGACGCCTATAATCAAGTAGCCGACCTGCAGACCCATCGACATGCCATTGAGCAGGGATGCTGTCTGGGAACCGTCCTCATGCTCAAAGTACAGCGTGAACGTACTACCGGCCGAGGCGAGGACGCCCCAATCACCATCATAGTGGTGATGTGCCATCACAGCAAGCCGGTGCAGGCCAACCGAGAAGTCTAGCGTACTGAACCTCCACTCAAAGGGCTCTGAGGAGTCGTTCAGCAGCATGGGCCAGAAAAGGTACTCATCCCACTCGCTATCACTAGGATCTCCAGCCCAGTGATTCACGGTCATGTAATCAACATTCGAAACGTCTTCCAGCGCGATACAGAAGTTGCCGTACAGGTGGCTAGGACCAAAGGTCCTGCCGAGCACGACCGTATTCCATCGGATGGACTCAGATGTGGTGGCCACAAAGACAAGTCTGTATTCAGGGGACTGCGCTTGGGTCTCTGGCACGAAGGGCATTACCAGAACGACCAAGAGCAATCCTATGCCGATTCCACGCGTGAGCTCTCCTCTCATAGGCGACGGGCCGAGATTTGCTGCGGGGTCACTTAACTATTCGTTTCCAGCTGATCCGGGTCACCTTCCTGTGACCCCACCGCGCGCAGAGACTTCGGTCCGGCTGTTCTCTTCTCCTCAATCTGTTTCCGCTTTGCAGAAACGGACCACCATGCTGGCTCTACCAAGACGGAATCGAGTCGTGAGTGAACTCAGTGACGAGCAGGAGCTTGCCATTCCTCCTGACCGCATAACTGACTGCCTGCGCGATAGTATGTAGTTCCACCGCGTAGAGTGTCTTGGATTCTCCCTCGTCAACACTGAACTCGTACACCGCTGTGCCAGTCCATCTTGCGCTCACGACGGTATCTCCATTGTAGCTTATGATGACTCGGGGTACCACGACACCCTCATTCTTGACATCTATCCAGTTCCCATCGACGTTGAGCGAGAAGCAGGGCGGTGTCATGCTTGGGGCATTCCTCCCAGACGAGATAAACTCTCTGAGATAGCACTTGTAATCAGAATGCGGCGTGAGCATATCCCAAAGCCTTGTAAACAGAAACGGCGTCCTAGGTCACTATCCCTTCGAATCGAACGGGGCCTCCACCGTTTCGAGGATATTCACCAGAGGCCAACCGACCATGGCTGAGATCACCGTCCGCGGAGCACGACTCCACAACCTCAAGAATGTCTCCTTCTCGATTCCCAAGAACCAGCTTGTGGTCTTCACTGGCATATCGGGATCAGGCAAATCGACGATGGCCTTCGATACACTGGTCAAGGAGGGGCAACGTCAGTATATGGAGTCGCTTGGAATGGTGACCTATGTGAGCCGCCCGCCCGTGGACGCAATCATAGGACTCTCGCCCTCCATCAGCGTGGACCAGCACAGCCGCAACCGCTCGCCTCGCTCGACTGTCGGCACAGCCACCGAGGTCTACACCTACTTGCGCGTGCTCTTCGCCCGCACAGGTCACCGTCCCTGTCCAAAGTGCGGCGCTGATGTGCCGCCCGAACATGGCACGGACGAGTTGAAGGAGATAGTGTGGGAGGATGAAGACGAGACCGGAGAGCCGCGATACAGCATCGCTTGTCCCAGCTGTGGTGCGATGCTGCCCGAGATGGGGATGGCCTTCTTCTCCTTCAACAAGCCCGCCGGTGCCTGTCCGGTCTGCACAGGACTGGGGACAGTCTACACCGCCAACCTGCCGCGCATCATTGACGACGAGAAGAGCCTGAAGGATGGAGCGGTGCTGATCTGGGACCCGCGCATTGTAGCCCGCCATATCGAAACCCTGCGAGCCGCCGGGAAACACTACGGCTTTGATTTCGACTCATCTGTGCCGGTCCGCAAGTCAAGTCCAGCCCAGCGCGACCTGCTTCTCTACGGGGTCGACAGCCCGTCTTTCCATCGTCACTACCCCAAGACCGAACCGCCTGAGACCGTCGCGAAGGGCCGCTTCGAAGGCGTAGTTCCCAACCTGTTGCGCCGCCATGCCGAGCATATTTCCGATGCAAACACAGATTACTTGGAAGAACTGGAGAGCCTACTCGTGCGACAGACCTGCCCTGAGTGTGGCGGGACACGGCTGCGACCCGAGGCGCGCGCGGTGACTGTCGCCGGTCAAGGTATTGTGGAGACCTCGCGGATGCCGCTGGACAGGCTGGCAGAGTGGATAACCGGACTGAAGGCCGCTCTGCCCGCTGAGGACTGGTTGATCGCGGAACCGATTGTGACCGACCTGCAGGAGCGCATTCGGCGGCTGGTCGAACTTCGCCTAGGTTACCTGACCCTTGAACGTGCGACCCCATCGCTCTCGGCGGGCGAGGCGCAACGGTTACGACTTGCGGCCCTGCTCGGCTCTGGTCTGAGCGGTGTGCTCTACGTCCTAGATGAGCCAACCATTGGGCTCCACTCGAGCGAGGTCCCCCGATTGGTAGAGATGCTGCGCGCTCTGCGTGACTTGGGCAACACAGTACTCGTCATCGAGCACGACTTGAGCTTGGTCGCAGCTGCCGATTGGGTCGTGGACTTTGGCCCTGGCGGGGGACGATTCGGCGGGCGGATCGTGGCGCAGGGTGCACCAGGTGTCGTGGCCCAGACGCCCGGGTCGATCACCGGGCAGTACTTGGCCGGGACCGTGCGCATTTCGGTTCCGACCAGCCGCCGTCCGACCAACGGCAAGGGGCTGACCGTCCGTGGGGCACGCGAGCACAACCTGAAAGGCATCACTGCCTTCTTCCCGCAACGCACGTTCACTGCCGTCACCGGGGTGTCCGGCTCGGGGAAGTCCTCGTTGATGTTCGACATCCTTGACCGAGCTGCCCGTCAGCATTTCTATGGCGCGGGTGACCAACCCGGGGCTCACGAGGGGATTGATGGCTGGGAGTACTTCGACAAGATAATCACCGTTAATCAGGACCCTCTCGGTCGCTCCACGCGCTCGAATGCCGCCACATATACAGACGCCTTCACTCCCATCCGCGAGGTGTTCGCTGCACAACCAGAGGCCCGCGAGCGTGGCCTGAGCGCCCAGCACTTCTCCTTCAATGTTTCAGGTGGACGCTGTGAGCACTGCGAGGGGGCCGGGACGGTTTCGGTAGAGATGCACTTTCTCCCCGACGTGCAGGTGCGCTGCCCGGTATGTCATGGGCGGCGATTCAAACCCGAAGTGCTGGCGGTGAAGTACAAGGGCCACGATATCGCTCAGGTGCTCGACATGGCCATCGAGGAGGCCCTGTCACTGTTCGCCGAAGTGCCCGCAGCCAAGGCGCGCCTGGGACTGATGGTCGAGACCGGCATGGGCTACCTCCAGCTCGGTCAGCCCGCTTCGACCTTCTCGGGCGGAGAGGCACAACGGGTGAAGCTGGCGAAGGAACTCGCACGCCGCTCAACCGGGCGCACACTCTACTTGCTTGACGAGCCAACCACGGGCCTGCACTCCGCAGACACGGCTCACCTACTGCTGCTACTCCAGCGGCTGGTCGACGCGGGCAACACGGTCATTGTCATCGAGCACAACTTAGATGTGGTCAAGTGCGCCGATTGGGTGATCGACATCGGCCCGGAGGGTGGCGAATCGGGAGGCCAGCTCATCGTTGAGGGTACGCCCGAGACTGTCGCAGCCTGCCCGGAGTCGACTACAGGACGGATGCTGCGAAGAGTGCTATGATCGAGAAACCGAGCTCGTTCAAGGCGTTCTGTTCCTGCTCTTCGACGTGGTCTTGGTTCTCTTGGTGAGCCCAGTTCTCCTGTCTTTCGCACTGGGGATGGTAAAGCCAATGGGTTCTCCGTTCTTGTATCTAACAACAACCCCATTTGGTAGGAGTTCGGAGTCGTCGGCTTCATGCGGGTGCCCAAAGCTGACGTAGAGAACATCACTCTCGGAGTCGTACATTATCTCCATGTCGTCAAGGTTGATTGTCACTTCTTCCATACTATTCCTCTCCGCATGAATGACTGTGGTTTCGAAGTCACGAAGGCCGTGATGACTCTACCATTCTCTATGTAGAAGACGGCTAAAAACCTCTGCATGCTTTCTAGCGGTCGAAGGGCAACTAGCTCGTCCACTCTTCCTTTGGCGATGAGGACAGGATTCTCGATGCAATCCCTAATCAGGGAAATCGGCTCCCCGAGTACCGCTACCTCAGGATGCCCCGCGAGAATGTGATTGAGAGTGTTCTGTGTGATTGTGACACGGCTTCCGAAGACGGACTTGCAGCGAGCAACTGCCGTTTCATCCTTGGTCATCTAGCCGTCCTCTTCTGACTTGTCCTCTCTTGGTGCATGGACACACGATATAAGGCCTACGTGACAGATTGTTGCGAGAGGAATGCCAATGACAAACGGGGCGATCGATGGGACGTGGTCAAATGCGCCGATTGGGTGATTGGCCTCGGCCCGGAGGGTGGCGAGTCGGGAGGCCAGATCATCGCTGAGGGTACGCCCGAGACTGTCGCAGCCTGCCCGGGTCAATCACAGGACAGATGCTAGGAAGCGTACTCTAGTCATAGGATTAAGCGCTGCCCAGAGGGCCTCCCAGTCACATCGCAAAGATGTCGCTGAAGCCTTGCTGGGAGCTGGTGCGGCGTAGGTCAATGCGGGTTTCGTATTAGGTGGTGCTGGAATCTCTGTTGTTACAGAATCAGAAGCAGGAACATCACTGTCGGCAAGGCGCCAGAGGAATGGAAAACACATATTGTCATGACGTGTTATACCTGCCACGACAAAATCTCCTGACATGCAGACTGATAGACTGCATACCCTCTCTTCGTCAGGACCTGAGGCGATACTGCTCCAGAGGGGATTACCGAGTGCGTCCGTGCGGACAAAGAATGCCTCGTGATGTGCATAGGTCGAATCATTTGCCAGTGTGCCTGTAACCGCCAGCCCGCCATCCCGGGTTTCGACGACCGTGCGGGCGTAGCCTCTGCAATAGGTCCTGTCCCAGAGAACACTGCCGTCAGCGGACGTCCTCGCAATCCGGAACTCTCGCGGATTACCACTCTCCCCGGCAAGCGCAAAGCCACCATCTGAACAGTTCGTGACACTCCAACAGTACCATCCATGGTATCCCCATGTCATGTCCCACAGTCTCACACCATCGGCGTCTGTGCGTACTAGCCACGCCCCGTATTCAATGGTGCCTTGGTTTGGGTTGACATCCGCACTCCCCGCGAACGCGAGTCCTCCGTCCTCACACTCGACCACACAACTCGCCCACGAAGCCTCCCCGCCGCTATAGGTCCTATTCCATAGAACGTTGCCCTCAGAGTCCAGACGGACAAGATGAGAGAAGGACGCCGCTACTACCAGATCCCCATTCCGGCACTCAACCACACATGCCCCAGTGTCAAAGCCAGGGTGCAGTTTCTCCCAGAGAACTGTCCCGTTCTGACTCATCCGTAAGAGCCAGAGGCGGGGGTTGTCCCTCGTCTGACTCTCAGACACAACCCTGAAGCCTGTCATCACGAGGTCGCCATTCTGGCACTCATATAGATCCCTCACTTCGGTGTGTCCCCCCTCGGTAAGATACCTCTCCCACGTGGCATTGCCGCCATCATCCACGCGGATGATTCTGACACGCAAGTCACCAGAGGAACAGGCAAGCACGAAGCCTCCCTGCTGGCACTCAACGACACTCACCCAAGAGTCTAGTACGTCATGGGAGTACGTTGCGACCCACAGATTGTAGATGTCCTCAACGGGGTCTGGCTGCGGAGGCACTCCTGTCGGGGAGAAGTACAGAACCAGTCCTACGACAAGACTCGAAGAAACAAGCACAGCACACAGAGCTGCTTTCTTTCCTGAGCCGACAATCAAGCCAGTCGATTGGTTAGAGGCGCACATGCCTATTCCTCCTTTGGGCCTATTGAGGCGACTGAGGGCTGCTGACGCCGACGACGAAATGGTAGTCGGGGTCTTCCTCCTGTGAGTGCGACGGCAAATATGACTAGTCCAGTGGCAGCCGAATAATAGCTTGGGAGTGGGTCTATCCACGGTGCCCAGACATCTCGGACAGTTTCTACTGACAGGGTGACCGTCGTGTTCTGAGCTATTCGTGAGAACTGGATAGTATATTCAGACAGTGAATCTCTTGGAAACTCGAACTGCAACTGGTCTGAAGAGAGTGCTGTGAGATTGGTGAGTCCCAGTTTTCCAGCACTCTCAGAAGAGATAGTGAGTGCCACAGGAATGCCGTTTGTGCTGATGTTGGCAATCCTACTGAACATCCCAGAGTCTATGGATTCTACTGTCACGTTGAACGCTCGAACAGAATCTGATACATTCAATGCCAGACCGTATCTCTGAACAGCCAGCACTTCGTCATGTCTTAAGATAGAATACCCTCCGTTGTATGTGTATACAAGAATCGGAGATATCAGTAGGCCACTGATGACTAGCAGGAGTAGTGCCACATAACCGCTTCTTGTCGGCTTATGGCCCCGATTCTTGACAACTGAATAGATGAGGGGCGCAGCAAGAAGTAGGAAGATACTCGGGCTCGTTATGAGATAGTCAGTGGATACATATGTGCCCCACAATCGCATTCTGACGTTGACCTGCACAGACTGATTGTCCTCCCTAGAGATTCGAATGACTCCCGAACCTGAGGACTCTGAAGGGGCATCAACTAGGTAGATATCTTGAATTCGGGTCACATTTCGAAGAGTGGCGATCCAGGTGTCGAAGAACCATCCTCCATAGAGCTGGATGACTACCGCAGAACCGTTTGTCATCAGCTCCTCGATCACTATCTTGTCTGCCATAAACGGGTGAATCTCTCTCGTCGGGAATTCATCGTTCAAGACGAAACCATCTTCGAACTCCTGAGTGTGGTAGATAGGATACATGGGATAAAGTAGGGTTGTTGATGGAGAGGCTGCTATTCCGATGACTCCGAGTAGAATGATCAACCTAAGAAGCTTGGACA
>Ga0316628_100005061_pt1 | contig 10472 bp, 9 predicted proteins | sample OWC_Aug_M2_C1_D5_FD_207648 | JGI IMG/M metagenome (GOLD analysis project Ga0316628, IMG submission 207648) | Wetland soil microbial communities from Old Woman Creek delta, Ohio, United States - OWC_Aug_M2_C1_D5_C | ecosystem: Environmental > Terrestrial > Soil > Wetlands | place: USA: Ohio... | reverse complement strand
GGTCGTCGTCGGCAGGACCAAGGTCGAGCGCAGGCCCCTGCTTCTCATAGAGGCTGACGTCAACGGGGAGAGGTTCTCCACCATCGTCCAGAACGCCGAGACCATAAGGGTCTGGTCGAAGGGCAAGGTCGCCTCGGTCTCCAAGCTGAAGGTCGGGGACACGATCATGCTCAAGCAGGAGCGGGGAGGCAGACACTTCGGCATGTATGTCGAGGAGTCGATAAGGGAGAAGTAGACATGGCACGATTGGTCGCTTCTCTCGTCGAGAGGAGCGTCTCGGGAGTCTCGCGCTCATCACGGAAGGCGTTCAGCCTGGGCGCCGACTTGGTCGAGGTCCGGCTGGACCACATCGAGCCCGCCGCCCTGACCGGTCGGTCCCTTTCGCTGATCCGGGACGCGGTCCACGGCCCCGCGATCGCCACCCTCAGGTCCAAGGCCGAGGGCGGGTTGTCGGCATTGCGCGGCACGCGCAGGGAGACCGCCCTCAGGGTGATCGCAGACGCGGGCTTCGAGTTCATCGACCTGGAGGCGCGGATAGACGCGCGTGTCATCCGTGCGGGAATCGGCACCGGCCCGGAGGTCATCGTCTCGTCGCACCTTAGAGCGCCCGGGGACTCGAAAAGGGTCGACAGGCTGCTGAGGAGCGTGTGCGCCTCAGGCGACATCGGCAAGGTCGCCATGCCCTGCACCGACGCATCCCAGGCCCTCATGCTCGCGAGGGTAGGAAGGAGGGTCGCGGAGGAACGGAAGACCTTCGCACTGATCGGAATGGGGGACCAGGGTGCACTCACGCGCGCTTGCGCGGAAGAGATCGGCTCTGCCCTCGTCTACTGCTGCCTCCCAGGAAGGCCCGCCGCACCTGGACAGTTCGATGTCGCGACCCAGGCCGCGCTCCGGTCACGCGGGCGCGTGCTACTTGGGTTGCTCGGGCATCCCGTGTCACATTCCGTCTCGAGACCGATGCAGGAGGCCGCGCTGAGAAGGGCGGGCTTGGGAGGGGCGTACCTGCCTCTCGACATACCGCCCGCGCACATGACGCGGGCGAACCTCCGGCTGATGGGGACTTTGGGATTCACGGGCCTGAATGTCACGATTCCCCACAAGGCGAGGGTGTCGGGCATGTGCGACGAGAAGGGTCCGTCCGCGGCCTCGACGGGCGTCGTCAACACGGTCAGGTTCAAGAGCGACCTCATTATTGGAGAAAACACGGATGTGTTCGGGTTCTCCAAGCTGATTGAACACAAAATACGCATAGTGAAAGGGACATCGGCGCTCGTGCTCGGAGCGGGTGGAGCCGCAAGGGCAGCGGTCCGCGTTCTCGCGGATTCGGGGGCGTCCGTCTCCGTCGCGGCGAGGCGCGTCGGACGGGCGGAGGATGCGGCCTCCGATGACGCCGAAGCGCTCGGGTTCGGGGAGATAGGTCCCGGCAAGCGGTTCGATGTCGTCGTCAATTGCACGCCTGTCGGCATGAAGGGATTCCCCTCGGTGGGGCTGCCGATGACGGCCGTCGGGAAAGGGACAGTACTGTTCGATCTCGTCTACAATCCACCGGTGACCTCGACGATGAAGCGGGCGAGGGCGAAGGGCGCGAAAGCCTACGGCGGCCTCGATATGCTCGTCCATCAGGGCGCGGAGGCGTTCAGGATCTGGACCGGGGTCGAACCGGACATAAGGTCCATGGCCAGGGCGGCAAAGGGGGCGCTCCCTTGAGGGCCACGGCAGCATGCCGCGGGGCGGTCACCATCGTCAACGCCATCGCGACGGGGAAGGGGGCGGCCTTCGGGGTCGACCTCGAGACCGATGTCGCCGTGGAGCTGCTCGAAGGAGAGGACGAGGTATACCTCGACGGCGAGCCCGACGGGCTCGAACTGGTGGCCGGGTGCGTCCACTCCGCGGCGGGCGGTGTCGCTCACATCGGTGCGCGCGTGAAGGTGAGGTCGGAGATACCCATATCGAAGGGGCTGAAGAGCAGTAGCGCGGCGTCCAACGCGCTCGTGCTCGCGACCGCGAAGGCCGCCGGAACCGGCGTGGACGACGCTGGAATCCTGGGCATGGCCATCGACGAGTCCGTGAAGGCAGGCGTCACTATCACAGGGGCGTTCGACGACGCCTCGGCATGCTTCTCCGGCGGGTGGGTCGCCACGGACAACCGGAAGAGGACCGTACTCGCCAGGGGACAGATCGATCCGGCCCTGGTCGTCATCATACATGTCCCAGAACGCTCGATCTCGAAGTCCAGCCTGAAGGGGAAGGATTTCGGGCACATCTCCGCGAAGGTCGAGGCCGCCTTCGACCTGGCCATGAAGGGCGAGTTCCTGAGGGCGATGGAACTGAACTCGGCGGCATACGCCGAGGTCCTGGATGTCCCCGAAGACGCGGCCCATGCGGCGAGGGGAGCTGGCGCGCTTGCAGCCGGGATCTCAGGGACCGGCCCTGCGACCGCAGCCGTCGCGAGGAAGGCGGACGCGAAGAGCGTGGAGGATGCGATGTCAAGGCTCGGGGGCAAGGTCATCGTCACCCGGCCGAACGATGTGCCAGCGAGGAGGGTGATCCCACGGCTATTGTAGTCTCAGGTTCGGTCGCGCGCGGCAGTGTCTCCGCCCCGCCGTCCAAGTCCTACACTCACCGCGCAATCGTCATGGGGGCCCTGACGAAGGACGAATTCCATCTAAGTGGGCCTCTCATGTCCGAGGACACCAAGGCGACGCTGGACGCGGTCCGGCAGCTGGGTGCCGAGGTCCGCATCTCCGGGACCGACATGACGATCCATTGCGAGGGGCTCCGGCCAGCATCCCAGGTCATAGACGCCAAGAACTCGGGAACGACGATACGCCTGATCACAGGCATCGCAGCCCTGCTACCGTCCGCGACGACGCTGACGGGCGATTCCAGCCTGGTCAAGCGGCCGATGGGCCCGCTCATGGAGGCGCTCGGGCTGCTAGGTGTCAGGTACGAGTTCCTCGACCGCCCGGGGAGGGCACCGCTGCGCGTCACCGGCCCGATGAGTGGAAGTGCCACGACCATCAAGGGGAGTGTGAGCTCACAGTTCGTCTCATCGCTGCTCATAGCGTGCACGCAGAAGGTGGACGACACGGAGGTCGCCGTCGAGGGCACGCTCGCGTCCAGGCCGTACGTCGACATCACACTCGACATGCTCAGCCGTTTCGGGGCGAAGGTACGCGAGACCGCCTCTGGCTTCGCGGTCCCCGGCGGTCAGAAGCTCAGACTCCGCTCGTACTCGGTCCCTGGCGACTTCTCCTCTGCCGCGTTCCCGCTCGTGGCCGGTGCAATGACGGGTGGCGATGTAACCGTCAAGAACCTAGATGCAGGCTCCCCCCAGGGTGACCGAGCGGTGCTAGACGTGCTCCAGCGCTTCGGCGCCGAGGTCGAGACGGGGAAGGACGCGGTCCGTGTGAGAGGGACGGACCTCAGAGGGACAGCGGTCGATGTCCGCGACACGCCCGACCTGTTCCCCATCCTGGCCGTGCTGGGCGCCGTGGCGAAAGGCAGGACGGTCATCACGGGCGGGAGGAACCTCAGGGAGAAGGAGAGCGACCGGATCGCAACGACCACGGCGTTCCTGAGGGATATGGGGGCGCGCATCACCCCGACGGACGACGGATGCGTCGTCGACGGGGGTGCGAAACTGCACGGAGCCAGCGTGCAGACCCATGGCGACCACAGAATACTTATGGCGGCAGCGATTGCTGGACTGGTATCCACGTCCGAGGTGAGGATCCAGGACGATAGCTCCTATGCCGTCTCCTACCCCGGGTTCCTCGACGACATGCAGCGGCTCGGATGCAGGATGGAGGTGAGGAGTTGAACGAGTTCGGGACGAAGTACCGCGTGGGGATATTCGGCGCGAGCCATGGCCCCTGCGTCGGAGCCAAGGTCGACGGATGTCCCGCAGGCTCCAAGATATCCGAGGCAGTCATCCAGGCCGAGCTCGACAGGAGGAGCCCAGGCAAGTCCCCGGTCACCACCCCGAGGGCGGAGAGGGACAGGCTCGAGATCATCTCCGGGGTCCTGAACGGGAAGGCCACGGGCGGGACCATAGTGGGGCTCGTCCGGAACCGCGACACCGACTCGTCCGCCTACGACGCGTTCCTGAGGGTGCCGAGGCCCGGGCACGCCGACTACCCAGCCACCGTGAAGTACGACGGCAAGCACGACCACAGGGGCGGCGGGCAGTTCTCCGGCAGGATGACCGCGGGCCTGGTCATCGCGGGCGCTGTCGCGAGACAGGTCCTCGACAAGAAGGGCGTGAGCGTCCTCGCGCAGACCATCCAGATCGGAGATGTGAAGCTCGAGAAGGACATCCCCTTCAGCATAGCCGAGAAGGTCGTCCGCAAGAACGCGGTCGGGTGCGCGGACAGGGACACGGCCGCTAGGATGATAGAGGAGATAATCGCCGCGCACGAGCAGAAGGACAGCGTCGGCGGCATCGTCAAGTGCACGGTCATGGGCCTCCCCGTAGGAGTCGGGGAGCCGTTCTTCAATTCCATCGAGAGCCAGATGTCAGCGATGATGTTCTCTGTGCCGGGGGTCAAGGGCGTCGAGTTCGGGTCCGGGTTCGCATGCGCCTCGATGAAGGGGAGTGAGCACAACGACCCGTACATGGTCAGAGGCGGGAAGGTCGTCACGAAGACGAACAACGCCGGCGGCATCCTCGGCGGCCTCTCCACTGGGATGCCAATCGAGTTCAGGGTCGCGTTCAAACCGACATCGTCCATCGCGAAGCCGCAGATCAGCGTGGACATAGTCGACAAGCAGCCGGTCGAGCTCAGCATCAAGGGCAGGCACGACCCGTGCATCGTCCCGAGGGCGGTGCCCGTCGTCGAGAACTCCGCCGCGGCGGTCATCCTAGACCTGATGCTACAGGGGGGGTTCGCATGACCAGGGCCGAACTCCGGGCGCTCAGGGCCGAGATAGACAGGATCGACGGAGAGATAGTCTCGCTGGCAGCCAAGCGGAAGCGCGTGGCCTATGAGATCGGCCTGGTCAAGATCAAGGACGGCATCGAGGTCCGCGACAAGCGGAGGGAGGCCGTCGTCGCAGAAGAGACCGAGCGGCGCGCGAGGCGTCTCGGCCTGTCGAAGGGCACGGGGAAGGCCATCGCGAAGGCGCTGGTCTCGGACGCGGTCGCGGTCCAGAGGAAGACGGCCCCGAGGCCGCTCGACGGGCGCAAGGCGCTCGTGGTCGGAGGGTCCGGCAAGATGGGGGAATGGACCTGCAGGTTCCTGTCGTGCCGCGGTGCGGATGTCTCTGTGTGGGACCCGCGCGGCAGGCTCCAAGGATACGCCAATGTCAAGAGGCCCGAGGAGGCAGCCTCCGATGCCGACATCATCGTCGTGGCGAGCCCGCTGGGTGCATCGCGCGACGAGCTGGCCAAGGTCATCGGCGCGAACCCGCGCGGGATGGTGTTCGACGTCTGCAGCGTCAAGGCCCACATCTCCGGCACCCTCAGGAGTGCGGCGTCCGAGGGGCTCAAGGTCACGAGCGTACACCCCATGTTCGGCCCCAGGGCGCCGTCGCCCGAAGGGCTCAACGTCATCGTCTGCGGATGCGGGAGCGCGAAGGCGGACAAGATGGCCGCATCGCTCTTCGCTGAGGCTGGGGCGAAGGTCTCGAAGCTATCGCTGGAGGAGCACGACGAGCTCATGGCATACGCGCTAGCCCTGCCCCACATCACCGCACTGCTCTTCGGAGGGGCGCTAGCCGCGTCGGGCAGGTCGCTCGAAGAGCTCACGCCGGCCGGCGGGACCTCGTTCGCGAGGCTGCTCGGCATCGCCCGGGAGGTCTCCGGCGAGAGCAGGCGCGTGTATCACGACATACAGTCACTGAACCCGAACACGAGGAAGACCCTGGAGGCCGTGGAGCGCGTGCTCTCAGACCTCAAGGATGCGGCCCTCGACGAGGACCCGCGCGCGTTCGGGCGGATCATGGACAGCGAGAGGAGATATCTGGAGGCATGAGGACATGACGAAGATGAAGGCAGCCATACTCGGTTCGAGCGGGATGATCGGTCAGCGGTTCGCCCACATGCTCATGGGACACCCCTACTTCGACGTCGTCGCCTACTGCGCCTCCGACAGGTCGGAGGGAAAGAGGATCTCGGACCTGTGGAAGCTCTCGGACCTCCAGATGGACCAGGAGCTCGGGACCAGGACCATCGTCGGGACGGACCCCAAGGCCATCGCGAGGGAGGGAGTCCAAGTCGTGTTCAGCGGCCTGCCGTCGGAGGTCGCCGGCCCGGTCGAGGACGCGTGCGCCGACGAGGGCATGGCAGTGTTCTCCAACGCGGCGTCCCACAGGATGGACCAGGACACGCCCATACTCATCCCCGAGATCAACTCGGACCACCTCGCGTCAATCGAGGCTCAGAAGCTCCGAAGGAAGAAGGGCGGGTACGTCGTGACCAACGCGAACTGCTCGGTCACCGGGCTCGCGCTCGGGCTCAAGCCGCTCTACGACGCGTTCAAGTTCACGGACATCTGGGTCGCGACCTACCAGGCGCTCTCAGGCGCCGGGTACCCAGGCGTCGCGTCGCTCGACATCCTCGGGAACGTCCTTCCCCACATCAAGAGCGAGGAGGAGAAGATGGGGCTCGAGGGCAGGAAGATCCTCGGAGGATACACCAACGGGAGGTTCGCCGACGCGCCGATAAACATCGAGGCGAACTGCGCGAGGGTCAACGTCAGGGACGGGCACCTAGAGGCGGTCTTCATCAGGAGCAAGGACATGCCTGACGAGGAGCGCGTGGCGAAGGCCCTGTCAGGGTTCAAGGCGAGGCCTCAGGAGCTGGGGCTCCCCACGGCACCGGTCCAGCCGATCATCGTGATGAAGCAGCCGGACAGGCCTCAGCCCAAGCTGGACTCAGGAGCCGGGTTCCCGGAGCGTGCGAAGGGCATGGCCGTCTCCGTGGGCCGGATCAGGGTCAAGGGCGACGGGCTCAGGTTCTACCTCCTGGTCCACAACACCATCAGAGGGGGCGCTGGCGGGAGCGTCCTGAACGCCGAGCTGGCGTACAAGGAGGGTTACATCTGAGCGCGAAGGAGACCAAGGCCCCCGCCGGGAAGGACTACGGCGAGATCAGGAAGAGGATAGAGGACGGCAACGCGGTCGTCATGACGGCCGACGAGTTCAAGGAGTACGTGAGGTCGAACGGCACCAAGAAGGCCGCGAAGGATGTGGACGTCGTGACGACGGGGACCTTCGGGGCGATGTGCTCCAGCGGGGCTTACTTCAACTTCGGGCACTCGGATCCACCGATCAAGATGCAGAAGGTCTGGCTCGATGGCATCCAGGCGTACACGGGTCTCGCGGCGGTGGACGCGTACCTGGGTGCGACCGAGCTCGACGAATCCAACAACCTGTTCCACGGCGGCGCCCACGTCATAGAGGACCTGGTGCGCGGGAAGGCCGTGAGATTGAGGGCCACATCCTACGGGACGGACTGCTATCCGAGGAAGGAGATGGACACCTACGTGAGCCTGAGGACGCTCAACCAGGCGGTCCTGTTCAACATGAGGAACGCGTACCAGAACTACGCGTGTGCCACGAACTCCTCGCAGAAGACCCTGTACACGTACATGGGCAAGCTCCTGCCGGACTTCGGGAACGCCACTTTCAGCAGCGCGGGCGAGGTGTCGCCCCTGATGAACGACCCGTACTACAGGACCATAGGCGTGGGGACCAGGATCTTCCTCGGCGGCGGCGAGGGGTTCGTCGCGTGGGAGGGGACCCAGTTCAACCCGCGCGTCCCGAGGACCGCGGAGGGTGTCCCGAAGAGGCCTGCTGGATCTCTGGCGGTCATAGGCGACCTGAAGCAGATGTCCCCCGACTTCCTGAAGGGCCTCACCTTCACCAAGTACGGCGTCTCTCTGGGCGTCGGCATAGGAGTCCCCATCCCCATCCTCGACGAGGAGATGGCGAAGGCGTGCTCCGTGACCAACGACAAGATCGTGACCGCGGTCTTCGACTACGCCCAGCAGACCAGGGCCAGGACTCCCCTGAGGGAGGTCAGCTACGCGGAGCTGCGTTCGGGGGAGATCACCGTCAACGGGAAGCCCGTCCCGACATCGTCCCTGTCGAGCCTGTACAAGGCACGGCAGATCTCCGAGATACTCAAGAACCGGATACTGAAACGGGAGTTCTCGATCGAGAAGCCGATCCAGACATTCTCCATGGACCGGGTGTTCAAACCCCTCGAGGTCCGCTCTGAGAAGGAGGCGATGGGATGAAGACCAAGGTCGTCCTGAACTTCAGCCCGGAGGCATCGAACCAGCCCATCACCCACAACCTGATCTCGAAGTACCATCTGATGCTCAACATCCTGAGGGCGGAGATAGACGAGGTCGGCGGCAAGATGGTCATCGAGCTCTCGGGGAAGGCGGACGAGATCAGGAAGGGGCTGGACTATCTCAAGGCCAGCGGGGTCAGCGTACGTCCCATCAAGGAGGGCGTGAGGCGGGACGAGGAGGCGTGCACCCACTGCGGGATGTGCGTGTCCATCTGCCCGACCAAGGCCCTGACGATCGACGCCAAGACGGGCAAGGTCTCATTCAACGAGGAGCGCTGCGTGGCGTGCGGCGTCTGCATAGACGCGTGCCCGCCGAGGGCGATGGAGATCCTGATCTGAGATGTTCGTGCACTCGAAGGTCGAGATAGGCGAGACGGCGGCCACCGTCGCCTGCGAGAGGGAGTTCCTCGGTCCCGCAGTGGAGGCCATCAAGGCCGCGAGGACCAGGGTCGAGAGGCAGATCAGGATGGACCCTTTCTTCCTCGCGACCATGGAGCCCTTCCGCTACGACGACGAGGCTGACAGGACGGTCAGGAGGATGTGCGACGCCGCCGAGAAGGCGGGCGTCGGTCCCATGGCCGCGGTCGCCGGCGCCATCGCGCAGGAGGCCCTGGAGGCGATGGTCGCGGCTGGATGCACCCACGGCTGGGTGGACAACGGAGGGGACATCGCCCTGCTGCTGGAGGAACCGGCGACGGTCGAGGTCTTCTGCGAGCCCGGTGCCAAGGAGGCCTTCGGGTTCGAGCTCGCTCCGAGCGCCTCCGTCCTGGGGATATGCTCCTCGAGCGGGAGGATCGGCCATTCGATAAGCCTCGGCGACGCGGACGTCGCGGTGGCGTTCGCGGACGACGCGGTCCTCGCCGACGCTCTCGCGACGGCGATAGGCAACCTGGTGGTCGACCAGGAGTCGATGCGCTCGTGCTTCGATCCGTTCAAGGCGGTCAAGGGGTTCAGGGGAGGGCTTGCCGTGAGGGACGGCGATGTCGCCATGTGGGGCGACCTGCCGAAACTAATCGAGGTCGAGCACAGCCCGGAGAGGGTCACTGTCCACAGCCGGATGGCAGGTCCGGCGTTCACTGGAGACGAAGGACACCAAGGGGTGAGGATCTGAAGGTGCTCAAGTTCGGGGGCACGTGCCTCGGTTCCGAGGACGCGCTCCAGAGGGTCGCGAAGGTGGTCAAGAACGAGAAGGACCAGAAGCTGGTCGTCGTCTCTGCGGCGATGGGCGTCACAAACGCCCTCAAGGACTTCGTCTCGCAGCCGCGGCAGGAGAAGCAGATAGACGACTTCCTCTTCGCGCTGAAGACCAGGCACCTGGACCTCCTCCCCAAGAGGGACGGCAAGGACAAGAAGGAGGCGGCCAGGCTCATCGACGAGAAGGTCACCAAACTCGAGAGGCTCCTCTACGGGGTGACATATACCGAGGAGCTCACGCCGAGGACGAAGGACCTCATACTGAGTTTCGGCGAGAGGCTCGCTGCGATAGTAGTCGCGGCCAGGCTCAGGCACGAAGGCATGGACGCCGTCCCGATGGAGACGGACGCGATAGGGTTCATAACGAACGACCACCACGGGAACGCGGTGGCGGACCTGGACCTCTGCCAGAAGAACCTCGGGCCGGCCCTTGAGGCGGCAGTGAGGAGGAACCAGGTCCCGGTCGTCACCGGCTTCTTCGGGGTCACCACCGACGGTCACGTCACCACGGTCGGCAGGAGCGGCACGGACTACTCGGCGGCTGTGATCGCGCTGGCGACGGGTGCGAAGCTCATAGAGATCTGGAAGGAGGTGGACGGGTTCATGAGCGCGGACCCCAAGCTCGTCAAGGGGGCGTTCATGCTCGACAGGCTCTCGTACGAGGAGGCCGCCGAGCTCGCCTACTTCGGGGCGCAGGTCCTGCATCCCAGGGCCGTCCAGCCGGCCAGGCTGAAGGGGGTCGAGATCGTCATCAAGAACCTCTACAACCCCGAATCGCCGGGGTCGGTCATCGGGAGCTCGAGGCAGACCAGGCAGGACATAATCAAGAGCGTCTCGTACGTCAAGGACGTCGCGACCCTGAAGGTCTACGACACGGGCGCCGGGTACAAGGCCGGCTTCCTGTCCGATGTCGCGAACTGCCTCACGGACGCCAAGGTCAACATCTTCTCCGCGACCACGTCCCAGACGTGCG
>Ga0316628_100005060_pt1 | contig 10475 bp, 7 predicted proteins | sample OWC_Aug_M2_C1_D5_FD_207648 | JGI IMG/M metagenome (GOLD analysis project Ga0316628, IMG submission 207648) | Wetland soil microbial communities from Old Woman Creek delta, Ohio, United States - OWC_Aug_M2_C1_D5_C | ecosystem: Environmental > Terrestrial > Soil > Wetlands | place: USA: Ohio... | reverse complement strand
GATGAAGGTCGGCCAGCATGACCAGGCGATCCAGGAGTACGCGAACCTGGGCCAGATGCTCATTCAGCGCGACAAGCTCGACGAGGCCGAGCGCTTGTACCGGCACGCCCTGGAGCAGAAGCCACCGACTGGCGAGTTCCTGGCACCGCTGTGTGAGGCTCTGATGGAGGCCGGGCGCGGTCCTGTAGCGCGCGAGTTCCTGGACGCCGGGCTGTCCCGGTCGCCGGACTCCAAGGCCTTGCAGGCCCTCAACGTGCGCGCGCAGCTCATGCTGGGGGAAGGTCCCAAGGCCCTGGTCAAGGCCAGGCAGCTGTTGGCGGCGCAGCCGGAGAACGACGAAGTGCGCGCACTCGTCGGCCGTGTGTTCCTCTCCGCCGGCGAGTCGTTCCAGGCCCGTGACGTGTTGCTTCCGGCCGCCAGACGTCTGGTGGAGCGTGGCGATTTCGCCGCCGCCCAGACCCTGCTGCGAGACCTGATCAAGGCCATGCCCCATGACGCGCAGGTGCTCAACGCGGCCCTGCGCGCGTTCGAGCCCGCGGGCGAGACCGAGATGGTCTTCAACCTCAAGGCGGCGCTGGCCGAGTCCCAATTCCGGTCCGGCGAGCACGACATCGCCAGACGACTCTACGTCGAGCTGCTGAAGACCGACCCGAACAACGCCCGGTTCCGCGAGCGGATGGCGCAGCTCGACGGAGGCGTGGGGCAGGCGGCCGCGATTGCAGAGCCAGAGCCCGAGCCAGTGTCCCTGGCGGACGAGGTGGAGGCGGAGGAGATCCTCGAGATCGAGGTACCGTCCCCGCCGGCCGCCGCCGCGAAGCCCAAGCCCAGGCCCCAGGCCGCGCAAGCGAAGGCGGAGCCGGCGCCGTCCGCTCCACCGGCCGGAGCGCCGTTTGACCCCCGGGAGAGGCTCGCCGAGGCCAACGTGTTCGCCAAGTACGGTCTGCTGGACAAAGCCGTAGCTCATCTCGAAGAGATCGTGCGCCACTTCCCGGTCGACTTCGAGGCCCGCGAGAAGCTAGTCTCCCTGTATCTGGAGCAGGGCCGCGCCGAGGAGGCCGCGCCGCTAGCGGTTCCGCTGGCGCAGTTCTACCGGGAGGGCGGCGATGCGGAGGCCCTGGACAGGCTGGTGGCGGCGCTGCCGCAGCTCGGCGAGGAGGTGAGCCCGAAGCAGACCCGGCGCCCAGTCATGACCGCGGTCGAGGAGGAGGAGGAGGCAGGAGTAGAGGAGGTCGTGGTCGTCGAGCTCGGCGAGGAGGAGCTCGGCGCCGCGGCCGAGGGAGCGGTCGAGGAGCCGAGCTTCGAGATCCAGACCGAGCTCGCCGGGGACGAGAGCATGGTCGAGATCGCCGAGGCGCCGACTGAAGACGACGCCATCATCGAGATCGCCGAGGCGCCCACTGCAGACGACGCCGTCATCGAGATCGCCGAGGAGCCCGTTGGGGACAGGTCGATGGTGGGCATCGACGAGGGGTCGGTCGACGAGGACTTCAGCTTCGAGATCAAGACTGAACCGGTCGAGGATTTCACGGTAGCGTTGATCGAAGAGGCCGAGACCCGGATGGATCTCCTCGAGGTCGAGGCGACCGAGCCCGAGGTCGAGCTCATGAGCACCGCCGGTCTGGCCGCGGCGGAAGCTCTGACGGAGGAAGTCGTCGGCGAGGCCGAGGAGACGGGCTTCGCCCGGGCGGCCGGCGCCAAGGCAGCGATCGACGAGCAGAGCGGGGCCTACCAGGTCCTGGACGAGCTGGAGAAGTCCCTCAGCATACCGATGGGCAAACCCAAGGCCGCCGCGCGCAAGCCAGTCGCCGAGGTCAAGACCGCACCCCCCGCGCGCAGGCGGGTTGCCGAGGTCAAGACGGCACCCGCCGCGCTGCCAGTGGTCGAGCCGGCGAGGCCGGCGGCGGTCGAGCCCGAGACCCATCTGGAGGAGCAGCTCGTCGAGATCACCGACAGCTTCTCGGGTCCGTCGTTGAGCGACCTCCAGCAGATCGACTTCTACATCGGACAAGAGCTGTACGAGGATGCGCTGCGCATTCTTCATGCCCTCGAAAAGACCTTCCCGGACGACCAGGAAGTGGTCCTTCGGCATCGAGCGCTCAAGGAGAAGGGCATCCTTTTGGATGCCGTCTCGACCGCGGCTGAGGAGGCATCTGAGGAGCTGTTTGCCGACGAGCAGGACTACTTCGACCTGGCCAAGGAGCTCGAGGAGGAGCTGGCCGAGGAAGAGGCGATGGTCGACGAGGCCACGGGCCGCGGCCAGGAAGAGGCCGAGCTCGAAGAGGTGTTCAGGGAGTTCCAGAAGGGGGTTGCCGAGCAGCTCTCGGAGGAGGACTCGGACACCCACTTCAATCTCGGCATCGCCTACAAGGAGATGGGCCTCCTGCCTGAGGCGATCCGTGAGTTCCAGATCTCGTCACGCGACCAGACGTTTTTCGTCGAAAGCTGCTCGATGATTGCCGTCTGCTACCTGGAGCAGGGCATGGCCGACCAGGCTGCCGAGTGGTACCGCAAGGCCCTGGCCGCGCCGACTCTGAACCGAGACACCGCCCTTGCCTTGCGCTACGACCTCGCCGCGGCTCTCGAGATGGCTGGCGACCCGGCGCAGGCGACCGAGGTCTATGGGGAAATCCGGACCGCCGACCCCGCCTACCGCGACGTGGCGCAGCGTATCAGGCAGCTTGCCGGTCATAGCCAGGTCAACTGAGGGCGAGCCCTGACCCTGGCGAGAAGCAGCGCGCCTCGGAGTGGAATTGACTACTCATCGTGCTGGCTCGCCAGCTCGCCGCGCTCGACCAGCGCCCGCGTCAGGGTGAGCGAACGGAGAAGGCCGCTGCGGGTGACGACGCCGATGATCCGTCCCTCCTCGTCTCGCACCGCGGCCGCCTCTGCTCCGGCCGCGACCAGGTGCTCGAGGGCGTGGGCGAGCGAGGCGCCGGGGTCGAGATCCCCTGCGACGCGGAGGGCGGCATCACGGGCGCTACCTTCGGCCCCGGGCTCCGTCCTCGCCCCGGACCAGAGGCGCGCCGCGGGCAGGTAGCCCACGCACGCGCCCTTCTCGATGAGGACGAACTCGTCCAGGGGCGCAGCTCTGGATCGGGCGAGCACGGTGCTCACCAAGTCCTCCGGGGCTGCGTGCTGGAGTCGCGTGACCATGACGTCGCCGACCCGCCGGGTCTGGAGCTGGCGGAGCGCCAGTGCATGCCTGAGCTCCGCGTTGGCGGTGGGCAGGATGAGCACGCCGGCGAGGACCAGCCACCACTGGTGGAAGACGCCAACGCCGATGGCCAGTACGGCCGCGACCTGTCCGAGGGACGCGGCCCACACCGTTGCCCTGACGCGGCCCAGCCGTGGTTCGAGGATGCCGCGCAGCACCCTCCCGCCGTCCAGGGGGAAGGCGGGCAGGAGGTTGAAGGCGGCGAGCAAGAGGTTGGCCCAGAAGAGCACCGCCACCAGCTGCGCTGCGAGCGTCTGCCATTGGCCGAGGAACGGACCGCCGCCCAGCAGCCAGAGGAGCGCCGCCAGGGCCAGGTTGACGAGCGGACCGGCGATGGCAATCCGCAGCTCGACCTGACCGCGCAGGAACCGGGTGCCGAGGCGGGCGACTCCTCCGAAGGGATAGAGGGTAATCGACGTGAGCGGGACTCTTTGCCACAGGGCGACCACCGCGTGGCCGAGCTCGTGGAAGATCACACACACGAACAGGAGCAGAACGACCACGAGCTCCAGGGTGGCGGCACGAGGCCCGGAGGTGAGGGCCGTGCGTGCGAAGAGCAGGACGAGGAGCAATACGAAGGTGGCGTGGACACGGATCGGAATGCCGCGTACTGCGATGACCTGGAGCGACCAGCTCATCGGTGGCGAGTGACGCCCACGCGCCGGCACAGATCGTGAATAGGACAGCCAATGCAGCGTGGGGACGTCGGGTGGCAGCGGTGCTGCCCGAAGGTGACGAGGAGGTCGTTGAAATCGATCCAGAGGTCCTGCGGCAGCGACTCCTGGAGTGCCCGCTCAGTTGCCTCGGGGCTGGAAGTGGTAACCAGGCCGAGGCGGTTGGAAATGCGGTGGACGTGGGTGTCGACGCAGATCGCGGGCAGGCCGAATCCGAGCCCGAGCACGAGGTTGGCGGTCTTGCGTCCGACCCCGGGCAGGCGCAGCAGGCCCTGCTCGGTCGCTGGTACTTGGCCGTCATGCCCGGAGCAGAGGAGGGCGGCGATCTGGCGGAGCTGGCGCCCCTTGGTGCGATAGAATCCCGCCGGGTAGATGGCCGTGGCAATGGCTGCCTCGGAGAGCCCGGCAAGAGCTTGCGGCGTGGCTGCGAGCTCGAACAGCCGGCGACTCGCCTGCCGCGTGACCTCGTCCTTGGTGCGCAGGGAGATGACGCAGGCGACTAGCAGCCGGAACGGCGAGCGGGAGCCGTCCGCGGTCTCGGACAGGGTCGTGACGACCTGTTGCTGGCGGAAGTCGGCCAGTCGCCGCACCAGCTCACGAATCGTGGTCTGGTCCCACTGCGTCACATCGGACATCCTACCCGCGCCGGCTGGCGATCTCCACGACTGGCGAGTCGGGTAGCTGGGCCGGTGCCAGCAGCGACAGGGAGCCCTTTCAGCGTGGCGGGCGATCCCCGGGTCGGGCGGTCGCCAGCCAGCGCACGAGCTCCTCGCTGCCCGCAGCTCCCTCGGCAGGTGCCCACGGCGCGAAGTCCTTGTCGGCGAGAGCCACGTAGGGACCCGGTTTGAGCTCGAGCAGGAGCGTGTCGGGCTCGACGGCGAGCAGGGTATGCCAGATGCCACTCTCGACCTCGACCGTAGTCACCGGACCGCCGGGGGCGAGAACGCACTGCTCGAGGACCGTGCCGGTCGCGTCGAAGGTAAGCACAGTGGCGCAACCGCGAATGGCGTGGAAGAGCTCCCACCGCGGGGGATCGGAATGACGGTGGGGACGGACGTAGCTCGTCGGCTGAATGGCGTTGAACAACCTCTGGATGGGGTCGTCGAGGGTCGGGTGGAGGTTGTAGTTCGTGCGCAGCCTGGGCGACGCGGCAGCGTCCAGGAGGAGCTGGTCGAGCTGATCGGGTGCGACTGTCTTCACCGCTCATACATACCACGAATCACTCGCGATTGACCGCATCGGGTGGCGGGTGGTAGTGTGTGCGGCCCAGAGGAGGATTCATGACCAGCAACGGCGAGAGCGTCTTTACGTCAGAGTCTGTCACCGAGGGCCACCCGGACAAGATCGCGGACCAGATCTCGGACGCGGTGCTCGACGCGGTCATGGCAGGAGACCCAACCGGACGGGTCGCCTGCGAGACCCTGGTCACGACCGGACTCGCGTTCCTCGCCGGTGAGATCTCGACCTCGGTGTACGTGGACTTCCCGGCGCTGGTCAGGAACACGATCAAGCAGATCGGCTACACCCGGGCGAAGTTCGGGTTCGACTTCGAGACCTGCGCGGTGATTTCGTCCATCGATCCGCAGTCGCCGGACATCGCCCAGGGCGTGAACACGGGCGGTGCCGGAGACCAGGGGCTGATGTTCGGCTATGCCTGTGACGAGACGCCGGAGCTGATGCCGCTGCCGATCATGACGGCGCACAGGCTGTGCATGCGGCTAGCCGAGGCGCGGCGCACGGGGGAGATCGATTGGCTTCGCCCCGACGGCAAGAGCCAGGTCTCGGTGCAGTACGAGAGCGGGGTACCGAAGCGGATCGAGGCAGTGGTTGTCTCTTGCCAACACTCGGACACTGTGCCCATTCGAGAGCTGCGCGAGGAGGTCAAGGAGAAGATCATCCTCGAGGTCATTCCGCCCTCGTTTCTCGATGACCAGACCAAGTTCTTCATCAACCCGACCGGACGTTTCGTCATCGGAGGACCGCAGGGAGACTGCGGTCTCACCGGGCGCAAGATCATCGTCGACACCTACGGCGGAGTCGGCTCCCACGGCGGCGGTGCGTTCTCGGGCAAGGACCCGACCAAGGTCGATCGCTCGGCCTCGTACATGGCCCGCCACATCGCCAAGAACCTGGTAGCGGCCAAGCTCGCCAGGAGGGCAGAGGTCCAGCTCGCCTACGCCATCGGCGTCGTGGACCCGGTCTCGATCATGGTCGATGTCTTTGGCACCGGCGCGGTGCCCGAGCAGGTCCTGGTCGACGCGGTGCGCAAGGTCTTCCCGCTGACGCCGCGGGGCATCATCGAGTACCTCGACCTGCTGCGACCGATCTACAAGAAGACGGCTGCCTACGGTCACTTCGGGCGCAACGATCCCGACTTTACCTGGGAGCGCACGCATCGCGTCGACGACCTGCGCGCCGCGTGCAAGGCATAGCGGCGCGCGGCTCGCATCGCTGGACGCTCGGCTGCTGGAGCGGCGCGGGCTTCGAGAGAGTGAGAGTCAGGGGCGAACGCGAACGCCTCGCGGCCGCGGGGGGTGGCTCCGGGACACGACCGCCTCCGATCTCCTTCACCATGCGTCGTGAGGCGTCGGAGTCGGGCACGCCCGAGCGTGAGGTGGAGCGGCGGAGCGCCCTTGGCACGAGGTTTGCTGTCAATCGACTGGGTCGCACTGCTGTGGTGATTCCGACAACCCCCGGCCTGCGTGACCGCCATCCGTGGCAGGAGGCGGCCAATCTGACCTGTGTGCGGCGCGCGACGACGCCATGGGGTGGCGCATGCTAGGGGAGACCGTGTTCGGCGAGCGGGGCTCGCTGCGGCGTCGCTACGCTGTAGCGACCATCATTTTCGGCTTGATGGTGCTGGGCATCATCCTCCTCTTCGGGCACCTCATCTCGCAGTCGCTGTCCCGGCAGTACATCCACGACGTGCTCGTGGCCGGGCGCGAGGACGCAGAGCGGATCGCCGAGCATCTGGAACCCCAGGGCGAAGGCCAGCTGCAGGTGGCGAGCACGCGGCGTGAGGAGCTGGTGCGGACGCTGGCCGGCCTGGCTCAACGACGCATTCTGGAGTCGGTGGAGGTGACCGACGCCAGCGGCGAGGTCGTGTTCACCTCGGACTTCAGGTCCCAGGAAGCGTTGCCGAAGGAGATGGTCTCGCACCTTGAGCTGAGCGGCGAGATGAGCGGACAGGGGGTGCGCGAGACCGAGACCACCTACCAGATCTCGGCACCCATCGGTGAGGTGGGTCAGGTGGTGCTCAACGTGAGCAAGGGACGGCTCGCCAGCCGCGCGGTCCGGCTCCGTCAGGAGCTGCTCCAGCAGACCGTGGCTGTAGCCGCGCTGACGCTCGGCACCCTGGTGATTGCGTTTGTGTTCAACTGGACGCTCATCCAGCGCGCCCGTCGCCTCGAGGACGAGCGACGCGAGGCCGAGGAGTTGGCGGCCCTGGGCAGTCTTGCCGCCAACCTCGCGCACGAGATCCGCAACCCCTTGAACTCCATCACCCTCAATCTGGAGCTCCTGGAAGAGGACCTCGACAGGGCGGACTCGAGGGCGCTGGCATCGCTGTCGAGCACGCGTCAGGAGGTCAGCCGGCTGGCCCGCCTGGTCAGCGACTTCCTGACTTACGCGCGTCCCACACCGCCGGAGCTGGAGCGCGTGCGGGTGGCCATCCTCCTCATCCAGGTGGCGGAGTTCCTTCGCGGCGAAGCCCGGAGTCAGGGCGTCAACCTGCGGGTCGCACCTGGTTTGCCCGAGGTTGAGGTATTGGGGGACGGCGGTCAACTTCGACAGGTCCTGCTCAACCTCGTGCTCAACGGGATCCAGGCCGTGGCCGGCCTGGACGTGGAGCGCCGGGTCGTCGAGGTGGCGGCCACTGCCGGCGCCGAGCACGCCCAGCTGATCGTACGGGACCGGGGAGAGGGAATTCCGGCGGACCAGCTCGAGAGGGTGAGGAAGGCGTTCGTCACCCGCAGGCGCGGCGGCACCGGCCTCGGGCTGGCCATCGCCGAGCGCATCGTGCGTTCCCATGGCGGCCGGGTCGAGCTCAGGAACCTCGAGCCAGGTGGGTTCGAGGCGGTGGTCGTGTTGCCGATCGCACCCGGCGATGGCAAGATAGGCGCGGCCTCGGCCGAGCCCGCCGCGCGCGGGGGGAACGGCCGGCGGCTGACAGGAACCGGATGAGAGGGAGGTACTGATGAAGGCAGCTCTTCGAGGCGCTAGCGTCGTGGTCCTGCTCTGGATCGCGGCCTCGCCCGCGCTGGCCTCGTTCCAAGCGTCGGACCTGATTTATGTCCCGGTGGCAGCCCACAACGAGGGCGTCGAGGGGAGCCTGTGGCAGACCGACCTCTACATCACCAACGTCGAGGACGTGGCGGTCGATGTCGCCATCTTCTTCTTCCCGTCGGGTTTGCTCAACAACGCGTCCTACCTGTCACGCTCCCACGGGCTGGCGGGCCGCAGCGATCAGGGGTTCGCCTACGTCAACGAGGCCCTGGCCGACATTCCGGCCGGCGGTAGCGTGCTCCTCGTGGACGTTGTCGGCGAGTACTGGTTCGCGGATCTCGAGTCTCTGGCCACCCTGGGCGGGATGGTCGTCTTCGCCTACGAAGCCGGATCCCTCGACGCGACCGGCAACCGCGTGCCGCGCAACGTGGTCGTCCACTCGCGCACGTCCAACTTGACCACCATCTATGTTCCCGACCCCCACCTGGAGGGGGCGTTCACGGAGCAGCCCACCTCCTACGCCCAGACCGTGCACGGCGTTCCGTGGTACGACCTGGCCGACCCGTCGGCAATCGACGAGGAGCTGGGCTTGGACTTCACCTACCAGGTCCTGCTCGGCGCAACGGAGAGCGAGGCTCTGCGCTTCAACCTGGGGATCTTCAACGCCTCGGACCCGCAGACCAGCATCACGGTCAAGGTCCAGCCGTTCCAGGCTGACGGGACGCCGTTCCTGACCGAGGACGAGAGCGAGATCGCGCTCAGCGTGACCCTGCCGCCCCTGGCCCACATCCAGTACAACCGGATCCTCACCAGGACGCTCGAGATCGACGAGACCGAGCTGGCCTCGTTCCGCGTGTCGTTTGTGAGCTGGACCACGAGCTCACCCGAGCCGAAACCGGCGTTCACGTGCTATGGCTCGGTGGTCGACGCGCTCAGCAACGACCCGACGACGGTGCAGCCCTCGTTCGAGGCTCCGTACGACGTGGACTGCGTATGGTCGGTCTTCGACGACGAGGGCGGCCAGCCAGCCCCGGGCCGCTCGACCCCCGGCAGCTGCAAGCGCGGCGAGCCCGGACCACGCCGAACGCGACCGCTGGCGATGCCCGGGCGCTAGGGGCGAGCTCTCCCTGTACGGGGCCTCCGCGCGACGCTGTAACCCGTGCTCGGGAGCTCGATTGACAACCTCTCGGCCTGTGGTAGCATCAACCGCCCGAGCTGTGGGCGAGTTCGTGAGAAAGGAGTGAGGCATGGCCGATCCTGATGACAGAGTCGCGGGGAACGTGCCCGGCAAGTACTACGTGGACTCCAGCTGCATCGACTGCGATGTTTGCCGCGAGACCGCGCCCAACAACTTCAAGGCCAATGAGGATGAGGGCTACTCTCTCGTCTACAAGCAGCCCGAAGGCGACGAGGAGCAGGCCCAGTGCAAGGAGGCCAAGGAGTCGTGCCCGGTCGAGGCCATCGGCGACGACGGCGAGTGACCGTCCCGGGCGTTTCGTGAGCAGTAGGGCTGGTGCCGCGCGCCGGCCTTGTTTTTTCTGCCTGAGTGAGCACGAGCTGGGGACGGGGCCGACGTGGCGACCGGCGCGGGCAGGCGGCACGGACGCCTCGTCCTGGGTTATCATCCCTGCCGGCTCCTGAGACCAGAGGCGGCGGAGCCGACAGGGGGAGTCATGCGCGTCCTCTCGGGAGTCCAGCCGTCCGGCATCCTTCACATCGGCAACTACTTCGGCGCCATCCGGCAGTTCATTCGGCTGCAGGAGGAGCACGAGTGCTACTTCTTTCTGGCTGACTTGCACGCTCTCACCACGGTGCAGGATCCGGAGCGGATGCAGGCCCTCAGCCGGGACCTGGCCATGTCCTTCCTCGCCCTGGGCCTCGATCCCAGCCGGAGCGTGCTCTACCGCCAGTCCGACCTGTCCGAGGTCACCGAGCTGGCGTGGTACCTGTCCACGGTCACGTCCATGGGGCTTCTCCAACGTTGCCACTCTTTCAAGGACAAGGTCTCACAAGGTGCAGTGCCGAGCCACGGTCTGTTCGCGTACCCGGTGCTGATGGCAGCCGACATCCTCATCGTCGAGTCCAAGCTGGTCCCGGTCGGCAAGGACCAGAAGCAGCACCTGGAGGTGACGCGCGACATCGTCAGTGCCTTCCACTCGGTCTACGGTGACGGGGTGTTGACGCTGCCCGAAGCGCTGATCCTCGACGAGGTGGCGGTGGTGCCCGGGCTGGACGGCCGGAAGATGAGCAAGTCATACGGCAACACCATCGATCTATTCGGTCCGGAAAAGACGATTCGCAAGCGACTCATGTCCGTGGTCACGGACTCGACCCCGGTCGAAGAGCCCAAGCCCAAGGCGGGG
>Ga0316628_100005059_pt1 | contig 10475 bp, 10 predicted proteins | sample OWC_Aug_M2_C1_D5_FD_207648 | JGI IMG/M metagenome (GOLD analysis project Ga0316628, IMG submission 207648) | Wetland soil microbial communities from Old Woman Creek delta, Ohio, United States - OWC_Aug_M2_C1_D5_C | ecosystem: Environmental > Terrestrial > Soil > Wetlands | place: USA: Ohio... | reverse complement strand
AAAGCTGACTTGAGGGGAAGCGGACCCCTTGGGAGCGGGACTCGCCGCGGCTTTGAAAAAGGCGCGAGCAGACATCCCCTGGACGACAGGCTCACCGACGAGCAATGGCAGATGATGGATGCCGAAAAGAGGCGTCGCCTCCAGCCGGCCTGGGCGGCCCGTATGGGAGACGGGCGATAACCGGATCTATTAAAAAATAAAGCCGGCGGCGACCACGATGGTGGACGTTTTGAAATGGGAGTCGGCCTCGTCTTTGCCGAGGTCGGCCAATCCGTAATGATAGCGGATTTCGATTTCTCCTTTGAAGCTGTCCAACATCAATTGGAATCCCCCGCCGAGGATGAGGCCGTAATCGAAGCTCGAGATCTCCGGTTTAAGGTCGAGCGTCCCCGTGTCCTTGTTTTCATAGGAAATCACGTATGCCGCCTCGGCTCCGGCCATGATGAACGGAGACGTCCCGGAGGAGAACTTGAACTTCCAGGTCAGGGGGACGCTGATCTCATCGAGATTGAAATCTCCCTTGAGGCCGCCCGTATCCGCCCGACAGCCCTTCTGGATGAAAAGGATGTCAAACTCCCCGAGAACTTTCGCCTCGTCGGTGTATTGCCCCCAGTAAAACGGTATGACCAAACCGATCCCGGCGATAAATCGCGTCTGGGCTTGCGGGCTCACCGGATAGGACCCGCTCACGGAGCGGTAATTGGCGAGACTCACTCCGGCGAGAAATTTAATGTCATCCGCCGAGAGAAACGCAGGAATCATCGAAATGAGGAGAAGGAGGAGAACAGCGGCTGTTTTTTTCATCTTGAGGCCTCCCCGTTTGAACCGCATTTCCAATGGATCCTTCCCGATATCTTTATACCGCCTGTTCGATCCATGTCAAGGCTCCGAGCCTCTCCTTGCGTGGAGGGAGTATGGAAATCGATTTTGCCTCATGATAAAATCGTACGCGGCTCACCCCGCCGAGGCCTGTTCGATTTTCTCGTTATTCGGATCGATCGACAGGAGGTCCCGTGGACATCACGACTCGGTTGATCAGTCTCGTTTTCTTCGCCGGTCTCGTCAGCGCCGTCACGATCGGCGTGCTCTACGCCCGTTTCAAAAAGGGCCTCCCGACCCGCATCTTCGCCTACGTCACGCCGGCCATCGTCGTCACGGCCGTTCTCTGCTACTACTCGGGCGGGAGCGTGGCTCTTTCGGTCCGGCTGCCGCTTCTCCTGTTCGGGGCCGCGACCTGCATCGTCCTCCTGACGGCCCTGTACCGCAGCTCCGTCAGGAATCTCAGCCGGAAGACGACGGGATTGTTCGCGGCCGCCTCGGAGATCGCCGGCACGGCCCGGCAGAGCGCGGCCACGGCGAGCGAACAGGCCACCACCGTGGCCGAGGTCACGACCACCGTCGCCGAAATCACCCAGACCAGCACGGCCGCCGCCGCGACGGCCCAGGAGGTGATGACGGCCGCGGCCGACGCCGTCGAAAAAGGGCGTCGCGGCGTGGAGGCGATCGATCATGTGTCGCAGATCCTCGAGCTCGTCCAGCAGGTCGGGAAAATCGCGGAGCTGGTGAACGACCTGGCCGACCAGTCCAACCTCCTCGCGGTCAACGCCGGCATCGAGGCGGCCAAGGCCGGCGAGCACGGACGGGGATTCGCCGTCGTGGCCGTCGAAGTCCGGCGCCTGGCCGAACAGAGCAAGCAGAACGCCCGGCAGATCCGTGCGGTCATCAACAAATCCGAACAGGGCCGGGCGGCGATCGAAACGGCCCGGGAGGCCGTCCAGAGCCTGGCCCTGGTCCTCGAGGAGAGCGTCGACCGGGCTCGACAAATCTCGGCCACGGCGACCCAGCAGGCGGCCGGAATCCGCCAAATCTCGGAGGCGATGACGGCTGTGGCCGAAAGCGGCCGAAATTCGGCCGCGGCGGCCAAACAGCTCGAGAGCGCTTCGGCCGGCCTCCAGGACGTGGCCGGAGCGATCAAGCAGTATGTGACCGGCCGCTAGCGTTTGGATTTATCCTTATTCGCGACCAAACAATAAAGATATATCGAATTTATGTCATACGGAAGTAATCCGGCCGTGAATACGCAGTCAGCGAGATCTCCGATTTTTGGTTCGCAGGGGACCTTTTTAAATGGAAATCGTTTTCCCCTAGTGTTAAAATAAGATGGAGCTTCGCATGACCGAGGATCGTCATTCGCAAGATCGGCTCGAAGGTCTTGTCGCTCATATCCAACGGCTCGAATCCGATTTGGCGGAGGCGCGGCGCCGGGCGGCGGAACTCCGCCTGGCGGCCGCGGGAGACTTCCGCGTTCTTCTCTGCCGAATCGGCCCGGATCTTTTCGGCTTGACCCAGGCGCAGCTGCGGGAGGTCGTTCTTGTTCCGAAGCTGACGCCTCTTCCGGAAGCCCCTCCCTGGGTGCTCGGAACGTTCAACCTTCGCGGCGAAATCCTGCCGGTCGTCGATGTTCAATCGAAGTTCCGGGGAGAGCGCCGTCGGCCGGAGATCGACGATCATGTCGTCATCGCCGAGATCGACGGGCGTCTGGCCGGCCTCGTCGTCACGTCCGTTTCTTCAGCTGTGGAAGCCCGCGGCCGGGACGTCGAGTCCGCGCCGCAAAACGTTCCCTACGCGCCCTATGTCATCGGCGTTCTGGCAGTGGAAGGCGTCCCCGTTCCGCTCCTCGATCCGGCTTCGCTCTTCCAGGCCGCTTGGCCCGAGGGGGAACAAAAGACGTGAGCGTTCTCGAGGCGCTCAAGGCCCGAATTTCCGACCAGTACGGCCTCGAGCCTCGTCCCGAGTGGGACGATGTCCTCAGTGCCGGTCTCGGCTCGAATCCCGAAGCGCTCAACGAAAGCCCGGCCTTGCGCGATCTGGCCAGCCGGATCACAATCGAAGAAAGCCATTTCATGCGCCATCCCGAGCAGCTGGAATTCGCGGCCGATTGGCTTTCCCGGCGGCTCGAGACGAAACCCCTCGATCCCGTGCGCGTCTGGAGCGCCGGCTGCTGCCGCGGCGAGGAGCCTTACAGCCTGATCATGCTGCTCATCGACCGGATCCCCGACCTCTTCCCGGGACGCCTCGACGTTCTCGGCACAGACTTGAGCCACGGGGCGATCCGCGTCGCCCGCCGGGGCCTTTACAATGAGTGGTCGATGCGGGGCGTCTCGACGGCGATTCGCGAGCGATATTTCGAGATCTCCGATACCTTCCTTGCCCTCAGGCCCGGGGTGAAGCGCTTCGCCCGGTTCGAAAATCTCTCCATCCAGGAACAGGTGGCGCTCTTCACCCCCGGCGAGATCGACCTGATCCTGTTCCGCAACGTCTCCGTCTACATGGCGTCCAGGTCTGCCGATCAGGTCTATGAAAGCATGGCCCGGGTGATCGATCCGGACGGGCTTCTGGTCGTCTCGGCGACGGATCCGCGGCCCTCGAAAATGCTTTTCGGCCTTGTCGATCACAGCCAGTGCAACATCCTCAAGCCGGTTCGCGGCGCCAAGCCGCAGCCGGCCCCCTTCGCTTCCGTTCCGGAGGGCGGCGCCGGCCGGAGGGTGCGGACTTTCCCTCCGCCCAGCCCCCCTCTTCCGCCGGTTCCGCCGCCTTCCCTTGAAGCCCTCGTCCGCGAAGCCGTCGCCCTGGGCGACCGGGGCCGCCTCGACGCGGCGATCGATACGGCGGACCGGGCCGTGGCCGCCCATCCCCGGAGCAAGATCGGATACGCCCTCCGCGGCCGGCTGCGGGTGGCGGCCCATGAGCAACGGGCCGCGGCCGCGGATTTCGAGCGGGTCCTGTCTCTCGATCCCGGGGATCATCTGGCCCGCTATTGGTATGCCGAAACCCTCCGCGGCGGTGGCTACGTGCCGCGATCCGTCGAGATGTTGAAGGATCTGGCCGAGCGTCTCCGCCTTCTCCCCGATGAGAAAGTGATCGAGGGCGAGGCCCTTGACGGCGAAGCCGCGATCACCGTCGGCGAGCTGAAAGCGGCCGTGCGGTTCATGAGGGAGGCCATGGAATGAACGAGGACCGGATGCGCCGGAACGAGGAGGACGTGCTTGACCGCCGGGCCCGGGAGCTGGCCGAAACAGCCAAGGGCGCCGAGGAGGGCGGAGCCTTTGCCACGATCACGGTGGTCGCCGTCGGCGCGGTCCAGCTCGGCCTGCCCGTCGAGTCCCTCAAGGAAATCGTGCCGAGAACGGCGGTCACGCCGTTGCCCGGCCTGCCGCCCTGGATCTCCGGGATCGCCCAGATCCGCGGCGTCGTGATCGCGGTCGTCCATCTCGGGCGCTGGCTCGGCCTCGCCGGTTTGGACGCCGGACCCTTTTTCGCGGTGATCGCCGGCCCGGCCGGCCCGCTCGCCCTGGAGATCGACGCCGTGTCCGGCCTCCGCTCCGTCAAGGCGGGCGAAATCGCCGCCGATCTCGGGACCCTCGAGGTGAAGGTTCCGGGCCTCGTCCGGGCGGCGACCAAAGACCTGGTCATGATCCTCGATCCGCAGGTCCTGCTGGCCAGCGAGGACGTTCTCATGGATTCAGGAACGGCCATAGGAAGAAAACGATGATGTCCGTCCCGACGAACTAAGGAGGAGCGATGTCCGATTTCATGATCCCGGTCATTATGGGGAGCGCGTCCCTCGTCTGCGGCGGAATCTTTTTTATCTATTTGTGGAAGAAATTCAAGCGCGGTTTGCCGACGCTCATTTTTTTCTTTGTGATGCCGATTATGATGGTGTGCGGAATCGTGGGATATTACGCCGGAAAAGCGATCGCCTTGCTCTACCAAATCCCCGCCTTGTTGACGACAATGGCCGTCAGCTTCGGCCTCCTTTTCTTGCTTTATCGCCGGCTCTTTAGGAGCCTGAACCCCGAAACAGCCGGCTTGTTCGCCGCGGCTTCCGAAATCGCCAGCACCGCCCGTCAGACCGCGGCCACGGCCAACGAGCAGGCCACCACGGTCGCCGAGGTCGCAACCACCGTGGCCGAAATCACCCAGACCAGCGCTTCGGCCTCGAAAGCCGCTCAGGAGATGATGTCCTCGGCATCCCAGGCGCTCGAGAAGGGGCGACGGGGCGTCGCCGCGATCGAGGAAGTGTCCGGGATTCTCGACCTGATCCAGCAGGTGGGCGATATCGTCGAAATCGTGAACGACATCTCCGACCAGTCGAATCTTCTCGCGGTCAACGCGAGCATCGAGGCGGCGAAAGCGGGGGAGCACGGCCGCGGCTTTTCCGTCGTCGCGACCGAGGTCCGGCGCCTGGCGGAGCAAAGCAAGCAAAACGCCCAACGCATCCGGGCCGCCATCCAAAAATCCGAACAAGGCAAGCGGGCCATCGAAACCGCCCGGGGCGCCGTCCAGGACCTGGCCGCGGTCCTGGACGAGACCCTGGATCGCGCCCGTCAGATCTCGGCCACGACGGCCCAACAGACGGCGGGCATCTCCCAGATCTCCGAGGCGATGTCGTCCGTCGCCGAAAGCGGCCGCCATTCAGCGGCGGCGTCCAAGCAGCTCGAGGAAGCGTCCGCCGGCCTCCAGAACACGGCCGTGAAAATCAAGGGCTATATCCTTGGATCCTAGGAAAGGGCGATGATCGCCATGAAGGACGCAGCCATCTCCCATCTGATCCGCATCTTCCGGGAGGAGGCGGCCGAGCTTCTCGACCACCTTGCGGACGCCTTTTCGCGCTTGACGAAGGCGGGATCTCTGGAGCAGATCAAGGCCGTCGCCCACGAATGCATGCGCCTCGCCCACAACCTGAAGGGCGCCGCCGCCTCGGCGGGGTTCGAAGAAATCGCCCGGCGGGCCCATGGCCTCGAGGACGAGATCGCCAAAGTGGCCAAGGGGAAAACCGGACCCACCGATGCCCTGGTCACCGACCTGTTGTCGATCGCCGATGACCTGAGACGGATGATCGTGGACGCCGGCGGGCCTTCGGCCGCGGCCGTTCAGAAGGAAGTGGCCGCGCCGCCGGCTCCGAAACCGGCCTCCGAGCCGCCCCGGGTCGCGGAGCGTCCGCAGGCGCCGGACGCGCCCGAACCGCCCAAACCCGCGGCCGGAAGCCCCGCTCCGGCCGCCGCCTCGACGATCCGGATCACCGCGGAAAGGCTGGACCGGATCATGGCCCACGTCGAAGAGCTCTTTGCGATCCAATCCCAGGAACATGCCCATCTGGCATCCTTGCGGCGGCTTTTCGATCGCCTTGGCGGGGAAAACTCTTCCGGCGGCGCGGGGCGGGGCGAGGCGGCGCTTGCGGCCGCGCTCGAGGAATACCTGCGGACCGCGGAAACCCAAGGGGCCGCCCTCGACCGGCTGGTCGCGGACTTTGCCGAAGCTCTCAAGGCCCTGCGTATGATCCCGATCTCCTCGGTTGTTCCCGCCTGGCAGAGGGCCGTCCGCGACGCCTCGCGCGCGGTGGGGAAACCGGTCCGGCTCGATGTGTCTCTCGGCGACCTGGAACTCGACAAGGCGGTTCTCGATCTGCTCCAGGACCCCGTCATCCATCTTCTCCGCAACTCGGTCGATCACGGCATCGAGAGTCCCGAAGAACGCGCCCGAAAAGGCAAGGCGCCGCTCGGCCGCATCGAGATGACCGGGGAAATTCAAGGCTCGTCCGTGCATCTTGCCATCAGCGACGACGGCCGGGGCCTGGATGTCGAAGCCTTGAGAAAAGCGGCCCAGGCGCGGAATCTGGACCTGGAAAACGCCGTCGAGAATTTGGAGGATCACGAGCTCATCGACCTGATCTTCATCCCCGGCTTCTCGACCCGGACTGAGGTCACCTCGATCAGCGGCCGCGGCTTCGGGCTCGACGTCGTCCGGGAAGCCCTGGAAAAGCTCGGCGGAAAAGTCGGAGTCGTTCCCCAGGGAAGGCTCGGCGGGGCATCGTTCGAGATGGAAGTTCCGCTCAGCATCCTCTCCAGCCGCGGCTTGCTCGTGGACGCGGGCGGCGCGATCGCGGCCATCCCGATTGACGCGGTCGAACGGACGCTGGACGCGGACATCGAAGCCGTCGTCGCATCGGTTGGCGGCGCGATCGTCCACCGCGAAGGCGAGGGGCCGCTCCCCATGATCTGGCTGAGCGACATCATCGGGGGGGGGCGGAAGGCGCCGGGGAAGAAGGTCCGGATCGTCGTCGTCACCAGGGGCGGCCGGCGTCTCGGCCTGGCGGTCGACGACGTCCGAGGCGAGAGCGAATTCGTCACCCGCCGGCTTCCCTGGAACCTGAGCCGGGTCAAAGGGATCAGCGGCGCGATCGCCCTCGCAGACGGCAGGGTCGGAATCGTCCTGGACGTCGCCGACATCATGGAGGATGCCGGCCGGTTGCAGCGGTCCGGCCGCGGCGGCGAAGAGCGGCCGGCGGCCCCGACCGCACCCCGCGCCCGGATTCTCGTCGCCGACGACTCGCTGACCGCCCGGACCCTCCACCGCAACACGCTGCTCGCGGCCGGCTACGATGTGACCACCGCGGCCGACGGGGCGGAAGCGCTGCGCCTGCTCGAGAAAGGATCGTTCGCCCTGCTCGTCTCCGACGTGGAAATGCCCGTGCTCGACGGCCTCGAATTAACCCGGCGGATCCGGGCGTCCGAAAAACTCAGGTCTCTTCCCGTCATTCTCGTCTCCCGGCGGAGCCGCTCGAGCGATGTCGAAAACGGCCTTTCGGCGGGAGCCGATGAATATATCATTAAGGGAGTGCTGGACCAGGACAAGCTCCTCGAGACCGTGGCCAGGCGCCTGTAAACCCTCCCGGAAACACGATGCCCATCCGTGTCCTGATCGTCGATGATTCCCGAACGGCCTGCGCGGCCCTCCGGGCGGCGTTCGCCGCGGATCCCTCGTTCGAGGTCATCGCCGAGGCGGCCACGGGACGGGAAGCGGTCGCGAAGGCGGAAGCGTCCCGGCCGGATCTCGTGACGATGGATGTCTTCCTGCCGGGCTCGAACGGCATCGAGGCCACCGCGGCCATCATGGCCTCGGCCCCGACGCGCGTCGTGATCGTCACGTCGGCCGGATCCGAGGATCCCGACCTCATCTACCGGGCGATGCAGGCGGGCGCTCTCGAAGTCTGGCCCAAGCCGCCGAGCCTGTCGCACCCGGCTTACGCCGCCGAGATCGGACGTTTTCTCAAGGCGCTTAAAGCCTTGGCCCGGGTGCCCGTCGTCCGGCGCTCGGTTCTCTCAGGCCGGCGCGAGCCCGGCCCGATACCCGCCGCCCGGGACGAGCCGCGGCCGCCGTTGTCATCTTCGCTTCCGCCGCCGGGGCCGTGCGACGCCCTGCTCATCGGCGCCTCCACCGGCGGTCCGCCGACGATCGAGGAAATCCTCCGCGGTCTCCCCCGCGATTTCCCGGCGCCGATCGTCGTGGTCCAGCACATCACTCCGGGATTCATCCAGGGACTCGCCAATTGGCTCGTCGAATGCACGAACCACCCGGTCGAAATCATCACGAACACGCGGACTCTGAAATCCGGCCGGGTCTACCTGGCCGGCGATGGAAGCCATACCGTGTTTGTCTCCCGGCACACCGTCGGAATCAGCCCGGAAAAACCGGGTGATTTGCTTTGCCCTTCCGTAGACCGGCTTTTTGAAAGCGCCGCCGATCACCTCGGAGCGGGATGCATCGCCGTCCTGCTCACGGGAATGGGCTCCGACGGGGCCCGCGGCCTGCTCAAGCTGAAAACGGCCGGGGCCTTCACGATCGTCCAGGCGCCCGAGACCTGTGTGGTCGAAGGCATGCCGAGCGCGGCCCTTCGGCTGGACGCCGCGATCAGCGCCCTGGCTCCCCGGGATATCCCCCGGGAGGTGCGGAAGCGGCTGGCGGCGTCCGCGCCGCAGGGCCCAGGAGCCCCGTCGAACAAGGAGGAAGGAACGACGGCTGCGGACGGCTTTCTCTCCACCTATAAGGTCAACCGGAAAAGGTTTGGCGGACGGCCGTCCGACGCGGCCGCGGAAAACGGAAGCGAAGACGACGACAATCTCACGACCTATTATGAAGCCGTGAAGCGAAAGGGCGGCTCATGAGCAAGAGGAGGGTCCTGGTCGTCGACGATACCCGAACCTCCCTATTTTTATTGAAGCAATTGCTCCAGAACGGGGGATACGAGGTCGAAACGGCATCCGACGGCTGGGAAGCGCTGGACATGGTCCCCGAATTCCAACCCGATCTCGTTCTCCTGGACGTGATGATGCCCGGCCTCGACGGGATCGAATGCTGCCGCCGCATCCGGGAAACCGAGGGATATTCCGACATTCGGATCATGATGGTGACGGCCCTCGGCGAGATGGACCGCATCCAGGAGGCGTTCGCGGCCGGCTGCGACGATTACGTCTCCAAGCCGGTGGACCGGGCGGAGCTTGACCGCAAGGTCAAGGAGCTCCTCCGCTTCCTTCCCTCCTCCGCCTGAGGACATGAACGAACTCGAAAGGAAGAGCCCATGGACACCAGTTCTCGAGTGATCACGTACGACATCATCGTCGCCCTGATCGGCATTGTGGCGTTCATTCCCATCTATCTCACCTATCGGAAGGGGCTGCCGACGCGCATTTACCTGTACATCGCGCCGATTGTCCTGGTGACGGCGATGTCGACCTACTACGTCGGCGGCCGCGAGCTGCGGGGGTTTTCCATCGTCGCCATCTTCGTCGTAGCCGCTTTCGACCTGGCGCTGTTCGTGGCGTTTTACCGCAGCGTGATCCGGTCCCTCAACCGCCAGACGGCGAATTTGTACGCCGCGGCGTCGCAAATCGCCGGCACGGCCCGGCAAACCGCGGCCACCGCGAACGAGCAGGCCTCCACGGTGACGGAGGTTTCGACCACCGTGAGCGAAATCAGCCAGACGAGCGCGGCCTCGGCGGGCGTAGCCCACGAGACGATGGGCATGGCCGCCGAAGCCGTCGAGAAGGGCCGCCGCGGCGTGGACACGATCGACGAAGCGTCGCATGTCCTCGAGCTGATCCGGCAGGTGGGGGACATTGTCGAGATGGTGAACGATTTGGCCGACCAGTCCAACCTGCTGGCCGTCAATGCGAGCATCGAAGCGGCGAAAGCGGGCGAGTTCGGGCGCGGATTCGCGGTCGTGGCCGCGGAAGTCCGCCGCCTCGCCGAACAGAGCAAGCAGAGCGCCCAGCGCATCCGGGCGGCCATCGAAAAATCCGAACGGGGCAAGCTGGCCCTCGAGTCGGCCCGGGCCACGATGCAGGACATCGCCGCGGTGCTGGACGCGAGCGTCGACCGATCCCGCCAGATTTCGGCCACGGCGACCCAGCAGGCGACGGGAATCCGGCAGATCTCGGAAGCCATGAGCGCCGTCGCCGAAGGCGGCCGCCTCTCGGCCTCGGCGGCCAAGCAGCTCGAAGCCTCGGCGGCCAGTCTCCAGGGCATCGCCGCCTGGTTCAAGAGCTTCGTCACCGGCCGATAGGCCGGGCGGGATTCCCCTCTCTCGACCGAAAATCCGACAGTTCCTATTTTTTCAAAGCAAATGTTTTCACCGG
>Ga0316628_100005057_pt1 | contig 10477 bp, 3 predicted proteins | sample OWC_Aug_M2_C1_D5_FD_207648 | JGI IMG/M metagenome (GOLD analysis project Ga0316628, IMG submission 207648) | Wetland soil microbial communities from Old Woman Creek delta, Ohio, United States - OWC_Aug_M2_C1_D5_C | ecosystem: Environmental > Terrestrial > Soil > Wetlands | place: USA: Ohio... | reverse complement strand
AGCCGATAGACTTAGTATATCGAACATCGAAGTTGCCCGCGGGCGTGCCCATGTGTGGAAGAGGGCTGACAGTGCTCTGTCCGTAGCCGGCGTGAAAATCACGAGCGGCTCCAACCAGCAACGCCCGGCCGAAAGAAATGTCCCGACTCCCGTCGCTTCCTCAACGTCGGTTGAGCAGACGGGTGCCGTGGTGAAAAACACTCCGCCTTTTACATGGTCTGTGGGTGATCTGAGATTCAGCGATCTTGAGCTTGTTTTTCACGATGAGTCGGTCCTGCCCAAGACTGATTTGGCTTTTCTGGTCAGGGCACTTACAGTTGAGGACGTCCAGCCGCCCGAGACGCTGCATTCGGGTCAGCTTGCCGTGCTTGCAGATTTGAGCGTTCCCGGCGTCGTCGAAACCATCGATGTGAAGGGAACTGTTGAACCTTCATCGCCTCAGAAGAGAGTTGCCTTCAGGCTCTCTTCGAGCGGGATCCGCCCGGAATCTCTCGCTCCCTATTTTGAGGCACTTGGCCTGATGTCACTTCATGAGAGTGGAGAGTTCGTCTGCGATGTCAACGCCAGCCTCGCATCTGAGGGTGACGGTCCTGCGACCGCCGGAGTCTCCATAACAAATATCGGCTTCAAGGACAGAAAAGGCGAACTGTTTGGCCTTGAGAGTGCTGCTCTCCAGGGGTTCCGGCTTGACCCAAACTCAAAAGCCATTCACATAGAATCTGTGGACGTAGCTGGGCAGCGTCTTGCTCTCGGGAGAGACCAGACAGGATGCTTCAACATACTGGGTTTTCAGCTTGCTAAAAGTCAGAAACCGCGGCAAGGCGACAACCCGACCGCAAGTGCCCAACCCGAGCAGGTCGGGCAGGCAGGTCCAGGGGCATCGCGTGAGAATGTCGGAGTGTCTGACGAAGCCAAGGCTTCTGAAATCAAGAGCACATTACCCAGAATTGAGATAGGACGATTCTCTTGGCGGGACAACCAAATCACATTCAACGACCAGGGAATCTCGCCTGCCAAATCGATCATCGTGCCTGACATCGGGTTCGAAGTGAAAGATCTCATCCTGGACTTCAGCGGCAACCCGGCATCGCCGGCGACCTTAACGGCATGGCTCAATGCCCCCGGAATTGTAACTCGGGCCGGGTTGAGCGGATCCGTCTCAACAAAGCAGTCTGGTTTGTCACTCAATCTGAAGCTGTCAAGTGAGGGCCTGACGGCGGCTGAAGCTGCTCCTTATCTCCAGAGCCTTGGCCTGGAATCGGCGGTGACCGATGGCAGCCTGCAAGCTGCATTGGATGCTGACCTCGCCTGGGCAAAAGGGACTCTCGATTGCTCAGTGACTGTCCGTGATGTCGCGTTAGCCGATGGGCCGGTGCAGTTGGCCGGACTCAAGCGTCTGGGAGTGGACAAGCTTCAGCTTCAGGATAAGGGTATCGCTGTTGGAAGCGTAGAGCTCGATCAGCCATATTTGGCCGTTTCGCGAGAGCAGGGCGGTACGCTGAATTTGGCTGGAATTCGTCTGCTGCCGCGCCAAGAAACCAGGCCGGGGACGACAGCTTCGTCACCGGCGCCGGCACCCGAGATCAAGATATCCCGTTTCAACATAACTGACGGTCAACTCCACTGGTCTGACCACGCGGTGCAGCCGGCCGTGTCGCAAGCCCTTAGGGCAAACGTCGCCTTGACACAGCTCTGTCTGGGGTTTGATGCCCCGCCCTCGGCGCTCAATCTCGCCCTTGAAGCTCCGGGTGTTCTCAAGAGGGCTGAGTTGTCGGGCACCGTGCGTCTGGCGCCTTTAGAACAAGCAGCGAATCTGAAGATCGAGGCTTCTGGAATCCAGACGGAGCGTCTGACTCCTTACTTCTCGGCTGGGCCCAACCCCGCTTTGAAGGATGCAAGTCTCCAGGCGCAAGTCGAGGCGCGGTTCGGGAAACATCCGGAGGGTGGATACCAGGCAAGCCTGGCCGTGAGCAATGTCGATTATCATGATGGCGGCGTGCAGCCACCGTTGCTCAAATTCGACTCTGCAAAGGCCATCCTGAATCGGTTTGATCCGAATGCTCATGTTGTCTCAGTTGAGGAGCTTTCAGTCCATGGTCTTCAAGCAAGCGGGCAGCGCAGTGCAGCCGGTGTCCTGACCATGCTGGGTTTTGAGCTTGGGTCTGGAGCTTGTGCCGCCGGCAGCGCTGTTGAGCCTAACGATACGGCCCGCGGTAATGCTGTCTCCTCGATGGCAGGGCAGACCCCGGCTGCAGCAGCGGTGCCGGCACAAGGCGATGGTGCAGCAGCGCCAGACAGAGGCCGACTTGGGCAACTCCCTCTGGTTACTCTCAAGACACTTGACTTGGAACTCCGGGAGTTTTCCCTGACCGACCATACACGGCCAACTGCCAAGCCAATCACTATTGCGGACTTGCGAATACGAAACAGCCAGCCGATCGAGCTCCTCGGCGAGAATCCGGACGCCAACCCGGCTGTCAACATAGACATAACCGGAAAAGTCCAGCCGTTCACGGAGTCCTTGACGTTGAGAACCGGACTTTCTCCATTTGTTGCGCAACCCCGAGTTCAAGCCCAGTGGGACGTCAGGCAAATCGATGCTTCAGAGTTGGTCTCTGTGGTGCCCGAACTGGCAGCGGCGCTCGACGCGAGTGGTCTGAAGAATGGCCAACTATCAGGAACAGTCGAAGTCACGTTAGACCTCCAACGCCGGAATGTTCTGGACTTCGACCTAACTAAGCCGTTTGGTCTTAACCTGCTTCTCAAAAACGTCCAGCTTGCGGATGCCCAGAGCAAGCTGACCTTGGCGGGCTTTGAGGAATTGCGCGTTGACATTCCAAGAATGGATCTGGCCAGGAACAGCATCCGTGTCAAAGAGATCGGATTGACCAAGCCGCAGGGAACTGTCTCCAGAGAGAGCGACGGTTTGCACGTCCTCGGATTGGTCCTGAAAACTCCCGCAAAAGAGGGCGCTACAGATGCAAATAGCATCAAGATGGCCGATGCGGCGAATGCAAAGGCTGTTGAGCCGCCTGATGCAAATGAGGCGGGGAGTACCGTACAAGGGCCCGACGTCCAGATTGACCAGATCCTTGTGAATGGAATTGACTTTACGTTTGTGGATAGAACAACTGATCCTGCTATGCACGTTCCTCTGGCGGGTATGGACGTTGAAGTCCGCAGCTTTGCCACGCAGGCTGCCGGGGCGACGAGCCCGATCCGATTCAACGTCATCCTTACGGCGGGTGAAGTTCCCCTTTCCAAAGGAGACAAGAAGGGCCGTACCGAAAGCGATAATGTTGACGGTGCGCCGACGGCACCACTGAAGCCGGAGTCTCAGGGGTCGAACGCCGAAGAAAAACGCCTTCTGTTTCAGGAAATGTCGGCGACCGGAAGATTGGCCCTCTACCCCGAACTTGACGGCTGGGTAAAAGCAGGCGTCAGCGGACTGGAGCTGGTCAACTTCAGGGGAACCGCGGGCACGGCTGGTGTGACATTGAATGACGGCGTTCTGGACGCAAGCATCGATATGCGATTTCGCAAGGACGGCCCACTATCGACCAGAACTCAGATCGTGTTTACTGATCTTTCACTCACAGAGCCTCCCGACGGATTCCTGCGAAAGCTCCTTAGCCTCCCAACCTCGCTCGATACCGTGCTGTTCATTCTCCAGGACTCGGGCGGCGCGATACGCCTTCCGCTCGCGTTTGAAGTCAAAGAGGGGGGGCTTTCCGGCGGACAGATCGCCGGTATCGCCATAGGTGCAACAGCCACACTTATTGCCAATGCCGTGGCGAATTCACCATTCCGAATCGCCGGGACCGTGGGTGATATCGTCGGGGTTGGCGCCGAAGAAACCAGTGCGCTGGAGACTTACAGCCTTCAGTATGCCCCCGGGGTCACAGCCGCTTCCGGTGAGCATTTGCAGACACTCCAGAAAGTTCTGGCGCGTTTGCAGAAAGACAAGGATCTCACAGCTACCATTCGACACCAACTGGGAGCGGGCGACGTGAAGCGCGCCGATGCCCTGGTGAATCCCTTACCGCCGAATACCATGGAATTGCTCACTCAACTGAAGTCGGAAAGGAATGTGCTTGAGGCGGGCAGAGGTCGCCTTGCGTCCCAGACCAGAGCTGCTTATGCATCTGGGTACTACGCTGAGGCTTGGGAAAAAACGCAGCATCTGCAACAGACCGAGCGAAACCTTGGGCTCACGGAGCGCGCTTTGGATGATTTGCTGGAGATGATGCGGCCCGGAGCCGAACACGCGGCCAAACGCCGTACTCGGGATGCATCTCTTGCGATCGGCAGGGCTCGAATGGATGCTATCGCGGGTATTCTGGCCTCCAGCAACATCGCCGGCATTCAAGGCCGCGTCAAATTTGTCCCCCCCAGCTCCACTGTGACGCAAGATAACCGTGAGGGCACCGTCACGATAACACTCAGTGCGAGCAAGGCTCGTTAGGACTGCGTGTTGCCGGCGCCGGTCGATGAGCGTGGCGCGTATGCACAGGCTAAGGCTCTATCGGAATCAGTCCATAATATGCATTGTCGCAGGCGGCCGGAGCACCGTCATTCATAAAAGCAGGCCAAACGTTCGTGAAGTAACGTGCTGCGTCGGGAGCGTTGGCGGCCAGAAGGCTGGTGTCCTCAATACTGCCCTCCGCAGTTAGGCTCGCCGGCTCGCCTTTACTATCCAGCAGCCACAACTTAGCGTCGATTCGCGCCGAAAGGTTCGAGAGCTTCGTGAATACGGCCCGCAGGCGATACCATGCCCCCGCATTCAGTGAGTCAATGTTGGCGATCGCCGGCCGGACGGCAGTCCGCGAAGCGTTGTCCCAGTAGCCTGTGATTCCAAAGCCGCTGAGGCTGCGCCCGTTGCGGTCCAGCCGCACGCCGAAATGCCCGCTCTGCGGCCCTGGCTGGCCCGGCTGTCCCGGCGGCCCGAAGAAGCCGTAAATGGGGCTGTTCCACCAGCCGACAACATCGTTCTGGAACGATGCGCCGCTGAACTCGAAATCCATGCCGATCACGACGGCGTCGCCCACAGCCAGCTCGGGCCAGCGGATCTGGTTAATGCTTCCGTCCTTGCCCGACCAGATAAACGCGGAGGTGCTCGATGTCACTCCCGCCGATCCGCCGACGCCAATACCCTTAGTGACCGAACGTGAGCTCGATGCCTGGCAATACCACGCGGGAAGCTGAGTAACCCGCGTGTTGTTGTCGTAGGACTCGAAGTTGTCGGACGCCATCACGATTTCCGGGGGGATGTAAACTTCCCGCCAGTGGGCGACAAGCGTCGTCAGATCGCACGGGTCAACGGTTCCCGATTGGTCCAGATCGGCGAAGCTACACCAGAAGTTTTCCACGCTGCAATCGCTGCGGCCCCACTGGTCGGCCATCAGCGCCACGTCGTCAAAGTTCACAAGCTTGTCTCTATTTAGATCGCCGGGGTAGGGGAAATTGATATTGGTTCGGGCCGATGCCTCCGGCGACCAGGCCGTTTCGTTGTGGTTCGGGCTCTTGTCACGCGCCTTGACTCGATAGCTGTACGCCATGTTCTCCGCCAGTCCCTTATCTTCGTACGCGTCACTGTCTTGCCAGCCGCTGTCGTGGCCGCCGCCGGCGGTGCATTCAAAGTAGTATTCGACCTTGCTTGAGTCCGAAGCAAGCGCTGCGCTCATCAGAATCGAGCTGACTCCGCTCGATGCCGGCGACGTCGCCCAGGCCATTGGATCGGGGTTCGGCGCTGTCACATCAGGCGGATGCGTCGTAGCTGATTCGGCGCTCGACCAGGCAGTCTGGTTATGATTGGGACTGAGGTCACGCGCCCTGACGCGATACGTGTAGGAGGTGCTTGCGTTCAGTCCGGTATCCACATAAGTCTGGCTGGTTTGCCATCCGCTGTCGTGGCCCGGCCCGGCGGTGCATTCGAAGTAGTATTGGACGCCGTAGTAGTCGTCCGTGGCGGTTGTAGCGGTCATCGATACGGAGTCGTAGCTGGCGGCCTGGGGTACCGATGCCCATGTTATTGGATTTGGCGTCGGCGCTGCGACGTCGTTTACGTGGTGGAGGCTGAACGTGTCTATGACGGCGCCGTCCACCGTCACTGCCGTGAAATCAAGCTGCAAGCCGCGAATATCAACTTTGCAGAAATGATACGCAGACAACACCTTTACGATACTCGGATCGTAGGACGGATCGGGCGTTGCCAGCGGTGCGCCTCCACCTCCAGCGGTTATATGTTCTATCCCGCGCACGTCGCAGCGAGCGTAATAGTGGTTGTGCCCGGCGACGACCATAGCGACGCCGTACGTCTCGCACAACGACTGGATATAGGCCTGCTCGACCATGTTGTTCGTATGGCCGCCGCCGGCCGAATACACGGGCGCGTGGAACTGCAGGATCTTCCATTCTTTGGTGCTCGCGGCCAAGTCGGCCTCCAGCCACGCTCTCTGAGCTTGGCCCAGACCCTCCCGTTCCGAGAGCAGCGCCAGGACGACAACATGGACCGGGCCATAATCGAACGACCAGTACCGCCCATCGCCCGGATAGGGATAGGGCCAGTACTTGTCAAACAGCTTGCCGGAGTTTTCGTGATTTCCGATGCACCCATTGATGGGCAGATTCGCCTGCATTTCCATTGTATTCGACTGTGAGCGTCCGAAGAACTGCTGCGTCCAGTCGGATTCATTGTCCCCGTTGCTGACCCAGTCACCGGTCAGCAACGTGAACGTCTGGTACGCCGGGTCAACGGCATAGGCATCTATCATGGCTTCGTTTACACCGTTGTGGATGTCCGGATTGGTGCGTGTGTCACCATACGCCAGAAACTTCACGTCTGGCGCATTATCAAGGGGGGCTGCGAGGAACGAGCCTTTGCCAACGCTGGCAACTTCGTAATAGTACTTCGCGCCGGGGGTCAAGCCAGCGATTGTATGCTCGTATTGGTTGTCACCGTACATGGTCGGTGTAGCACTACCCTCGGCATAGGTAGTGTCCCGTCCCCAGCGGAGGGTAAGGGACTGGGGCGCCTCGAGTTGCCACAGGACCATCATTTCGGTGTTCTTGCCTGGATAGATAAGGTAAGGCCCCTTGCGCACGGCGACAGCAACCTGTCCCGTGGCGCCGGCCAAACTCAGGTCGAAACTGACATCCGAACTGGTCAGGTCGCTTTGATGGACCTCGACGGCCAGCACGTTGGTGCCGGCCGCCAGATTGGCCGGGTCGATGGCTGTTTCGTTGAATTGGCTTTCAGCGGCCCCGCCTACCGCGCTCGACGCGAACGTCTTGCTGGTTACCGGGCCGCTGGGCATGTTAGTTCTGAAGACTTCGGTACCGTTGAGGTAGACCACGGCGCCATCATCCCGCAGCACGTTCAGAGTCAAGGTCGTATAAGCTGAAGGATTGGAAACGGAGAATGTGTGCCGAAAGTAGGTCGTTACATATTTGTTGCTGGAACTCGGGCCGAAGCCGACAACGGTAGCCTCGTCGCCGTCGCCATATCCGAATTGAGCCGGGCCGGAGGCCCAGCCGGAGTCGTCAAAAGCCACGGTCCGCCATGCGGTTCCCTGGTCTGAACCATTGTCCAGGTACTTCCACACGGAACCTGTGCTGACGAGAGTATCTGGTGCGGCCAAGATCGGTCCTGCCATCACCGCCAGAAACAACCCTATTATTCCCAATACTCTTGCCGGCTCAGTTGATTTGTTCATTCTCCAACCCTTTCTTCAATATGGTAATTCCCACCTCCTATCGTCAGTGGGCAGGAATAGCTTGCAGGTTACAGGGAAAATACCGTCTTTTGCTCAAATCAGAGGCAATTAGCCACCCTCGCACCCGATCATGGGGGTTATTTGCTCCTCGGTAATTGCGCCCCATAGTAAGCCGTCGTGTTCGCCATGCAGGTACAGAGACGGTTTCAGAGCCCTGTTTTATTGCAGTTTTCGAGAAAAACGCCGAGTTCGCCGGCCAAGGGCAGGGAGATGTAAGGGCCCCGGATCCACGGCGGTCTTCCGGCCAGGGGGTTCAATCGCGGATCATCCAATATCGGCCCGCCGAACGCACGATCCGTGCAGAGACGCCGTAGAGACGCTTTAGAAGCTCTGCCGAGATCACTTGTTTTGTCTGACCCATCTGAACGATCTTCCCCGCAGAGAGCGCCAGCACGTTCTCGAAGATCGGCATGATTTCCTCGATGTGCTGGGTCACCAGTACCAGGCCGGTCTCCCGCTGGCTTGTCGCCAGGTTCTGGATCGACGCCATGAGCTTTTCGCGACCGCCGGGGTCGAGCCCCGCACAGGGCTCATCGAGGATGAGCAACGCGGGCCTGGTCATTCGAGCACGAGAGATCAGCACCCTTTGTTTTTCCTCCTGCGAGAGAGTTTCGAATTCCCTGTTAGCTAAGTGAGCGCAACCCATTTCGGCGAGTCGTTCGTGGGCTTGGGCGATGTCGGCGGCATGCCATCTGTGTCCGGCGTAGGTCGTAAGCCCAAGCTGGGCGAATTTTCCTGAGACCACCGTTCGGACCGCGATTTCAGCGGGCGGGATCTCGGTCAGAAGCGATGCCGTCACCCAGCCGATGCTTTCTCTAAGCTGCCTTAGATCGACGAGGGCTTGCCCATCTCGATAAACAGTTCCGTCGGCGTTGGGCCAAAGATAGCCGCAGGCAATTTTCAGTAAGGTGGTTTTGCCTGCGCCGTTGGGGCCGAGGATGGCCCAGTGCTCGCCCTTTCGGAGCTGCCAGGAAATACGGCTCAGAATCAGCTTGCCGCCGATTTTGTAGCTGACCCGGCGAAGATCGAGTATGGGTGGCTCCATGACGTTGAACGTGTGCTCCATGCTCAAATGCTGTAATCAGCCTTCTCGCAGCCGCCGCAGGATGTCCCAGTAGGCTCCGCGAGCGCCCTGTTCGATGGCCCGCGTCAGGGGCAGGTTTTCATTGTAGTTGTAGTTGGCAGCGTCAGGGCCTTCGCCCGCGCCTGGGGCGATCTCGACGGCAGGCTCGAAGAACCTTTGATCGCCGGCGATCAGGTCCCTCACGAATCCCGCTGGACGCTCGCCTAAAGCCTGGGAGATATAGAATGTTGGTTTGAGCAGGTCCATCGGCCCGCTGTATTTTCGCCGCACGTTTCCGTCGCCTTTCTCCTGGAGCTCTCGAGCCAGCAGTTCTTCCATCGCTGTGCCGGGATACAACCTCACCCCGAGTGCAGCCCCTGCGCAGTCGGGATTGACTTGCTTTATGAAATCAATTGTTTCCCGGACCGTTTGGCGGGTTTCCCCCGGTCCGCCTAACAACAGGTCAATCATCACAGCCATGCCATTCTGCCGGCAGAGTCTCACCGCCGCCGCCAGGTCCTCTCTGTTATGTTTCTGGCCATAGGCTCGGAGCATCGTTTCGCAAGCTGAGTCTCCGGTGAAGTTTATTCCGACGCATCCGGCGTGGGCCATCGCTTCGGCCAGACCGGCGTCGAAAGGCGATGGCGACATGTACGTGTACCAGCGAATTTTGCCCCCGAGTGAGCGAGCGTTCAGTTCTTCACAAACGGCATGCGCGTGGCTTTGGGGGACATTGAACTCAGCGTCGCACGTGTGCAGCACGTCAATTCCCTGCGCCAACAGGGACTGGACTTCGTCGGCGACTTCGCGAGGGTCTCGCAGCCTCGGTTTGTTGCCTTTGGCCGGCGGGTCGGCGCAGTAGATGCATTTGCGATTGCAGCCGCGTTTGGTTTCCAGCCCGGATTGTCCGCCCCGTTCAAAATAACTGCGGTTGTCGATGAAGTCGCGGGCCGTGCCCAGTGAAACCGGGTCGGGCCAGGAAGGCGGATTGGTGCAGGTCCGGCCCTTCTCTCGCCAGACCAGCCCCGGAACATCCGCGAACCTGCGTGCTCCGCGTAATTGATGAATGAGCGGTGGTATAGCTGCTTCCCCATCGCCATGGACGCCAAATTCAACGTTGGTGTACTCGATGATCGCCTTGGGGAAGATTGAGTACCCAACGCCGCCGAGTACAATGGGAGCGTCGGTCAACGTGCGGATGGTCTCCACAACGTCTTTCAACGCGGGGACAAACCAGTCGGCACTGGGCCAAAAGCAATCATCTGTATTTCGAAGAGAGATCCCGACCAATTCGGGGTTCCGGCGGCAAAAGTACTCTTTCATTGCACTGGCCGGCTCGTCGACCAGACCAAGGTCGAGGACCTCCACCTCGATGCCAGCCTTTTGGGCTGACGCAGCAACGTAATCCAGCCCAATCGGTCCTATGAGCGGGGCCATTCTGTTTATGTTGATCAGCGCGAGCATTGTCTTCGATCAGGCATTCTTCACTTCATATCGAAAGAGAAAAGGCTGGTCTTTCGCAACCAGCCTTCTCAAAGATATCGGTCAACTCACTCTGACAGGACAGCTTAGAACTGATACTTCAATCCCATGCTGACCCAGGTTTCGTCCTTGTCGTCGTTCACGGACGTATCCATGG
>Ga0316628_100005056_pt1 | contig 10477 bp, 5 predicted proteins | sample OWC_Aug_M2_C1_D5_FD_207648 | JGI IMG/M metagenome (GOLD analysis project Ga0316628, IMG submission 207648) | Wetland soil microbial communities from Old Woman Creek delta, Ohio, United States - OWC_Aug_M2_C1_D5_C | ecosystem: Environmental > Terrestrial > Soil > Wetlands | place: USA: Ohio... | reverse complement strand
ACCTGGCCGCCGACTACCCCAACCTGTGCCGCCTCGAGGACATCGGCAACGGGACCAACCAAAGCCGGCCCCACGACCTGTTGGCGATGAAGATCTCCGACAATGCAGGGGTCGACGAGGACGAGCCCGAGGTGCTCTACACCTCGAGCATGCACGGCGACGAGGTCACCGGCTACGTGCTCACCCTGCGCCTGGTCGACGAGCTGCTCAGGAACCCGAGCAGCGACCCCCTGATCACGGAGCTGGTCCAGGAGCTGGAGATCTGGGTCAACCCCCTCGCCAACCCGGACGGCACCTTCTACTCGAGCGACAGCAACGTCTCCGGCGCCACCCGCGAGTACACCACCTCCAGCGGCGGCTACAGCGGGGTCGACCCCAACCGCAACTTCCCCGACCCGGTCGCCGGCGACCACCCGGACGGCAACCCGTGGTGGACCGAGACCGTGGCCATGATGGCCTTTGCCGACGCCCACACCTTCGCGCTCGGCGCCAACTTCCACGGCGGCGCCGAGGTCCTCAACTACCTGTGGGACTCCACCTGCCGCGAGCACGGCGACGACCTCTGGATGCAGGACATCAGCGCCGCCTACGCCGCGCAGGCTCACGCCGACGCCATTCCCGCCGGCATGTCGAGCTACATGGACGACTGCGGCTTCTACAGCTGCGACTCCGACCCCTGCCCCTACCCGGGGACGGTGCGCGGCGCCGACTGGTACGAGGTCTACGGCGGTCGCCAGGACTACATGTCGTACTTCCAGGGCGGCCGTGAGATCACGATCGAGCTCGACAACTACAAGATGCCCGACTCCTCGACCCTGCCCGCCTACTGGACCGCCAACCGCCAGGCCCTGCTCGACTACCTGGCCGAGGCCCTGGAGGGGGTCCGCGGTACGGTCACCAGCGCCGGCGGCTACCCCCTGCTGGCCTCGGTCGAGGTCCTCGGTCAAGACGACCCCGCCGACAACCCGACCGTGTTCACCGATCCGGCGGTCGGCGACTACCACCGCCTGCTCCTGCCCGGCACCTACGACCTGCGCTTCTCGGCCTATGGTTTCATCAGCCAGGATCACTCCGGCGTCGTGGTCTCGGCCGGCGACGCGACCCGGCTCGACGTCGTCATGCAGCCGCAGTCGAGCGTCAGCGTGTCCGGGGTCGTCACCACTCCCGAGGGTCGGACCCCGGTCGCCGGCGCCACGGTCACCATCCTCGGCACCCCGCTCGACCCCGCCATCACCGGCGCCGACGGCAGCTACTCCTTCGCCGCCGTGCTCGAGGACATCTACACCTTCCAGGTCGCGGCCGACGGCTACGAGACCCTGCTCCAGGACCGCACCGTGTCGACCACGTCTCACGTCCACGACTTCGTGTTGGCCCCCCTCGACATCGCCTGGGAGACCGACCTCGAGACCAACGAGGGCGGGTTGATCGCGTCGGGCTCGCCCTCCCCGGGCTGGGAGTGGGGCACCCCGAGCGGCCCCTCGCCCACGCCCCACTCCGGCACCAAGCTCTGGGGCACGCGCATCGCGAGCGAGTACGTCAACAACGCGGAGTGGTACCTCGACCTGCAGGGCGTCACCCTGCCCGCCACCGCCCCCAGCCTGAGCTTCTGGCACTGGTACGCCATCGAGTCCGGCTGGGACGGCGGCAACGTCAGCATCTCGACCAACGGCGGCGCCAGCTTCACCGTCTTGACCCCGGACGGCGGCTACGACGGCAACGTCGACGCCCTCGACGACCAGCCCGGCTACACCGGTTCGAGCAACGGCTGGGAGCTGGTCCGCTGCGACCTCGCGTCCTATGCCGGCCAGACCGTCACCATCCGCTGGCGCTTCGCCTCGGACGGCTCCCAGACCTACGCCGGCTGGTACCTCGACGACCTCGTGCTCGCCGGCGTCAGCTACGACGCCGACTTCGAGTTCGAGCCCGTCGAGCCCGCCGTCGGCCAACAGGTCCAGTTCACCGACCGCTCGAGCGGTAGCGTCCTCGCCTGGTCCTGGGCGTTTGGCGACGGCACCACCTCGACCCTCCAGCACCCGACCCACGCCTACACCAGCGCCAACACTTACCAGGTGACCCTCCAGGTCACCTACGCCTCGGGCACCCGGACGCGCCGGCGCTTCATTGACGTCGGCGGCGGCGCGACCCCGCTCTTCGCCGACGGCTTCGAGTCCGGCGACACTTCGGCCTGGTCGGCCACGGTGCATTAGAGCGCGTCGCGGGCCGCCACCAGCTGGCGGGCGCGGGCGAGGTCGACCGGGGCGTGGACCTTCCCCTCGGCCTTGATCCAGGTGCCGACGATGGCCCCCGAGGCGAGGGGCGCTAGGTAGCGCACGCTGTCCGGCGCCACGCCCGAGCCGGCCAGCACCGGGTGGCGCGGGACCGCTGCCGCGACCTGCGCCAGCTCCTCGGGGTCAACCCGCGCGCCGGTCACCGCGCCGGTCACCACCAGGCCGTCGGCAAGGCCGCGGTGCACGGTGTCGCGCGCGACTGCGGCCAGGTCCACGAGAACGGTCGGCGCAGCGTGCTTGACCAGCACGTCGGCCAGCACCGCGACGTCGGTCGCGAGCAGGCGACGCTCGCGCAGGGTGCGACTGGCTTGACCCTGGATCAGACCCTGGTCGGTCCACATGGAACCGGTGTGGACGTTGACCCGTACGAGGTCGGCGCCGGCCGCAACCGCTGCCGCGAGGGCGGCCGAGGCGTCGTTGCGCAGCGCGTTGACGCCGAGCAGCGGGCCGTCCCCGAGCTCCAGCCTGACCTCGTGCGCGCAGACGGCCAGGGCAGCGACCGCCGCCGGCGGCAGAGGGCCGGGCTCATACGGCAGGTCCCCGAAGTTCTCCACGATGACCCCGTCGAAGCCGGCCGCGCGCAGGGCCCCGGCGTCGGCGCGGGCCCGGCGCACGACGTCGACCATGGAGGAACCCCAGCCCGGGCTGCCGGGCAGGGGCAGGAGGTGCACCATGCCGAGGAGGAGGAAGTGGCCCTGCCCGACCGCCGCCGTCCACCGCTCACTCATCAGCGCTCACCTCCAGTCCCAGCTCACGATACCAGCGCAGGAGGCATGACAGCAGCTGGCGCTCCTGGCCGAGGTTGAGCGCCTTGGCCGCGCGCTCTGCGCGCATCAGCTCCGAAGCCAGCCCGACCAGGCTCTCGGCGTCGCCGGCGTCGGCGCTGCCGGTCGCCAGCTCGAGCGCCGTCGCCGACACGACCTGATAGGCCATCGGCTCGTCGGCCAGGGTGTGAGCCAGCCGCAGCAGGGGCAGGACTCCCCCATTGGCGGCGTCGCTCAGGCTCTCCCTGGCCTGGAGCGCCAGCTCCTGGGCGCGTTCGGAGTCGCCCCACACCAGCTCGGGCAGGCAGCCCTCCGCGCCGGAGCGGGCGGCCACGGCCACGACCCCGGGCAGGACCAGCTGCTGGCAGCGGGACTGGATGGTCGGCAGGACCGCTGACGGGTTGGCGGCGAGGAGGAGGAAGACGGCGTGCGCGGGCGGCTCCTCGAGGGTCTTGAGGAAGGCGTTGGCGGCCTCGCTGCCGAGCCGGCCTGCCTCCGCGCCGTCGAGCAGCCAGACCCGGTGCCGGCCTTCGAAGGGCCGGCCGGGTACGGCCTCGACCACCTGTCGGATCTGCTCGATCTTGATCTGCTGCGACGAGCCCTGGCAACGGAGCAGGATCACGTCGGGGTGGAGCCCGCGCCGGGCGCGGTCGCAGGAGTGGCACTCACACCACGCCCCGCCCTGGTCCGGACAGGTGAGCATGGCAGCCGACTCCGCGGCCACCAGCTCGCGCCCCAGCCCCGCGGGCCCGACCAGGAGCAGGCCGTGGGGGAACGCTCCGCGGCTGCAGGTGGCGGCGATGCGCTCCACCGCCGAGCTCACGATCGGCCCCAGGCGCTCCCGGTCGAGCAGCGCGGGCCCCCACCACTCCTGGCCGTCGCTCACGCCAGCCCCTCCGGCAGCGCGGCCAGGACGCGCGCGAAGATCTCGTCGGCCTCGCCCCGCGCGTCGACCAGCCGCACCCGCTCGGGGAAGAGCGCGGCGAGGCGACGAAAGCCCTCGCGGATCGCGGCGTGGAACGGCTCAGGCTCGTCGTCGAGGCGGCTCTGCCCCTCGCACCCCCTTCGGTTGCGGTGGCGGACGCGGGTCAGGGCCAGCTCGGGCTCGAGGTCGAAGACCAGGGTCAGGTCGGGATCCAGGCCGCCGGTCGCGATGCGGTTGAGCTGCGCCGCCACCTCCTCACCCACTCCCCGCACCATGCCCTGATAGACCAGCGAGGAGTCGGCGTAGCGATCGCATAGCACCACCGCCCCGTTCTCCAGCGCCGGCAGAATGACCCGCCGCACGTGGTCGTGGCGCGCCGCCTCGAGCAGGAAGAGCTCGCTGAGCCCGTCCGGCTCGTGAGCCGGGTCGAGGAGGATCGCGCGTGCCGCCTCGGCCAGCGGCGTGCCCCCGGGCTCGCGGGTCACCACCACCTCGCGACGGCGCTCCGCCAGCCAGCGGCCGAGCCGGTCGAGCTGGGTGCTCTTGCCGGTCCCCTCCCCGCCCTCGAAGGTGATGAACCAACCCCGCGGCATGGCAGAGGAGTATATCGCTGCTCCTCCGAACGAGACAACACACTGTTGTGCCAGGCACCTATTTGGAAGCGGGTGGATCGGGGGCTGGAGGCTGGGCTGAACCGTGGTGGAGCCTGCGGGTGAGCACCATGACCGTCGCGAGCAGGATCAGGAGCAGCAGGGTGCCCAGGAGCAGGGCCAGGTCCTCGAGCTGGAGCATGACATAGAGGCTGCCGTAGACCACGAGCAGCACCCCCCCGGCGAGCGCGGACAGGGTGACGCGGCCGAGGATCGCCCGCGCGTAGGCGGTGATCATGACGACGATGGCGGCGGCAGCCACCAGGTAGGCGAGGTTGAAACGGATCAGCTCGGAGAGGGAGAGCAGGAGCAGGTAGAACAGGCACAGCGCGCACGCGATCACCAGGTACTGCACGGGATGGATGGGTCGCCGGCCGCCGTGCTCGACGACCAGGAAGCCGACCAGGGTCAGCACCGTGAAAAGCATGGAGTACTTGACCGACCGCGTGCTCCGCTGGTAGGCGTCCACCGGATACACCAGGCGCACCCCGAAGTCCGACTGCTCAAGCTTGCAGGCCATGGCCGCGGCGGTGTCGGCCGTGCCGAGCCACTGCTGCGGGTAGTCGCGGTTGAGGTACAGCACCTTCCACGAGGCCGTGAAACCCTGGTCCGCGATCTCCCGATGCTCGGGCAGGAAGGCGCCGCTGAAGCTCGGGTGCGGCCAGGGCGAAGCGAGCTCGACGCGGGTCTCGGAGCCGATCGGTACGAACGACAGGCTGCCGCTGCCGTTGAGGTCGAGGGCGAAGGAGAACGTCTTTCCGCCCCTGGTCCAGGCCTCCCCCGCCCGGGGCTCGGGGAGGCGCGCGTGCAACCCGGGCACGAAGTGACCGCCCCCGCTGCCGGGTGTGAACGGCACCGTCTCGTCAGCCCAGGCCAGACGGGGCACCTCGCGCAGCCCGCGCAGGTCGCCGAGCCCGAGGCTCACCACCGCCCGCTCCCACAGCACGGCGTCCTCGGCCACCCCCAGCTCGCCCAGGTCGGGACGTTGGAACGCGCCCGAGACCTCGAGCTTGGCGCTGTACAGCACGACCTCGTACAGGCTCCGGTTGCGCACCACCGGCTCCACCTGGCCCGAGATCTGGAGCTGCTCGGGCAGGAAGTGAGCCCAGGCGATGGCGCCCTCGAGCGCGGCCGCCTGACCGGGTCTCACCCTCTCCGGCGCCCGGTAGGGCACCGACAGCACCGGCCCCTGGAGCGTCTGCTCCCCGCCCCACGACGACGAGACCTCGCCCTGGACCTCGTCCCGACGCTGCGCCCGCTCCGCGACGAGGAAGCCGATGAGCAGGGTGGGCAGCCAGAGCAGCAGGACCAGGAATCCGATCAACGCCAGCTTGAGCACCAGGGACACGGTCTGGCTGAGCTGGATCATGGTTACCTCCTGGCTCCAGGGTCGGGGTCCAACGTGACCACGTTCGGGCAGGAGAGAGGAGGATCGCAGGCGGGATTGTGGACATTTCGTGGCGCGGTGGACGAGCGGACTGCAGGGCAGTGGCCCCGCAGGGTTCTAGTCCGACGTTCTCACCCTGCTCGTCGCGAGGGTCGTGAGGTGCCATGAAATGCGGCGTTTGCGCAGCGCGAGCGAGTGAGGCGCACCCTGCAGTAGGTTCGCTGCGCGCCTTCGGCGCTTGCGTCTCACCGCCGTCAGCGGGTGGCCGATAGGCTCGCCTCGAGCGAGCCCTCGGCCACGAACCGCTGCCGTCGGCGAGGTCGAGCGAGCAGGCACAAGCAAGCGCCGCAGATCGCGGCCCACAGCAGAAGAGGGTGAGAAGGGTCGGGCTAGTCCTCGAAGAAGCTGCGGGCTAGAACGCGACCCTGGCGCCGGGTCAGGCGGACCTCGAGGGAGTGGCGGCCGCGCTCGCGGACCGGACTTTCGAAGACCACCAGGTAGTGACCGGCAAGGGCCCGTTGCAGGCGTCCGATGGCGCCGTCCGGGAAGTCGTGGGTGCGGGCGTAGAAACCGCCGGTCTCGCGCGCCACCTGCTGCAGCCCCACCTCCAGCGAGTGGGCATCGGCCTCGGTGACGTCGAGGGTGAAGACCGAGGTCTGGGCCCGGGCCAGGGCGTCGCGGGCCGGCCCGTAGTCACGCTCCATGTGCACGCCGGTTCGGCTGAAGCGGCCCAGGCCCCAGCCGAAGAAGATCAGGGTCTTGGCGCCGGGGATCTCGGCCAAGGCCCGGGCGACGACGAGCAGCGCGCTCTCCGGCAGCGCCGCGCGACGGGCCGCGCTCGCGTCCAGATGCTCGAGGAGCGACGGCCTCTCGCCGGCGGCCGGGTCGACCGTCGTGGAGTAGAGCCTGGTGGGACGCACCTCGCGGGTCAGCCGCGCGCGGTCGGCCGTGAAGTCGAGGTGGAGCTGGAAATGGGAGCCGAAGACGAGCACCGCCATCCGGTCCCCGGCGGTCAGGGTGGCGATGAGCTCGTCCGCCCGTCTGGCCATGCGCATCAAGCCCGGCGCGCGCGAGCCGCCGAAGTCGAGCTGGAAGAAGCAGACCAGGAGTCGGCCCGACGGCCCACCGTCCCTTCCGAGGGGGACCTCGGGCAGGGGCGCCGGCGTCCCGCCCGCCGCCGTAACCGCGGCCCCTCCGGCCCCCTGCCACTCGACCGCGTCCGGGACCACCGCGACGCTGTCCACGACCACCTCGAGGTCCTCGGCCCGGAGACCCTCGAGAATCTCTCCCCGCTCGTCGAGCACCCGCACCGGGAGCTCGATCCGCCGCACCTCGATCTCGCCGTAGAAGCGCGAGCCCTGGGCCCGCGCCAGGCCCCCCGCCGCGATTGTCAGTACCACGGCAGCGGCCAGCGCGCGCCTCACTCGGCGAGCCTCCGCGCCAGCACCATGAAGGCGTCGCCCGACTGGTTGTCGACCACCGAGGCGTAGGCCACGAAGACCCCGTCCAGCGTGTCGGTCCAGATCGCGGCGCTCGCCCCTTCGAGGGCGACGGGGACGAGGCCGGCGAAGACGTCGTTGAGCTGACGGTAGCCGAAGGGCGCGAGCGCGACCTCGCGCACGGCCAGCTCCTGACCGCCGGCATCGCGCAACCGCAGCCGCACCACGGTCGGCGCCGCGCCGGCGCTGACCACGCCGATGTTGGTCCGCCAGCCGGCCAGGCCGGGCTCGTGGCAGAGGTGCGAGAGGACCGCGACCTCGCCCTGACGGAGGGCATCGCGGAAGGCCACGCCGGGCACGAGCTGGCCCCTGGTGCCGGCTGCCGAAACCGAATACGTGCGGGCCGCGGCCATGATCGTGCCGCCCTCCGGTCGCACCCTGAGGGTGGCGCTCCCGTCCGCGCCGAAGGCGGTGACGAGCACGTCCGCCACGCGCAGGCTGGATCCGGCCGGCAGGAGCGGCGCCTGCCAGGTCACCGGCGCGGAGTTGTCCTGACCGTGCGCCAGCAGGTCGACGCGGCTCTGGACCGGGAGCGGTCCCGGGTTGTGGAGCTCGAGGTCGGTGCGCCACTCGCTGCCCAGGGCACCCATGGCGTGGGCGGCGCCGGGCAGGTACAGGCTGCGCCGCAACCCGCCTGCCTGGCCCGGCTCGTCGCCGGCGCTCACCGCCGGCACCGGCAGCACCAGCACCGGGTCGCCGCTGGCGACGTCGACCAGCGCGGCGAAAGCCACCGCCGCGGCTCCCGGCGGCTCGACCCGGGCCACGGCATAGGCGCCGTTCGCGCCGCCGGATCCGAGGTCGGCCAGGGCATCGGTCCGCTGCCACCAGGCCCGAGGCCCGAGCTCGGCCACCACCTCGCCGAGCGGCAACGAGTCGTTGCCGAAGATCGCAAACCGGACCGTGGCCGGGCGTGACGAGAGGTTGACGCAGCCGAGGTTGGTGATGGCTGCAGGCGAGCGCCCGAGCAGGAGTAGGCGCGCCTCCTCGCCCGCCACCAGCACCTGGTGGCGCTCTAATGCCGGGACGGAGAGCCCGACGCGGTCCCCCTCGTCCAGGCTCAACAGGCGGGCGCTCGCCGCGAGGTCGCAGTCGGCGACAACCGTGACCGTGCCGGCGTCCATGAGGTCGAAGGAGTGGCCCATGGGGTCGTGAAGAACCACGCTGGCGCCAGGCGGCAAATCGGCGGTCACGGGCCCGGAGCTGCCCCGCCCGCCGGCACCGGGCAGCAGGCTGGACTGCACCTGGCACCAGGTCTCGCCCGGGTTGTGCAGCACCACGTCGCTGCGCCACGCGCGCCCCCACAGCCACGGGCTACCGGCCACGGCGGCGAGCAGGTAGCTGCGCTCGGGCATGGCCGCCAGCTGCGCGCCGGGGTCGACGAACAGGGCGACATCGCCCTCGCCCCGGTCCTCGATGCGCACCACCCCGCCCTCCTCGGGCGAGTAGCGCGCCTCCAGGAACTGCTGGCCGGAGATGGCCGCCAGCGCCCGCGCTTGGGGCGCCAGCTCGCCCACTGCGCCGAGCTGATCGAGCGTTGCCACCAGCTCGTCGCCCTGGTCCTCGAGCTCCCCGCGCTCGAGGACCACCGCCTCGACCTCCTCCAGGCCGCGGAGCCGGTCGGCCGGGAGACGCGCCACCTCGGCCGCGGCCATGAGCAACGCACCGACCCCGAAGTTGAGGTTGACCCCAGCCTGGTCCGAGGCCATGAAGGCCTCGTGGTTGGGTCCGCTGGCCGAGCCCTGGACATGGTGCAGGTCGCCGTCCTCGTCGACCAGCCGACTGAGGGCGTGGAAGGCCTTGAGCACCACCGGCGCGAACGCCTCCTCGTCGAGCCAGCCCTCGTTCACGCCTCGCGCGAGCATGTAGGTGAGGAGGGCGCTGCCCGAGGACTCGGGGACCGCGAACTCTTGGCGGCGCACGATGTCGGCGTTCCAGGTGCCGAAGGTGTTCCGCTCGCGGGCCAGTCGCACCGCCATCCTGGCCAGCATCCGGCGGAGGTCGGTGCGATCCACGACCTGACCGAAGCGGCTCCCTGAGTACCCGCCATCCAGGAAGTGCTGGGCCCGGACCAGCCCGGCCGCCACCCAGCCGTTGCCCCGCCCCCAGTGCTCGACGCCGCCCGCGTCCCCCGCGTCGTGCCACCACAGCCCGCTTGCCGGGTCGAACAGCAGCCGGCCGCTCGCCGGGTCGCCCAGCGCCCACCCCGCCCGGCGCCGCTCGGCCAGAGACGGGACCGCGGCGTCAGGCGTGTCGTCGAGCGCCTTGCGGTGGTCGTAGGCGTAAGCCTCGATCCACTCCCAGGCCAGGTTGCGGGCCGCGGCCTCCGCCGGCAGACCGTCGACGCCCGAGCCGCGCATGGCCAGCCAGGGCACGACCATGAACAGATCGTCCTGCCAGTAGCGGGCGCCGTACCCGCCGCCCACCCACCAGCCCGGGATCGGCGGCCCGGCATCGGCGTCGTGCTCGACCACGAGGCGCGCGAACTCGAGCGGACCGTCGGTAGCGCCGAGCTTGACCGCGCGCAGCTCTTCGTCGTCGGCCGGCGCCAGGCGATAGAGGTCGAGGGCGGCCTGGGCATAGGCCGCCTGGTCGCCGTGGAGCACGGGATCACTGCCCCAGGCCACCGCCTCGTCGACCCGATCCCAGAGGTGGCCGGCGGCGCCCGAGCCGTCGAGCTGGAGCTGCTCCCAGATCAGGACAGTGCCCACCAGGTAGGGGGCGTCCTGCCACGCGCGGCCCACCTCCCGCACTGCGGCCACCCGGTCGCTCGCGCGCAGGCCAAGCGCCAGGACCTCGTCTCGGGACGCAGCCTCAGTGATCGCGGCGGTGGCCAGCCCGACCGCCGCGACCGCCACAGCCCGGACCCCGGGACAGAGTCGTCTCGTCACCTCTCCAGGATAGGGCACGCACGGTCGTTGTCGGTTGCGAGCCGCCGCGTCGAGGCCGCGGCTGCCGCCCCCCGGA
>Ga0316628_100005055_pt1 | contig 10477 bp, 7 predicted proteins | sample OWC_Aug_M2_C1_D5_FD_207648 | JGI IMG/M metagenome (GOLD analysis project Ga0316628, IMG submission 207648) | Wetland soil microbial communities from Old Woman Creek delta, Ohio, United States - OWC_Aug_M2_C1_D5_C | ecosystem: Environmental > Terrestrial > Soil > Wetlands | place: USA: Ohio... | reverse complement strand
GCGCGGCCGGGATGCCCGGGATGATGACGAGGAACACCATCACCGCGCCGTGCAGCGTGAAGAACTGGTTGTAGGTGTCCTGCGCGACGATCGTCTTGCCGGGCGCCCACAGCTCGGTGCGGAGCAGCAGCGCGAACGTGCCGCCGACGAGCAGCGCGACGAGGATGCCCATCAGGTACATGAACCCGATGCGCTTGTGGTCGAGGGTGAGAGCCCAGCTCTTGAAGCCCTTCGAGACGTGGAGGAAGTCAGGCTCGTTCTTTGGACCGTCGGGGTAGTTCGGGATAGCCATGGCGTTCCTCACTGCTTCAGCGACTTGATGTACGCGATGAGTCCCTGGATCTCCTTCTCCTTGAGCTGGCCTTCAAAGGAGGGCATCGACGGCGGGAAGCCGGGACGCGCCTTGGCCAGCGGAGACAGGATCGACTCGCGCACGTAGTTCTCGTCCATCGTGACGGTCTTGCCGTCGCTCATCGTGATCTGCTTGCCCCAGTCGGGCTGCTTCCACGTCGGGCCGACGCGCGCCGTGCCATCGACGGTGTGGCACGCGTTGCAGCCCTTCTTCTCGTACAGCATCTTGCCGAGCTCGACCGGCGGCATGTTGGTCGACTCCGCCGCCTTGTCGTTGAGGTAGCGCTCGTACCCGCCGGGCTCGTGGACGACCACCGCAGGCTTCATCTGCGAGTGGTTCGTGCCGCAGTACTCGGCGCAGTACATCTGGTACGTGCCCGGCTTCGTCGCGAAGAACCACGCGTACGTGTAGCGCCGGGGCACCAGGTCCTGCTTCACGCGCATGACCGGGATGTAGAAGGAGTGCAGCACGTCCTTCGAGGTCATGACGAGGCGCACCGGCGTGTTGACCGGCACGTGCAGGTTGTTATCGGTGACGCCGTTGGCGTGCTTGAACTCCCACGCCCACCGCCACGCCAGCACGTTGATCTCGACGGCCTTGTTCGGCGGTGTGACGACGCGGATGTACGCGCGCCACCCGAAGTAGAACAGGAACACGACGATGATCGTCGGGATCACGGTCCACGTGATCTCGAGCGCGTCGTTGTGCGCCGGCGACGGCTCCGCCTTGTGACCCGGGCGCGCGCGGTACTTCCACGTGAAGTAGATGACCGCGAAGGTGATGCCGACGAAGAAGAGGATGTTCAGCGCGAGGATCGCGTAGAACATCATGTCGCTGTCGTCGGCCTCGGCGTTGACGGCCTTCGGCAGCCAGAAGTTCGTGCTCGTGTCCTTCGGGCGCGCGGCGAGCTGGTCGTACCAGGCCATGCCGGCGGTACCACCGGCAGCCGAACCGGCCGCCGAGCCCTGCGCCGTCGGTGCGGCTCCCGGCGACTGCGCCGAGGTCGAGCCCGCCGGGCTCGGCTTCGGGGTGTCGCTCGCGGCGCCCGCGTTCTGTCCCGTGACGGGCGGCGGAGCGGGCGGTGCGGCGGGCGCAGCGGAACCAGCCTGTTGAGCATGCGCCGCGCTTGCAACACACAGCGCGACGAACATCGGAAGGAGGATTCGCTTCATCGTTGCTTCCTGAGGAAGTGCATCAGGGCCAGGGTCGAGAACAGCAGGACAACAAACCCCGCGGCCCCGATGCGGAGCGCGAGCACCCCGGCGCGAGCATGACTGTTCGCTTCGGGGTCATAGTGATAGCAGCGGTTCAAGAAGCCGACCGCGCTGGACGGTTCGGCCTTGCCGGCGAGCACGATCGACTCGCGCATCATCGCCGCGGCAAAATCGATCCCGTACACGTAGCGCGTCACGGCGCCCGTGGTGCTGAGGAAGATCAATGCAGCGGGGTGAGCCCATTCCGCGCGGTCCGGGAGATACGTGTACTTGAAACCGACCGTGTCGGCGACGCGGCGAATCGTCGCCTCGTCCCCTTTGAGGAACGTCCACCCCGCCGACGCCTCCGCGTGCTGCCACGCCGGCAGCCGGTCGATGTACTTCGCCTTCATCTTGGCGAGCTTGGGCAGCGGCTCGGTCGGCTCGAGGTCGATCGTGACGATGCGGAAGTGCCCGCCGAGGTAGAGGCCGAAGCCGTCTTCCTTGTTCGTGAGCTCGGGCAGCACCTTCGACAGCCCGTTGAGCTGCAGGCTGCACAGCATCGGGCAGTCGGAGTAGTTGAACGTGAGGATCGTCGGCAGGTCGCCCTTCAGCAGATCGCCGAGACGGACCGGCTTGCCGTCGCTCGTCGTGAACTGCGCGTCGAGCGGGACCTTGTTGCCGAGGTGCTCGTGGACCTGCACCTCGTTGCCCTTGTACGTCGGCGGCGGAGTCGGGACGTCCTCGTCGCCGCCGCCAGGGTGAGCGAGGGCCGGCGTCGCCAGGGCGGCGACGATCAGGCCGACCATCCATGCCAGCCAGAAGCCGCGGTGGCGTCTAGTGGCCATTCCCTCCACCAGTGGCCGCCGAGCCAGCGGCGGGAGCCGCGCCCGAGCCAGCGGCCGAGCCCGCAGCCGAACCCGCGGCGGAGCCCTCGGCGGGAGCCGGAGCCGGGGTCTCGAGCGCCTTGGGACGACCGAACACCGGCTGGATCGTCGGCGTCGTCGACGGCGGCAGCGCCGGGACGAGGTGCGACGGATCCTTCTGCGCGTCGCGGACGACGAGGTTGATCGCGTCGTCGATCTTGATGCGGTACGTCTTGCCGTCGGCGTTCTTGCCGGGCTCGGTGATGTTGCGCAGCTCGTCGGCCTTGTGGCCCTTGGCCGTGGTGTCCTGGCCGCCGTAGTCGGCCATCGTCTGCACCTCGGACGTGTCGTTCATGTAGAAGGCCTGGAGCGCGACGATCGTCACGTAGACGAGCACCGCGCCGCAGATACCGACGACGACGATTCCGATCGTGTTGAGCTTGTCGGGGTTGCGCTTGGGTCCGCTCATGACGTGCTCCTAGAGCTGCTCGTGGGCCAGCGAGAGGCCGAGCGTCGGATCCTTGACGGGGATCAGGTTGCCGGAGAGACCGCGGCCGGTGCCGAGAAGGAACACGCCGCACAGGAACAGCCACACCGTGATGTCGAGCGGCGAGAAGCCGACGTGGTGGAGCGCGATGTTGCCGCGCAGCGGGCCGAGGTTGACGGCGACGCCCGCGTGCTGCGCCACCGTCCAGTCGTACGACGGCATCACGTTCCAGTACATGTCGAGCCAGTGGAAGACGAGCTGCCACACCGCGAAGAACACGAGCGACGGCACGATGCGCTTGGTCCACCGCGACATCAGGAACACGAACGGGAAGGCCCAGAAGCACGCGAGGATCGCGATGCTCACCCACTGCCACTCGCCGAACATGCGGTACTTCCACCAGTTCGTCTCCTCCGGCATGTTGCCGTACCACTGGAGCATGAACTGGCTGAACTGGACGTACGCGTAGAAGAACGTGAACGAGAAGATCCACTTGCCGATGTCGTGGTAGTGCTCCTCGGTGATCGAGTGCGTGAGCCGGCCGTTGCGCTGGATCCACAGCACGATCAGGGCGAGCGCGGAGAACGCGCCGACCTCGCCGGAGCCCCAGTACACGACGCCGTAGATCGTCGAGTACCAGGTCGGCGCCATCGACATCAGGACGTCCATGGCCATCAGGCACGTCGTGAAGGCGTAGAGGATCATGGCGGGGCCCGACACGACGCGCATCTGCGTCGACAGCGCCGGGTCACCGGTCTCGTCCTGCTTCCGCGAGGTCTTCGCGAAGTAGTACGACATGCCCGAGTAGATGACGCCGTAGATCACGTAGCGCAGCGCCCACGCGGTGGGCGACAGCCAGCCGGCCTTGTGGACGATCGCCGGGTTGAGCGCGGCGTTGTGCGCGTCGGGGTGCGCCCAGTAGTAGAGGTCGGTGTAGCCGAACGCGACCGGCAGCACGAACCCGAGGCCCGCGATCCAGATGATCGGGAACGCGCCGGTCATCGCCTCGGCGATGCGCCGCACGACCGTCGACCACCGGCTGCGCGTCAGGTGGTGCAGCAGCACCAGCCACAGCATGCCGATCGCGAGCGAGGCGATGTACGCCCAGCCCGAGACGTAGGCGTAGAGGAAGCGCTTCCAGTGATCACCGTGGCTCGCGCCGAGCCACAGCGAGATGATCAGGAAGGCGGCGGCGATGACGGCGCCGGCCGTCATCATCGTCGAGCCGAGCTTGCCGGCCTTGACCTTCTCGTCGGGGTGGAGGGACTTGGTGAGCGCGCTCATCAGAAGTTGCTCCCGGGCGGCAGGTCATCGCGCGAAGCGTTCTGGGCACGCTCGAGCGCACGGACGTAGGCGACGATCGCCCACCGGTCACCGGCGGGGATCTGGGCCGCGTAGCCCTGCATCGTGTTGAAGCCGTTCGAGATCGTGTTGAACAGCTGGCCGTTCGGCATCTGCACGACCACGCCGCCCTTGCCGTCGGCGGTCGGCGCCTCGACGAGGTTGCGGGCCTGCCACACGCCGCCGAGCGACTTGACGCGCTCGGGGATCATGCCCTGGCCGTGGCCGTCGTAGCCGTGGCACGGCGAGCAGTAGATGTTGAAGCGGTTCTGCCCGCGCTTGACGAGCTTGTCGTCGACCGCGAACGGCTGGCCGTTCCCGTCGGCCTTCGGGAAGCCGGTCGTCCACTGGCCGTTGTCGAGGCCGTGCCAGAACGTCTCGTCCTGCTCGAGCCAGCCGCGCGCGACGGTTCCCGGAATCTCGCCGCGGTTCGCGCGGCCGTCGGGGAACATGTCGGCTTCCGTGTCGGACTTGAACTTCGGCTGGAAGTCCATGTCCGGGAAGATGTGGATGTGCGGCTCGCTGGAGTGCGAGTTGCGCGCCTTCGCCGCGATCGCGAACGGGATCAGCGCGAACGCCGTGCTCGCCACGATGAAGGCCGTGATCCACTTCGGCATCTGCCGCGAGCGCGGATCCGGATCGAGGTAGACCGGCTCGAGGGCGATCGAGCCGGCGCCGTGCAGCAGCTCCTTCGTCTTCACCGTGTCGAAGCGGCGGTCGCGCGCTTCGATCGCGAGGAAGAACCCGTCATCGGTGACGCGCAGGAAGCGGTCCTGGCGGAACAGCGGGTGCCAGACCTGCGGGAGCCGGTTGAGCGCCCACATGCCGAAGAACGAGCAGAAGACCGAGAGCAAGATCGTCAGCTCGTACGCGATCGGGATGTTCGCGGGAATCGACCAGGTCGGCTTGCCCGAGATGTTCCACGTCCACGCGTGCGCGTTGCAGTACCACTGCAGCAGGATGCCGCTCGCGGCGCCGGTGAACCCGCCGGCGAAGATGATCAGCGGCAGGATCGTGCGCTTGATGCCCATCGCCGGGTCGATGCCGTGCACCGGGAACGGCGAGTAGCAGTCGAAGTCGGTGTAGCCGGCGTCGCGGACCTTGCGGGCCGCCTCGACGAGCTCACCGGGGGTGTCGTACTCGGCGAGGTAGCCGTACAGCTCTCCCTCGGCCGGGACGTTCACAGGGGTTTCCTCGTGGGTCGACATTAGTGGTGGCCTCCCTTCGAGCCCGGGCCACCCGCGTGAGCCTCGGGCGACGCGCCCTTGACCTCGCTGATCGCGACCACCGGGGCGAACCGGAAGAACAGCAGGAACAGCATCAGGAACATGCCGATCGTTCCGACGAACACGCCGACGTCATAACGAGTCGGGTGGTAGTAGCTCCAGGCGCTCGGCAAGAACGAGCGAGCGAGCGACGTCGCGATGATGACGAAGCGCTCGAACCACATGCCGATGTTGATGCAGATGCAGAGGAACCAGATCAGGATGTTGTTGTTGCGGACCCACTTGCTCCAGAAGAACTGCGGGATCAGCACGTTGTTGCCGACCATCAGGAAGTAGGCCCACCAGAACGGACCGAACGCGCGGCTCACGAACGTGAACTGCTCGAACGGGTTCCCCGAGTACCAGGCGATGAAGAACTCGCTGGCGTACGCGAGACCGACCATCATGCCGGTCGCCAGCATGATCCGGCACATCGCGTGGATGTGCTCCTGCTTGATGATGTGCTTGAGGTTGAACAGGTAGCGCAGCGGGATCAGCAGGGTCAGCACCATCGCGAAGCCGCTGAAGATGGCGCCGGCGACGAAGTACGGCGGGAAGATCGTCGTGTGCCAGCCCGGCAGCTGCGAGGTCGCGAAGTCGAAGGAGACGACCGAGTGGACCGAGAAGACCAGCGGCGTCGCGAGACCCGCGAGGATCAGGTACGCGCGCTCGTAGCGGTGCCACTGGCGGGCCGAGCCGCGCCAGCCGAGAGACAGCACGCCGTAGATCGCCGACTTCAGGTTCTTGCCCTGCATCGCGCAGCGATCGCGGAACGTCGCCAGGTCGGGGACCATGCCCATGTACCAGAACAGGATCGACGTCGTCATGTACGTCGTGACCGCGAACACGTCCCACATGAGCGGCGACCGGAACTGCGGCCACATCGAGCCCATGTCGTTCGGGATCGGGATCATCCACCACGCGAACCAGGGACGGCCGGTGTGGAGCAGCGGGAACAGGCCGGCCGCCATGACGGCGAAGATCGTCATCGCCTCGGCGGACCGGTTGATGCTGACGCGCCAGTGCTGGCGAGTCAGGTAGAGCACGGCGGAGATCAGCGTGCCGGCGTGACCGATACCGATCCACCAGACGAAGTTCGTGATGTCCCACGCCCAGCAGACGGTGTTCGAGTTACCCCACACACCGATGCCGGTCATCACCAGCTTGTAGATGCAGAAGATGCCCCAGCCGAACGCGCAGACCGCGACGGTCAGTGCCGCGAGCCACAGCTTGTGCGGCTTGGGCGCCTCCGCGATCCACGCCACATCCTTGGTGACGGTGCGGAAGTATTCACGAGCCTTGCCCGGCTCGGTCGGGATTGCTGCTTCCGTGGTCATTTCGCACCACCCTCACCGGCAGTCGCCGCGCCGGGCGCCACAGGCATTTTGGGGTTCGGGTTACGGACACGCGCGAGGTAGCGGTTGCGGGGCTTCGTGTACATCTCGGGGAGCAGCGCGTACTGGCGCCGATCCTCGTGGAGCTTGCTGACGCGGCTGTTCGGATCCTCGAGGTCACCGAACACGATCGCCTCGGTCGGGCACGCCACCTGGCAGGCCGTCTCGACCTCGCCATCCGGCAGCGGCTGATCGATGGTGCCGGCGCGCTGACCGCTGCGGATCTGCGCCTTCGCCTTGATCTTGGCGTTCTGGATCCGCTGCACGCAGAACGTGCACTTCTCCATCACGCCGCGCATGCGGACCGTGACGTCCGGGTTGAACAGCAGGCGGCGGACCTTGGCGCGCGCGTCGCGGAACTCCTTGTTCCAGTCGAGGAAGTTGAACCGGCGCACCTTGTAGGGGCAGTTGTTCGCGCAGTAGCGCGTGCCGATGCAGCGGTTGTAGGCCATGTCGTTGAGGCCCTCGTCGCTGTGCTGCGTCGCGCCGACCGGGCACACCTGCTCGCACGGCGCGTTCTCGCACTGCTGACACGCGAGCGGCTGGTGCACGACGTGCGGATCATTCGGGTCGCCCTGGAAGTACCGGTCGATGCGGATCCAGCTCATCTCGCGGTTGTTGATCACTTCCTTGCGGCCGACGACCGGGACGTTGTTCTCCGACTGACACGCGACCATGCACGCGTTGCAGCCGGTACACGTCCCGAGGTCGATCGCCATCGCCCAGCGGTGGCCGTGATACTCGTGCTCCTCGAACAGCGACAGGTGGCGGGCCTTCTTGCCGGCGGCGGCGGCCTCTTCCTGGTCGTCCCAGAACTCGGACTCCTCCTCCGCCTTCCACGTCTTGTTCGAGTCGTATGTCGCCGCCGCGACCTCGCGGACGAGGCCGGGCGAGCGCTTCTGGATCTCGTCCTTGCCGAGCTCCTTGAAGATGCCCGGGCGGTAGTCCCAGTGATCCTGCGTGTCGGCGAGCTCGTACTTGTCGCCGGTCGCGCTGACGGTCGCGCCGGTCGCGTAGTCGAAGCCGGCGGTCGTGCGGACCTTGTAGGTGTCCCAGCCGACCACGCGGTTCTCGAACTTGTGGCCGACGTTGTGCGGGTGCGTCGTGACGTGACCCGCCTGCGTGCGGCCACCGCCGAGCACCAGGCCGATCGAGTACGGCGCCTGGCCCGGCATCGTGTAGCAGGGCAGCTTGACCGACTTGTCACCGATCTTGACGGTGATCATCGTGTCGTTCTCGAGCCCGAGCTGCACCGCCGTCTTCGGCGACACCATCGCGTAGTTGTCCCAGGTGACCTTCGTCAGGAAGTCCGGGGTCTCCCACAGCCACGCGTTGTTCGAGTAGCGGCCGTCGTACGTGAAGCTCGAGTAGTGGAACACCACCTCGAGCTCGTTCGCCTTGCGCATCGAGCCCGACGTCTGGCTCGGCGTCAGGTTGATCTGCGGCAGCGAGCCGAGCGTGACCTGGGCCGGCGGGAACGCCGTGTTCGGGACGAAGCCGTCGTGGACGAGCTGCTTCCAGTTGCCCGGATTGCCGATCGCCTGCTGGACGAGCTCCATGCCCGTCCTCTCCTCGCCGAGGAGCAGCGACAGCATCTCCGCATTCGACAGGCCGCCCCACAGCGGCTCGATCAGCGGCTGGGCGAGGGACAGCGTGCCGTCCCACGTGCGCGCATCGCCCCACGCCTCGAGGAAGTGCGCCTGCGGCACGTGCCACGTGCACTTCTGCGAGGTCTCGTCGTTGTACATCGACAGGTGAACCGTGGTGTTCACCTTGCCGAGCGCACCGGCGAAGTCGAGGTCGGCCGGCGCGTCGTACACCGGGTTGCCGCCGAGGATGACGAGCGCGGACACCTTGCCGCCCGCCATGTCCTTGGCGAGCGCGGTGATCGACTGCAGGTGCGTCGGGCGATCCGCGTCGGGCAGGTCGTAGTAGTCGAGCGTCGCGCCGACCGCGCCGAGCGCCTGGTTGATCTTCGCGACGACCGCGTGGACCTCGGGCGACTGACGGCGGCCGGCGACGACGACCGCGCGGCCGGCATTCGCCTTGAGCTCGTCGGCGAGCACCGACAGGAACGTCTGGACCTTGTTCTCCTTGAGGAACTCGGCGTTCGGGGCGCCGCCGCCGGAGATCGCGGCATCGAGCGCCATCGCGAACGGCAGGCCGTGCTCGCTGCGCAGCGGCAGGCGATGATCGGCGAGCGCGCCGGTGTTCGAGAACACGCTCTCGACCGACCACAGCCGGTTCATCTTGTTCGGGCCGAGCGAGCCACCCTTGCGGCGGCTGCGCGCGAAGTCGCGGTTGTAGCGAGCCGCGGCCGGGTGCTCGACGAACAGGTCGCAGTCGATCGTGACGATCGTCTCGCACTTGTCGAGGCGCGCGATCGGGCGGACCGCGCGGCCGAACACCATGCGGGTGCCGGCGCGCTCGTTGTCCCACGACAGCGGCTCGTACTCGTGCCACTGCACCTTGCCGGCGAGCCGGGCGCGCAGCGCGGCGACCGTCTGCGACGACGACGCCTCGCTGAGGATACGGACGCCGCCCTGATCGACGAGCTTGCGGAGCTCGGCGAGCGAGGCCTTGAACGAGTCGAGCGACGCGCCCTGCCCCTTGTTGAGCGGGGTCTGCGAGCGATCGGGATCGTAGAGGTGGAGGATCGACGCCTGGGCGAACGTGCCGAGACCGGCGTGGCGCTTCGTGCCGGGCACGATGCCGCCGCCGTTCCACGGGTGATCGGGGTTGCCGTCGAGGTGGATCGGACGGCCCTCGTAGCTCGTCGCGACCATCGGCTGCGCGCTGCCGGCGAAGTCGAACGTCGTCGCGTACTGCAGCGTCGTGCCGGGAACCTGGTTCTCGGGACGGCGCGCGAGCGGGACGATCTCTTCCTTCTCGTAGCGGCGGCAGCCGGCGCCGGCGGCGATGCCGGCGAGGCCCGCGCTCGCACCCATCAGGTGGAAGAAGTTGCGGCGCGACATCGGGTCGAGCGCCGGCGGCTGATCAGCGCCCGGCGGGAACTCCTTCGCGCTCGGCTGCTGCTGCCAGTCGGCCGTGCCCGCGAGCTCGCGCATCGACATCCAGTAGCCGTGCTCGGGCGTGGCGGGCAGCGGAGCCGACGGCTGCTCGTCGTGGTGGTGATGACCGTCGTGGTCGTGATCGTGGTCGTGTTCTTTGGCGGACATGCTCGGCTCCTCAGCGGTGACAGGTCGAGCAGTTGATGGGCGGGTGGACGTCGTTCTTCTTCATCACGGCCTCGCCCTCCCCGGGCTGGCGATGCGGCGTCGACTTCGGATCGTCGTAGCCCATCTTCGTGACGTTCTCGGGGTTGCGCAGGTACGGCGCCGGGTTCTTGTGGCAGTCGATGCACCACCCCATCGTCAGCGGCTTGGCCTGGTACACGCGCACCATCTGATCGATGCGGCCGTGGCAGGTCTCGCAGCCGATCGCGGCGTTCACGTGCGCCTGGTGGTTGAAGTACACGTAGTCGGGCAGGTCGTGGACGCGCGTCCAGCGAACCGGCTCGTTCTCCGCGTACGCCTGCCGGATCGGCAGGAGCAGGTCACTGTCCTTGCGCACCTGCGA
>Ga0316628_100005054_pt1 | contig 10480 bp, 7 predicted proteins | sample OWC_Aug_M2_C1_D5_FD_207648 | JGI IMG/M metagenome (GOLD analysis project Ga0316628, IMG submission 207648) | Wetland soil microbial communities from Old Woman Creek delta, Ohio, United States - OWC_Aug_M2_C1_D5_C | ecosystem: Environmental > Terrestrial > Soil > Wetlands | place: USA: Ohio... | reverse complement strand
CGGCCGCTTCAAGTTGAGCCAGAAGATCCATGTCACCCTGGTCGGGGAAGTAGAAGGCAAGGAGCAGGATCAAGGGGTCAAATTGACCACCTCCTACCCCGTGATCCGCGGACCTTCGGACGCCACCTTCGAATTTTCCGTGGAAGTGGAGAGCCGACTGGACAAGGAAGCCGTTTTCGACCTGTTCGCCCAGGGCCCGAAAGGCTGGGACATCAATTTCAAGCCGGCCTACGAGACTAAATTCATCTCCAGCGTCCGGCTCAGGGCCACCCAGAATCAATCGATTGCCGTGCAGGTCAAACCGGCGCCGAATTCGCCGGCGGGCGAGTACCCCCTGACCGTGCGCGTCGCCTCCGGGGATGCCAAGGGCGAGGCCAAGCTGACGGTCATCCTCACGGGCACGTACGACCTCGAGGTCGGTACCCCCACCGGCCTGCTGTCGCTGGAAGCGCGGCAGGGCCAGCCCGCCAATGTCTCCTTTTACGTCAAGAACACCGGGACGGCCGCCAACAGCAGCGTCAAGTTCATGAGCTTCAAGCCCGAAAACTGGAAGGTGGAATTCAAACCGGAGAAGATCGATGGGATCGAACCCAACGGGCTCAAGCAGGTGGAGATGGTCGTCACGCCGTACGAGGAGGCGCTGGTCGGCGATTACTCGGTCGCCGTCAAGATCGACGGCGAAAAGGCCAGCAAGACCCTCGAGTTTCGGGTCGGCGTGAAAGCGTCGACGGCCTGGGGCTGGGTCGGCATCGGCATCATCGTCGCCGTCATCGCCGGTCTGCTCGGGCTGTTTCGCAAGCTGGGAAGGCGCTGATCATGAACAGCGAAAACGCAATTATCGTCACCGAAGAGCTGACCAAGTACTACAAAGGCCGGGTGGCTGTCGATCACCTGACCTTCACGGTCAACGAAGGCGAGATCTTCGGGTTCCTGGGGCCAAACGGCGCGGGCAAGACCACCACCCTGCTCATGCTGCTCGGCCTGACGGAGCCGACCAGCGGCCGACTGAGTGTGATGGGCCTCGACCCCGTCCGCGAACCGATCAAGGTCAAGTCCAGGGTCGGCTACCTGCAGGAGAACATGGGGTTTTACTCCGATCTGAACGCGCGGCAGATGCTCCGCTTCGTCGCGGAACTGAACGGCATGGCTAGCCGCGAAGCCGAGCCGCGTATCGACGCAGCGTTGGAAACGGTGGGATTGAGCGACGAATCCGGCAAAAAAATCGTCGCCTATTCCCGGGGCATGCGCCAACGCCTGGGAATCGCGGAGCTGCTCATCAAGGACTCCCGGGTGGCCTTCCTCGACGAGCCCACCCTGGGGCTCGACCCGGACGCCACCCAGCGCATCATGGAGCTGATCGAAGGGCTGGCCCGCCAGCAGCGCATGACCGTTCTCCTGTCCAGCCACCAGTTGAACCAGGTGCAGAAGCTCTGCCACCGGGTGGGGATCATGATCAAGGGCCGCCTGGTGGCAAGCGGTGCGATGGACCAGCTTGCCCGGGAAAAATTCGGCCTGGACCGTGAAGAATTCACCCTCGAGGAAATCTACATGAAATACTTCAGGGAGGCGTAGCCGTGCACGGCCTTACTGCAATCCTCAAGAAGGAACTGGCGGATCATTTCGGCAGCTACCGCTTTGCGATCCTCTTTGGGTTGATCGCCATGGTCAGCCTGATCACGGCCTATATGGTCGGCATCAAGATTCGTGGAACGGAAGACCAGATCAAGCCTCAGTTCGTCTTCCTCATGGTCTTCACAGAACGCGGGGCGATGTTTTCGCTGGTGGAATTCGTGGCGTTCTTCGGACCGCTGGTCGGCCTCATCATGGGTTTCGACACCATCAACCGCGAGCGCAACGAGGGCACCCTGAGCAAGCTGCTGGCGCAGCCGATCTACCGCGACGTGGTCATCAACGGCAAGTTCCTGGCCGGGGTTTTCATGATTTCGGTGATGCTGCTGTCCATCGTGCTGGTGATCACCGGCCTGGGGCTGCTCTTGATCGGGGTCGTGCCCGGCGCGGAGGAAATCTGGCGCATGCTGATCTACCTCGTCATCAGCGTGGTTTACATTTCGTTCTGGCTGGGGGTGGCCATCCTGTTTTCGATCCTCTTCCGCAGCACCGCCACCTCCGCCCTGGCCTCCCTGGCGGTGTGGATCTTCTTCTCTTTCTTCGTGACCATCGGCGCCAGCATCCTCGCCAACGCGCTGGCCAGCGACGCCGAGCTCAACCCGAAGGCCGCGGCACGCAAGGTCGAGGCCGTTCGATACATCGTGCTGGCCTCCCCCATGGAATTATATTCTGATGCGACCGCCACCGTCATCGACCCCATGCGCCGTTCCGCCCGCTCGACCCTTCCGGGTGGACCGCTCGAGGCCATCTCGATGACGCGCTTTTCCGGGCCGCTGCCTCTGGGCCAGAGCCTTCTCGTGGTGATGCCCCACATCGTCTCGCTGCTCGCCGTGACGGTGATCTGCTTTGCGGTGTCCTACGCGGTCTTCATGCGGCAGGAAATACGGTCCCTATAAAAACAGCAGGGCGGTCTATCGACCGCCCTGCTGTTTTTATTCATAGACTCTCATGGCCGCGCAGCGGCCATTCCCCAAATGCAATAATAGCCTCCGGAAAGATCAACGCGCCCTATTGCTTCACTACGGGTCGCCTGATCTGGCATACCCATCGGCTCGAAAAAGGAAGCGATTCTTAGCTAACTCAAGTTATATAAAAGAAGGCGGGGCTTTCGCCCCGCCTTCTTTTATTAGTACATGTCTTCGTCCATTGGAGGAGCCGCCCCGCCCTTCTTCTTCTTTTCCGGCTTCTCCGTGATCAAGGCCTCGGTGGTGAGCATCAAGCCGGCTACGGATGCCGCGTTCTGGAGGGCGAAGCGCACGACCTTGGTGGGATCGATGACACCGGCCTTCATCAGGTCTTCATACGCGCCCGTCTCCGCGTTGAAGCCGTAAGCCCCCTTGCCGTCCATCACCGCGTTCACCACCACGGATCCTTCCCGACCGGAGTTCTGGGCGATATTGCGCAGCGGATCCGCAAGCGCCCGCTTCAGGATGCCGATCCCGGCCTTCTCCTCGCCTGACGCCTTCACGCTGTTGAGGGACTCCACGCAGCGCAGCAGAGCCACACCGCCTCCCGGCACGACACCTTCTTCCACAGCTGCGCGGGTGGCATTGAGCGCATCCTCCACGCGGGCCTTCTTTTCCTTCATCTCGGTCTCAGTGGCCGCGCCGATGTGAATCACCGCCACGCCGCCGATCAGCTTGGCCAGGCGTTCCTGCAGCTTCTCGCGATCATAGTCGGAGGTGGTCTCCTCGATCTGGACCCGGATCTGGTTGATTCGGCCTTCGATATCGGCCTTCTTCCCCGCGCCGTCAATGACGGTGGTATTGTCCTTGTCAATGCGAACGTTCTTGCACCGGCCGAGGTCGTTCAGGGTCACGTTTTCAAGCTTGACTCCGAGGTCTTCGGAGATCACCTGGCCACCGGTTAAAATGGCGATGTCCTCCAGCATGGCCTTGCGGCGATCGCCGAAACCAGGGGCCTTCACGGCCGCCGCCTTCAGCGTCCCGCGCAGCTTGTTTACGATCAGGGTGGCGAGCGCCTCGCCCTCGATGTCCTCGGCGAGGATCAGCAGCGGCTTGCCGCTCTGGGCCACGGATTCCAGGATCGGCACCATGTCCTTCATGGAGCTGATTTTCTTCTCGTTGATGAGGATGTAAGGGTCCTCCAGATGTGCTTCCATCTTCTCCGGATCAGTGACGAAGTAAGGCGACACGTACCCTCGGTCGAACTGCATGCCCTCCACCACCTCGAGAGTGGTCTCCATGCTCTTGGCTTCCTCGACCGTGATCACGCCTTCCTTGCCGACCTTGTCCATGGCCTCGGAGATGAGCTTGCCGACCATCTCGTCGTTGTTGGCTGAAACACTGCCGACTTGGATGATCTCGTTCTTGCCCTTGATGGCTTTGGACATCTTCTTGAGTTCCTCGACCACTACGGCGACCCCTTTGTCGATGCCGCGCTTGAGCGCCATAGGATTGGTTCCGGCCGCTACGAGCTTCTGCCCTTCGCTGTAAAGGGACTGGGCCAGGACCGTGGCGGTGGTGGTGCCGTCGCCGGCCGTATCGCTGGTCTTGCTGGCAACCTCCTTCACCATTTGGGCGCCCATGTTCTCGTATTTGTCTTCCAGAGTGATCTCTTTGGCAACTGTCACCCCGTCCTTGGTGACCGTGGGGGATCCGAAGGACTTTTCGAGCACCACATTGCGGCCCTTGGGGCCGAGCGTGACCTTGACCGCATCCGCCAGGATGTTGACCCCCCTCAGCAATTTCTCCCTGGCTTGAGAACCGTAGCAAATCATTTTGGCTGGCATGTTGATTCCTCCCTGAGCAGATTATTCCAAGATTCCGAGAATGTCGTCCTCGCGCATGAAAATGTGTTCGACCCCGTCGACTTTGATTTCAGAGCCGGCGTACTTCGAAAACAGGATCCGGTCTCCCTTCTTCAGTTCCATGGGAATCCGTTTCCCGTCGTCGCCCATTTTCCCCGGCCCGGCGGCAACCACCTTGCCTTCCTGGGGCTTTTCCTTTGCCGTGTCGGGAATGATGATCCCTCCGGCGGTCTTCTTCTCTTCCTCGACCCGCACGACCAGAATCCTGTCGTTCAACGGCCTGATCTTCATGACTGCATACCTCCTTAGGTTAGGTTGTGTGAGCGCCAAGCGCCTCAGGGTTCTGGCTGCCCAACGGCTTGATCCTGCCTGTGGCTCATCGGGTCAGCCATCTTGCCACTCTTGAATTTTTTGTTTTAAATTCAGAATATTACACGAGGATCGGTGCCCGAAGTTGGCAAAATAATAATCACCGCAGAAACGATGTCAAGCCCTGCCGGAGTCTGACACCCATTCCACCTGAGGTGAGCCGTTCTTATCCTGCAATTCCTACGGCAAGGCGGCCTACGTCCCAAGCTCAAGGCTCAAAGCTAAAATGGACACCATCCGCTCAACTTTCAGCTTTCGGCGGCGCCATGGGAGCACTTCGAAAGGCCTGCAATCCCGCCCACCGGGCGCCAGACGGGGCGGTTATAAACCCAGGTCTAGCCTGTTGTACCCAGATAGCTGCCCAGCTGGCTTTCGATGCGAGCCTCGACGCCTGCGAGGCGGTTGCGGCGTTTGCCGTCCCCGTATATGCCGATGATCGCGGCCGCGTGCTGCTGGGCCGCGGCATGACCGGCATCCACGGCCTGAGCGACGGCCGCCCAGTTCCCGTTGCGCAGCAGCTCCTCCAAGCCCGCCGCCAACTCGGGAAAGAGGGCTTTGGCGACCCCGTCCGACAACGCCACATAGAGCGCCAGCCCGGCGGTATCGCGGGTTCGACAGATGTGCCGAAGCGGGCCGAAGGTGTTGGTGTCGGCAAGCTGATCCTTGACATGCCGGGCCAGCAATTCAACCCGCGTGAGCGGGAAGGCCGCGATGATCTCCTGCCAGAGATCGCGCCGAAAATCCGTCTCGCGAATCTCGCCGAGCTCATGGTGCAGATGGATAGACTCCTGCACCATGACCAGTCGACGGAGGTCGCGGCGCAGGGCAGCGGGCCGATGATCGCTCAAACCGCAGGCATCCATCGCGGCATGGAGCAGCCGGCGCGCCGAAGGGGCGACATAAGCGATTTGATCCCAGAGGAAACGGTACGCCGATTCGCGCCGCAGCAGAATGGTGTGTCCCTGAGAAAGAGCAGGCAGCGTCAGCAGATCGCGCGCGAGCTCCGAGCCGAGAACGTAGACCGGGCAGCCCTCGACCTCCCGCCGGGCTTCGACTGTCGCCAGGAAAAAAGTGGGTTTGAGCCCGCGCGCATAGCCGGCTCCGTAGTAAAATCCATGCGGCGATAGAAGGGAATTGACGCCTTCCGTGTCAAACGGGTCCAGGCGCTTTCCGCCCACCGGGACCAGTGCGAACTCAGCGCCGGCCAGCGTTTCCCAATGCTCCTCCCGCGCGCCGATCCAATCCAGCACTTCCCCGGGATCCCCCTCTTCCCACGGCGCCAGCCCTTTTTCCCATTTGTAAAGGTCCCTCAGGCGCAGGGCGAGGCCGCAAACCGAAAATACCCCGCCGTGCCGTGCATCGGAAATATCGCAGTTGCGCCGGACGTGTCGGATCAAATCGTCGAGATCAGGCATCGTGAGGGCTTTCGCAGGCGGTCAGGGTCAAGGGACTATACGCTGTCTGAGACAAGCTAGGATCGCCGGCGGCGGGTGTCAATTCAAGGCCGATGGACACCCAGAAACTCAAGGGCAGTTGAAGCGGGGGCTTATCGGGCGCCTTCGCCCAAAGCCCATATTCAAGGCGCGCTAGCCTCGTGGACCGAGGCGTATCCCGCCGTTGGCGGGACCGCAGGACCTGCGGGGCGCAGCGCAATCCCGCCCCAGGCGGGAAAGATGGGCTTTCGGCGAAGGCGCCCCCCCACAGGGTGTTGAAAAACAAGCATCGGGCCGTCAGCCCAGGCGCGCGGCGTTTTGGAAAGCGCAGCATATTCATAGATATGTGAGCATTTACAAAAGCCGCGCAACGCCGGATCACGGCCTGAGACGCCGTTTTTCAGCACCCTGTTAGACGACCCCCTGATCCAGCATCGCATTGACGACCTTGACGAAGCCGGCGATGTTGGCGCCGTTCAGGTAGTTTCCGGGGGTACCGTATTCCTCGGCAGTTTCAAGGCACGTGCGGTGGATGTCGCCCATGATGATCCGCAGCCGCGCGTCCACTTCTTCCCCCAGCCAACTCAAGCGCATGCTGTTCTGCACCATTTCCAGCCCGCTCACCGCCACGCCGCCGGCATTGGCGGCCTTACCCGGTGCGAACAGGACCCTCTTGCCGAGGAACACCGTGATCGCCTCCGGGCTGCAAGGCATGTTGGCGCCCTCGCACACCAGCTTGATGTTGTTGTTGATGAGGGCATAGGCGTCTTTTTCACCGATCTCGTTCTGCGTCGCACAGGGAAACGCGGCATCCGCCCGGTGCCCCCACAGCGCGTTGTGATCCAGCGCAGGGTCGACCGGGGTGAATACGGCGGATCGGTATTGGTCGGCATACTCCCGAATGCGGCCCCGCCGGATGTTCTTCAGGAGTTTCACGAACGCGAGTTTTTCCAGGTCGAGGCCGTCCGGGTCGTAGATATGGCCCGAGGAATCCGACAAGGTGACCACCCGGGCGCCGAGTTGAATCAGCTTTTCAGCCGTGTGCTGGGCCACATTGCCCGAACCGGACACCAGGCAGACCTGATCCCCCAGTCCCATGCCGTGCGTGGCCAGCATTTCCTCGGCGAAGTACACGCACCCGTATCCGGCGGCTTCAGGGCGGAACAGGCTGCCGCCCCACATCAGCCCCTTGCCGGTCAGGGCGCCGGTGAACTGATGGGTGAGTTTCTTGTAGGCCCCGAAGAGATACCCGATCTCCCGGCTGCCGACGCCGATGTCACCGCCGGGGATGTCGGTATGAGGTCCGACGTGACGGTACAGTTCGGCCATGAAGCTGTGGCAGAAGCGCATGACCTCGTCGTCGGATTTCCCCTTGGGCTCGAAGTCGGCCCCGCCCGCGCCGCCGCCGAGAGGCAACGTCGTCAGCGCATTTTTGAACACCTGCTCGAATGCCAGAAACTTGAGGATGCTCTGGGTCACGGAGGGGTGAAACCGAAGCCCTCCCTTGAAGGGGCCGATGGCATTGTTCATTTCAACGAGATACCCGCGGTTCACCTGGGTTCGGCCCTGATCGTCCACCCAGGGGACCCGGAAGCTGACCACTCGCTCCGGCTCCGTGATCCGCTCCAGGATGGCGGATTGGACGTAATGCGGATGACGGTTCAGAACCGGTTTTACGCTCTCCGCCACCTCCTTGACCGCCTGGTAGAATTCCTTTTCCCATGGATCGCGGGATTTGATGGACTGCAGAATATCTGCCATGTTCTCCCTCGGCTGAAGTTAAGTGTTCAGGATAGCTAAAATGGAATTCAACCAAAAAGCAAGCATTTTCCATTAGGTCATAAAAAAGGGACGTTCGTGTTGAAATTGCTTTACAGTTTGACTCTCATTTGCTAACCTGAATGTCATGCCCAGATCGGCAAGGATTGACGCGCCGGGCGTACTCCACCACATCATCGGCCGCGGAATCGAGCGCCGCCGCATCTTTCTCGACGATGCCGATCGCGATGATTTCCTCAACCGGCTTGCGTCTCTGGCGGAGCTCGGAGCCCTGGATGTCTATGCCTGGGCCCTTCTGCCCAACCATTTCCATCTGCTCTGCAAAACGAAACACCAGCCGCTCTCCATCAGCATGCACCGGTTGCTCACCGGTTACGTGGTCAATTTCAACAAACGCCGTCAGCGCCACGGACACCTGTTTCAAAACCGCTTCAAGTCGATCGTCTGCCAGGAAGACCGTTATCTCAAGGAATTGGTCCGCTACATTCATCTCAATCCCCTGCGCTCCGGCTTGGCCAACGACTTGGATGGCCTCGCCGCTTTCCCCTATGGAGGTCACTCTGCAGTGATCGGCCAGATCGACAGGGTCTGGCAGGACACCGGGCGGGTGCTCTCGCTGTTCGGCCGATATCACCGCAGCGCTCGCCGGGCCTACCAGGAGTTTGTCGCGGCAGGCGCGAGCAACGGGAGAAAACCGGAGCTGGTCGGTGGCGGCCTGGTGCGCAGCCTTGGCGGATGGTCCGAGGTGATAGCCCTGCGACGGCGGGGAGAACGTTCGGCGTATGACCAGAGAATTCTAGGCGACGGCGAATTCGTGAGCCAGATCGTCGATCAGATGGAGGAACGCCTCCGCCAGAACCTGCGGCTCTCAGGGTCCAAGCCGGACATCGGCCGGGTGTGCCGGGAAGTCTGTGATACCTGTGGTGTTTCGGCGGGCGAGCTCTGTGCGGGCAGCCGTCGCCGCCAGGCGGTTACGGCCAGAGGGGCAGTGGCCTGGATCGCCGTGAGGGAGCTGGGCTTTTCGGGCGCCGACGTCGCCCGTTACCTCGGCGTCAGCACCTCCTGCATCACCCGTACGGTGGCAACTGGACCCCGGTCGGATGTCGGCACTCTCCTGAAGCGGATCGACCGACAGCCGGTCTCCGGTTCCCCCATGTAAGAGAGGATCATATGTATCACCTCAGATGCCAACCCGCTCCCGCGGCAGCCAGCCGCCTCCGTGAGCCATTGACCCGAGGAAAAACGAAACGGGATATGGGGCGCATTTCCACCCGCCTGGGCTGGAAAACGCTGACGGGCGTGTCGGCTGCGTTCCTTGTGGCCTACGGGATCGTCGCCGGAACGGTGGGCTTCCATCCCCGCCCGCCCGAGGACGTCCAGCCCCAATTGCCTGCGCCGAAACCGCACCCAGCCGCACGCCCGATCGGCAAACCGGACGTCCAGGGGCTCATCGCCGGCCGGAATCTGCTGAATCTCGCAGACAGCCGGGTCGAAATCCGGCGCGGAAATTCCTGCTACACGCTTCAGACAACCCTGGACCCCGACCTGCAGCAGTTTCTCTTCCATCGTCTTGACCGCAAGAATTCCCGCTACATCGGCATTGTGGTGATGAACCCGGCGGACGGGCGGGTGCTGGCGATGGCCGGATACGACAAGGGGAATCCCGACGGCAACCCCTGCCTGGACAGCCGGTTCCCCGCCGCCAGCATCTTTAAGATCATCACCGCGGCGGCGGCCGTGGAAACCCGGGACCTTGAACCCGATTCGATTTTGAATTTCCGGGGCGGCATGCACACCCTGTATAAATCCCAAATCGACCCCAAGCCTCCCAAGCATGCCAACCGTGTCACGCTCAAGGACTCCTTTGCCCGATCCATAAATCCGGTTTTCGGAAAACTGGGCGCCCTCCAAATAGGCCCGGATGTCCTCGGGACCTATGCGGAGGCGTTCGGTTTCAACCGGGAAATCGATTTCGAGCTGCCCATCCGCCCCAGCCGGCTTGAGCTTTCCGATCGAAAATATGAGGTCGCCGAAATCGCCAGCGGCTTCAACCGGACTACCCGGATCTCCCCGCTGCACGGGGCGATGATCGCCGCGGCCATCCTCAATCGCGGGCGGCTGATTGAGCCCACCGTAGTGGATTGGATCGTCAACGACAGCGGCCAGACCATCTACCAGACGAAGGCCGAGTTCGGGGATCAGATCATCGAACCTGAAACGGCCAAGATCCTGCTTGAACTCATGCAGGCCACGGTGAAGTCCGGAACAGCCCACAAGGAGTTTCAGAAGCACCACGGCGACAAGGTCTTGTCGCGGTTGGAAATCGGCGGGAAAACCGGCTCCATGGGCGACGGGTCCGCAGAAACGCGCTACGACTGGTTTGTAGGGTATGCCCGCGAATCTCCGGGGAGGGAGCAGCTGGTGTTTGCAGTGGTGGTCGCCCATGAGGATTACATCGGCACACGCGCCGCCGCTTATGCCGCCATAGCCATCAAGGAAT
>Ga0316628_100005053_pt1 | contig 10480 bp, 10 predicted proteins | sample OWC_Aug_M2_C1_D5_FD_207648 | JGI IMG/M metagenome (GOLD analysis project Ga0316628, IMG submission 207648) | Wetland soil microbial communities from Old Woman Creek delta, Ohio, United States - OWC_Aug_M2_C1_D5_C | ecosystem: Environmental > Terrestrial > Soil > Wetlands | place: USA: Ohio... | reverse complement strand
AGGGCACGGCACGCCGTGCCACCGCTGCGGCCTCTCGTTTGGATTGCCGTGGGCACGGGGAGATCCGGGGTCTTGAGGGCACGGCACGCCGTGCCCCTACTGCGGCCTCTTGACAGAATTTGTGTGGACACGGGCGACCCGGGATGGCGCGGGCACGGCACGCCGTGCCGCCTCGCTTCGGGGATGTCACTCAATTATCGGATACTATTTGGTGCTGGTGTGGGTGCGGTTCTGCGAATGGCCGGGACAGCACGATGCTCCGGGATTCGAACCGCCTGAGGATCCGATAGGTGAGGAAATAGGTCCAGCGGTTGAGATGAGTGTTAAACAACTGATCGCCGAGAATGTGCAGCGTGTAGCCCAAGGTCAATCCCCAGGCCAGATTCTTGAACCGGGGCACGGTTCCCAGCCAGCACAGCAGCGGAATGTACTCATATCCGTGCAGAATGTCGAAGAACTTTTTGGACTCTCCGTTGTAACAGAAATCCAGGAGTTTCTTCGGGCTCAGCGTGAACCCGCGGTTCAGCCAGAGATCGAAATAATGGTCGATGTCGACGAAGATGCCGAGGAGGCAGCAGGAAATGCCTGCCGTCCAGGACCGAAGGAGCATCCCCAGGATCACACCCGAGCCTACGCTGATCGTAACGTGCTGGTCCGGTTTCATGTCTTAGTTCTATCACCGCCCATCAAAGACAACAACCACCAAGACACCAGGGCACCAGAATTCTGAGGTGGGTTCGTGTCTTGATGGCCTGGCGGTTGGTCAGGGAACCGTCGTGGCCTGGCGGTCGATTCCGAAGAGCTTCTTGATCATGCCCAGTTTGGATGCCTTGGGTTCCCGACTGTCGACAGACTTGATCTCCATGATTGCCGGGTGGAGGATTTTTTGCGCGATCCGGTGCAGCATCTGCTCGAGTTCCCTTCTGCCTTCCGGGCCGAGCTCGGGCAACTTCTGCTCGACGCGATCAAGTTCGCTCAGACAGATGGAACGCACGCGATTGCGAAGGGCTGCGATTTCCGGCCCGAGGCGGGACTCGGTCTCTTCCTGAACGAATTTCTCCAGGGCCTGGCGCAGAAGGTCTTCGGCGCGGGCGGCTTCCGCCAGGCGCCCCTGCCGGTTCGCCTGCACGACGGTGTCGAGGTCGTCGATGTTGAAAAGGTAGACACCGTCGAGTGACGAGACCTCGGGATCGACATTGCGCGGGATCGATATATCGAGGATGAGGAGCGGTCTGCGCGGACGATGTCGGACAATTTCCCGGACGCCTTTCGGGTCCAGGATGAAGTGGGGAGCATCCGTCGAACAGATGACGATATCGGCATGGGCGATCTCCTCGTACCGCCGCTCGAATTCTACCGCCAGGCCGCAACAGCGGGAGGCCAGTTCCTCGGCTCGCGACATCGTGCGGTTGGCGATGGTAATCGAGCAGGCGCCCGCTTCCTTCAGGTGCAGTGCCGCTAGCTCGGCCATTTTCCCCGCACCGAGGAGAACGACGCTCTTGCCGCAGATGTCTTCGAAGATCTTCCTGGCCAGCTGGACAGCGGCGTAGCTCACGCTGACGGCGGCTTCGCAGATTCCCGTCTCGTTGCGCACCTGCTTGGCCGCTGCAAAGGCGCGCGGCACCCAGCGGTGCAGATCCCGGTCGACAGACCCGCAGCTCTCCGCTTCCCGGAAGGCGGCCTTGGTCTGGCCCAGGATCTGCGGTTCCCCGAGAACCAGCGAATCCAAGCTCGAGGCCACTCGAAAAAGGTGATTCACCGCCTCGAGATCGCGTTTCACATAGATCTGGTCGGCGACGGGCTCCATGTCGAATCCGCGCGTCGCGCGCGCGAATCCGATGAACAGCTCCCTGCCGTCGACCCACGTCTCGACGGAAAGGTAGAGCTCCGTTCGGTTGCACGTCGACAGCACCATGCATTCCCTGACGCCCCGCTGCTCGGTCACATATTGCAGCGCATCCGGAAGACGCGCAGGCGCGATTGCCACCTGCTCGCGGACGTCAACGCTGCTTTTGTGATAGCTCACGCCGCAAACCATGTAGGTGGCCCCGGCGCCGATCATCTGGATCTCCTCCATTGCCCCACCTTTCAACGCATCAAATGAAAAGCAATTCCGATACCTAAAGAGATTAGTTTTCCATAATCTGATAACAGGAATAAATTCAATAGATTGTAATTGCGAGACTGCCTCTCCGCGTCAGGTTTGGCGTACGGAGAGACTCGGATTGGATGGGTTTTCGGGTCAAAATGCCCGCATCTGACAAAAAAGGGGACACGAATGCGTGAAACGGTCGGAGGAAGATTCGGGGTTTATTGTGTTATTCGCGGCCCCGTTTCAGGCTGAGCGAGTATCGACGGTAGCGACGGCAACGGCGGGCGCTTTGATCTGCGCCGATTCCGGCTTGCGCGAGGACGCCCGCACGACTCCGATCAGCGAGTCGATGACCTGCTCGGCGGTAAGGTTATCCGTGCTGTAGATGAGGTCGTAAAAACGCGGGTCGTCGATGTTCTCCCTGAAGTGGTGCCGGATGAATCCCCGGCGCTGCGCATCCAGCTCTTTCATGCGCCAGCAGGCTTCCTCGGGAGGGATGCGCCAGCGGGCGCTCAGGCGCTGGATCCGCACATCGGGCGATGCCGAGATGCGCACGTGCAGACCCAGCTTCTCGCCGCGGGTTACGAAATTCGCCCCGCGCCCGATCAGGATCGCCTCTCCCCGGGTAGCGAGGTAGGCGAGGGTTTTTACGAGCGATCCATAGTATTCGGCGATTCCGAACGATCCCCCTTCGGCCATTCTGAGGAAGCGCTGGATGGTATCGTGAACCAGCGTTTGGGCCTTTTCGTCCAGCTGCTCCACAAGCTCCTGTCGCACATGGCTGTTCCGGGCGATGTAATCCAGGATCTCCCGGTCGTACACCTGCCATCCAAGCCGCTGGGCAAGCCCCTGCGAGATTTCGTCACCCAGACTTCCCTTGTCGCGGGAAATGGTAATGAAACGGTGTCGCAGGCCGGGGCGTTCGGCGGGGTTTTCGTGAACCATCTTCTCCCGCGTGTTCGCCAGCAGCATCTGGCGTTCGATCATGCGGGCGGTTCCAAATTCGGTACCGGATCTAGACGGCTTCATGGGACCCTCCTGGAATCCGGCAGTTTTGTTGTATATATTAACACCCTGGATCCCCCCCGGCGGGGGAAAAAGCTCCGGTCCGGTTCGAATGCGAGAACGGGCGGGGCGGCTCCGTGAGGTCCCGCGACAAGGTACGAGATGGAACGGACATTTGCTTCGCTCGGCGCATTATCCGCTTTGATCGCGGTCGCGGCGGGGGCCTTCGGAGCTCACGGCCTGCGCCCGCGGCTAGCGCCTGACCTCCTGGCTGTGTTCGAGACCGCTGCGCGCTATCAGATGTACCACGCGCTGGCGCTGGTGGCGACGGCCTGGGCCTGGACCCGGTGGCCAGGAACCGCAATCCGGCTGGCAGGCTGGTCTTTTGTCGCCGGAACCGTCCTTTTCAGCGGCAGCCTGTATCTTCTCGCCCTCACGGGCAATCGCTGGCTGGGAGCGGTAACACCGCTCGGCGGCATCGCATTTATGGCCGGATGGGGCGCCGTCGCCTGGGGCGCCTGGAGCCGGCGCACCTGAATGTTCCGCACAACCGATGAAGGAGGCCCCGGCCAATGAATCCGGAAGAAGCGAAAACCAAATATGGCAATCGTATCCAACGCTGTTCCGGCTGCTACGGCGCGTTCTACCTGAAAGACATGTGGCTTGGCCCCGAAGCGGCGTTCTTTTGCGAAAACTGCAAGGACGATTCGATGTTTCATTTCGACGAGTTCACGCGCAGGCTGGACATTTCGAAGCTCCCGAGCATGCAGCCCGACGTCGAAGAGTCCACGCAGTGCCAGAACCCCATGTCGCGCCAGACATAGTGAGCAGTGCTCAGTGGGCAGTGAGCAGTTGGGATAACTTGATTCGAACTCATTCCCGATAACGACTGCCCACTGCCCACTGCACACTGCCCACTTCACCCATGGAAACTCTCCTCATCAAGTACGGCTACGTCCTGTTCTTCCTGGGGATCGCCGCCGAGGGGGACGCGGTCCTTCTGGCCGGCGCGCTCATGTCGCACCGGGGTGTCTTCAGCCTTCCACTCGTCATCTTCCTCGCCGTAACCTCCAGTACTCTGGCCAACACGATTTACTACATGATGGCGCGCGTGCGGGGCCGTGCCTGGCTCATCAACCGGTTCGGCAGCCGTGAGAGCCTTCGGAAAGTCGTGCACTGGATGGAGCGCCACTCCGGGTGGCTGCTGCTGGCCAACAGGTACGCGATCGGCTTCCGCATCATCATCCCGGCGGCCTGCGGCGCGCTGGGAATGAAACCGGCTCGTTTCCACGCCCTCAATTTGATGGCCAACATCCTCTGGGCCGTGCCCACGGCACTGCTGGCCTTTTATTTCGCCGATGCGGCCGAGGCTTTCTTCAGGGAGGCAAAACGCTACGAGCTGTGGATCCTGGCGCTCCTGGTTCTGGCCTCGGCCGCAATTCTGCTTTATCGCCACCTGCGCCACGTGGAGTGGTTCGAGGATTTCAGGATCGAGGATCTCCACTACCTTGCGCCGCTGCTGATCGGATTCATGGGCGCCGTCAACCTGCTGTCGGCCATCTGGCCGCGTTCACCGGGGCAGTTCAGGGCACTCGGGGAATGGTTTCCGCTCGCCGCAGCGCAGCCCAGCCGGCCGCTGATGCTGCTTGCCGGTGTCGCGCTGCTCCAGGTCAGCCACAGCCTGGCACTGCGCAAGAAGCTCGCATGGTACGTGGCAGTCCTGGCGTTGTCGGCTTCGCTTCTTCTCCATCTCACCCGCGACTTCGACCTGCAGCACGCTCTCGCCGCCGCGCTGCTTCTCGCCTACCTGCTCCCCAACCGCCGCCTGTACGACGCTCCGAGCGGAACCGGTTCGATTCGAGTCGCGGTGCTCACCTCGTGCCTGATTGCCGCCGCGGTTTTCGCCTACGGGTACATCGGGCTTTGGCACCTCGAGGAGCAGTTCGTGTGGCGCGACGCTCCGGATCCGGGCGCCGAAACGGTTCGCTCGGGATTCCTCATCCTGGAACCGGGCCTGCATGCCAAAACGGCTCGCGCACAACGTTTCCTCAATTCCCTGCAGATCGCAGGCTGGCTGGCCCGCATCTACATTATGGTCCTCTTCCTCCCGCCCGTCATCTTTCGCCGCAGGCGAAGATCCGCACAATAGTGGGCAGTGAGCAGTGTGCAGTGAGCAGTGTGCAGTGGGCAGTGCGCTGATGTCTTGACCTCTTACGAACTCGTGACCAAACACGACTGCCCACTGCACACTGCCCACTACGCACTGCGCACTTCCTTACGTGCTGCGAAGGCCGGACAATTCGCTCGGATCCCGCTATCTGCCGGTATACAGATCGATCGTCCTCTCGATCGCCCTGCGGCAGACGGCGCAGAAACCCGCGTCGGTGCGGGTGAACATGATGCAGTCTGCCTGGGGCCGGTAGTATCCCCTGGCCTGGTACATCGCTCCCTCGAACGCCCCCACCTTGGCGGCGTTGGGTGAAGTGCCGAGCAGCTTGTTCGAGTCCCGCTGCTCTTCGCGGAAAAGCGCTTCCATCTCCGCCTCGGGGCGCTTTTCGGCGCGTATCGTCCTGCGCCGCGCCTGGTAATCCTTTTGTGCCGCTTCGAAGGCAGTTTTAGGCCACGGGGTGGGCAATGGAGCGCCCGGCGTTACGAGATCCTTCCAGCGGGCGGCGCCGGGATCTGCGGTGACGTTGGGTTCCCACGGCTCGGGCCGCGCTTCGGAGCCCTGGTACGCCACATCGGAAGTGTAGTACTCGTCCGCCAGCCCGGCGAAATGGTGGCCGAATTCGTGGACGAAGATGTAGGGCGACCACATATTGTCGGCGGCGACAGTGGCGTACAGGTTGAATATCCCTCCGCCGCCGTATTTCCTGTCGTTCACGATAATCTCGACAAATTCATAGGGCGCCGCGGCAGCGGCTTCGCGCATGCGCCGGTTGTCGAAGGTGAGGACGTAGCGTTCCGACCCGAACGCGTCGTATGAGGCTCGCACCGGAGAGTGTCGATAGACGCCATCCGAGGGACGCGAGACTCCGCTCTCGTCCGCGGGCGTGTCGACGGCCCACACGTTGAAATCGCTCTTCCTCTCCTTGAAGGGAGAGACGGCAAAAAGCAGATCCGCCATGTGACGGGCGTCGCGATGCCACTTTTCCATTTCCGCGGCACTGTAGCCGTCCCCCATCAGAAGCAGGTCGACCTTTTCACGGGGATCGCCGTTCTTTATCACGGACCACACTGCCGCCGCCCCGGGTGCGGCACGGTCGATCGACTGAGCGGCGGGATCTATCGCGACGGACCAGACTTCCCGGAATGCGTTTTGCCGGTCCCGCTTTTTGACCACCACCTGGACCGGGTGCGCGGGCGACGGGAAGCGGAGGGATTCGTGAAAGGTGCGATCGCCCTCCTTCGCCTCCGCGGTCGTCTCCCATTCTCCGTAAATGCTCGCGAAGCCCCGTGAATAAAGAATGCGGTTGGTGCCCCTGTCGACGATTTCGAAGTAGTACTTGCCCAGATTCGAGTCGTCGAAGGTCCGGCCCGGGTTTCCCGGCCAGGGGCCTTCGAGCGTCACACCGTCCAGCGCAAAATGCTCTTCGGAGACATTGCCGGTGTGAAAATAGTCAACTCGCATCGTTCGCGGCGTCGTATCGGCCGCCGCGGCCAGAAAAGCAAGAATCAACGCCCAAGCCGTCGCAATTGACATCGTCGTTTCCCCGTTTTTCGTTCGTTACTGAAAAAAATACTACCAGGACACCAGATCACCTGGCCGCAAAACACTCCACAATTCTCTTGCCGATTCAGCCTGTGTCCATTTTACTTGGAGTCTTGGCGCCTTGGTGGTTGAAGTTTTGTGGAGGAATATCGAGCATGCCCGAATCAAAACTCGTACAGGATAACGCTCAGCTGGATTTTTCTGCAGGGATTCAAAAGGCCGACAGGCTGGGCGCGTTCTTGATCTCGCTTCCCAAATGGGCGGCTTATGCGGTGATTGCCTGGCAGATCCGTCTCTCTATTGAAGCACTCGTAGGAAAGTATGCGTTCCCCTCGCTGCTCACCCGGTTCTGGCGTCAGGCCAGTGCCTGGGAAGTGGTCTGCTGGATAGCGGGGATGCTCGGTCTTCTGCTCGGCCTTTACAGCCGTCGGCTGCTCAACCGGCAGGTCGCGCGGGACCTGTCGCGCCTCGACACCCTGGAGAAACGGCTCGACGACCTGGCGGGATCGAGGGTCGGGTCGGCCGCCGGCGACAGAGGCCAGCCATGACGCCCACCCTGCCCTTCCTCTACCTGCCCGACGCCGTCACCCTGATCCTGCTTCTGCTGGTACTGGATGCCCTGAGACGAGTCGCCGTGATTCACATTCGGCAGGAACTTCTCATCATCCGAAAGGAGATGCTCGCTTTCAGGCTGGCAGGGGACCCGGCCCGGGTCGACGCCGGCTACGCCGCGCTGCGCCGCCTCATAGACTCTTCGATAACGCTTGCGCCCAGGCTTTCCCCGGCGCGCCTGCTCTTCATTTACCGGCTCCTGCGGAAATCGGTGAAGCGGGGAAGCCCTGCGCCGCCTCCGGACCCGGCGCGCGAGGTCGGAGATCGTATCGCGGGGGCAAGCGACAGGGATTGCAGGGAAAAACTCAGGCGGCTCCAGATGGAAATGAGCCTGAGCCTGGGCACCTTCTTTCTCGTGGCCTCCCTGTCAGGCTGGGCCCTCCTGCTCGCCGCAATGCCGGGCATGATGAAACGTTCGATCACGCACCACCCGGAGCACCGGACGGATGCCTTTTTCGACATGGCAGAGCGCGTGCTCGGCCGCCTGGGGCGTCACGCGCAGAGAATCGGTGCCCTGACTGAACCACCACCAAAGCACCAAGACACCAGGTCGTAGTAACCTCGCGCCGATTCCGCATGTTTTCATTTCCCCCTGGTGTCTTGGTGTCTTGGTGGTTGAGGGGAAAAATTCGTATTGATCGGGACCCGCTATGCCGATTCGTATCTGGAACCGACTCAGACAGGGCATGGGACTATGGATGAGATGACGCAAGTGCAGGATGTCGAGCAGCTCCGCGACCAGGTCAGGAAGCTCGCCGTCGAAAACGAAAAGCTGGCGGGGCGCGCGGACGATCTGCGCCTGCTCGGCGCCGTATCGGAAAAGATCATCCAGGAAACCACGGCCCAGGGGATCATTGGAACCGCGGTCCGAAGCGCCGGCTCGCTTGCCGGGCTGAGCTATTGCGCATTTCTGTTCATGGACGGCGGCGCCTGCACGATTCTGGCGGATTGCGGAAGGGGCTTCGACGGTTCACTTTCCACGGGATCCTTCCCGCTCGACCCGGACATTCCGCGCGCGCTTCTGGGGGGGACGCTGTTTTACCCCTGCTCCGAAATGAGCGGACTCGGGCAGGCGATCGAGAAGGCGCTGGCGGTGCCGGCGCATGCGCGCTGTTGCATGGTTCCCGTCGTCTGCCGGTGGAACGTGAACGCCCTTCTTTGCGTGGGCGACGTCGAGGATGGTACCTCCTTGGACTGTCTCCAGCCGCTTCTTCATCGCATCTGCGAACTGGTGCAGTTCCGCCTCGATGCGCTGTCGCTGCACTCGGAGCTGTCCGAACTCAACAGGATGCTCGAAACCAAGGTGCGGGAGCGCACCAGCGAGATGGAGCGCTCGAACCAGCTGCTGAGGGCGTCGGAGGAACGTCTGCGCGCGAGCGAGGAGCGCTACCGGATGCTGGCCGAGGCGGCCCAGGACAGCATACTCATCCTGGACCTGACGGGTCGCATCGAGTACATCAACCGCGTCGGCGCGACACTGCTGCGTTCCACGCCGGAAGAGGTCGTGGGGCAGGATATCGGCAGGTTCCTCCCGACGCAGCTGCGCTTCCGGTGGCTGAAAGACATCGATACCGTCGCCAGGGTAGGAAGCTCGCTCCTCGTTCAGGACAAGCTGCCGTCCGGGGGCCGCGAAATCTGGCTCGACACTGCCCTGGCGCCGTTGGCCGACAAGGAGGGGCGGATCACCAGCGTCCTCGCGGTGGCCCGCGAGATCACCTGGCGCAAGCAGATCGAAGAATCCAAAGAGAAGCTCGAGTCCCAGCTCTTCCAGTCCCAGAAGATGGAGGCCGTGGGCCGGCTCGCCGGAGGCGTTGCCCACGATTTCAACAACCTGCTCACTGCGGTTCTCGGCTATTGCGATCTCGCGTTGACGCGCCTGCAGCCGGACGACCCCTCGCGCCGGGAAATCCAGGAGATCCAGGAGGCAGCCGCGCGCGCCACATCATTGACAAGGCAGCTGCTGGCCTTCAGCGGAAAGCAGATGCTCCAGCCGATGGTCTTCGACCTGGGGGAAAACATCGCGGACCTGAAGGAGACGCTGGGCAGGCTGTTGGGCGAGGATATCCTTCTCGACGTGCACTGCCGGTCGTGCGGGGCCATGGTCAAAGCGGACCCGGCCCAGATTCAGCAGGTGGTCCTGAGTCTTGCGTTGAATTCGCGGGATGCCATGCCCGACGGGGGAACGCTGACCGTGGAGGTCGAGAAAGTGGAGTACGGCAACCCGTTCGTCACATCGGATCATGTGGATCACGCGGGAAGCTACATCATGCTGACCGTTCGCGACACGGGCTGCGGGATGGATCTGGAAACGCAGTCGCACGTTTTCGAGCCTTTCTTCACCACCAAGGGGGAGGGAAAGGGCGGCGGCCTGGGACTGGCCACGGTGCACGGCATCATCGCCCAGAGCGAGGGCCACATCGAGGTTCAGAGCGAACCCGGGATGGGCACCGAGTTCAAGATCTACCTTCCCGAGTTTTCCGCTGCGGGCGAGACCTCCGATGCGGCTGAGACAGTCAAACCGGCGGCACAGGGCAGCGAGACGGTGCTCCTTGTCGAAGACTCGCTTCAGGTTCGCACCCTGATCCGGAGAATCCTCAAATCCCGGGGCTATCGAGTCCTGGAAGCGGCCGATGGACCGTCGGCAATCGAGCTTTCGGAAAGCGAGCCGGGACGCATCCATCTCCTGCTCACGGACGTCGTCATGCCGGGGATGAGCGGGGGTGTTCTTGCCGAGAAACTGAAAACGGCGCGTCCTGATTTGAAGATCCTGTTCACCTCGGGGTATACGGACGACAAGGTAATCCTGCACGGGGTGGTGGACTCCCCTTACGCTTTCATCCCCAAGCCATTCCGATCGGAGGATCTTGCGCTGAAGATCCGCTCGGTCCTGGAATCCTAGAGCCGTCTTGCCTTCGTGGTCTTTGCGTCTTCGCGGTTCATCTCCTTTTGACGACAGCTCCTGCCCAGTCATAGTCGATGGAAAAACGGTAGCTTGCCTGAATGGAGTGAATCTCCACCCGCAGAGCGGGTGGCCTCAGGTGGCCTCACAGCGGGAGGCG
>Ga0316628_100005052_pt1 | contig 10481 bp, 8 predicted proteins | sample OWC_Aug_M2_C1_D5_FD_207648 | JGI IMG/M metagenome (GOLD analysis project Ga0316628, IMG submission 207648) | Wetland soil microbial communities from Old Woman Creek delta, Ohio, United States - OWC_Aug_M2_C1_D5_C | ecosystem: Environmental > Terrestrial > Soil > Wetlands | place: USA: Ohio... | reverse complement strand
GCACCGCTTCAACCTGCGGCTCGACGGCGGAACGTGGGGTGTGCCTCAGGGCGTGAGCGCGGCGCCGGACGAGTTCGGCGGCAGCGCGGGTGTGCTGGTTGTTCCGTAGCCGTCAGCCATCAGCCGTCAGAGCGCGCCCATCTGACGGCTTCTGACGGCTGACGGCTGATCGCTGATTGCCCCGTCCCGCTCCCTCAAATCCCCAGTATCGGGCGCTGCTCCGTCCCGTGCCACTTCTCGGTGCCGAAGCCCAGCACCTCCCTGTAGCCGTCGATGTCCATGAAGCCGTGGCCGCTGATGTTGAAGGCGATCACCTTCGCCTCGCCTGTCTGCTTGCACTTCAGGGCCTCGTCAATCGCGCAGCAGACGCTGTAGGCCGACTCCGGAGCCGGCAGGAAGCCCTCGGCGCGGATGAAGGCGAGCGTGCGGTCGAACACGTGCTTCTCGTCCGCCGGATAGGCCACGGTGTCGATGTACCCGCAGTGGCGCAGCAGGCTCAGGATCGGCGAGCAGCCGTGGTAGCGCAGGCCGTCGCCCTTGATCGGCTCCATCTTCGCCGTGTGGCCAAGGGTGTACATCTTGAGCAGCGGTGTCATCTCCGCGTGATCGGCGTGGTCGTACCGGTACTCGCCCTGGAGGTTCGGTGCCGCCTGGCTCTGCGCGGCGACGAACCGGATCTTCTTGCCCTTCTTGAGAACGTCGCCCATGAACGGCAGGGCGAAGCCGCCGAAGTTGCTGCCGCCGCCCAGGCACGAGATCACGATGTCGGGGTAGTCGCCCGCCTTCTCGAACTGCTTCTGCGTCTCGAGACCGATCACCGTCTGATGCATGAGGACGTGGTTCAGCACCGACCCCAGGGAGTAGACCGCCTTCGGGTCGTTCTGCGAATCCTCCAGCCCCTCCGAGATCGCGATTCCCAGCGAGCCCGGATGGTCGTGGTCCTTCTGGTACAGCGTGCGGCCGAACGCCGTGCGGTCGCTGGGCGAGGCGTGCACGTCGGCTCCCAGCATCTGCATGAACCCGAGCCGCTCCGGCTTCCAGCGATACACGGCGCGCACCCAGTAGACCGTGCACTTGAGGCCGGTGAGCGCGGCAGCGTAGGCGAGCGCCGTGCCCCACTGTCCCGCGCCGGTCTCGGTGGTCAGCCGCTCGAACCCCTCCTGGCGCGCATAGTAGGCCTGAGCGAGGGCGGTGTTGACCTTGTGGCTGCCGGTGGGGCTGTAGAACTCGGACTTGTAGTAGAGGCGCGCCGGAGTGCCGAGCGCCCTCTCCAGAGACACGGCCCGGAACAGCGGCCTCGGCCGCCCGGCCCGGAGGTAGAGCTGCCTCACCTCTTCGGGGATCGCGATCCACCGCTCGGACGACATCTCCTGCCCCAGGCACTCCTTGATCAGGAGGTTGGGCAGCTGCTGCACGCGGGAGGGGCCGGTGTCGGGGTCCTTCGGACCGGGCAAAGGCTCGGGCAAGTCGGGGATGATGTTGTACCAGTGAGTGGGGAGCTCGTCTACGTCCAGTTGGAATTGCACGCTCTGCTTCGCCATGGTCCGCCCTCGTTGAAAGAAGAACCGCCGGCGACCGCCCTGACGCCGGGCCAGAAAGCGTCACGGCGGGGCAAGCGTCGAGCAAGGTGTGGTTCGAAGTCGGCACGAGACTACGCCGCGCCCGGCCGCGCTGTCAAGGAGCCGTCAGCCGCCTGTCAGCCGCCAGAGCGCGCCCTGACGGCTGACGGCTGATCTCTACTTCCCCCACTCCGCTATCAGCTCGTCGGCCGTGCGGAACTGCGCTTCCGGCTCGATGGCGTACCAGGCCCGGAAGTAGTCGAGGCCGGCGCGGTGCGCCTCGTCCGTGAACGCCTGGAGCGCGTCGGTCACCCAGACCAGGTCGTAGCCGCGCTGGAACGCGTCGCCGCTGGTGTGCCGCGCGCAGCAGTCGGTGTGCAGCCCCGTGATGTACATCCGCCGGATGCCCTTGGAGCGGAGAACCGTCTCCATCTCCGTTCCGACGAAGGGGCTGTACGTGGTCTTCTCGAGCACGACGTCGCCCGGCTGTGGCGCGATCTCCGGGACGATCCGGGCGTTCCACGTGCCCTTCATCGAGTGCGGCGGGAACTTGCCCATCTCGTGGTCTCCCTCGGCGTGGGCGTCGGTGGTGTAGATGACTGCTATTCCGGCCGCGCGCGCGGCATCGAGCAGCCGGGCCAGCGGCCCGAGGATCGCCTTGGCGCGGGCCTGGTAGTCGGGCCCTCCGACGTCGGCGATCACGCCGCCGGGAAAGACGAAGTCGTTGGCGACGTCAATGACGACGACGGCGGAAGAGGCGTTGGAGACACGCGGGCGAGCGGACATGCGACCTCCCATTGGTGAGGGGACACGCCTCCGCGGGGGGCCGGTTGGGAAACGCCTCAGTCCGTCGCCGGTGACGGACTCTCCCGGGAGCGGGCGCAGACCGCGCGCCGGAGCGGAATGTAGCGGATGGCCGGGCGCAGCGGGAGCCGCCGGGCTGCGACGAGCCTCCCGCACTCACCTTCTGTCGAGGACGTACGCGAGCGACAGGTCTATCTCCTCCGAGAATCGGGGCGGGAACTCGTGTCCGGTGCCCGAGAGGATCAGAAAGCGGTTGGCGATGCCGGCCTCGTCGAGGCGCACGCCGAAGGCCTTCTGGAGAGCGATTCCCGGGTCGCTCTCGCCGTTCAGCACGGCCATCCTGAGCCTGCGCTGAGCGGCCCTGCGCAGCGCCGTCTCCTCGGGCGAGTCGCGCCGCACCGCGGGGAAGGCGAGGAGCAGGCCAGCCGCCGGGATCAGCTCGTCAAGCGCGAGCGTCATGGCGAGCACCGCTCCCGCTGACTGCCCGGCCAGGACGACCTTCGTGGTGTCCACGGGGTAGCGACTGGAAAGCTGCCGGAACGCCTGGACGGCGTCCTCTGCGCCGCTCGGCCCGTAGGCCCTCAAGAATGAGCCTCGGCACACCGCTCCCTGCACGAAGGCGACGATGTGATCCGATCGCAGCCGCGGCGAATCCCAATCCAGCGCCAGCTGGGCGTGGCTCCCGAACCCACCGTGGAACGCCATGACCAGCGGGTAGGTGCGACCCGGCGTACGCAGCTCGGGCAGGCGGACGAAGTACTCCATTCGGGCTTGGGCCTGGCACTCTCCCCGAAGCCGCTCGTTCTCAGCGAGAAAGGCGTCGAAGCCCTCGAGCCGACGCAGCTGCGCCAGATACTGGGGAAAGGTCCGCTCGCCGATCTGAAGCGGGAAGAACAGTCCGGAAGCCTGGCCCGTCCTCAGAGCCTCGAAGCTCGCTCCGTGCTCACCGGCGGCTGCGTTGAGCGGAGCCAGTCCCCGGAGGATGAGATCGAATCTGGATCGGGGATCCCGGACCGTGGGAAGGGCATCTCTGATCGCGGCCAAAGCCTCGGCCGCCGTTCCATCAGGCGCCCTCCGCACGGACGCCAGGAGCGCGGCGGCCTCGCGCGGCAGGGTCGGCGCCTCGACCTCGGCAACGCGCTGGGCGCCGGCCGGGCGAGAGGCGATGGAAGCCACCAGCGCGATGAGGGTGGCGATCGGCGCCGGTCCGCGTGCCATGGTAGGGCGCGCCGCTCCTACTCGATCCTGAAGACCCGGAACGGCTCCGACACCCGGCTGCCCAGGTGGATCTGAGCCGTGGTGAACCAGATCCGCCCGGCGGCGTCGCGCGCGAAGGAGTCCGGCCACTTGATGCGCGGGTCGGCTACCACCACCTCCACGCGATTGGTTGCCGGGTCGAAGCGCTTGATGGCGTTCTCCTCCAGCGCGCTGATGTAGACCCTGCCGTCGGCGCCCACGATGAGCCCGTCGGCCGCGCCCGTGCTCCCCATCGCCTCGACGCGCACCCCCAGCGCCGCCGCGTCGAGCGCGCGGTCCCGCAGAGCCGCTGTGGCGACGCGGTACATGGTCCGACCGGTGAGGGCGTGGTAGTAGAGCCAGCGGCCGTCGTCGGTCAGGGCGATGCCGTCGGAGTGGATGCGCGGGCGCTGACCTCCCTGGAGCCACGGAGCGCCCTCGATGGTGAGGGTGACGTCCTCGGCCTCGGTGGACGGGTGGTCGTCGAGGAGCCGGCGGCTCTCGCCGCTGGCGAGGTCCGTGACGATGATGGCTCCGTCGCCGGAGTCGGTGATGTACGCGACGCCGGCGCCGAGATCGACGCGCACGTCGTTGAGGTAGCTCTCCGGCTTGAGCACCGGCGCGGCGTAGCGGTACGCGCGCCGCAGCTCGCCGGTGGCGGCGTCGAAGCGCATCAGCTTGGTGCCGCCCTCGACCAGCCCGCCGAAGCTCCCCGGATCGAGCACCCACAAGGAACCCGCGCTGTCGGCCAGCAGAGCCTGGACGCACACGAACAGGCTCGCGGCGTCGCCGCCCGGAGCCCAGGAGTTGCGGGCGGAGTCCGGCCAGGGCACGACGCGTCCGCCCACCACCTCGCCCACCGACACGGGGACGTCCCGGGACCAGCGCGGGAAGTTGACGAACAGGCGCCCCGTGGGCGTCACTGCGAGGCCTGTCCAGCGGCGGGGCGACGTCGCCACCTCCACCAGCCGCGGCGAGCCCTGCCGCGGCGCCTGGGCCACGACGGGCTCCGCGGCGAGCATCGCGGCCGCGGCCAGCAGCCACACCGTGATTCGCTTCATCATCGCACGCGCTCCGCGAGGAAGGGGCGCACGGCGGCCTCGAACTCCGCCGGCTTCTCCATGTTGACCTGGTGCGCCGCGCCCGCGATCACGACCTTCCTGGCGCCGGGGACCTGCGCCGCCGCGGAGTCGGCGATCTCGAAGATGATGGACGCGTCTAGGTCGCCGACGACGACGAGCGTTGGCGCGCGAATCTCGCGCAGCCTGCCGAACGCGGGAGGGTTCAGCTGCCGGGTCAGGCCGGCCAGCGCCCAGCGGCTGCCGCTCCCCGCCACCATCTCCTCCACCGCGGCGAGCACCGCGGGCGCGACCTCAGACCGTTGCCTGTGCGGCCCCACGCACCACCAGCGCACGAAGGCGTCGTTGAGCGCGGAGACTCCGATGGCCGAGGCCGCGCGCATCTCGGACATCAGTGAGTCGAACTCCCCTCCGTGGGGCTGGACGCCGGACAGCCCCGGTCCCACTAGGACGAGCGCGGAGACGCGGTCGGGGTAGGTCAGCGCGAAGTCCGCCGCGATCCCGCCCCCCATCGACAGCCCGACGATCGCGACACGCCCCACGTGCAGCGAGTCCAGCAGGGCGTGCAGGTCCTCCCAATCGGCGAACGGCACGCCGTCCGCCTGCGAGCGGCCGTGTCCCCGGATGTCGTAGCGTATCACGCGGTAGTTGCGCGCCAGCCAGGAGAACTCGCGGTCCCACATGCGGCGATCCTCGAAGCCGCCGTGCGAGAGGACGACGGCGGGTCCGGTCCCGGCCTCCTCGTAGTAGAGCCGGGCGCCGTTGTGGGCGACGTAGCCGCTGCGGACCTGGGGCGGAGCCTGGCAGGACGCCGCCGAGGCGAAGCCGCAGGCGGCCAGCGCCGTAATGGCTGCTCCCGCGAAGGGGAAGAGTACCTTCACGTTCTGATCCTCCCGAGTGTTGGACCGGCCTCCGCCCGCGGCCCGGAGCGCCGGCGCTGCGGCGGAGTCGCGACTCGCTCCACTAGCGGAGATGCTCGGCCAGGAAGGGACGCAGGACCGCCTGGATCTCGGCCGGCTTCTCCATGTTCACCATGTGCGCCGCGCCGGGAATCACCACCTGCCGGGCGCCCGGCACCTGCGTCGCCACGCTGTCCAGTATCTCGAGGATGTTGGGCATGTCCAGCGAGCCGTCCACCGCGAGAGTGGGCACGCGAATCTCGCGCAGCCTGCCCCACGCCGGGGGCTCCAGCTCCCGGCCCAGGCGTTCCAGGGGCCAGCGGCCTCCACTGCCCGCGACCATGGTATCCACCGCCGCCAGCACCGCGGAATCTACGTCGGCTCTCCGGCGCGTGGGTCCCACGCACCACCACCGCACGAAGACTCGGTTGACCGCGGGCATGCCGCCCTGGTTGTAGGCCTGGCGCTGCTCGGCCGCGAAGGCGTCCATCTCGGGGCCGTGGAAGGGGAACCCGGAGAGCCCCGGCGCCACCAGGATGAGGGCGGATACGCGGCCGGGGTTGGCCAGCGTGAAGTCCGTCGCGATCCGGCCGCCCATCGACATGCCCATCACCGCGACGCGCCCGACGTGGAGCGAGTCGAGGAGGGCGCGCAGATCCTCGTAGTCGGCGAACGGGACGCCTTCCGCCCGCGACAAGCCGTACCCGCGGGCGTCGTAGCGGATCACCCGGTAGCCGCGCGCGAGCCAGGCGAACTGAGGATCCCACATCCGGCGATCGATGCTCCCGCCATGGATCAGAACGATGGCGGGGCCGCTCCCCGCCTCCTCGTAGTAGAGGCGGGCGCCGTTGTAAGCGACGTAGCCGCTGCGGACCTGGGGCGGAGCCTGGCAGCACGCCGCCGAGGCGAAGCCGCAGGCGGCAAGCGCCACCAGCCCGGTGCATGCGAGCCGGACCACGATCTTCACGTTCGAGTCCTCCACAGGATTGGGCGAGTCTCGAGACGCCGCCTGCTACCCCGCCCGCGCGGCGAAGTGCCCCGCCGCGACCCGCCCCTCTCGCCCGGCGCCCGCCGACCGGGCCCGCGCGGCCTCCTTGGGGCGGACCATCGTGCCCGGCGCGTTGGTGATGATGCCGGAGGCGCCGCGCTCCCAAAGCAGCGTGGCGAGCGCCGGATCGTCCACCGTCCATACGTGGACCGGCCTGCCCAGGCACCGCGCCGCCGCGAGGAAGCTGTCGGTCGTGACCTCAAGTCCGCGATGCCGCGGCGGGACGGCGTAGAGCAGGCAGTCCTTCGCGCCCCACGCGGCTCCCAGCTTCGACGCCAGCCACAGCCGGGTGATGTCGCGTCGCGAGGCGCCGCGCAGGAACGGCGGCTGGTGGAACGCCGCTAGCGCGCGGTGGTCGTTGGAGGCCACGACGCAGCGGTCCACGGCGCCTCGCTCGAGCAGGACCCCGCGCACGGCGAGCTGGGCTCTCGGGTCCTTCAGCTCGATCAGGATCGGCGTGTCCGGCAGCGCCTCGATCACTTCGGCGAGAGTGGGAACGCGCTCTCCCTTGCCGCGCCAGGGGTACGTGCGCCCGCCATCGGGCGTGAAGCGCGCGCCCGCATCGGCCTCGCGCAGCCGCTCCAGGGTGCTTTCGGCCACGGCGCCGACGCGGTCGGTGGTGCGCTCCAGCGTGGGGTCGTGGATGACGACCGGCACGCCGTCCGCGGTGACGTGGACGTCCAGCTCCAGCGCGTCGGCGCCCTCCGCCAGAGCCCGCCGGAACCCCGCGAGCGTGTTCTCCGGCGCCAGGGCGGACGCGCCGCGGTGGCCGATGACCAGCTGCGCAGTGGGGTCGAGTAGCGGGAGCATGGAACCGCAAAGACTACGGCCGGGCCGCAACGGCCGCCAGGGCCGGGCCGCCAGGGCCGCGCCGCCAGGGCCGGGCCGCCACGGCCGCGTCGCGAGTCGCGCCGCGCCGTCGCCCGGTATTTGCGACCGTCGCACTGGCATTTGGCTGGGCCCGCGGGCGTGTATCTTGGCGTGCACGATTTCGCCGTCTTCTCGCGGCTCGGGGGTGGTCAGCCATGAACGGACGTGTGGTGGTCGTCACCGGAGCGGCGCGGGGGATCGGCGCCGAGACGGCGCGGCAGCTGGTGAACGCCGGCGCGCGGGTGGTCCTGCTGGACGTGGACGGGCCCGCGCTGGAGCGCACCTCCAAGGCCCTCGACCCAGTCGGGAGCCGGGTGGACGCCGTGACCGCCGACGTCACCGATCGCTCCGGCCTGGACGCTGCGGTCGCGGGGATCGTGGCGCGCTGCGGTCGCGTGGACGCCCTGGTTCACTGCGCCGCGATCGTCGTGCCCGGGTCGGTTGACGCCGTAGCGCCCGAGGTTCTGCGGCGCCACGTGGAGGTGAACCTGCTTGGCACGATGTTCGTGTGCCAGGCGTTCGTGCCGGTGCTGAAGCGCCAGGGGCGCGGGCACCTCGTGCTGATGGGCTCGCTGGGCGGCTTTGCCCCCATGCCGCACGAGGCGGCCTACTGCGCCACCAAGTTCGGGGTGCGGGGCTTCGCCCGCTCGCTGGCGCTGGAGCTGCGCGGCACCGGCGTCGCGGTGTCGCTCGTCTGCCCCGATTCGGTGGAGACCGACCAGTTGCGCGCCGAGGCGCGGAACCCCGGCTCGTCCATGTCGTTCAGCAGCCCGCCGCTGCCTCCATCCGCCGTGGCGCGCGCCATCCTCGGCACGCTGCGCCGGCCGCGGGCCGAAGTGCTCGTGCCGGGAGCGCGCGGTGTCCTGGTGAAGCTGGTCGCGTTCTCGCCCCGGCTGTTCGCGCTGATCTTCCCGCTCCTGGACCGGTTGGGCGAGAAGGCGCGCGTGGCGTACCTGCGTCGCATGACGGAGGGGCAGAGGCCCGCGGACTGACCCGCAGCGAAGCCGCGCACCAGGGCGGGGAATCCGTCTTCCTCTCGCACCGGTCGCCCGATTGGTATGAGTCCGCTCCACCGTTCGTGATGTGGGGTGGACGGAGGTGCCGCGATGAGGGTGTTTGGCTCGAGAGTCGTCCGTGGATCCGCGCGCGATGGGCGCGTCGTCCTTGTCCTTCGCGCGGCCCTGCTCGCGCTCGCCCTCCCGGGCGCGGCACTCGCTCAGGTCGCGCCGGCATCCGGACAGCCGAGCCTGCTCCGGCGTCCCGCGCGCCTCGAGGTGCGCGGAGTCGCTCTCGATGCCGCGCTGGCTGAGCTGGGGCGTAGCTCCGGGGTGCCTCTGGCTCTGAGCCCGGCGCTGCTGGCCGGGCGCGGCCCGGTCAGCTGTCGCTGCGCTGCCGCGACGGTGGGGGAGGCTCTCGACTCGCTCCTCGCGGGTACAGGGCTGGGCTACGTCGAAACGGCGAGCCGCGTCATCGTGCGGCCGCAGCCGCGTGCCGTCCAGCCCGCCGCCCCCGCGGCGGCGCGCCCCGCGCCCCGGGAGCCGGCGGGCTCGCTCGCAATCGAAGTCGCCAGCGAGGCCGACGGCCAGCGGATTCCCGGAGCCGAGATCCAGGTATCCGGTCGCATCGGCCGGTGGCTCACGGACGCCGCGGGACGCGCCGGGATCGTCCTCACGCCCGGCACCTACGAGGTCGCGGCGCGGGCGCTCGGATACTCACCGGCGCGCACTCCCGGCGTGACCCTCTCCGACGGCGAGTCGCGCGCACTGACCCTGCGCCTGACGCCCGCGCCTGTCGCGCTGGACGAGGTCGTCGTGACGCCGGGGACCTACGGCCTGATCGGCGAGCAAGGTGCGCCGTCCGCCGTCTCGATGAGCCGGGAGGAAGTCGAAACCACGCCCCACCTGTTCGAGGACGTCTACCGCGCCGTCAACCGGCTGCCGGGCGTCACCTCGGGGGACTTCGGGGTCCACTTCGAGGTGCGCGGCGCGCCGAGCGACCAGGTCCTCGTCCTGCTCGACGGACTGAGGCTCCACGAGCCCTTCCACCTCAGGGAGATGGACGGCGGCATGTTCAGCATCGTGGACGTCGAGACCGTCGCGGATGTGAATCTCCAGACCGGCGGTTTCGGCGCCGAGCACGGGGACCGGCTCGGCGGGGTCTTCTCTCTGCGGACCGCGACGCCGGACCGGACGTCCACGACGGTCGGGGCGAGCCTCCAGAACTTCACGGCGCGGAGCCAGGGGGTGTTCGCGGGCGGGCGCGGGACGTGGCTCGCCAGCGGCCGGCGGGGATTCCTCGACATCGTCCTGGGGCTGGTCGGGAGGGGCGACGCGCCCGTCTCCCCCACCTACTACGACGGCTTCGGCAAGGTCCAGTACCAGGTGGGCATGGGGCATCTCCTTTCCGCCCAGGTGCTCTACGCCGGCGACGATCTGAGTGTGGACGAGGACGACGGAACGGAGCTGAGCAGTCGCTGGAGCGACGGCTACGCCTGGCTGACCTGGGCCGCCGCGCTCGGCCGTTCCCTGAGCGCGAGCACGGTGCTATCCGCCGGTCGCCTCACACGTCACCGCGGCGGCACGGACTGGAGCGACGCTTCGACGAAGACCCTCGACGTGGCCGACCGCGCGGAGTACGAGTTCCTGGGGCTCGCGCAGGACTGGAGTGCCGAGGCTTCGACCGACTGGGCCCTGAAGTGGGGCTTCGACCTGCGGCGCGGTAGCTCCCGCTACGACTACCGAGTGTGGCGCCGCAGCTGGGTTGCGAACCTGACCGACCCGTCGGGACCGTCCTTCGTGGCGGTCGAGACTCGGGACAGTCTCGCGCCGAGGAGGTCGGGCACCGAGTTGGGCGTGTACGTGGCGAACCGGGTGCGTCCGGTGGGCGCGCTCACCGCCGAAGCTGGGTTGCGGTTCGACTATCACTCGCACGCAGGGGACCGCAATCTGGCCCCGCGCGTCAACGTGGCGTGGCAGGTCTCGCCCGG
>Ga0316628_100005051_pt1 | contig 10481 bp, 7 predicted proteins | sample OWC_Aug_M2_C1_D5_FD_207648 | JGI IMG/M metagenome (GOLD analysis project Ga0316628, IMG submission 207648) | Wetland soil microbial communities from Old Woman Creek delta, Ohio, United States - OWC_Aug_M2_C1_D5_C | ecosystem: Environmental > Terrestrial > Soil > Wetlands | place: USA: Ohio... | reverse complement strand
ACGCGATCTCTCGTAAGGTCATCGCCGACGCCGGCTATAGCGAGTTCCCGCACGCGCTCGGACACCAGGTCGGCCGCTTTGCCCACGACGGGACTGCGCTCCTCGGCCCCAAATGGGAAAAATACGCCCGGAAGCCGTTCCATCTCCTCGAAGAAGGGATGGTCTTCACCATCGAGCCGAGGCTCACCGTCCCCGGCCGGGGTATCGTGACTGTAGAGGAGATGGTCGTCGTGACCAAGGACGGCGCCGATTGGCTGTCCAGGCCGCAGGAGGAGATCCTGCTCGTCGGATGACGGGCAAAGGATCGCATTTTTTTCAAGGAGTGAACATGGGGCTCCGATCGAGCGGCTTTACGGGATATAAAGGCAAGCTGGCCTGGGTTGACCTTGAGGCGAGGAAAACCTTCGTCGAGCCGGCCGACCCCGCTGTTTACCGGGATTATATCGGCGGCCGGGGTGTGCAAGCCCGCCTCATCTATGAACACCTCAAGAGCTCGGGACCGCTCGAGGACCCCCTCGGGCCGAAGAACCGGATCATCCTCGGCTCCGCGGCGCCCAACGACACCCTCATTCCTACGGCCGGACGCGGGTCCTGCTCCTTCATCGGGACCATGACCCGCTCTCCCCAAGCCGTCCCATGGGTCCCGGGCCACCAGCCCCTTTTCGGGCTCATCACCCACTCGAGCTGCGGCGGGCTCTTTCCCAATATGCTCAAGCGGGCCGGGATCGATCATCTGATCGTCGACGGGAAGGCGGATGCGCCTGTCCGCATCCTCGTTTCGGAAGGGAAGGTCGAGGTCCTCCCGGCGGAGGACGATCTCTTTGAGCACCGTGGGGGCCGGAAGGTTATCCGCCGGGCCTCCGCGTTAACGGACTTTCTCACCAAGAAATATCCCGGCTCCTCGACCGTCTGCCTAGGCCCGGGCGGTTGGAACAAGGTCGCTTTCGCCTGCCTGACCGCTGACCACCACCGGAATTTCGGCCGGGGCGGCGCCGGCGCCGTCTTCGGATCCAAGAACCTCGTCGCGATCACGGCTTTCGGCCGCGAACCCGTTTCTTATTATGACCGGGATAAATTCCAGAAGCTTGGCAAAGAGCTGGACGCACAGGTCAAAAACCACGCTTCCGATCCGGCCAAGACGGCGTCCTTCCGCCCTATAACCGGGACAACCTGGTGGCTGGACAGGGCATTTCGCGGCGGCTATATGGGAAAAGAGGGGGGGTACCTCCCCTGGCACAACTTTGACGAGGGCTCCTTCGATGCCGCCGATTACGCCAAGGTCTCCACGGAAGCTTTTTTGGAGATTTCCGGAAAGCACAACGTCTGCAACCGCTGCCGGCATATCATGTGCACGCGGTCGGCGTCGGTGGAAAGCGGACCCTTCGCGGGGAGCGGGGTCAGGCCGGAGTTCGAGACGATCGCCTTGTGGATCAACTGCTGCATCCTCGACCGGGATGCCATCTTTCACCTGAACCATCTCTCCAACGAGCTTGGAATCGATACCATGACCCTGGGGAGCGTCATGGCCGGCGCGATGGAGCTTGCCGAAAAGGGGTACCTCGTAAATTACGCGAACGCCCCGACCTTCGGCAGCGCCCCGGACATGATCCGGACGCTCGAGGCGATTGCTTACGGCTCGGACGACCTGGGGATGCTGCTCGGCCAATATTCCGACCGCGTCATCGCCGGAGTCGGAGCGGCGTTTCCGGCAAGCGACCTCATGGAGATCGCCCGGACGGTGACCACGGCCTTCGGAGGGCTGGGATACGCCGGCATCGAGCCGAAGGCGTTTCCAGGGATGTTCACGGCCTACGGGACTTCGAACCGCGGCCGGGGCGACCATACCTACGCCTGGACCATCCAGGCCGAGGAGGGGGGACTCGAAGGCGCCGAGAACCTGGCCGGATACGTCTCGGCGGGCCAGGAGGGGAAGGCGCTCGTCGATTCCCTCGGCCTGTGCGATTTTTTTACGGCCGACGTCGCCTCGGACCTGTTCCTGTCACTTTATCAGGCCTTGACCGGGACCGAGTACTCGGCCGGGTCCATGACGGCCTGCGGCAAGAGGATCTACGCCTTGGAGCGCCGAGTCAACAACATCCAGGGACGGGGCCGTGCCTATGATGCTTACGTTCCGCCGAAATTGGCCGTGCCCATGAGCCGCGGCGCCCTCAAGGGGAGGGCGGTGAATCCGGCCTATTACGGATCGATTCTGGGCGCTTATTATAGGGCCCAAGGTTGGTCCAATGAGGGTGTGGTGGATGCCGGAGTCCTCGAGCGGCTCGGCGTCAAACCATGAAATGGACGTTGGCTTATTCGTGTGATTTTTTTATGAAAAGGGGAAGAACATGAGAAAAAAAATCGTAGCGCTTATGGAAATCGTCCTAATGGTTTCAGCAGTCTTTCTTGCGTTCGCCTGTGGGGTCCGGCTGTCGCCGCCCCAGGATGCCTGGTACGTTCAGCACTACATCATCATGCAGGATTTCGAACGGAACATTTATGCCGACTTATCCCCCGAGGCGAAGGTCCAGTTCCAGAACCATTTCTGGGCCTTCCGATCACCCGCGGCTAAAGCTGAGTTCGAGACGCGCGTGTCCTATACCATGACCGCTTTCAAGAAGGAGAATTCCCAACAGCCCTGGAATACGGACCGGTCGAGAATCTATATTCTAAACGGCAGCCCCGCTTCTATCGATTATAAGCAAGATGATGCTTGGGCCGACCAGGTCATTAAGGAAACGCGAATCACGCCGGACCACAGCAACGAGGATATCGGAACACGCCTGGAAGAGGTCTGGACGTACGCCTACCGTAAACACCAGGTTTATTATGCGTTTACGTTCAGAAAACCGGCGGAATGGCGGCTCGTCGAGCAGATGAGGGGAAATCAGTTCCGCGACGAACTTGAGGCCCGCAGCCGTGAGGAGGATTACCGCATCTCCGACCTGGAGGCTTACAAGGCCGAGCTCGAAAAGCTGAAGAAATAGGCTCCGGCCTCGCTCAAGTCGGAGGGTGGAGCCGCTTCTTAAACCAGGAGCGGAGGGAGCGCATTCTTTCCTGCTGACGGGCCGGCGCCCGCCGGCGGCAGGTCGCGAGCTCTGGGCTTCCTTCAGGCGCCCCCCAACGAAACTCGATGCCGTCGTTGGGGTTGTAGCCCATCTCGAACGCCTCTTTCCTGTTCAAGATGTCTTCGATCGTAAGGGTTTGCGCGGTCCCGTTCGAGCGGACATAGGAGATCGATAGCTCCGCGGCCCATCTTCTTGCCAGCGCCTGCAGGTCCTTTTTAACCTCATCGGGGGTCTTTCGCTTCGGCAGTTTGAAGGACCCCGGTTGGCGGACAACCCTATCCGGTAAATCGAGCAGGGTGTCCATGGCGACGAGGAGCCTCATGTCCCGGTTCGGGGTCGAGTAATCCTCCCAGAGGCCGCCGGCCTGGAAGACGGCCGCCGCGTTTTCCGGCATCGGGATGACCGTTCCGGGATGGGTTTTCATGTATGACTCACCGTTGGCGACGGATTCGACCCTGACTATGAGCTGTTCGTGGAGGGCCTGGAACAGGTCCCGGAAAGCCGTCTCCGGGTCCAAAGGTTTCGGATTGATGAGCCGCTCCATCGTATCGTAGAATGCGGCGCTCGCCATATTCTTCTGCAGCAGGGACAAGTTTCCGTATCCGCGGTCTGCGGTAATCTCTCCGTTCTTGAGCAGCCGGGGCCGACCGCCGTCCATGACGATGGGCCGGAAGGCCTTGAACCCCGGTTCTCCGATGACCTCCGAGGTCGTGAACAGGAAGTTCCCTTTCCAGAACCGCTTGATACCGACCGTGCCGTCTGGCTGGGCGTCGACGGCGAGGAGCGCTCCCGGCCGGTCGCCGGTCTGGGGAACCCATCGGACAATGACCAGCGTGTGGCCGTAGGGGTCGGCGTAAACGACTCCGGGGCGGAGGGCTTCTCGGGTCAGGGGCAGGGGATAATAGTCCGAATTGTCATCCTCGAGTTTGGCCCGGGCCGTGCCGGAGTGAATCGTGTTCATAAGGTTCCGGAGGAAGGAGTTGAACGCCTGGGCCGGGTTCGCTTTTCCTGCAGGTGAGGCGTTTGTTGTCCAACGGCCCGGCCGGGGAGCCCTGCTGATACTTCCCCGGTCGCATTCATGGAAGCCGAAGGGGAGCCCGAGCTTCCAGGCGAAGTAGGCCCTTAGGTAAAAAGGATTGTCGGCGCAATCGGGGTCCATAACGACCGCGGAATTGCCGGCCGGGTCGTCTTCTCCGAGCCCCAGGTGGTTGTGGAGGACGTTGCGCTCCGGGTCGCGGGTGACTTCGTGGAGGGCGGGCCAGAAGGCGCGTTCGTCGGCATCGTAAAACAAGGCGTTGATCCAGGCAGAATAGACGGCTTCGGTCGCCCGGCCCCATGCCATTTCGTTCTCCCAGACCGCGCTTGTCGGCTTCCGAGGAGGGGCCTCTGGCGAAATAGTGACCTCCATGCTCTCCACGGTCTTCCGGTGCTCGACAAGAAGAACCGTGTAGAGCCCTTCCTGCCCCACCGGGAACTCTGCGCTCCGCCAGAAAGGCGGCCCTCCGCCCTCTTTGGATTTCCGGGGTTCGAGGGGACCCGAGGGGCCGTTGACGACGATCCGTGAGCCTCCCATTTCTCTTTCGCCGGCCGCCAGAACGCGCATGATCCCGCCGGGAACAGGATGCTTGGGAGAGATGAGTAGGGCAAATGATTCCTGCCCTTCGATGCCGCCTGCGGCCATAGCGCCCGATAAAAACATCGCTATAAACAGGGCGGACGCTGCTCCTGCGTGCCTCCGCACGCGATGAGCGATTCCGGTTTTCACTATGGTGCCGGGCATTTTCTCCAAATTGTCATTTTACTCTGCCAGGCTGCGAATTTCCAGGTCCGCCTGGTCCAGGTGACATGAGCTTAAGATTGACAAGTCCTTGCTTTCAGGAAGAGTGGACAACATCCATTAATAGTCCGGACTGTCCGGGAAAATGGTCGTTTTATTCCGGCGTTCGGACCCATGAGAGTCGTTAACCATTATGAGACCCCGCCAGTTCCACTGCATTGCGGTGAAAGTAATCCTTTAGGCTGCTGGAAGTTAAAAGCATCGATTCCTGCTGCCAATGGTATCCCCAGTGACCTATCAAGCGCCTCAAATCCGGATTTTCTTCCGCCGGGTGGCAGACTAATTCGCACGGCCCTTTCTTTGTCTTTAAAGACGATAATATATTTTTCAAATCAGCATAAGCCAAATGCCCGCTCTCTATAAAGCCGAATGAATAATCGCAGTGATGAATGCCGTTGCTTTTCATAATAGGCTTGTAGATGGCGCAGAGAAAGTTTAATGCCAGTTGATAGAGCCTCCTTTTTAACCTTGCTCCTCTAAAAAAATAACCGCTCATGATGGGGACCGAAGGAAGTCTGATAGAGGAAATGTTATATTCTCTGGCAAGGCTGACGGCGATCTTGAATATTCCTGGAAAGATATGGATGTGCTGATGGCTGTCCAGGTGGGCAATCTCAATACCCGCATCCCGCAATTTTTCAATTTGGCCGCGGAATTCTTTCATGATCCGTCTCTTTTTTATCCTTTTAAAGACATAGCGGGTAATAAAGCCATTGTTTGCCGTCAAATATTCATGAATGGATAGGTGGACTCCTACCTTAATCCCGGGATGCTGTTTAATGATTTGGATGGCTGACTCAAAGGCGCAGCCGTCCGGCATGACGGAAACGCTTTTTACTATGCCGTATTGTAATGTTTTTGAAATACCCGCATTGATTCCTTCACATAATCCAAAATCATCCGCGTTAATTATTAATTTATCATTCTGTAGATGATCGGTCATTCAATCTTATTTCAGAAAACCCAGGCGAAAGGCAAATGCCTCTTTCAGAATCTTAAAAATCACACCGAAGGTTGATAACCTTGAAGATCCATTAAGGCGCGGAAAATAGCGGACACCAAACTGGGCAATTTTCGCATGAAGGCGCCTGGCCTTGATGAGCATTTCAGCATCTATGAATGAGCCCTCCGACCGCAAATGAATCTTTTTCAAGAAATCAGAGCGCATCAATTTAAATGAAAAATTGACATCCCTGACATCTAATCCGAATAATACGTTTAAAAAAATATCATAGGCTGAAGAATAAAGATACCTTCTGAACCCGTCATCGAATCTATTTAACCGGTACGCAGAAACCAGGTCGGCTTTATCTTCAATCAAGATATGTACGGCTCTCTTGATCTCCATAAAATCGAACGGCATATCCATATCGGAATACAAGATTAATTTTTTTGTGGCGAGGTTAAAACCTGTTTTCAGGCTTCCTCCGAGCTTGCGGTTTTTTTTATGCCGGGCCACCTTAATATACGGCATATGCCGGGATAACTCTTCTGCAATCTGACCGGATTCGTCCCGAGAAGCGTCATCCACAATGATGATCTCGTAATCATTCGTTATATCCTTTAAAACATCCGACATTTTAATGATGGCATCCCTGACGTACGCCCTCTCATTAAACATAGGGAAAACTATCGAAAGATTTTCAATCATAATTTCCTTTTCTCTTGTTGCCATAAATGTGGCGGTATTGATTAATTTGCCGGAAATCTCACAATGTTAGAAATTCGTCATTCATCGGACAATTATGACGGGAATCGATATCCGTTTCGCCTTTTTCTTTCTCCTCCAATCATTCTGCGGAAGTATAAATCTTGATAAAAAAGGAAGTCAAGGAAGGAAATCAGGGGGGAATTTGACAGCCCTTCCGGCTTCATGTATTAATTGACATTCAAACCGCGTTTGGAAGGACCCCCGGCCACGAACGAATTTGTTTTCAAGCCTTTCGAGGAGATGACGCCGGAGGACTACGCGGCCGTCGGCTTTAAGTCCGGCCTGGAGATCCACCAGCAGCTCCTGACCTCAAAGAAGCTCTTTTGCCGCTGTCCGGCCGGCCGGTATAGCGAGGCGTTCGACGCCGAGATCCTCCGTCATATGCGGCCCACGCTCTCCGAGCTCGGAGAATACGACGGCACGGCCCTTATGGAGTTCAAAACGAAAAAGGAGATCATCTACCGGATCAATCGCGAGACGGTCTGCACCTACGAGATGGACGACACCCCGCCCTTCGAGCTCAACGAGGAGGCTCTGGACATCGCTTTAGGCATCGGGATGCTCTATGCCTGCAAGATGATCGACGAACTCCATATCGCCCGCAAGCAATACCTGGACGGAAGTATCCCTACCGGGTTCCAGAGGACGACCATCGTCGGGGTGGACGGCAAGATCCCTTACAAGGGGCGCGAAATCCGGATCATTCAACTGGGATTGGAGGAGGACGCCTGCCGCGAGGTCAGCGATGCCGGGCATCGGCGCGTTTATCTCACGGACAGGCTCGGCATGCCCCTCATCGAGACCGTAACGGCCCCGGACATGCGGACTCCCCAGGAAGTGGCCGAGGTCGGCCAGATCCTGCGCCGGCTCGTCCGGATGACCGGTAAGGTCCGGACGGGAATCGGGGCGGCGCGCGAGGACGTCAACGTCAGCGTTACGGGCGGAACGCGCGTCGAGATCAAGGGCGTCCCGCGCCTCCCGCGGATTCCCCTTCTTACCTACAACGAGGCCATGCGGCAATGGAACCTGTTGCGGCTGCGTGACGAGCTGGCCGGCCGGGGGATCGTCACGGCCTCTTTCAAGGCCTCCACGGAAGACCTCGGCAAGGTCTTGCGCCGCACGGAGTATCAGCCGGTCCGGTCGGCGGTCTCGAGCGGGATGAATATCTTCGGCGTCCGGCTCCATGGATTCAAGGGCCTGTTGAGATGGCAGACCCAGACCCACACGTTCTTTTCCCAGGAAATCTCCGATCGGGTGCGGGTCATCGCCTGCTTGACCATCCTCCCGAACATCATTCACTCGGACAGCCCCGGCGAAACTTTGGCCAGCTCGGAGTGGCGGGCGGTCCGCAAGGCCATGAACGCCGGGCCCGACGACACGCTGGTGATTGTCTGGGGTCCGGAGGCGGATGCCCGGCTCGGCGCCCAGGAGATCATCGCCCGGGCAAGAGAAGCGACCATCGGCGTACCTTCCGAGACCAGGCAGGCTCATATCGACGGGACGAACGGCTTTGAGCGCATCCTGCCCGGCCCTGACCGGATGTACCCGGATACCGACCTTCCGGCCAAACGGATTACTGCGGAACGGCTGGGCAGAATCAGGGCCTCGCTGCCCCCGAACGTCCTGAGCCTCGAGAACCGGTACAGGGAGATCGGTGTCCCGGCGGACCTCGTGGAAAGACTCGCCGTCTCTCCGTTCGTTTCCCTGTTCGAGAAGGCGGTCGGGGAATGGGGCATGAAACCGGCCCTCGTATCCGTCGTCCTTGTCCAGCTCCCCGCCCGGCTGAAAAAAAAGGGTCTTCCCGCCGATACTCTTACCGAGGCCGTCATGACCTCGATTCTCGCCGCCCTCAAGGACCGCCGGATCTACAGGGAAGGAGTCCTGGAGCTCCTGGAAAGGGTGCTCGTCGACCGGAGAAAGGTCGATGACCTCTGGCCGCCTCCCGCTGATGATGCGAAGGTTAGAGCGGACATCCGGACGACCGTGGAGAGGATGAAAGGCAGGAGATTCCGGAAGCAGGCGGCGCGGGAGCATTTAGCCATGGGACGGCTCATGGACGAATGGCGAGGGAGGGTGGACGGCGCCGAACTTGCGGCCCGGCTCAAAGACAAACTCGAAGGGAATTCATGATGATGGACGAGAATCCTTACAAAGGATACAAGGGGCGGGCTCTGGACGTCCTTAAGAGCTTCAAAGCCCAGGTTTGGAGCGACGTCAGGATCACGACGGACAGAGGGGTGTACACGGGCATCATCTTGCCCCGTTCCGAAGCGGCCGATTCCCTGCACATCGTCCTTAAACTCAACTCCGGATACAACGTCGGGATCCTGGCCGACAGCATTACCGCGGTCGACATTCAGGGACGGAAGGAAGCCCACTACAAGATCCCGGAAAAGGAGTTCCCCTACGATCCGAAAAAGCCGCGGGTCAAGCTTCTGGGCACGGGAGGGACGATCGCCAGCCGGCTCGATTACCGGACGGGCGCGGTCATCCCGGCATTCTCGCCGGGCGAGCTGTATGGTTCGGTGCCCGAGCTGGCCGACATCTGCAACCTGGAGACAGAGAAGCTCTACGGCGTTTTCAGCGAAAACATGGGGCCCGAGCAATGGCGCGGAACGGCCGAGGCCATCGGAAGGGAGATTGCCAAGGGTGTTCAGGGCATTGTGATCGGCCACGGCACGGACACCATGCACCACACGGCGGCCATATTGTCCTTCATGGTCCAGAACTCCCCGGTGCCCATCGTCATGGTCGGTTCCCAGCGGTCGAGCGATCGGCCGTCCTCGGACGCCGCCCTCAACCTGATGTACAGCGTCAAGGCCGCGGCCGAGAGCGATATCGCCGAGGTCATGGTCTGTATGTTCGGGCCGACGTCGGACCTTTACGGGTTGCTGCACCGGGGGACCCGCGTCCGGAAGATGCATTCAAGCTACAGGTCCACGTTCCGGACGATCGGCGACATCCCCATCGCCATGGTCAGCCGGGAGAAGATCACGCCCCTTCGCCAGGATTACAAGAAGAGGCGCGAAGCGAAGGACGTCGTCATCAACACGGCCTTCGAGGAGAAAGTCAGCATCGTTTATTACTACCCGAATATGAAACCCGACATTATCGACTCGCTCATCGACAACGGCTACCGGGGGATTGTCATCGCGGGCACCGGGCTGGGGCACGTCAATAAGCCGCTCTATCCGGCGCTCAAGAGGGCCAGGGACAAAGGCATCGCTGTTTTCATGACAGTTCAGACCCTCTGGGGGTACGTCCAGATGTACGTCTATGACACCGGAAGGGACATGATGGAGCTGGGGGTTATCCCGGCGGCCAATATGCTTCCCGAAGTAGCCTATGTCAAATTGGGCTGGACCCTGGGACAGACGGCGGATTACGAAGAAATCAAGCGGATCATGTTGACGCCTATCGCCGGCGAGATCACGGAGCGGGAGCCGTCGAACGGCTATCTCATCCTCCAGGGGGGCATCCCGGAGGTCGAGGAGTTCATATCTAAATTCAAGAAGTAGGATCGAATAAATGGTCGAACGCAATCCCATGAGCTATGCAACCCTTGACGAATTGTCGGCGGCGGCCCGGGAGCGGATAAGCCCCCTCCGGAACAGGGTTATCCGCAAGGCCAACGGCGCCCTTGGCTACGACTACATCGTGCCCAACGGCGTTTACGAAGAGCTTTGGGATTGGGACGCGTTTTTTGTCGGCCTGCACCTCATATCCGAAGACAGAAATGATGGAATCTACCTTAAGAACTGGTGCCTCAATTTTCTCGCCCATACGGAGCCGGACGGCCATACGCCCGGCGGGATCCGTCCCTGGGCCGGACGCGACGCCCGCCTCTATCATATCAAGCCTCTGATGG
>Ga0316628_100005050_pt1 | contig 10482 bp, 7 predicted proteins | sample OWC_Aug_M2_C1_D5_FD_207648 | JGI IMG/M metagenome (GOLD analysis project Ga0316628, IMG submission 207648) | Wetland soil microbial communities from Old Woman Creek delta, Ohio, United States - OWC_Aug_M2_C1_D5_C | ecosystem: Environmental > Terrestrial > Soil > Wetlands | place: USA: Ohio... | reverse complement strand
AAATCCGAAACCCCTAAGGGTCAAACGAGTCTTAAGCAACTTCCAAAGCCCGGTGCCTTACGGCAGCGTGCCGAACTGCGGGATGTACCCGTGTTGCCCGCTCAAGAAACTCACTCCGAGAAAAGTCACCATCATGGCGGCGAATCCCAGGATGGCCACGTAGGCGGCGCGGCGTCCCCGCCAGGTTCCGCTCAAGCGCGTGGAAAAAAGCACAAGGTAAAGCAGCCAGGTGATCAGCGACGCCAGGATTTTCGGGTCGAGTTCCCACGGCCCCTTCCAGGTTCGGCTGGCCCATACAAATCCGGTAAGCATGCCCAGGCTCAAGAAGGGCAACCCGAACATCAGCGATCGGGAGTATAGCTCCTCGCAGATTTCCAGCGAGGGCAGGCGATAGTAGAAAGCGCGCGGACGCTTGGACTTCAGTTCGCGTTCCTGGATCACATACATGACGGACGCGACAAAGGTCAGGAAGAAGGACGTGTAGCCCAGAAAAATCGACGCGATGTGGACCAGGAGCCATCCCCCGCGAAAGGCGGGGTCGGCGAAGGGCCGGTCAGGATGAAGAGCCGAGATCAAGGTCAGTACGAAGACCAGGGGCAGCATGAGGAGGCCCAGTGCCGCGATGCGATACCGCAGGTAAACGAAAAAGAAAGCCAGCGTGGCCAAAAACGAAAAAAACGACAGAGCGCTTCGCACATCACCGACCGGCAGTCGCCCGATCGCGGCGGCCTCAAAGGCAAGCGCGGCGCCGTGCAGGAGCAATCCAAGTCCCAATGCGGCAAGCACGGCAGGGGAGAGAGCCGGCCTCCGCCGCAGAACCGACGGAACGGTCAGCAGGATTCCGACGGCGTAAAGAATCAATGCCAGCCACAAAAAGACTGAGTACATAGCGTCCTCGACTCACTTTTCTCGCTGGGCAGAATTATAACACTGTAACCTTTTGCGGACGGGTCCGGCGCGAGACTCGGACGGAGTCCGATTGAACTCCTAGCTGTAGTATCAGACTATGCTTCTCGCCTGCTCTTTGAGGAAGAGAATGCCCCTGACTTGTCATATAATCTACCTCCCCCGGGTTACGGCTTTCATACCGTTCCCGAACGGAGGGGGCAGTTCGGGCGGCAGAGTCGGCTGAATCATCAGTGGGAGCAATCTGAGTGGAACCATCAAAAAAACGGCGCAGTGACCGCATCGCTGTTCAGCTTCCGATCATCATCAGCGGGACAGATGTCATGGGGAAGGATTTTGTCGAGGGCGCGCGCACGGTTCTGATCGCGCGCTATGGGGCGAAGATTCTCTGCCAGCGAAAACTTTCCCCGCAACTGGAAATCATCGTCCATTGTCTGATGACCAGCGAAGACGCTCACGCACGCGTGGTCGGTCAGGTTCGCGAAAGTGCCGAAGGGGTTTACTACGGCGTGGAGCTTCTGGACCAGGACATCGACTTGTGGGGAGTGGAATTTCCTCCCATCGAGCAATCTGAAAGTGCCATCGGCCGCGTCCTGGTGGAGTGCACTCCCTGCCATCGAAGGGAACTGGCGTACCTGAATGAATTCGAGGCCGAGGTGCTGGAACGAAGCCGCTCCCTCTGGCGGCACTGCAAACGATGCGGGGAAACAAGCCTGTGGAAAGAGACCTGGCTGCGCCCGGATGAGGAACTTCCGAAGGAGGAAGAGACTGCGGCGCAAAAACCCGCCCCCCCTCCACCCAAGCGCTCCAGCGACGACCGCAAGCAAACCCGTCTCGACCATCAGATGGAGGCGCTGATCCGCGACCCCCAGGGCTGGGAAGAAGTCGTGACCTCGGAAAACGTTTCCCGTGGCGGGCTGCGCTTCAAGAGCACAAAGCACTACGCCGAGGATTGGACCATCGAGGTGGCGCTTCCCTACTCGCGGGGAGGAGCCAACATCTTCTCCGCCGCCAAGATCAAACACATTGGAAAAGAACAAGAAGGCCTGAACATCTACGGCGTGGCCTACACACCATGGCAGGATGCTTGGGTCGATCGCTGGGCCCCTCCCCAGCGGTAACCACGGTTAGTCTGCAAATCTCTCCGAAAGAATCGTCCACGCGCGTCACGCCAGATCCCTGCTATCGGTGGGAACAAGGTCGAACCATTCACCCAGGTGATTCCAGGTTTCAGGGAAGGCGGGAACCGCGGCGGAGATGCGGTGGCGCTGGCGGGCGAGCATCTTCCCGAGGATCTGCAGGTGGCGATGCTCAACTTGAGTTCCCTCGGCTACCACCACGCAGACGCGCGCGTCGTTGCCCTTCAGATGCTTCAGGATTCCGGCCGCAAGCTGGCGGGCGCTGGAGCGGTCCATCGCGCCTTCGAGCCTCACCAGTGTGTGATTGAGGGCGCGCTCGATCTTGACTTGCAGTTGACCCGTCGCGCCCGAGCGCAGCGCCCACGGCGAGCACCGATAGGCGAGGCGGTGGAGCGAGGGATGCTGGAAGCGGTCGTGTCGCAGGGTGAAGCGCGTCCACGCTGCCGCAACCGGCGCAAGCGCGGAGAGAATTCGCTTGGTGACACTCGGCGGACCAAGCAATTGCCTGATTTCCGCTTCGAGTTGTGCGATCGCCTCGGGCGTGGGTCCGTGCTTTTTCGCGACACGGAAGAGCGGATACGCCTTGCGGATCTCCCCCGCCCAGCGCGCCGCCTTGGCGCGAAGATAAGGTGAATCGGAGTCGTGATACCGTTTCCAGCCGTTCAGCCAGACCTGGACCGACCTCAGGATCGAGGGCCCCAGTGTGCGGAAGTCGGTCGCGAAACACTCGCGCTGCAGCGCTTCGATTTCGTGTGGCGCGAGCGTGGGATGCGTCACCATCGCGCTGAAGCCGTCGCAGGACCGGTAATACCGCTCCGGGTCTTCGACGAGGTGACGATGCAGCCGGCCCTCCTTCATCACACGAGCGTAGAACGGCGTCCCGGGCGTAGGGCCGTAAATCAGGAACTGCGCGAGCGTGGGCTTCAGCGCCATGAGTTCAGAAAATTCGGCGCGGATAATATCCGGCGTCTGATAGTCAAACCCTACAATCATTGAAGTGAGAACGCTGATGCCGTGGGACGTCAGGTCGGGGATCAACTCCTCGATGGGGCGGCCCTGCTGCTTGGCAAAGCCCGAGCGTTTACCCTCGAACCCAACCCAGACGCCGTCGATGCCGGTCTCGAGCAGTTCGCGCGGCGTCAGCCGGCTGAGCGATTTCACCGAGCCGAAGGCAAAGATGGAGACCGGCGTGCCTCGCGCCTGGATGAGCTCGCGCAGGCGGGTGGCGCGATCCTTGGCCACCAGGAAATCCTCGTCCATGATTGCCAGGTTCATCTTCGGATCGACTTCCAGGTAGCGCTCGATGACGCGGAAGACATCGTCGCCGGTGGGCAACAGGCGAAGGTGGCGGCGCCCGAAGTAGTGCGAGGTGCAGCAGAAATCGCAACCGTGCGGGCAGCCTAGTCCCCCGAAGATCATCCCCGTGCGCTGGACCGGAACAGAGAGAACCCGGAGCGTGGTGATCACCAGGGGATGGTCGTAAGGCAACGGGCGCGGCGGCTCGCCCAGCAAGGCGCGGAAAAAGCCAACGCCCTCTTCGCGGCAGATGACGTCGCCATAAGGCGCCAGGGTCCGGTCATCCAGAACGGTCCCGTAGCCGCCCAGAACGATCCGCGCCGCGGGCGCGTGCTTCCGAACCAGTGCCGCGACTTTCTTCATTTTTTCAAATGTCGCCAGGACGAACGAGATGCCCACGAACTCCGGCGCTTTGCGCAACTCGCGGACCAGTTCCTTTTCGGAAGGGTAGTGCAGAACCACGGCCGGCGAGTCGATGTTCTCGGCAAGGTAGTCGAGGGCAAAGGTAAAGTTGTTGGAGCGCGGGCTGAAGATGCCCTGGGCGCGCGTGATCTGTCCGTGCAACACTTCGTAACCCACGCTCGGCGCGTCGCCATGCGCCGGGCCGATGGGACGGCAAACGCTCGTGAGCAGGACTCGCATGCGGCCCGTCGCCGCAGCGCGCCGCTCGTCGGAACGAGGCGCGGGAGTGGTGGCGCGTTCAGATTCTCCGCCTGTAGTCGGAAGCATATTCACCTGTTTCGATTGAATTTTGCGGAAGGCGGCTCTTGAACCCTGATGCGACACGGGCAGCACGACGACTTCCGCGCGGCGGCCCCGGGACTTGCGTCTCCACGGCCAGCGCCTTCGGTCTTGCTCAGGGCGAGAGGACTTGCTTGGGGCAGCGCGTCGAACGCTGCGGCATGGGTCGAGTTTCTGCCAATTACGCCTGCGGCAACTCTGGCATTCTGCGATGGCATTCGGACGATGCAATCGCGCCAGAGGCTGCAACGCATGGGCGGGAGGGTAGCCTGCACCCCTCCAACTGGGAACCTACACGGCTTGCACAGCCTGGCCGGAAGCGCAAGCTTCACGATGGCATTCACGAAGTCGCGAGCAAGCCGAGCCCGGTTGGAACTATAAATCATTTCGTCCGCAATTACGACAATTTCCTGCCCCTGGAACCTGTCATCCTGAGGCCCGCTACAAAACCAGAATCGGTCACTACCCCCGAGCATCTGCTGGCATCCCTACCCACGCAGCGCCAGGGCGTGGCGCGGGTTGCGGATGAGGAGGGTATCGATTTCGTCTTCAGTCACGCCGGCCTGGCGCAGGGCGGGGAGGAATTCGGTGAAAAGCGTTTCATAGCCGCGAAACTCGCCGCCCTGAGGCTCGCCGACGTGGTACCACCCAGCGTCCTGCGAAATCAGGACGCGGCGGAGGTGCCCGGCGCGCGTCATTCCCAGAACCAGTTCCCCGTGCCTGCCGAGTGAATCATGTGAGATGCCGTCAAACTCCACCCAGGCGCCCAGGGCGGCGGCGCGATGGTGCAAGTCCGTGTCGGACTCGTTCTGAGCGTGCACCCAGATGAACGCCGAGGGGTCAACCTCTTCTTCTTTCAGCACGGCAAGCTCATCCGTCGCCGCGACGCCGTCGCCGGTGTGCGAGGCGATGGCCAGGCCGGTGCGCTTGTGGGCACGGGCGGCGGCGCGCACCAGCTTGGCGTCGATCTCGGAGAGCGGGCCGGAGTCCACGCCGGTTTTCATGATCCCGGGGCGCACGTTGTCGGGAGGGATTCCGTCCTCGAAATCGCGGGCCCAGCGCATGGCCAGTTCGTCCACGGTCTCCTTGTAAGCCAGGGCGGGGACGTACTTGTCATCCGCCGCGCCGTAGAAACCTGTGTTGGTGATGATGTGCAGCCCGCTGGCTTTGGATAGCCGGCGCAGCAAGCTGGCGTCGCGGCCGATAAATTCCGGCGTGCATTCGACGAGTGTCTCGCCACCGGCGGCTTTGAGTTTTTCCAGGTGAGGCAGAGCTTTCCGGAAAACTTCCTCGGGATCGTAACGGCCGGGCGCGATTCTCTCGGCGCCGATAAAATCCACCATCACGTGCTCGTGCATGAGGGTTCGGCCCAGGCGGCTGGCGGGTACCATGCCGAGAACCGTCATGACGCGGGCTTCTGACTTCTGCTGCGCAGCGAAGGCGGAATAGCCCGTAAGGCCGAGCACGGCGGTCTGGATGAAAGCCCGGCGCTTCATAGGATTCTCACCGTATAGTCTACTCGGATGCCGGCCCGCCGGCGAAGGTTTTCGTCCCTGTTGTGCCACATCCGGTAGCGGTCCGGGGCTTTCCAGCGGTTTCAGGAGGTTAGGTTCTTCAATAAATCGCTGACGGAGAGAGTTTGTGATGCCCAAATGGATGCCGAGAACAATCGGCGGGGGTCGGAGTTATAGCGCAGTGAATATTCGCTGCCGCCAAACAACTTCTGGAGGAAGGCCCGCAATTCCGGCTCAATCGACTCGCGGGTGGCGTCGGCGTTGGGGGCCAGGAGGCGGTCATTGATGAAAAGCTCCAATTCCTGACCATTGAATCGGAGTTTCCCCTTCAGGCCGGGCTCCGATTCCAGCCGTTGGCAGGCCGCGAGGGCGGAGCGCGTTGCCTGCTTCATTCGATCCAGATTGCTGCCCTCCAGCGCCGCTTTGCGATTGTAACGAACTCCCAGCCGGTTATCGGCATTGTCGACGCTGTAGTTGGCCTGGTGCCCGATCAGGACTACCCCCGGCCCCTCCGCTACGTGGCGATAATCGGCGACATCCAGCAGGAGTTCCTCGGAAACCTGGCCCTGAATCCAACGGTGAAAGATCGGGACCAGCGGCTCCAGGTCAACTTCCTCGGGCCTCTGGACAAGCAGTTTCACGTTGACGTGCTGGAGCTCCATAAGCGGGTCTACCATTGCCTCAGGCGTTTGCCGGCGCGGCCATGCGGTTGTAGCAACTGTGCGAAGCCTCGATAAAGAGTTGGGCCTCTTCGATCAAGTAACGGACCGACTCCGGCGTACGAGGCGTTTGCGTTTTTTCGTGCGCGGCAAAGAAATACTGAGCGAATTTTCCTCCCGCGAAGGGATCGAAGAACTTTTGCGTGTCGTAGAACCGCGCGCGGAATTCCTGGACGATTCGCTCCGCGTCGTCGGGGACATCGGAGAATTCGATTTTGACCAGCCCTCTCGCGGCATGAACCATCGATTGATGCGCGAGTTCCGCCGCCCGCGCCGTTTCGCCATTGTCGAACGCCACCTGCGCCTCGAAAACTTCGCGCTCCGCGGTAGCGAGATCGAACTCGACAGAAGAAACCACTTCTCCGGCGCACTCGCCAATTCCCAGGTCGCCCAGGCTATATTCGCGGGGATCGCCCCAATCGCTGAAGTATGAGCGGTCGGTTTGCTCCGCGGGCAGGCGGGTCAGGTCTTCGAGCTTGGACTTCAATTCAGTCTTGCCGATGCGCTTGATGAATTCCTGAAACGCCTCGCCGTTTTTCCGGGCCTTGACATACCACCCGGTCAGCCGAGTCACGACCTCAGGAATATTCTTGGAGGGAATCGCCATGACCGGCAAACCGTAGGAGCCCGCGTTGTGCGTCCATTCGCCGCCCAGGACGAGCTGAAAATGCGGAACGACGTATCCCGCCATCTTGCGGCTGACACCGTAAAAACCCAGGTCGGCCACATGGTGCTGCCCGCAGCTGTTGAAGCAACCGCTGATTTTGATGTGAAGATTCTGAACCGCTTCATCGAGTTGAAAGCTCTTCTCCGCCAGGCGCTTGCGCAACTCCGCCGCCAGCCCGCGTGAGGAAGAAATCCCCAGCTTGCAGGTGTCGGTTCCCGGGCAGGCGGTGATGTCGAGAATTGTCCCCGCGCCGGGCTCGCCCAGACCCACGGCCGCGAGCGCATTGTAAAGCTCCGGCAAATCGCTCTGGCTCACCCAGCGGATGACGAAGTTCTGTTCGACCGTCGTCCGGACCGTTTCCCTGGTAAAGCGGCGGGCGATGTCGGCGAGAGCGCGCAGTTGGTTGGCAGTGATGTCCCCCAGAGGAAGCGCCACGGTCGCGACGACGTAGCCTTCCTGCCTTTGTGGACGAGTATTGGATTTCAGCCAACGGCGGAAGGCTTCGGAGGTCGAAGAAGGCAGTTGCCCGGGCGGCCGCAGAGGCTCCTCCCGAAAATGTCTGGCCTCTTCCACGTACTCCTTCCATCGCGGGTCGGGCGGCAACTTGGCGCGCTCCTCCAGGACTAATTCCTTGAACTTCTCCACGCCGAGATCGTTCACCAGGAACTTGATCCGGGCCCGGTTGCGGTTCTTCTTCTCGCCGAGCTTTGTGAAGACTCTGGCAATCGCCTGGGTCAGGGGGAGTATTTCCTGCGGCGGAACAAATGGGTCGAATAATTTCGCCTGATAAGGAACGGTCCCGAGACCTCCGCCGACGTACATCTGGAAGCCACGCTCGGTCTTTCCATTCTCGCGGCGCTCGGCGGCAATAAAGCCCAGGTCGTGCATGCTGGTCAGCGCGCAGGCGTGCTGAGAGCAGCCGCTGAAGGCGGGCTTGAACTTTCTGCCGAAATTCTGGCAGTCGGGATGGCCCAACAGGAATTTGGACAGTGCACGGGAATAAGGCGTGACATCGAAAGCTTCATCCCGGCAGACCCCCGCGAAGGGGCAGGCGGTGACATTACGGACCGAGTTCCCGCAAGCCTCGCGAGTAGTGATCTTGGCTGCCGCCAAGCGGCGCATCAGTGAAGGTGTGTCGTCGATATGGACGTAATGAAGCTGGAAATCCTGCCGCGTCGTAACGTGGGCGATTCCGTCCGAGTATTCCTCGGCAAGGTCCGCCATCGTCTCAAGTTGCTCGGCGTTGAGTCCGCCACCGGGAATCTTGATGCGCTGCATGCCCGGGGCATCCCACAACGTGTTCGGGCCCTTGGTCAAATCGCGGGAAGGGTAGGTCAGTTTCTGGACCTTTTGTCCGTCATGCCTCTGGCCGTTGTCGTAGCGCTGGCCGTAAATACCTTTGCGCAGACGGGTTTCGGCAAACAGGCGCTCGTCGAGCTTGCCCTGCTTTCGCAGCTCGAGCTCGGTCTCAAAGATATCCACCTCCCGAGCCAGACTCTCGGGCATCTTTGCGGCGAGATGTTCCTTCCAGCGTGAATTGGAGGCTTTCATTACGGGCTGACTCCAAAATACGAAACCCACCGGCGGATTTGATCCGACGGTGGGTTGGGATTAGTCCAGTTAACTGCGGGTTAGGCTATTCCTCCACACGTCGGGGTAGTGTTCTGACAACAACACATGGCCAAACCGACATGGAGGCAGCTACCCATGAACAGAATGTCAGATTAACCGGAAAGCTGAGGGATGTCAAGCCAGATTACGCTTATCAGCGGCATAAACCCCATTTATGAAGGGGTTAACCGCTGCCCCCTTCCTGGGCTTTCGGCGGGGAAGTTTCAAAAGTGCTCTTTCTCCCGAAGAACCATTGTGTTATACCTATTCCCGACACCAACATGGCCATAGAAGTTCCCAAGATTCTCAAAGACCGATACGAGATCCGCGAGGTCCTCGGCAAGGGCGGGATGGGCGTAGTCTACAAGGCCTTCGACACGGTGGTGAAACGTGACGTGGCCCTCAAGACAATTCTCGACATCGCGGACCTCAAGGCTCTGGAACTCTTCCACAAAGAATACGAAACGCTGGCCTCCATCAGCCATCCGAATATCGTCGAGATCTTCGATTTGGGAGAGTTCGGAGAGGCGAACGAGCCGGTCCCTTACTTCGTCATGCCGCTGCTGAGCGGGATGACGCTGGACAGGATCATCAAATCCTCCAGCCATCGCCTGACGGTTGAGCGGTCCATCGAGATCATTTCGCAGACTTGCCGCGGATTGCAGGCGGCGCACGAACGCGGACTGGTCCATCGCGACATGAAGCCCAGCAACATCTTTGTGATGGACGACGACGCGGTGAAGATCATCGACTTCGGCGTGGTTCACAAGGCGGACGCGCAATCGACCAAGGGCTTGAAGGGCACGTTGCTTTACATGCCTCCCGAATTGATCGAAATGAAGCACCCCTCCGCCTTGTCGGACATCTTCTCTCTGGGCGTGGTAGCTTACGAGACGCTGACGCAGCGCCGGCCCTTCGATCGCTCCAACCAGTACGAAATCATCCAGGCGGTCCGCAGCCACATTCCCCCTCCGGCTTCGGATTTCAATTCCGCCGTCAGCCAGACGGTCAGCCGGGTGATCCACAAAGCGATGGCGAAGCAGCCCTACCATCGCTTTTCGACCACGCGCGAGTTTGCGGAGACCCTCCAGAAAGCCTTACGGGGCGAGCCGATCGAGATCTTCGAACCCAGCAAGATCCAGCCGCGCATCCAGCGAGCGATGAAGGCATTTGAACAAGGGGATTACCAGTTCGCCGACGAAATCCTGACAGAGCTGGGCGCCGAGGGACACATCGACCCGCAGATGTCGACCTTGCGTCGGCAACTCGACCAGGCCGTCCGCCAGAAACGCGTGCTGCAACTCCTCGATAGCGCGCGGACGCGCTTCGAGGAGAAGGAATACCCGCTGGCGATGCAGAAGGTGGAAGAAGTCCTGCAACTGGAAGCCGACAACGCCTCGGCCCTCGCCCTGAAAAAAAACATCGAGGACGAGCGGACCGAGGAGAAGATCGAGGACTGGTTTCGCCTGGTCCGTGAGCACATTGACAATCATGCTTACACTCATGCCCGGCAGGCACTCGATAATGTCTTGCAACTCCGTCCCACGGAGAGCCGCGCCCGCCAACTCCTGGCTGAGGTCGGCCGCCTGGAATCCGAGTACCTGGCGTTGCGAGACGAGAAGGAGCACCTCTACAAGGGTGCGGTGGATGCCTGGCAGAAGGGCGAGGTGAGTTCAGCCCTGCTCAAGCTCGAGCGCGCTCTGGAACTCGACCGGAAGGCTCCCGACACGGCGGTACCAGAGCGCAGCGCCACTTACCAAAACTTTTACAACCAGGTTCGGTCCGAGCACGACGCCATGAACAACTCCTACGCCGAGGCGAGAAAAAGCCTGGCGGACGGAAATTTCGCCCGGGCTATTGAGATCTGCAACGAGTGCATGACGAAATAC
>Ga0316628_100005049_pt1 | contig 10483 bp, 9 predicted proteins | sample OWC_Aug_M2_C1_D5_FD_207648 | JGI IMG/M metagenome (GOLD analysis project Ga0316628, IMG submission 207648) | Wetland soil microbial communities from Old Woman Creek delta, Ohio, United States - OWC_Aug_M2_C1_D5_C | ecosystem: Environmental > Terrestrial > Soil > Wetlands | place: USA: Ohio... | reverse complement strand
CGCGTCGGCCAGGTACTCGCGGCGGCGCGAGATCGCCAGGTAGATGAGCTGGGCGATGATCGGCGCGAGGATCATGAGCGCGATCGCCACGATCACGATGATGAGCTGGCCCTGCCCGCCCGAGCGGGACGAGGTGCGCCGGCGCCCCCCGCCGTAGAAGAAGACGCGCGCGCCCACGTCGGCGAGCATGACGATCGTGCCCATCATGATCCCGACCATCATCATGTAGAGCACGTCGCGGTTGGCGACGTGCCCGAGCTCGTGCGCGACCACCCCCTGCAGCTCGTCGCGGCTCAGCGTCTCCAGCAGACCCGCGGTCACCGCCACCGCCGCGTGCTGGGGGTCGCGGCCGGTGGCGAATGCGTTCGGGGCAGCATCGTCGATGACGTAGATGTCGGGCAGCTTGGGCAGGCCGGCCGCGATCGTCATCTCCTCGACGACGTTGAACAGCACCGGGTTGTCCTTCTTTTCGATCCGGCGCGCACCCGCCAGCGTCAGGAAGATCGAGTCGCCCTGGTAGTAGCTCACGAGGGTTAGCACGACCCAGATCACGAACGCGATGAACAGGCCACCGGTCCCGCCCCCCGGGGCGAGCGCCTCCCCCAGCACGAAACCCACGAGGAAGAGCAGCCCCGCCATCACCACCACCAGCATGGCGGCGCGGCGTTGGTTGGCGCGGACCAGCTCCCACATCTTCGGCCGGCCCTGTTAGAACTTCACCTGCGGGACCTGCCGGTCTTCCGGGGTCTCGACCTCGAAGAACTTCTCCATCTGGAAGGTGAACATGCCAGCGATGATGTTCGAGGGGAACATCTGGATTCGGTTGTTGAGGCGCAGCACCGCATCGTTGTAGTACTGGCGCGCGAACGAGATCTTGTTCTCGGTCGAGGTCAACTCCTCCTGGAGGGCGAGGAAGTTCTGGTTCGCCTTGAGGTCGGGGTACGCCTCGGCGACCGCGAACAGCGAACGCAGCGTCTGGGAGAGCGCGTTCTCGACCTTGGCCCGCTCCTCCACCCCGCCGGTGACGTCGATCGCCTGCTGCCTCGCCTTCGTCACCGCCTCGAGCGTTCCGCGCTCGTGCCCCATGTATCCCTTGACCGCTTCTACCAGGTTGGGGATGAGGTCGTGCCTCCGCTTCAACTGCACCTCGATCTGGCTCCACGAGTTCTTCACCTCGTTGCGGGAGCCCACCAGGCTGTTGTACATCCCCATCACCCACAGCGCCGCGACCACGATCAGGACCAGCACGAAAATGCCGAACATCATCGCTCCACCTCCCCGGGACCACGGACGGTTTCGTTCGCAGAGGGCGCCGGCGGGGCCGGCGCAGAAAAGTTCTCACCCATGAACTGCACGACCGCCTCGGCGTGCGAGCCGGGCGTCCCGGCGAGCTGGCGGACGAGAGTCCCCAGCTCCCCGTGATCGAACCACAGCCCGTGGCCGGCGCATCGGTCGAGCACCACCTTCGGGGACGTCCCGACGGTCACCTTCTCCATCGCCCTGTCGCAGCGCGGACACACTCGCGCCTTCTCGGAGGTCGCCGCCTTCTCGAGTGCGCCCTCCTTCACGCTCAGACTCCGACCGAGCTTCTCCGAGAGCAACTCCAGCTCGCCTGCGTCGAACCAAAGCCCGTGGCACCACAGGCAGACGTCGAGCTCGATGCCCCCTCGCTCGGCAACCACGAGCGGCTCGCGGCAAACCGGACAGTCCACGCCCCTCCCTGCTCCCGGGGCGGAGCGCGCGCTCGACGCCGTCGCGCCCTGCCGGCCGGGCCTTCCTGCGATTATACGATCCGGCCCCCGCGGAGTTCCCTATGCGAGCGGTTCTGTGGTCTCGTGGAACACCACGCCCCGCCGTCCCAGCTCGCGCATGACGAACTCGTAGCACCCGGGCTCACGTCCGAGGTACTCGGGGGGTGAGATCCCCGGGCGGCCGTAGCCGCCCTGGGCCAGCAGCCTCACCGCGGCCGTGCAGGTGTACCCGGTGGTGCGCGCCATGGAGGTGGTCGCGCTGGCCCGGTCGTAGCGGTCGAGCAGCTCGAAGCTCCGTCGCACGCGCCTGCCGCCCGCGACGCCCTCGACGGTCACCCGCATCGCGGTGAAGTCCTCCTCGCCGTCGGTGAGCTGCCACTGGGGGAACAGCAGCTTCGCGGTGAGGTCGAGCGGCCGCACCGCCACGCCGCCCACCTCCACCGGCTCTGTGGCGAAGAAGCCGCTCTCGCGCAGCACGGCGATCCTCTCCGCGTGCCCGGGGTAGCGCATCGTCTTTTCGACCATGAACGGCACCTTGACCGTGGCGAGCAGCGAGCGCAGCCCGTCGGTGTTGAAGGCCTCGAGGGTGCCGACGCCGGGGACGTGGACGAGCTCCGGCTCGGAGAGCGCAGGCATGGTCACGAGCCGCCCCCCCGCGACGTACCGCGCCGGGCGGGTGTACTCCTCCAGGACATCGCTCGGCGAGAAGGGCGCCTTGTACTCCCACGGCCACGTGCGCACGACCGGCAGGCCGCCGACGTAGCACGCGAAAGCCTCGACCGCATCGAATTCCCTCTCCATGCGCCCCAGGATGAGGTTGGAGCATCCTGGCGCGACCCCGCAGTCCACGACGGCGCACACGCCGCGCTCGCGTGCCAGCGCTTCGAGCGCCAGCGCATCCTCGGGGAAGAACGAGATGTCCACGATCGGCTTCCCGCACGAGAGCAGCGTCCGCAGGGTCGCAAAGCCGATGCGGCCCGGCACCGCGCCCACCACGAGGTCGTGGCCGTCCACGGCGGCGCGGATCGCCCGTTCTTCGCTGAGGTCCGCCCGCCTCGTCACGACTCCTGGCACGCCGGCCAGGCGGGCGAGCGCACCCTCGGCCACGTCCACGACCGTCACCTCGAACTCGCCGTCCTTCGCCAGGTCCCTGGCGATGGCGCCGCCCACCAGCCCTGCCCCGAGCACCACGACCCTCATCCACACCTCCCCGTCACGGCGCACAACTATAGCCGGACACCGGTAGACTGGAAGCGCCCGCCGCGCGCGATGCGCGCCACGAGCAAGGAGGCGGCGTGCGCCTGTACCTCATCCGCCACGGGAAGGCGGTCAGCGCCGGGCTGGCAACCTCCGACGCCGAGCGTCCGCTCTCACCCGAGGGCCGCGAGGCAACCGAGCGCGTGGCCAAACGGCTGCGCGGCCTCGGCGTCGAGTGGGGGCTGATCCTCACCAGCCCGCTCGTGCGCGCGAGGCAGACCGCCGAGATTCTCCGTGGGGCCGGCCTCGCACCCTCGGTCGAAGAGGCCGGGGAACTCGGGCCTGGGGGCGAGCTGGCCGCATGGCTACCGTTCCTCGCCTCGTGGAGGAAGGAAGGGCGTGGCGACCTCGCGGCGGTTGGCCACCTGCCTAACCTCGCTCTGTGGGCGGAGTCGCTGGCGTGGGGGGAGGAGAAGGAGAGGATCGTGCTCAAGCCAGGGGGGATCCTCGGCCTTGAGCTGCCCGAGAGCGGGTCCATCCCGGGGAACTGCTCGCTCTTCTGGGTGACGTCACCCAAGCTCCTCCCCTGAGCGCTCCGCGCGCGTGGACAAAACCTTTCCCGCCGGCGAAGCGTCTAACGAGCTGGAGAACGGTTCGCAGGGGTCGGGAGGAGAGTTGCGACGAGCTGGACTGGCCGCCGCGGCCCTTGCCGCGTTCGCCCTGGCGCCATGGGTGAGCGCCCGCACCCAGGAAAAGCCGCCATCTGGAGGACGGTACCGAATCCCGCGCGCGAGCTCCGCGATCCGCATCGACGGGGTCCTCGACGAGCAGGCCTGGAGGGACGCCCTCAGGGTCGAGCTCAACGTCGAGGTGCAACCCGCGGAGAACGTCCCCGCGCCCGTGCGCACCGAGGCCCTCGTCACCTACGACGACCGCAAGTTCTACGTGGCGTTCCGCGCTTTCGACCCCGAGCCCGCCAGGATCCGCGCCCATTTCAAGGACCGTGACCAGGCGTTTCGCGATGACATGGTCGGCATCATCCTGGACACCTTCAACGACAGGCGGCGCGGCTACGAGTTCTTCGTCAACCCGCTCGGGTCTCAGGGCGACGCCTCACGCAACGAGGTGACCAGTGGCAACATCGAGGACGAGACGTGGGACGCCATCTGGGAGTCCGCCGGGAAGATCACCTCCGAGGGGTACGTGACGGAGATGGCGATCCCCTTCAGCTCGCTGCGCTTCCCCCGGGTGAACGGCGAGCAGACGTGGAGGATCGCGTTCTTCAGGGCGTATCCCCGCATCGTGAGGCACCAGATCTTCCAGGTTCCGCTCGACCGCAACAACAACTGCTTTTTCTGCCAGGTCCCGGAGTTCGCCGGGATGTCCGGCGTGACTCCCGGCCACAACATCGAACTCATCCCCACGGTGACCGCGGAGCGCACCGGCGCCCTCGAGGACCAGGATGACCTCACGAGCCCGTTCCAGCAGGGTTCGTTCGCGACCCAACTCGGGCTCTCGGCGCGCTGGGGGGTGACGCCCAACCTGTCGCTCAACGCCGCACTCAACCCGGATTTCTCCCAGGTCGAGGCCGACGCCGCACAGCTCTCCACCAACACCCGCTTCGCCCTCTACTACCCCGAGAAGCGCCCCTTCTTCCTCGAATCGGCCGACCTCTTCACGACGCCCATCACGGCCGTCTACACGCGCACCGTGGCCGATCCGGCCTGGGGGCTCAAGGTGTCGGGCAAGGAGGGCAGCCAGGGGCTCGGCGTCTTCGTGGCGAAGGACACCGTCACCAACCTCCTCTTTCCGGCCAACCAGGGATCGGACTCGGCGACGCTCGAGCAGGACAACACCGCTGCGGTCGTCCGTTACCGCCGGGACGTCGGAGAGTCCTCGACGATTGGTATCCTCGCCACCGGACGCGCGGGCGATGGCTACTCCAACGGCGTGGTCGGTGTGGACGGCCACGTCCGACTGAGCAGGAACGACACCGTGCTGCTGCAGGCGCTCGCCTCGCAAACCACCTACCCGCAGGAGGTCGTTGCCGACTACGGTCAGCCCGCGGGCAGCTTCGACGGCTCGGCGTTGCACTTCATCTACAGCCACGACACCAGGAACTGGGGGGCGTGGGTGTTGTACGAGGACCTCGCGAAGGGGTTCCGGGCGGACTCGGGTTTCCTGCCGAGGGTGGACACCCGCACCATCAACCCGGGCGTGGGCAGGGCGTTCTACGGCACGCCAAGTGACTGGTACACGAGAATCAACTTGGATCTCGAGGGCATCCGGATCACGGACCACACAGGGCTGCTCACCGACGAGAGCGTCATCCTCACCGGTCGCTACGAGGGTCCGCTCCAGTCCTCGGGCAGGCTCGCCCTCTCCGCGGGGAAGGAGTACTACGAGGGCGTCACCTACGATCTCACCAAGGGAGACTTCTTCTTCAACGTGCGACCGACCGGGGACTTCACCTGCTCCCTCGGGGGTCGCTTCGGCGATGCCATCGACTACGAGAACGGGCGCCCCGCCCGCATCAGCCGACTCGTCCCCGGCCTGACCTACGACATGGGCCGGCACCTGTACCTCCAGCTTGACAGCACGATCGAGCGGCTCGACGAGAGCCGCGGTCGCCTCTACATCGCCGCCCTCACCGAGGTGCGCCTCGTCTACCAGCTCAACCTTCGCACGTTCGTGCGTGCGATCGTGCAGTACCTCGCCCTCAGGCGGAACCTCGCCCTCTACATCGAGCCGCAGACCTCCCCTTCCCGGCAGCTCTTCACCCAGTTCCTCTTCTCGTACAAGATCAACCCGCAAACCGTGTTCTTCCTCGGCACCTCCGACACCAACGCCGCCACCCAGACCATTCCCGGGACCACCGTGAACCGCACCGTGTTCGCCAAGGTGGGCTACGCCTGGCTGCCGTGAGGGGCGCCCTGCGGGCGCGCCGGTGCTACGATCCCAGCATGGTCAAGATCACCTTTGCGGGCTTCATTCTGATGAGCTGGGCGCTCCCGCTGGCCGCCGCCGAGGCGCCGGCCACCTTCGATGCGGCGGCCGCCCGGCGCTTCGCCGATCTAGCCCTCGCGTGCGTGCACAAGGACTACCCGAACAAGATCTCCCACGTCCTCGCGGGCGACGCCGACGTCAAGCCGCCGCGCGAGCTGACGCCGGCGTTCTGCGGGTGCTTCGACTGGCACTCGGCCGTGCACGGCCACTGGCTGCTGGTGCGCCTCGTGCGCACCTTCCCCGAGGCGCCGTTCGTCCCCAAGGCGCGGGCTGCGCTCGGCGAGAGCCTCACGCCCGAGCACATCCAGGCCGAGGTCCGCTACCTGCAGGGGCCCGGGAGATCGGACTTCGAGCGGCCGTACGGCCTCGCCTGGCTTCTCCAGCTCGCCGCCGAACTGCACGAGTGGAACGACCCGCAAGCCCAGGCGTGGGCGCGCACCCTCGAGCCCCTCGAACGCGCCTCGGCGGCGCGGATTAAGGCCTGGCTCCCCAAGCTCTCGTACCCGATCCGTATCGGCGAGCACGCCCAGACCGCGTTCGCGTTCGGCCTGGTGCTGGACTGGGCGCGCTCCACCGGCGACCGCGAGATGGTCACGCTGCTGGAGAGCCGCACCCGCGACTACTACCTGGCCGACCGCAACTGCCCGATGGCCTACGAGCCCTCGGGGCAGGACTTCCTCTCGCCGTGCATCGCCGAGGCGGACCTGATGCGCCGCGTGCTTCCACCGGCGACGTTCGCGGCGTGGCTCGGGGGCTTCCTGCCCCGCACCCCCCTCGACGGCTCGGCAGGGTGGCTCGCGCCCGCCGTCGTGACCGACCCTACCGACGGCAAGCTCGCCCACCTGGACGGCCTCAACCTCTCACGTGCGTGGATGCTGGAGGGCATTGCGGCCGGCCTCCCCGAGGGTGACCCACGAATCCCCTCGCTGCGCGCCGCCGCGGCTTCGCACCGCGCCTCCGGGCTCGCGGCGGTCACCGGCGAGCACTACGAGGGTGGCCACTGGCTCGGCAGCTTCGCGGTGTACCTCGCCACGGGGCGGGGGCTCTCGCACTGACCGGCGTTCTCCCGCCTCCTGCCCCGGGGCAGGGCAAGGGCGAGCCGCGCTACTGCCAGCGGAACAGACGCAGCGCGATCACGAAGCTCACCGCCCCCCACGCCGCCATCACGAGGAGCGCGGGCCAGCACGCAGCCAGGGAAGCACCCTCGTTGATCACCCCCCGCAGCGCGTCGTTGAGGGCGGTCAGCGGCAGCGCGCGGATGGCGGGTTGCACCACCGCGGGGAAGCGCTCGTAGGAGAAGAACGTCCCGGAGAACAGCCACATCGGGAGCTGTACGAAGTTCATCCACCCCGAGACCCCCTCGATCGTGCGCGGGCGGGCCGCGACCAGCAGGCCGAGCCCGGCGAAGGTCAGCGCCCCGAGGAGCGACACGAACGTCAGGGCGAGGAGCGATCCCCGCACCGCTACGCCGAACAGCAACCAGCCGAAGCCGACCACCACGGCCACCTCGAGCACGAGCCCTACGAGCCGCGAGAGCATGAACGAGAGCAGGTAGTGCGAACGCCGCATCGGCGTCGCGGCGAAGCGCTTGAGGAGCTTACGCGTCCTTGCCTGCACCACCGCGAACCCGAGGCCCCACATCCCGCTGCCCATCAGGTTGAGGCCGACGAGACCCGGGATGAGGAAGTCGATGTACCGGTTACCCGGCTGGGCCACGCGCTCCTCCCGGACCTTCAGGCGGTCGGGGCGGCCGAGCGCTCGCTGAAGCGTGTCGTCAACCGCGAGGCGCGCCGCTCGCCCCTCGGCCCTCGCGGTGTCGTAGCGGTAGGTCACGCTCACAAGGCCGTCGCCGTCCCCCACGGTGGTCGTTCCCTCCACCACCACGTCCACCCTCGCGGTGCGAAGCGCCTGCGCGGCCTCCGCCGGGCCCAGCTCCACCACCGTGAGGTCGGGGGAGGTGCGCAGCATCTCGACGAGCCGCGGCCCGCCCGGCGTGCCGACCTCCACCGCCGCACGCAGCTTCTCGGGGGGCTTGGTCCGGAACGCGATGCCGAGAGCGAGGGCCAAGAGGACGGGAAAGATGAAGACCCAGAACACCGCCTCAGGCTCGCGCGCGAACTCCAGCAGGCGGGCACGCGTGAGCTCTACGAGCGGATGGGGCCGCGAGGTCCGCGCGTTCCGCCGGTCCTCACTCATCCCGCAGCTCCCGCCCGGTGAGGTGAACGAACACATCCTCCAGGGTGGCCTGGTGCGTGGTGAGGCTCTCCAGCGCCGCGCCTTGACGCTCGATCTCCCCGAGGAGCGCGGGCATCGCATCGCCGATGCGGCGAACGCTCAGCCGGTACGCCGCGTCCTTGCGGGTCATCCGGCTCACCCCCGGAAGCGTAACGAGGGCGGCGTCCGAGAACGCCCCCTCCACCCGGAACTCCACGATCTGCTCCGCGCCCAGGGACGCGACCAGCGTTGCGGGGGTGTCCATTGCCAGCATCCTGCCGTGGTCCATGATCGCCACGCGGTCGCACAACCGAGCGGCCTCCTCCATGTAGTGGGTGGTGAGCAGCACCGTGCCGCCGCGCGCCTTGAACCCCTCGACGATCTCCCACACCTTGAGGCGCGCCTGGGGGTCGAGGCCCGTTGTCGGCTCGTCCAGGAAGAGCAGCTCCGGATCGCTCACCAGCGCACAGGCCAGAGCCAGGCGCTGCTTCTGCCCCCCCGAGAGCTTGCCGACGCGCGACCCCCGCTTGTCTTCGAGCTCCACCATCGCAATGACCTCGGCGGGGGTGCGCGGCCTTGCGAAGAAGCTCGCAAAGAGCCGAATCGTCTCTTCGACGGTGAGCTTCTCGGCGAGCTGGGTCTCCTGGAGCTGAACGCCCAGCCTCTCGCGCAGCTCGTGGTCGCGTCCGGTCCCCCACCGCCTCCCCAGGACCTCCACGGTGCCGTCGTCGGGCACCGTGAGACCCTCGAGGATCTCGACCGTGGTCGTCTTCCCCGCGCCGTTGGGCCCGAGCAGGCCGAAGCACTCGCCCGCTTGCACCGCGAGGTCGAGGCCATCCACCGCGATGACGTCCTCGTAGCGCTTGACGAGGCCCGAGCAACGGGCGGCCGCCCGCTGCTCCGTCGGAGTACGCGTCGTTCGTGTCCCGATCGCCACGCCCATGCACCCCCGGTGCCTTGTGCAACCGCGCTCCGGATGGCGGAAGCATACAAGAGGGCGCGTCGGCCGTCGTGCCCTGCGCGGATGTAAGCTGCATCACGCACACCGCGCCGCCCGCCTCCAACCCGGTCACCGACCGACCGCAGCTCCGTATACTGTCAGGTGAGCCGGCCGGGCTGCCCGGGCCGCGCAGCAAGATCGCGGCTCACCGGGTGCCCGGAGGGAGGACACCATGATCACGTCATCGACAGTGCGGCACTTTCTGGTCGCAATCGCTGCACTCCTCGTCGCCAGCGCGACAGCGGCCGCCGCCGACCCCCTGACGATCACCGCCAGCATGAACCCGGCACCCGCCGGTGTCCCGATCACCTTCACCTTCACCCCCAAGGTGACGCACCAGGATGACACGGTGACGTTCAGCTTTGGCGACGGGTTCTCGACCACCGTGACGTTCATCAGCGACTGTGCGCTCTTCGGGGGGTGTGGATCGGTGCACCACACCTACGCCGGATCGGGCGTCTTCGCTCTGACCGCGACCGGATCAATCGGGGCCCGGTCGGTGAGCGGCAACCTTGCGATGACCATCACCTCCAGCACCCTGGAGAACGAGATGTTCGTCGCGACCGGCGCACACCTGAAGGGGTTCAACGACGTGAACTGGCGGACCGACATCGAGGTCCACAACCCAAACGCGCAGCGCGTCAGCTACGAGATCGCCCTGCTCCTGCGCGACCAGGACAACTCCGCCCCTGTCTTCAAGGGCGCGTTCTTCCTCAACCCGGGGCGCAGCGCGCGCTACAACGACCTCCTGTTTGCCACCTTCGGTTTCTCCGGTGCGGCCGCCGTACGCATCACGCCGATCGATGGCTCGATCCTGGTGACGAGCCGGACCTACAACCAGCTCCCGTCCGGAACCTACGGGCAGTCGGTGCCGGCGGTGGCACGGTCCAGGGCGATCGCCTTCGGGCAGGACGCGCGCCTGATCGGGCTCTCCCACGACCCTACCCTCCGCGCCGGGTACAGGACCAACCTCGGCCTCCTCAACGTGAGCCCGGGGACGATCACTGTCCAGGCGTACCTGTACGACAGCAACGGGGGGTGGCTCGGCCCGCTCCCCCCGTACGATCTCGACCCCTATGAGTTCAAGCAGATCGACAGGGTCTACGAGCAGGTGACGCCGAACGCGATCGAGGACGGGTACATCGTGGTGCGCACCACGACGGCCGGGGCCAAGTTCCTCGCGTACGCCGTTCTGGTGGATAACGTGACCGGCGACCCCACCTACGTGACCGCGCAGGTCCCCGAGTAGCGGCTCAGCTGCTCGGCAGGGGGATCGCAATCGCGTCGAGGCGATCCATGAACGCACGGTTGACGG
>Ga0316628_100005048_pt1 | contig 10483 bp, 8 predicted proteins | sample OWC_Aug_M2_C1_D5_FD_207648 | JGI IMG/M metagenome (GOLD analysis project Ga0316628, IMG submission 207648) | Wetland soil microbial communities from Old Woman Creek delta, Ohio, United States - OWC_Aug_M2_C1_D5_C | ecosystem: Environmental > Terrestrial > Soil > Wetlands | place: USA: Ohio... | reverse complement strand
TCGTCGATGCCGAATTAGGGCATTCCCATTCATGTTTCCGCCCAGCCTTATTTTTATTAAATCTGGCGGGAAAATGCAAGGGCCTAAGAATGCGGAATAAGAACAGACCGACCCTTCGGGTCTTGAGGAGCGTCACGCCAAAGGCGTGAATCGAGGGGCGCTTCGCTTGAGGCCAAAGCATTTCGTGATGGAGGGAAACGGGAATGCGGAAAACCTAGCTTGTGGCCCGGGAGCAAGGGCCTTGCGCGGAAAAAGCATCGGCGGGAAAAGACATCCATCCGGAGATCCCCCCGTGCCTCCGCAGAGTGAGGCGGGCGCATCGGGGGCCCCGCCGGGCGCCCCTACAACGGAATCTTCCTCTCCTTGGGGAAAGAACGGCTGGCCCGCCCGGCCCAAGAAATGATGCGCGCCTCATGGTTTTTGCGCGCAAGGCCCTTGCTCCCAGGCCGGGCAAGGCCTGGAATTTAAGCCCTCTTCTCTCTACATGGCAAAAACAGAAGAGGGCAACCTTCGCATGTGGGCAGGGCCGACCGGAAAAACATTGAGTTTCGAACATCTTGTGGTATGCTAATCGAAAAGGTGTAAGGAAGAAAATGCCGCAGCATTTTCTTCATGAGGGACCGGGAATGGTCGGGAAAGAAATAGAAGAGATCGATACGGAAGAAGAAACCGAAAAGATAGAGGGCGAAGAAGAAGGCAGTTTTGCCGAACTTTTCGAGCAGAGCTCCCAGACGCCTCACGGCCGTTTTTCGCCGGGAGACCGGGTGAAGGGCGCCGTGGTGAAGATCAGCCCGGATACGGTCTTCATCGACCTGGGGGGCAAGAGCGAAGGGACTGCGCAGGCCCAGGAATTCAAGGATGAGAACGGGGCCCTGACGATCCAGGAGGGAGATGAAGTCGAACTCCGGGTGGCTTCGGTCCGGGGGGGCATCCACCTGAGCAAGGCCATCAAGGCCCGCGGGGCCGAGGCGGTGGAGATTCTGCGGGATGCCTTCCGGAATCAGATCCCGGTGGAAGGAAGAGTCGCGGCAGTCAACAAGGGCGGGTTTGAAGTTGAGATCTCGGGGGTGCGGGCTTTCTGCCCGCTCAGCCAGATGGAGCTTCGGTACTGCGAAAAGCCCGAGGAGCACGTGGGCGCCCGGTACCAGTTCCGGATCATAGAGATCAAGGAGCGAGGGAAGAATATCATCGTCTCCCGCCGCGCGCTCCTGCAGGAGGAGCAGGAGAAAAAGCTCCAGGAGACCCTGGCCGCCCTCAAGCCGGGCCTGGAGCTCGAGGGTCAGGTGACCAAGCTGGCCGACTTCGGCGCCTTCGTGGACCTCGGGGGGGTCGAGGGGATGGTCCATGTCTCCGAAATATCCCGCGCCCGCATCGCCCATCCTTCGGAAGTCCTCCAGCCCGGTCAGACGGTGAGGGTGAGAATTCTCAAGATGGAGCCGGGGAAAAGGGGCCGCCAGAAGATTTCTCTTTCCATGAAGGTCCTGGAGCCGGATCCCTGGGACGCGGGGGTGCCCTTTCAGGAAGGGGATGTGATTCCCGGCAAGGTGACCCGCCTGGCTGATTTCGGCGCCTTTGTGGAAGTGGCCCCGGGATTGGACGGCTTGGTTCACCGGTCCGAAATCAGCTACGAAAAAGTGTCCCACCCCAGCCGGGTGCTGAACGTGGGAGACCCGGTCCAGGTCCGAATCCTCAAGATCGATGAGCCCAATCGGAAGATCTCCCTTTCCATCAAGGACGCAGCGACCTTCCAGGGGGCGGGGGAAGGAGAAGCAGAAGCGCGTCTCGAGGTCGGACAGGTTCTGAGAGGAATTATTGAGGATCAGAAAAATTACGGCCTCTTCGTGAGACTCCCCCAGCTCGGGATGAGAATGAGGGGCCTGCTGCCCCTGGAGGAACTCCTCGAATCGGACCGGTCTGACGTGAAGAAGAAGCTGCCCCCCGGGACGGAAATTATCGTGGAGATTATCGCCGTCGAGGAGGGCAACAAGATCCGCCTTTCGCAGAAGTCCATCAAGGACCGGGAGGACCGGGGCGATTACGAGAAATTCCTGAAGAAGCCGGGCCGGGCCGGATCGCTCGGGACCCTCGGAGAGCTTTTTCAGAAGCTGAAGAAGTAAGGCCCCCTTTTTCGCTCCCTCAGGGGACCCGTCTCACCTTTCGCGGTGCGGCCAGCCAGATGGCCGCACCGGCCACCGCAAACAGAACCGTTGCCACCATGAAAGCCAGGAAATAGTTCCCGGTCATTTCGAAGAGCCAACCTCCCAGCCACGGGCCGATGGTGCCTCCCACGGCAAAGGCGAACCAGACCGCCCCCACGATGGACCCCACCCGGGGGCCCTGGAAGATGTCGGTTACTGCGGCCGCGATCGTGGGACCACAGAGGCCGTTGGAGACTCCCAGGGAGATGGAAAAGTAGTAGAGCATCCAAGGCTGGGAAGCATCCTGAATGAACATCAGGACGATCATCCCGGAGATCCCGATGATCGTGGCCAGGATGATGGTCACTTCACGCCCGATCCGGTCGGAGATCAGGCTTCCCAGTGAACCGAAGGCGTAGGTGAGTCCGAACAGGGAAAGGACGGAAGCGGCGTAAAGCTTGGAATACCCCATGTCGATGGCAAAAGCCACCTGGTGGGCCAGAAGGATGTTCTGATTGATTCCCCAGAGAGAAAAGGTCGCCAGGCAGCAGAGCCAGAAGCGGGTGGTTCGCGCGGCTTTCGACAGCGTCCAATCTACGGCCGCCCATGCCGGGTCCACCACGAGAAGCGTGCCCTTCCCCGGGGGGGTCTTCCCTTCCTGCGTTTCCGGAAGCCCGTCGCGGGAAAGGCCCATGTCCCGGGGATGGTAGCGGACGACGAATACAATCAGGGGAATCATGACCGCGCCCACGACCAGTCCTTCAATCAGGTAGGTATTGCGCCATCCCGTGGTGTCGATCAACCAGGCGACGGCCGGGTAGCAGCCGAACGCCCCGCCTGAACCCAGAAAGAGAAGGGAAAAGGCCAGGCCCCGCTTTCTTTCGAACCAGTTGCGCAGGACCGTGGTGAAGGGAACCGCTCCAATCATGCAGAGGCCGGCCCCGGATATCAGCCCGAAGGTGATCCAGAAATACCAGAGCTGGTTTCCCCAGCGGGAAAGGATGAGTCCCAGCGAGAGGAGGATCGTGCCCAGGACCATCGTCTTCCGCGGCCCCGTGCGGTCCACCAGGAACCCGGTAATGGGGGCCGCGATTCCGTATATGAGGAGGTGTACGGAAAACATGGTGGCGGTTAGGTCCCGGGACCATTTAAATTCCTCCAGCAGGGAAGGGAAGATAACCGAAAAAGAAAACCGGGAGCCGTAACCCAGGGCGTAAGACGTAGCCCCGACGAAGGCGATATACCAGCCGTAAAAAATATGCGGCTTCTTCTGCTCCATCATTCGCTTTTCCCGCTCCGAACGCTATAGCGCAACACGGAAAGCACAACCGGACCCTCAGGCCCTTGGGCGCGGCCCCCTCTTCGGTCTGGGCGGGACCTCCGCCATCTCCTATTTCTTCCTTCCATCCGAATCAGGATACCATGTTTAACGTGTTGAAATCAATTATCTTTTAGAGAAAAAAGGATACCCGGCCCGCCCCCAGGGTAGGCTCACATGGGGTCCTTTTCTCCTCCCTTTCCTGTGCCGCCGCTCATCTAAGCCATGTTTTTTTCGAGGGGAATCGCGAGTTTTCTTGTACATTCTTCACATTTCAGTGTATTATAGCCGACGATTAAATCGTGAGGCTCTGCAGGGAAACAGGGAGAGTTTCACGGAGATCAACAGCCGCATTCCCGCGGGGCGCCGGGGAAATCCTGAGGAGCCGGGAGGAGTCGCCCTTTAATTGGTTTCCGCGGCATCGAGCTAAGTGAACGCTCAGGCGTTCGTGATCGATGGGGGTTGGCTGTCCTAGGAAAAGGGGGAAGGCTGAATGAAGTGCATCTATCTCACCGGTCCGAATCAATTCGCACTCCAGGAGTTAGACGACCCGGTCCCCGGCAAGAAGGATGTCCTGATCAAGGTTCGCATGGCCGGGATCTGCGGCTCAGATGTCCACCTGCTGAGAGGACGGAACCCTTTTGCCGCCTATCCCCTCGTACCGGGGCATGAATATATGGGAGAGGTCCTTAAAGCCCCCAAAAATTCCGGGTTGAGAAAAGGAGAGAAGGTCACGGTTTTTCCCGAGGTGGGTTGCGGCAAATGCCCGGCCTGCAAGGAGGGGAGACTGATTCACTGCCCGGAGTTCAAGTTCGTTGGCGTCCGGGCGCCGGGAGGGTGTTTCTGCGAAAAGCTGGTGGTTCCCCGTCAGAGGGTCATCAAGCTCCCCAAGGCGATGAAAGACGAGGAAGGAGCCATGGTGGAGCCGACGGCCGTGGCGGTCCACGCCGTACAAAGAGGCGGGGTCAAGAGAGGAGACCGGGTTGTGGTCATCGGGGGAGGGACCATCGGCCTTCTGACGGCCCAGGCGGCCCGGACTTTTGGCGCCTCCAAGATCGTGGTCTCCGAGCCCATCGCGGAAAGAAGAAAAATCGCCCAAACCCTGGGATTTAGACTCACCTGCAATCCTATGGAGCACGACCTCCTGGCCTATGTCAAAGATGAGATAGGCCTGGCGGATGTGGTATTCGATGTGGTGGGTTTTAAGAGAACTCTGGAGGACAGCCAGGCCATGCTCCGGCCCGACGGAACCCTGGTTCTTGTCGCCCTGCCCCATATCGAAGGCCTGGGGGTTCCTTACCAGCCCATCTTTGCCAAAGAGCTCCGGGTCATCGGCTCCCGCACCTACTTCCTGAAGGATTTCCCCCTGGCCATCCGCCTCCTGCAGGAGAAAAAGATCCGGGTGAAACCGATCATCAGCGAGGTCATCCCGCTGACTCGTTTCCACGAGGGTATAGAACACCTGGAAAGGGAACCCGAGAAGTACGTGAAGGTGCTCGTCCGTCCAACCCCTTAGGAACCCGTTTTCATCTCCAGTCGCATTTGGCCTGCTGAATTCTAGCTTCTCCAGGCCATGCTTCCAACTTATCCGCATCCGTCTGCGCTATGAACGTGCAGACTCTCAAAATTTCGTAAAGAAAATTCGATATGGAAAGCAAGCCGCAGAAATCCCCCCGACCCCCTTTAGAAAAGGGGGGCGAGAGGTTATCCGTATTTTCCCGTGTTCATCCGCGTCCAAAAAAGTTCGGAGTTTTGAGTTCGGAGTTCGGAGTCAAAGGCGATAAAGCCGTGTTTTTATTTTTAGGCAATTCAGGCATTTCGAATTTTAGGCAATTTCTTATCTGTGTTCATCCGTGTCAAACATAAAGTGGAGAAATAAATGGGGGATTGGCCCACGTTCAAACCCTCCGGCGACAGCGCCGTGCTGGTTGAATTCGAAAACCGCATCGACCCGGACGTGAACCGTGCGGCAAGGGCTCTGGCGCTGGCGATTGAATCCGGTCGATTTCCCGGAGTTCAGGAAGTCCTGCTGGCCTATCGGACTCTGATGGTGGCCTATGACCCCCTGCAGATCGAATACCCCCTTCTGGTAGATCGGATCCAGGAATGCCTGGGTCGAGCAGGCCGTATCGATCTTCCGCCCGGGCGTGTTTTCCGGCTGCCTACCGTGTACGGGGGGCCCCACGGACCGGACTTGGAGCGCGTTTCTCGAATCCTCCACCTTTCCCCGGAAGAAATCATCCAGGAATTCTCGCGAGCCCGGTTCCTGGTGTACTTCATCGGTTTCATCTGCGGCCTGGCGTACCTGGGAGGGCTCCCGGAAAAACTTGCCGTTCCCCGGCTGACCACGCCGCGAATGCTGGTACCGGGAGGTTCGGTTGGGTTTGCCGGGGGGCAGGCCAACGCCATTGCCACGGATCAGCCTTCGGGATTCAATTACATCGGGAGAACCTTCGTGAGCCTCTATGATCCCCGAGCCCTCCCGCCCATTCCTTTCGTCGCCGGAGATGAAATTCTGTTTCCCCCGGTTTCCGAAGAAGAGGCTCTGGAGGGCCGGGGGCGGGAGGCAAAGGATTTCCGGTGAGAGCCTTCGAGGTGATCAACCCCGGGGTTTACACGACCCTTCAGGATTTGGGCCGGCCGGGTTTCATGAAATACGGGATCCCCGCCTCGGGGGTGGCCGACCGTTTTTCCGCTCAGGCGGCGAACCTTCTGGCCGGGAATCCCCCGGGGGCAACGGTTCTGGAAACCACCCTCTTCCGCCTTGAGCTCCTGGCCCTGGGGGACCTGGTGATCGCCGTTACCGGCGCCGATCTTTCGCCCCTGGTGAACAAAGGACCTTTTCCCCTGTGGCAGGGAGTGCTTATCAGGAAGGGAGACCGCATTTCCTTCCGCGGACGGAAGAGGGGATTCCGGGCTTATCTGGCTGTCCGGGGAGGCTTTGCCGGTCCCCAATTCTTGGGCAGCCGGTCGGTCTTCGCTCGGGGTCTGATGGGGAATCCTCTACACGCAGGCGAAATCCTGGAGACGGAAAAGAACGGGGTTCAGACTCCTTTCTATGCCTCGCTCCCGCCGGATCTCGTCCCGGATTTTTCATGCCGGACCCCGATCCGGGTCCTTCTCGGCCCCCAGCAGGACCGCTTCTCACCCCTCGGAGGAGAAACTTTTCTCTCCTCGGAGTACACGGTCAGCCCCCAGTCGGACCGGATGGGGTATCGGCTGGAAGGGCCGAAAATCGAGCATACCCAGGGGGCGGACATCATATCCGAGGCCATCGCCCGCGGGGCGGTTCAGGTTCCCGGTGACGGCCTTCCCATCGTGATGCTGTGGGATGCTCAGGTTTCGGGGGGATACACCAAGATCGCGAATGTGATCTCGGCAGATCTTGATGGACTGGCCCAGGTCATGCCAGGGGAGAAATTGCGGTTTTCGGCGGTGACCCTGGAAGAAGCTCACCGGGCTCTGCGGGAAGATAAAGAACGGCTGGCGACGGTTCGGAGGCTGATCGAGGGCCTCCGCTAGGGGTGGAGGGCGCATCGGTTGCGGGAGAGTCAAAAACCCGGTACTGCACCCTGTTTTTCCCCTGATTTTTGGCCAGGAACATGAGGCGGTCGGCGCTCCGGATCACCTCGTCCATGGACTCAGGGGGGAAGAGGTAGACGGCCGCTCCCATGCTCAGGGTCACCGGATACCCGCCTTCCTGCAAAGCCTCCACCAACCGGGTTCGAAGACGCTCAAGCGCCTTGGGAACGAGCTGCTCCCCGGTCTCCGGCATGAGGACGGCAAATTCATCCCCTCCCATGCGGGCCACAATATCGGTGCTGCGGGTATTATTCCGCAGGGCGGCAGCCACCAGTCGAAGGAGCTGATTCCCGCCCTGATGGCCGAATTGATCATTCACGGCCTTGAAATTATCGCAATCCATGTAGATGAGGGTCAGGGGGTGCTTGTAGCGGCGGCAGCGCGCGATTTCCCGGGCGGCCAGCTCGCTAAAATATCGGGGATTGGCGACTCCGGTCAAAGAATCCGCCCGAGCCAGTTTCTTCTCTTCCTCCAGGGCTTCTTTCAATCCCGAGAGGGCATAACTCATGATGAAGAAGAAGCCAAACATCACCACCATGTTCCAGTAATGGATGAGGGGGTGAGAATAATCTCGCCCGGCGTAAAAATCGGCCACATACCAGGAGACCGAACTCGCCAGGGCGATAAATCCGCCCTCTCTTCTCCCGGCGCACCAGCTTGCGAGCCCTACCGGCAGCAAATAAAAAATGGAGGCTGAGATCTCCAGTCCGGCATGGTGGTTGGCATGCCCAATTAGAATGACGCCGACGATCCCCACGCCCAAGATGTTGGTCTTCGACTGCTGGCAGAGGTAATTGATAATTTTGGTCATTTCGGTGACCTCGTCCGTTTTGGGGGGATCCCTTATGCCCAATTCATCGGCACTCTTCCTCCAAAACTAAAAAGGTTGGTCTCCCAATTCGTTGACCATATTTTTTGGCTTGGTTCGAAAAGTGCGTGGTTCGGCGCGTGGTCGGTCAAAATGAAACCTCTTGAAAATTGCCAAGGAATCGCGTTTTGACGGACCGCCTCTGAAATCCCCCCAACCCCCCTTTAATAAAGGGGGGCAGGGGGGATTTCTGGCAGGGCCGTGGTCCTAAGGAAAATCTTGGGTATTGGTTACAGGAGAAAATAAAAGCCTCCTGCAGGAAGGGACATTTTTGAGTTGACAAATTTCCGCTGTTTTGTTATTTACACGATTGTTGTAATAATGAAACACTCCCATGAATGAGCGATACCTGATCAATTCCATTCTCCGGGCGTGCGGTATCTTGAAATGCCTCTCCGCGGAACGGGGCGGCTTCAAGGTCAGCGGAGTGGCCCGGCGACTTCACCTGGACCGCTCCACCACGTACCGCCTTCTGTTGTCCCTGGAGAAATGCGGGTTCGTGGAAAAGGATGAAAAAACGGGTGAATACTCTCTGGGGTTGGGAGCTTTTGAGATCGGAACCGCCTACCTGCGGCGGGTGGATTTGGCCCAGGCAGCCAAACCGATCATGGATGCTCTATCCGTAAAGGTCCAAGAGACCGTCCACCTGGCCATTCTCAGCGGAACGGAGATTCTGTATTTAGACAAGGTGGATTCTCCCCGGAGCCTGGGGGTCATTTCCAAGATCGGGCAGCGGGGTCCCGTTCATTGCACCGCCCTGGGGAAAACGCTGCTCGCTTTTCTCCCGCCGGAAGAGCGCTTTCCGATCGTGGACCAGATCCGTTTCCAGGCCTTCACCCAGCGGACGATCACCTCGAAGAAGAAATTAGACCGGGAACTGAATCAGGTCCAGCGGCAGGGGTATGCGCTAGACCACCGGGAAATCGAGGAAGATGTGGAGTGCATTGCCGCGCCCATCCGGGATCATCTGGGCAAGGTGATTGCCGCCCTCAGTGTGTCCGGGCCGCAGAAAAAAATCGGTACCCCCCTGGAGCGCGGGGTGGTGAAAGAAGTTCGAAAGGCGGCCTCCTTGATCTCGAGCCGGTTGGGTTATCTGGGAGGCCTTGAGGAAACTACGGAGAATCATTATAGCCGGAGAAAGGAGCAATAGATGGCCGAGAAGAAATCGCACTATTATTTTTCCATCCGGGATATCCCTCTGGTTCCCCTGACGGACAAAGTCTCCACCCGGTTCCTGGCGGGGAAAAACGTCCTCCTGAGTTTTATCGAACAACCCCCGGGGGCCACCTTTGCCCTCCACCGCCATCCCGCGGAGCAAATTCTAATCATTCTGGAAGGATCGGAGGAGCATGTGGTGGAGGGAGAAACTTTTGTGATGAAGGCTGGAGACGTTTGCATCCATCCCCCCAACGCCGAACATGGAGGCCGCACCCCGACGGGCTTCAAAGGGATCGACATCTTTTCCCCGCCGCGAGAGGACTATTTAGAATTGATGAAAAAGCACAGGAAATAAAATCCTAGGTTATTTAAATCCGGGTTCATCCACCTCTAAAATAGTTCGGAGTTTTGAGTTCGGAGTTCGGAGTCAAAGGCCATAAGCCCCTGCTTTTAACTTTAGGCATTTTAGGCATTTCGAATTTTAGGCATTTATTATCTGCGTTCATCCGCGTCCCATAAAATTCCTAAATTCCAACCAAAGGAGGTAGGCATGAAAACGTTTTATCGAGTGATCGGGATCAGCTGTCTGGCCGTCCTGTTTCTCCTAGGCCTGATCCCCGGGTCCGAGGCGCAGGTCCTCCAGATGAGGTTTGCCCATTACGCCGAAGAGACCCACCCGGGAAACGTGGCGGCCAAGCAGTTTGCGGCCAAGGTAGGAGAGAGGACCAAAGGGCAGGTGAAGATCGCCATCTATCCGGCAAACCAGCTGGGATCACCCCCGGAACAGGCGGAGCAGGTGAGGCTGGGCTCCATCGACATGAGCCTTCCCACCCAGGGAGCTCTGGACAAGTACGTGAAGGCGTTTTCCGTGGTCATGCTTCCCTTCGTGTACGATGGCTACGATCATGCCCACCGGACATTGGACGGACCGTCCATGAACTGGCTGGCGCCCCCGGCGGAAAAGGAAGGATTCGTCGTTCTCTCCAACTGGGAATGGGGATTCCGTAACCTAACCAACAGCAAGCGGCCCATCTTAAAACCGGAAGATGTCAAGGGTTTGAAAATCCGCACCCCGCCGGAGATTCAGCTCCAGGCGGCCATGGAGGCCTTAGGAGGCATCGTCACCAAGATCGCCTTCCCGGAATTGTACATGGCTCTTTCCCAGGGGGTGGTGGACGCCCAGGAAAATCCCATCGCCGTGATCTACCACAATAAATTCTATGAAGTCCAGAAAAACCTGGCCATTACCGGCCATGTGTACAATAACATGGTCCACGTGATCAGCGTCAAGTCCTGGGCCAAATTAACCCCGGAGCAGCAGAAGATCTTCCGTGAAGAGAGCAAAGCGGCGGGGGCCTTGATGCGCAAGGCGATTATGGCCGAGGAAGCGGATCAGATCTCCAAGATGGAAAAGGCAGG
>Ga0316628_100005047_pt1 | contig 10483 bp, 12 predicted proteins | sample OWC_Aug_M2_C1_D5_FD_207648 | JGI IMG/M metagenome (GOLD analysis project Ga0316628, IMG submission 207648) | Wetland soil microbial communities from Old Woman Creek delta, Ohio, United States - OWC_Aug_M2_C1_D5_C | ecosystem: Environmental > Terrestrial > Soil > Wetlands | place: USA: Ohio... | reverse complement strand
TGGCAATGATTAATCCGATTAACCATGCAAGATCGCCCGAAGAGATCGCGATCTACAAAGGAGAACCATACGTCGTCGCCGCCGACGTATATGCGGCCCTTCCGCACATCGGGCGAGGTGGATGGACCTGGTACACGGGATCGGCCGGGTGGATGTACCGACTTATCGTGGAATCACTTTTGGGGCTGCGGCTTGAAACAGACAAATTGCGCTTCGATCCGTGCCTGCCCGCTGAGTGGGATACGTTCAAGGTGCACTATCGGTACCGGGAGACCATTTACCATATCACTGTCCTGCAACGGCGCGACAACAGCGGGGCGAGCGTGACCGTTGATGGCGTTGAACAGAGCGGCAAGACTATTTCCCTTGTTGACGACCGTCAGGAGCACGCTGTCGAGGTGAGAATTATATCGAGGTGAGTGATAGTATCAGTGTCGCTTCGGATAGAGCTTTTTGAAGAACTGGCCGGGAATATGGGGACATATTGTTTTTCTCCAATCCATCCCCCCAATCTATCCTCTGCAACTAATAGAAAGCAAAAATATGGTATACTGCTAATAAGCACTATATGCAGGTGCAAAAAGGAGGTGCACGATGGGAGACAAGGGCGGCAAGAAGGGTAAAGAAAAGAGTCAGAAGCAGAAAATAATGAAGCATGAGCATGAAGTGCAGCAGAAGAAGGACAATCAGCCGAAGAGCACGTTTGGAGCGAAGTAGCTGGGATTAGAAGGGAATATCATAGGGGCAGGTCTTTACTGTTGACGTTCTCCTCTTTTTTGCAACACCATCTTGGAGTCAGGTCTATAATGTTTTTACTATCCATATCCGCTCTGATAATCCTGCTGTATAGTTCGTCCTTTAGCATATTCTGTACCCCGATGCTTTAAAGCATGTGACTAACACATCAAACGTAATTATAGGAAATTATTTTACCGCTGGCAGGGATAAAAATTTCAAACAGCACAGGAATTTCTCAAATAGGGCCGTATAGTAGAGTCTTTCGTGAGAGAAGGAAGTCATGGAATTCATCTGGTTTATCTTGATCGGGTGGTGGCAGGGTGGTTAGCTGGGCAGTTTATGAAGGGCGGCGGCTTCGGCGTCATTGGCGACATCATCGTGGGTGTGCTAGGCGCATTGCTTGGAGGTTTTCTGTTTCGCTCCTTTGGTGTGTCCTTGGGCGGGGGGCTACTCGGCGCCATTATCGTAGCAACCATTGGCGCGATAGTGCTTATTTACATCTTGCGCATCATCAAGGGAGCATAAGGGTCTATAACCCATCGCTCAACCGTATGCCTCACTGGTGGCGCTACGCGCCGTCCGTGTTATCATACTTGCATGTTTAACAAAGTTTATATATGATATATTCCCTTAGAGGTGCGTTTAGGAGAAAAGCATGAGTAAAAAATACGATTTTTACAAACATCAGCATATGGATGAAGTGAATGGTCAAATACATTGGCATAGACGTTTAAAGAATCCACATTTGGTAAAAAGGTTATTCATCGGGTCGTTATGCCTCAAAGCAGAAAGAATGAGGAATGGAAAGATTGAGCGTAAGTACTTTACCCCATATGAAACAGATTTGGCACAGAATTGGATATACGAAGAAAATCGTGATGAATCAAAGTGAGAGCAGCCATGATTGAATTCGAGTTTGTGTCGGAAAAGTTAATAGTAGTATTTAATAGAGAAGGTTTCTAATCATCCATCAATTCATCAAAAATGCATCACCCTACCTTCTCCGCATAAGCCTGTCTCGTCCATCTTGTAACAGGTCGTTAATAAATTTCATACCACATACAGCCTCTACTAAAGCTAAATTTGGCTCAACCTGTGAATGTAACCATTCAACCTTACTTCCCAAATCATCTCTTCGCCTACCCCGTCAATTTCAAAGATTTGCAACTCTTAATTAGGACGCTCTTCGATGACAGGCCGTATGCCCATTTTATGCCCGTGGCATCATATAACCCGCCAAATTACCCCATCCCCTGCCAAGTTGAAGAAATAAGAAAAGCCCTTGAGTTCAAAGAATTTTATTCTGATTTCAAGGGCTAATGAAGTTACACCAAATAAGTGTTTTTCGGTCTCAAAATCATCCGGGGGCATCTCCATGTCGATTCGCTTTCGACTACGATGCTGTGTGCTAATGATCACATAATACTATTTATATCTTGCATTTTAATGATATAGTCTCATTCAACAACTCATTCCTGTAACATTGGAGTTCCATTTCAATTAACTATGAATACTTCATTTCATAGTCTTCTTTATTGCGCCTGCTACTTATTGTTATTTCATGCAATACCCTTGAAACACCCTATCGGTCTCACTCTTGGTCTTTGCTATACTCTAATTATTTACATCCCAATGTTCGTCAATTGATAGTCTCCCGACAAAGCCAAACCCTCCGCGAAGAAGGGACGGAAAGTGGCGGGTCTTAAAAGACTAAGACGGCCGAGCTGCCGAAGAATAACCCTCTGCCATGTTTGGCTTATTTTATTTTCGTACGATTAACGACAAATAAATGAGCGTCAAAAATATAATTAAATAATTATGTTCACTTCATGCCTCTTGGTGCACACGGGTTACGGGATGAAAAGGATCTTAGTCTCAAGGTCCTAACCTGTATGTTGCCCGAGTTATAGCTAGCTTAGAAGTATCCACTCAGATAGGACTTGTTCCACTTAATTTATGGTTCCAACGCCACGGTGGTGTTTCTTGATAAAATAACATATGACAATTGTCAAGCCTTTCTTTCTGTTCATATCCATTGTGAGCTTCAGCAATGGATGTGCGACCTTGCCGAACGCCTCTGAAATTATGGATGAGGCGCCGACTGCACAGGAACCTCGTCAAATCGTTTCGTCCAAAGGGCTGTTATCTCCGGAAAAAAGCAAGGCTATCATGGAACGGCTGAAGAGTTCGGCCAACCCGACGGACATTCTGGAACGCCATAATGCCGTGGTAGAATCGGTCACCGAAAGCCCGCTGACGAAGGGGAACAAAGTCACTCTGCTCGCCGATGGTCAGGCTGCCTATGCCGCAATGTTCAAAGCAATACAGAATGCCAAAGACCATATCAATCTTGAAACCTTTATCATTGAAGATGATGAAGTGGGCCGCAAATTTGCCGATCTGTTGTTGCAAAAACAGGCGGAAGGTGTCCAGGTAAATCTCATCTATGACAGCTTGGGCAGTTTCAGTACCTCTACTGCCTTTTTTCAGCGCTTGCGGGACGAGGGAATTCAGACGGTCGAATTCAATCCGGTAAATCCATTCAAAACCCACGGGCACTGGCTCCTGGCGCATCCGGACCACCGCAAGATTTTGATCATCGACGGCAAAGTCGCCATTGCAGGGGGTATCAATATCAGTAAGGTATACTCGAGCAAGCTTTCCGGAAGGGGAGAGGTCAAAGGAGCGCCATTGCCCTGGCGTGACACCGACGTTCAAATTGAGGGTCCGGCCGTGGCCGAGTTCCAAAAACTCTTTCTTGACACCTGGCAGAAGCAGAAGGGCCCGAAACTCTCTGAGCGGAACTATTTCCCAGATCTGAAAGAAGAGGGTAATGCCCTGGTGCGGGTGGTCGGCAGCACGCCGGGACAGAGCAACAGAATCACTTTTATCGTCTATGTATCCGCCATCACTTTTGCAGAGCATTCGGTTCATCTGACGAATGCCTATTTTATCCCCGACGACCAGATACTAGATGCCTTCACTGATGCTGCCAAGCGCGGTGTTGACGTAAAGATTATTCTTCCCTCAACCAGCGATTCTTCGATGTCCTTATCTGCAGCGCGGTATAACTATTCCGAGCTTTTGAAAGCGGGGGTGAAGCTCTACGAACGCCGCAACGCCATGCTGCATGCGAAAACTGCGGTAATTGACGGCGTTTGGTCGACAGTAGGCTCTACCAACATGGACTACTGGAGCTTGTTAAACGATGATGAGGTGAATGCGGTTATCCTGAGCCGTGAGTTTGCTGCTGAAATGGAGAAAATGTTTGCAAGGGATCTCGCGGAGTCCGACCAGATTCAATGGGAAGAGTGGAAAAAGAGGCCTTTGTTCCCAAGGTTCAAGGAGTGGTTTGCGCACTTATTTTCCCATTGGATGTAAAACATGGATGAAGATCGGTTTATTACAGTAAAAGTTTTGAAGATCAGGTTGAGCAAAGCGAAACCCGGCACAATGGTCCCATCCGGCGGGTCGAGAGGTGATGGAAAAGCTCGCCCCTCGCCGATGCGTTGATGCAGATTACAGCCGGCATTTCGCAGCACCCCGTTAGAGAGAAAGGGGATCGTCTGGGCGCCCGTTTGAGTACATTTCCATATGAATTTGCGGGATGTGCGCGTTAGATCACTGCCTTCTTGACTGGTCAGCAGCGCATGATATACTTAATTTATTACAGCGTGAAATTACCTGCAAACAGAAAGGGGAGGCTATCATGGTAAAAAGAGACCGTATGTTCAAATTCCTGATGTGCATCTGGTTGATAACCGTATTCCTTGGGTGCTCAGCCACGCAGAAACACGAAAGTACCGGCGAGTATATCGATGACTCGGTGATCACAACCAAGGTAAAATCCGCAATCTTCGACGAACCGTCACTGAAAGTGTTCCAGATCAGTGTCACGACGTACCAAGGGGTAGTTCAGCTAAGCGGTTTTGTCGATTCGGCACAGATCGTCAAAAAAGCAGGAGAGGTTGCCGGCCGCGTCGAGGGCGTCAAAGGGGTGAAAAACGACCTGGTTGTAAAATAGGCGCGTTACCTCAGGTGATTTGACGATCGGCTCCGGCATGCTTTATCGATTCTGTCAGACGTTTTAAGCGGCGTTGGCTAACGCTACTGCCAACCGCTGTCAAAGAAGGGAGGATCATATGTTGTGGACGATTGCTGTGATACTGATAGTCCTCTGGGCGTTAGGGCTAGTGAGCAGTTACACGATGGGAGGGTTCATTCACTTCCTGCTGATAATTGCTATCATCGTGGTGGTGGTCGGGTTCCTTCAAGGGCGCAGAGCCGGGTAGGTTGCGGTAGGTCATAAACCAAACTGATGACATGGAGGACGCACGAAATGAGAACATACACGTTATTAGGCATCATCCTCATTGTTGTAGGGATCGTGGCCTTTGCGTATCAGGGTATTACCTACACGACCAGAGAGAAGGTCGTCGATCTCGGTCCAATGCACATGACGGCTGAGAGGACGAGAACGCTTCCGCTGACTCCGATTGTTGGCGCTATTGCGCTCGTAGGCGGCATCCTGCTGCTGGTCACGGGAAGCAAGAAAGGCTGATGGGAGACAAAACAGTGATGTGTGCAGGAGGCAACGAACTGAAAAAGTTATATTTTGGAATATTGCTTTTGCGTTGGTAATACTGCGAATAACGGATAGATCCTAGGTATAGCGGATTACAAGAAAACAGTAGGTGTATACGCCTCCGGAAGGGTGAAAGCAGGTATGAGTCATGGCAATCAATGGCAGAGGCTATTGGAAATCCAGAGGCAATTGATGGAAGAAGTTGCACATAAACCTTCACGGGGATAATAGCCCTTGAATAAATTTGAAGAAAGGCGAGTTATGAAGGTCGACAAGGCCGCGGGAGTTCTCAATACGCGAACATCCTCACTTCTTCACTTAAGGTTCTTTTCAGTCTGCACTATGATCTCTGTCGCCGTGGCTTTGTCCTTAAAGAAGACACCCTTTTTAGCGTTGACCTTGATGCTCGTCGCGGAAGGCGTTACCTTCTCAAGGTCGATGTGTATATCAAGATTACTAGTGACCACCGTAAGGCTAACTTTACTCTCCTCTGCCTCGCGCTTCGTCTTTTTTATGTCCATCTTTTTAAGCGCCTTATTGAGCGCGACCTCGACATCGGCAACAGGGTAGCTGATGGTCTTGTAGGCGGTGTTCGTCCATGTATAGTTTACGCCGGCCGCGCCGCCGCTTACCGCTGCGGGGACGGCCAAACCCATCAGGCCGCAGCCTGAAAGCGCCAGAATGAGGCATAAAAGGGTGGATAGCTTAAAGAAACTATTAACTGAGTTTGCCATGTTGGTTTATGAATAAAACTTTTCCTCTGCTCAAAAAACACTTAATTATATATAGCAGAAATTCCATGTTGTCAAGGCCATGAGATATTGATAACGCCTTGGGGCAAGAGCGCGAACGACTGAGGCTAAGCTGGCGGGAAAGGCTTGAAGGCAAGGCCAAAACAATGGCGGCATAGCCTACCACACAAAACTACGATGAAACTGGAATTAAGAATATTAACGACGGCCTTAAACAGGCATAATGCTTATGTAGTATAATTATAATCATATCGGTTCACTTGAAAGATCACGCACGTGTCAGTTCAAACGCGCTATCTTGCTCTCACTCTGTCTGTTATCTTATATACATGCAATTTGGCAAGATGCTGACTCATAAGTCAACAACTCCCGAGGACTCATGAGGTTTTCGGAGCAAAAGAGTTCACGAGGCAACAATAAAAGAAGAAAGTACCATAAAAGAAATATAATCTGTAACTCTGATGGCGGCCGCGGTGCCTCTCCCGGTGATCGGTGTGCCTGTGCACGCGTCCGAACTCGTTAATGACGTAGACGGTGTGAAGAGCGTAGAACCGGATGACCACCATCGAGTAATCCGAGTCCAAGATCAAAGAGACTGCCGGATTCAATGACGGCTGGCGCTGGAATGCGCTGGCCGGTAGTGGGTTTAAAGAAAATTGAAAGGCGGATCATATGTTGTGGACGATCGCTGTAATACTGATAATTCTGTGGGCACTTGGGCTGGTGAGCAGTTACACGATGGGTGGGTTCATCCATATTTTGCTTGTGATCGCAATTGTTGTGGTATTGATCAGGGTCATTCAGGGGCGAAAAATCCTTTAGCCGATGAGAGGTCACAAACCCGACCCGGACGAGACCGCCTGTGCACGTACGAGAGGGCATTATTAAAGGATCTATTCTTGACAGGCTGTTGAAAAGAACCACTACAGTTAACCACTGTTTTTTAGTGCACCAATGATCGAGGAGGTGTTTGCCCATGACTGGACAGAGTAATTCTCAGCGGGGAATCCGCTTCCTTGTCATCGCGGCTGCGCTCGTGATCATCATCTGGGGCATCAATCAGGCGCAGTCGGTCCTGGTGTCCTTCTTTGTCTCCGTTTTCCTCGCTATGCTCGGGACGCCGCCGGTGCTCTGGCTCGAGCGGAAACGCATTCCTTCCGTCGTTGCGGTGTCGATCGTGGTGACAGGCATGATCGCCGTTTTGTTGATCGTCGGCGGTCTTGTAGGTACGTCCCTCAACAACTTTATCGATGCCCTGCCTTCCTATCAACAACGCATACAGGAACAAGTCTCGGCACTCAAGGCGCTGCTGGCAAAGAAAGGCATGCGGCTCACGGACAAGATGCTGCTCGAGTATATCAATCCGAGTGCGGTGATGAGGCTGACTGTCGGCATGCTCGGGGGTTTGGGCTCCGCGCTCTCGAACATTATCCTTATCCTGCTCACCGTAACGTTTATCCTGCTCGAAGCCTCAAGCTTCCCTGTCAAACTCCGCGCTGTCCTCGGCGATCCTCAGCAGGCATTTCCCCAGTTCACGAGGTTCGTTGATGATATTAAGCGCTATATGATCATCAAGACAGGGATCAGCCTGACTGCAGGTATTCTGATCGGGATATGGCTCACCATCCTCGGCGTGGATTCTCCTGTTCTCTGGGGTTTCCTGGCTTTTCTGCTCCACTATGTACCCAATGTCGGCGCTATCATTGCCGCGATCCCCGCGGTTATTCTCACCCTTGTCCAACTCGGGATCGGCCGCGCCGCGCTCACCGCTGCCGGATATCTGGTCGTTAGTTTCATACTCGGCAACGCGGTCGAACCAAGGCTCATGGGACGGAGGCTCGGCCTGTCCACGCTGGTCGTATTTCTCTCGTTGATCTTTTGGGGAAGCCTGCTTGGTCTGATCGGTGTGGTTCTGTGTATACCATTTACCATGACGCTGAAGTTCGCATGTGAGAACAATGAAAGCACACGATGGATCGCCGTTTTGCTCGGTCCTGAGGTGCCCGCTGAAAGCATCCCACCAGTGTCGAAAAAAGGAACCGATCCCAAGACCTGAACAAGTATTGAGAAGGCTCGATAGAGAAGAAAATGGTAATCACTCAGGACCATCATTTGATGCTGCAATGACGAAGAGCTAAAAGCTTGAAACCGTGACTGTGCCCATATAATGGACGTGACCCTGTTGGCTTATGTTATAGTTATTTTAGCCCGTCCTGTTCTTAATCGTAGCATCGCTCATCACAAAGGTAGAGAAATACAGCCGGAGGATGTGAAACATGGTTGTACATAAGAAAAAAGTTTTATTTATAACTACGGGTGTTATCACGCTTGTAGTCTTTGCGATCATCCTCGCTCTCCTGCTCAATATGCAAGCCTTTAAACCGAAGATCGAGGCAGCCGCATCGAATGCTCTGGGAATGGATGTCCGGATCAAAGGCAGGGTGGGCATCGATCTTTTTCCGGGTTTCGGCATATCGCTGAAGGACACCAGCGTGCGGAAAGGGGGAGCGGATGTAGTTACCATTGAGAAGATGAGGATAGGGCTGAAGCTCCTCCCCCTTACGAGGCACGAAGTCCAGATAAACCGGATCGGGCTTATCAAGCCGGTCTTCTCCATCGTGCGGTACAAGAACGGGATGTTCAATTTTGAAAAACCGAGACACACGCTATGGAGAAAGCCCCTTGCTTTGGAAAAGATATCCATCTCTCAGGGGAGAATCGTTTATACTGATGAAAGATCCAGCGAGAGGATCGAAGTGGGCGACTTCGATGTTACCATACGAAACCTTTCGTACAGCGGTACAAATAGCGTGGAACCATTCAAGAACATGTCATTCACCGGGGATATCAGATGCAAGACACTCAGGATCAGCAACTTCACCCTGACAAACCTCGTGATGCAAACAGCAGGGGGAAACGGAATATTCGATATAAACCCGGTCAGGATGGACATCTTCGGCGGGACCGGGGAGGGGAGCATTCATGTGGATGCGACGGGGGCGTCGCCTCATTACCGGGTAATCACTACTCTTAAGCGGTGCAAGGTTGACGAACTCATTCAGGCATTCTCGCCCGGGAAAATGCCCCAGAAAAGCATAGAAGGGCTGACAGACTTTTCCGCGGACCTGACGGCAAAGGGGGATGGCGTAGACCAGGTGAAGCGGTCGCTCAGCGGCGACGTTTCCCTGAAAGGTGAAAACCTAATGCTCTATAACATGGATATTGATGCTCTTATCCCAAAGTACGAACGAAGCCAGAACTTCAACCTCGTCGATGTAGGGGCGTTCTTCCTCGCGGGCCCCTTCGGCCCGGTGCTCACCAAGAGCTACAATTTTGGAAGCCTGTACGAGGAGTTGCAGGGTGGAAAAGGAATGATCAGAAAACTCGTCTCAGTCTGGAAAGTAAAAAAAGGCATTGCCGAGGCGACCGATGTGGCCCTAGCTACAGAAAAGCACAGGATCGCCATGAAGGGTGGATTGAACTTCATCAACGACCAGTTTGCCGACGTAACCGTAGCGGTCCTCGATAAACGGGGGTGCGCTGTTTACAGCCAGAAAGTGCACGGGCCGTTCGGTAAACCGCAGATCGAGAAGGTAAGCGTCTTAAAGTCAATATCGGGGTCCGTGTTGAACGCGCTGGGGGATGCGTGGAAATTCATTCAGGGTAAAGAGTGCACGCCATTTTACTCGGGTTCCGTGGCGCAGCCGGAGGGGTAAGGATATCTCAATCCGAGGCAAAAACCGTAACACCGGAGAAGTATCGGAGAATTACCTCTGCACCGTTAATTAACATTGCAATGAGGTGATTGCACATCGAAAGACAGGAAGAGAGAAATGAAGAAGGTTATTTTGTTGTCAGTATTAGCGGCTTTCGGATTAGCCTTGTTTTAGGGCTGCGCCGCAATGAAAGGCGAAACAACGGGTGAATATATCGATGACTCGACAATCACTATACAAGTTAATGGAATAATCGTTGAAGAGCCGGATGCTCAATATTTCAAGATCGATGTGACGACTGCAAAGGGGAATGTTGTTCTGCAGGGTTTTGTGAATAGCAGAGAGACCGAGGAACGGCTTGTAGCAAAGATCGGCGAAATCAAGGGGGTGAAATCTGTGAAGAGCCTCTTGAAGGAGGAAGAGAAAAAGTAGATGGACTAGGAGCATTCCGTGAAAGCACTCCTCATTTATCCCGAATTCCCGAACACCTTCTGGAGTTTCAAGTATGCCCTGAAATTCATTCATAGAAAGGCGAATAGCCCACCCCTCGGTTTATTGCCCATTGCAGCGATGCTTCCTGAAGAGTGGGGAAAAAGTCTGGTCGACATGAATGTGGAAAACCTGCATGACGACGACCTGAGGTGGGCTGATCTCGTCTTTATAAGCGCGATGTCTGTTCAGAAAGAATCTGT
>Ga0316628_100005046_pt1 | contig 10484 bp, 8 predicted proteins | sample OWC_Aug_M2_C1_D5_FD_207648 | JGI IMG/M metagenome (GOLD analysis project Ga0316628, IMG submission 207648) | Wetland soil microbial communities from Old Woman Creek delta, Ohio, United States - OWC_Aug_M2_C1_D5_C | ecosystem: Environmental > Terrestrial > Soil > Wetlands | place: USA: Ohio... | reverse complement strand
ATCGGCATAACCGTTGTAATATGAGGAGACTGACGGGGATAGGTGCTGATGAAAGACTCAGTGGACATCACAAATACAATCTGCCCTTTATGCAGAAGAACAGAGACGCGCGAATACAGCAGGGACAAGCGCCGGAACTTTATTCAGTGCAAGACTTGCGATCTGGTCTTTGTACCTTCCGTCCAGTTTCTGTCTACTGAAGAGGAAAAAAAGAGATACGACCTGCACCAAAATTCTCCGGAGGACACAGGTTATCGCCGCTTCCTGGACCGCCTGTTCCAGCCCCTGCACCAATGCCTGCAGCCGGGAAGCGCTGGCCTGGATTTCGGATCAGGACCGGAACCCCTGCTCTCACGCATGTTCGAAGAGGCCGGGCATTCCATGGCGATTTACGACCGCTATTACGAACCGGTCCCGGTAGCGCTGGAAAACACCTATGACTTCATCACCGCCTCCGAAGTAGTGGAGCACCTGCGCGATCCGCGAAAGGAGCTTGACCAGCTGTGGGCCTGCCTGAAGCCGGAAGGTCTGCTTGGCATCATGACGAAATTTGCGGTTGAGCGGGATGCCTTTCCCCAATGGCATTACAAGAACGATCTTACCCATATCTGCTTTTACTCGCGCGCGACCTTTGACTGGCTGGCCCGCTCCTGGAACGCGGACCTGCGCGTTGCTGAGACCGACGTCGTCATATTTCATAAAAAGACCTAACCTGGGCAAGCCGGAACCAAAAGGCGTCTCTCGCAAAGCACGCAAAGGACGCCAAGGAAATCTTAAACCTTAGCTTGTTTTTGGTTTTAAACCAAAAAAACTTCGACTCAAGGTCCCCTTTGCGTGCTTTGCGAGAAAATTTCTTTATTGTTGAGAGAATTTTCTTCTTCTGTTAATTCATGTTGTTTAAAGGAAACTACTTCGAATGAACGTATTGCCCCTGCTGCATCTGGACGAACATATTGCCGTTGTCAATAAGCCCGCGGGCCTCCTGGTCCACCGCAGCGCGATTGACCGCCACGAAACGGAATATGCAATGAAGATCCTGCGGAACCAGCTCGGGAAATGGGTCTATCCTGTTCACCGGCTCGATAAAGCCACGTCAGGGGTGCTGGTGTTCGCCCTGGACAAGGAGAGCGCCAGGAACATGATGCAGATCTTTACGAGCGGACAGGTCGTAAAATATTATCTGGCTGTGGTGCGGGGTTTCACCGACGACAGCGGGCGCATCGACCATCCCTTGAAGGAGCGGATGGATAAGATGAGCGATCCGCTGGCGAACAGGGATAAGCCTGCGCAGGACGCGGTCACTGAATACAAACGGCTCGCAACCGCGGAGTTGCCCCATCCCGTGGGCAGGTACCCGACTGCGCGCTATTCCCTCATTCAAGCTGCCCCCCTGACCGGCCGCAATCACCAGATCCGGCGCCATATGAAGCACATTTTCCACCCTGTGACGGGTGATACAACCTATGGAGACGGAAAGCAGAATGATTTTTTCCGTACCCGGTTCCAGTGCCGAAGGCTGTTGCTCCATGCCCGGGAGATAGAATTTCCGCACCCTGCCACCGGACAGCAGCTCCGCATTCAGGCGCCGCTGGACCAAGCCTTTAACGCCGTCCTCGCTGCCCTGCAATGGGACAGGATCGCCTTGTCCAGCCGGGAGTGAGGTCAGCCCCCTTCGGCGGGTAAATCTCCTTGCCATCAACAGGCCTTTCGGATAGAATTAAAACAGCATGACACTTTTTACGCAAGCATCAGCGCTTTTTCACGGCCTTTGACATCCATGAACATTCCTGCGCTACAATTTCTTTCTGGTCTTCTCACCCTCTCCTCTCAACCAGTCTACCTCGTCGGCGGCTCGGTCCGCGACCTCTTGATCGGCCTCCCGGACATCAAGGACATCGATATCCTTATCCCCTCGGGCTCCGAGAACACGGCCCGCGTCTTTGCGGAGTCGATCAACGGGAGCTTTTTCTTTCTTGATGAGGCGCGGAGGATCACGCGGGTAGTGAAGCAGCACGACGGGGAGACGCTCCAGTTCGACTTCACGAATTTCGAAGGACCGGACCTCGCTGCCGACCTCGGGCGCAGGGACTTCACGGTGAACGCCATGGCGATCGATCTGCGGCATTTTTTGCAGGACCGGTCCCTGGATGCGGCGATCGACCTCGTTCAAGGCAGAGAGGACGTGAAGAACAGGCTCATTCGCATCGTCAAGCCCGCGGTGCTCGATGAAGACCCGCTCCGGCTCCTCCGGGCGGTCCGGTTCGCCGCAACGCTGGGATTCACGATCGAGGCGGAAACCGCGGAGCAGATCCGGGCACGGGCCAACCTGCTGACAAAGCCCTCGCCTGAGCGCGTTCGCGATGAATTCTTCCAGATACTGTCGCAACGCGGGGCAGAGGGCCATCTGACGCTCATGGATTCCCTGGGTCTGCTCTCAAGGCTCCTGCCGGAACTCGACACGCTCACGGGCTTTTCTCCCGGCATGTATCACCGCTACGACGTCCGCACTCACTCCATCAAGACTGCGGGCTACGTGGACAGCGTTCTTGACGATCTGCCGAAGATAGTTCCGGAATACGCCCATCTGGTCCTCGATCATCTCGACGGCCAGTTAGAAAATCTGGTCCTGCGCAAGGGCGCGCTCCGCTTCGCCTGCCTCCTCCACGACATAGCAAAGCCCCAGACCTATTCACGGGACGAGGACGGACGCATCCACTTCTACAACCACGACAGCCTGGGGGCGGAGAAGGCAAAGGAGGTCTGCAGACGGCTCCGCCTCTCGCGGGACACCGAGACCGCGGTCACGGCGGTCATAAAACAGCACATGCGGCTCTTCAACCTTTCGGCCCCGGGCGGGCCGAGCAGGAACGCCATGTACCGCTATTGCCGGGACCTGAAGGCAGCGCTTCCTGAGAGTCTGATCCTTGCCCAAGCTGATGCCCGGGCCACCTTCGAGATCATGCCTCCGGAAAAATTTGCCGACACTGAGAAGCCCATGGCAGCCGTGCTGGAGTATTACTACGAGAAGTTCACGAAAGCGCAGGCCAGGCCGCTCCTGACCGGCCACGATCTCATCGAGCGCGGGCTCAAACCCGGCCCGCGGTTCCGCGAGATCCTGGACGACGTCAAGGAGCGCCAGGCAGCGGGAACCTTGAAGGACCGCGAGGAGGCGCTCGCCTATCTGGCAACGTTTATAAAGTAATACGTTTTTAACGTGATACAAGCCTCTTTGGCCATAAACGTGCGCAACTCTCCAGCAGGCGTCAGATAAACTGCTTGACAAGCCCAACCAATTGATTTATAAATAATTGATTGCATCAAACGTCCTTGAGTCCACAGCGCATGCCTGTATCGTACCCCTTGCAGTTAAGCCTATTCTATGGAAGATCATAAACTAAGAGTTTTCTGCGCTGTTGCAGAGACAAAAAGCTTCTCCAAGGCCTCGGAGCTCATCCACCTGACGCAGCCTGCGGTGAGCCTCCAGGTGCAGGCCATGGAGGAGCTCTACGAGACCCGCTTGTTCGACCGCTCGGGCAACACGATCAACCTGACCCCAGCCGGCGAGATCCTGTACAAGCGGGCAAAGGAGATCCTGGCGCTCTATGCCGAGGCGCAGAAGAACATCAGCGAAATAACCGGCGCGATCAAGGGTTCCCTCTCCATAGGCGCCAGCTCCACCATCGGCAATTACCTCATCCCCTCGATCATCTCGGCCTTCAAGAAGAAGGTCCCCCAGGTCAACATCTCCCTTGTCGTGAGCAATACCAAGACGATCACCGAAAGGCTGAACGCCGGCGAGATCGACATCGCGCTCGTGGAAGGCGACGTGAGCAAACAGCGTTTTACTGTGGATACGCTCATCTCCGATGAGCTCGTGGTCATCATGTCCCCGGCCCACCCCTGGGCCGAGCGAAGAAACATCCCCGGCATCGAGCTGACCAAGGAGCCGATCATCCTGCGGGAGGAAGGCTCGGGCACACGCCAGATCATCCTGAAGCACCTGGAAGACCACGGGATCAAGCTGGACAACCTCAAAATCGCCCTCGTCCTCGGCAGCACCGAGTCGATCAAGAGCGCCGTGGAGGAAGGCATGGGCATCTCGATCATGTCAGCCTGGGCCGCCCGCCAGGCCATCAAGCACGGCGTCCTGAAGGCCACAACGTTCAAGGACGTCAAGTTCCACCGGAACTTCAGCATCATCTCGCCGAAACGCAATTACTGCACCCACACGGCAAAGGAATTCCTGAACTTCCTCAAGGTTTATCCAATCAAAGCTCCCATTTCCTGAGCCAGACTCGCTTCCCGTTCTCCCGCTCCTGCTCCCATGGCGAAGGCCCGCTCCAGTCAACCTGCTTGAGCATCAGTTCGCTCCATCGCACTCCATTCGGGGCCCCGTCTTCGAGAGAGAAGAACAGCGCCCCGTCCTGGTCCGTGCGATACACTTTTACTCCCCCTTCTTTATAAAGCGCAACGACCTCGTCGGAAGGATGGTGGTAGGGGTTTCCTCGCCCCACGGTCACGACGGCAGTTGCGGGCCGGCTGGCAGAGACAAAGCTCTCGGAGCTTGAGCTCTTGCTGCCGTGGTGTGGGACCTTTAAAATGTCGCATTTCAAGTCCTGCCCCGATCTCACCAGATCCTTTTCGGCCTTGGTCCCAATGTCCCCGCTGAACAGCAGAGTGCGGCCATGATAGGCGATCCGCACCACCAGGGACTGGTCGTTCTCTGCTGCATAGGCCTTTTTTTCATCGGATCGAAAGCCGGGAAATGGATGGAGCACACTCACAATCGCATCACCGAGAACAAGCGGAGTGGCCTTGGCTGAAACGATATCACGGTTGATTTTTCTTTCAGCAATGATCCTGCGGAATTCCTCATATCCCGGCAGCTCGCTGTCCTGGCCATGGGTCCAGACCCGGGAGACGTCGAACCTGGTCAGAACATACTTCAGTCCGTTCATGTGGTCAGGGTGAGGATGGGAGAGGATCACGAGGTCCAGCCTGCGGATTCCCCGGTTCCAGAGAAAGGGCGCGAGCACGCGTCTTCCCATGTCGAACTTGTTGTCATAGGTGCCTCCGCCGTCGATCAGGATGTTCTGGCCTCCGGCGAGTTCGAGAAGCGCGCAATCGCCCTGGCCCACATCGGGGAAGCTGACGGTCGATTCCTGTCTTGGGAGGACAGTGCGCCCCCCGGCGAGAAGAAGAATGATTCCCGAAAGCGCAAGGACGATGACAACCCTCCGCGGATCGCGGGACGGGTATTCCAGCGGCTTCGTCTCATAGAGCAGGCGCCTTCTGATGAGGATTGCCGACGATATCATGAGCGCGGCAAAACAGAGGACCTGGAGCAGGCCCGGCGAAGGCGGATGAAATTCGGCAAAGGGGAGGCGGGAAAAGAAATAGACCATGCTGATAAAAGCGTCGGCCAGAACTTGGTTCAGCCAGGCCAGCGGCAAGTGACCGGTAAAGAGCGACAAAATGCCCGAGAGCAGCCCCAGCGGCACGACCACCATGCCTGCAAAAGGCACCACGACCATGTTCGAGATTACCCCGGCAAGGGAAAACTGGTTAAAATAACGCGCCACCAACGGCCCGGTGGCAAGGCTGGCGACAAGGGACAGGATAATCATGAGTTCTGCGCCGTTCCTGAGACGCTCTATGCGCGTACGGGATTTGAGCGCGAGCTCCTTCCAGAGCAGAACCACAAAGCCGATACTTACGACCGACATGAACGAGAGCTGGAAGGAGATGTCAATGAGCGCCTGGGGATCGAGAGCGAGGATCAACAGGGCCGCAATCGCAAGCGAATGAAGAAGCGCGTTCTCGCGGTCAAGGATGAGCGCCGAAAGCCCGGCCGTGATCATGATGAGCGAACGCACAGTGGCCACCTGACCGCCGGCAAGCAGGGTATAAAAGATCACCAGCGGCAACGTGATCGCTGCGGCGATCTTTTTCGGGTCAGCATGGATGGTCAAAAGATGATAGCGCCGCTCCGGCAGAAAGCGCAGGAACGCGCGAACGAGGCCGAAGCAGAGGACGGCGACCATGCCGAGGTGGGAGCCCGAGATGGAGATGATATGCGTCACGCCGGCAGCCATGAACCGGTCGCGGATCTCGTCCGTGAGCCCGCCTTCCTCGCCCAGCACCATGGCCTGAAGGATGGCGGAGCCCGGCCCGGACGTTGATGCAAGGAATGCCCGGCGAATCTCTTCCCGCCAGTCCTGGATAGTGCGGAAGATTCCCCTGCCCCTCGTGACAAGCGTGATGGCTTCGGGGTCCTTGACGCTCACGGTGCGATAGATCCCGCTCCGTGCGAGGTAGGCCGCATAGTCAAATCCATGGGGATTGCTGAAACTCCGGGGCTCGTACATCCTGCCGGAAAGGCGAAGGACATCACCATAGCCGATTCCCGCCTCTCCGTTTCGAACGCTGACGCGCATCCTTCCCGCGACGCTCGTGCCGTCGATATCCCTGACGTCCAGAGCAAAGCCGGTCTTCTCGGGGTCACGGTCGAGGGCCGACGAGATGATGCCCGTTATCTGATATACGTCCTTGTCAACGGGAAACAGCCGGGTATAGTGCGTGGTCGGGAGCCAGGCGGCTAAGAAGAGGCACCACGCTGCGCCGACAATGCACGGAAGAACGGTCAGAAGAAAGCGGCTGAGCGTGATCCGGTGCAACCTTGTCAGGACAGCAAGGAGGAGAACAATGATGCCGGCGAGAAGAGTGATCGCACAAGGGAAGTAGAGGAAACCCCGGCCGAGCAGAATGCCGGCAATGTATGCGAAGGTAAGGAGGATGATGGGTCTCTGCATTGAGAGAATCGACCTTATCGCTGCAAACAGGCTGAAAACAAGTCCCGCCTCCTCAGCTATGCAACCGGAAGGCTATCCCAGTTTCTCTTTGATGATCCCTGCAAGGTCTTCCGCCAGGGCCTTGATCTCGTGCTTGTCCTCGCCCTCGATCATGACGCGGACCTTGGGCTCCGTGCCTGAGTAGCGGACAAGGAGACGGCCCGTGCCTGCGAGCTTTTGCTCGATCTCGGCCATCCGCTTCGCGATCTCCGGGATCGAGGCGAGGTCGCGGCGTTCCTTCACCTTCACGTTGACGAGCGTCTGGGGGTAGGACTTCATGCACGAGGCGAGCTCGGACAACTGCTTGCCCGTCTGCTTTATGATCGCCAGGACCTGGAGCGCCGAGATGAGACCGTCGCCGGTGGTGTTATGATCGAGGAAGATCACGTGGCCGGACTGCTCGCCGCCGAGATTGTAGCCGCCGGCGATCATCTTCTCCATCACGTAGCGGTCTCCCACGGCAGCCCGGACGAGCTTGCCGCCCGCCTTCTGCAGGGCCAGCTCCAGGCCGAGGTTGCTCATGACCGTTGCGACAAGCGTGTTCTGCTTGAGTCTTCCCTCCCGCATCAGATGGAGCGCGCAGATCGCCATGACGGCGTCCCCGTCAACCACAGCGCCTTTTTCGTCGCAGAGTATCATGCGGTCCGCGTCGCCGTCGAAGGCGATGCCGATCCCGGCGTTGTTCGCCACAGCGGCACGTGAGATGACTTCGGGATGGAGCGACCCGCAGCCCTGGTTGATGTTCATGCCGTTCGGCTGATCATAGAGCGAGATGACGTCCGCCCCGAGCTCCATAAGGATGCGCGGCCCGATCTTGTACGCCGCCCCGTTGGCGGAGTCCACGACCACGCGCAGTCCCGAGAGGTCCATGCCGCGGGGGATCGAGGATTTCACGAACTCATTGTACCTGCCGATGGCGTCTTCGATCCGGAAGGCCTTGCCGATCTCGGCAGCCGTGGGGCGGACCGAATCGATGGCGCCCGAAAAGATCAGGTCCTCCATCCGCTTCTCGACCTCGTCGGGGAGTTTGAATCCGTCGCGGCCGAAGAACTTGATGCCGTTGTCTTCATAGGGGTTGTGCGACGCCGAGATGACCACGCCCGCGTCCGCCCGGAGGCTCCGCGTGAGGAAGGCGATCCCCGGCGTCGGCACGGGGCCGACGAGCAGCACGTCCACGCCCATGGAGCAGAGGCCGGCCGTGAGCGCGCTCTCGATCATGTAGCCCGAGAGCCTCGTATCCTTGCCGATCACGATGCGGTGGCGGCGCGAGGAATCGCGGAAAACATGCGCAGCGGCCCTTCCCATGCGCAGGGCCATCTCCGAGGTCATGGGGTCCCGATTTGCGACACCCCGCACTCCGTCGGTCCCGAACAGCTTTCTCATGGTTTCCCCCTCTCGATGCTCACCCGCACGGTGATATTCTTTTCCAATAATTTCGCCGGCTGGCCCTGATAGTCGATCTTAGGTTCGACGGTAAGGGTCTCCCGCGCGCCCTCGATGTCGATAGGCATGGTCTCCAGGGCCAGAAGCTTTGTCATCGCGCCCGCCGGTCCTTCAACGGCGATCCTTGACGGCGTCACCGCGATGCCGGCCACGCGGTAACCCGGAGCAGGCGCGCCGTGCAGGACCGCGCGAAGCCGGAAGTTCTTCCGGACGAGCCGTTCCAGTCGGACCTTGATCTCCGGCACCGACAGATATGCCACGGACACGCCTGCGGGCCGCTTGATATCGTCAGGAGAGATGCGGACCAGGTTTTCCCCCTCTTTCGTCATCGACAGGTCTATGAAGGCTGCCACTTTCTTGCCGAACGCGCTGTCCCGGAGCACGCGCTCCTGCCCCTGCACGCGCACCTCCAGGGAGCCGGTCACGTCCCCCACCACCGTCATTCTCTGTGGGACGTTCCTCAGCTCGAGCGGGACCGTGAGCGTCATCTCCATCTTGCCCGTGGACATCACGTAGAACCAGAGGGTGATGGAAAGCCCCAGGGAGATCACTTTGATGCCCCAGTTGTCGAAGAGGATCTTGCGCGCGTCCATGCTACGGTTTCCTCGCTTTTTTCTTTACGAACAGTTCGGACAGCGTTTTTCTGAGCGTTGTCGTCTCAACGTTGTTTTCGATGGCGCCATGCGACACCACGGAGATTTCGCCCGTTTCCTCGGAAACGACTACCACAACAGCGTCGGATTCCTCGGTCAGGCCCACCGCGGCGCGGTGCCGGGTGCCGAGGGCCTTCGAGAGGTTCGACGACAGCGTCAGCGGCAGGAAGCACCCGGCGGCGATGATCCTTCCGCCCCTGATGATCGCGGCCCCGTCGTGGATCGGCGAATAAGGAAGAAAGATGCTCACCAGGAGCTCCTTGGTGACCTTGGCGTCCAGCTCCGTGCCCATTTCCACGATCGTCGAGAGGTCGGTGTCCCGTTCGAGGACGATCAGCGCCCCGATGCGCTTGTTCGCCATGGAGACGGCGGCCTTGACCGATTCCTCCACGAACTTGGAGCTTTCGACAGGCGAGAGCGATCGGAAGAGGTGGCGTTCGCCCACCTGCGCAAGGGCGCGCCGGATCTCGGGCTGGAACAGGATCACGACCGCCAGAACGATCTGGGACCAGAAGCTGTGGAACAACCAGTCGAGGGTGTAGAACTCAAGCGCCCTCGATGCCACGAGCGCGAGCACGATGATCCCGATGCCGATAAGCATCTGGAAGGCGCGCGTGCCCTTGATGATCAACAACAGCCGGTAGAACAGATAGTAGACCAGCACGATGTCTACGGTATCGTTGAACCACCGGTAATGGGCAAGGGCCTCGCGTATTTCAGTGAAGTTGTTGAACATAGGAAAAAAACTTTTTCAAAATGGGACGCGTATTGACACGAAAAAATCGGATGATATTTTTTACGTAAAAAACAAGAGGACAAAGAAAGCTTCTAATCCGACATCCTTCGTAATCCGCTTTTCCCGATTTTGTCCGTGTCCAAATGGTTATAGCTTTTGTTTCAGGATCGCATCGGTCATCCGGGCCACCTGGGCCATGCGCGCCACATCGTGAACGCGGACGATGCTCGCCCCGCGCTCGATGCCGAGTGACACGGTGGCCGCTGTTCCGTCAACGCGCTCCGCGGCAACGGGAATGTCGAGGACCGTGCCGATGAACTTCTTCCGAGACGTCCCGAGCACGATGGGCCTGCCGAGGCCGCGGAATTCGTCGAGTCGGCGCAGGATCGTCAGATTATGCTCGTGCGTCTTGCCGAAACCGATGCCCGGATCGATAAGGAGCCGTTCGCGATCGACCCCGGCCTTGACGGCGATCTCGATCCCTCCCTCCAGGTAGGAGGCGATCTCGCCGACCACGTCGTCATAGACGGGGTTCTGCTGCATGTCGCGCGGCGTGCCTTTGATGTGCATGATGACCACCGCTGCGCCGTAGTCGGCCGCGACCTTCGCCATGTCGGGCGAGAACCGCAGGCCGCTGATGTCGTTCACGATCGAGGCGCCGGCCTTGAGGGCCCTGTGCGCCACCGTCGACTTGTAGGTGTCTACCGAGATCGGGATCGCGAGCTCGGCAGAAAGGCGTTCGATGACCGGGATGATCCTGCGCAGTTCCTCTTCTTCCGACAAGCGCTCCGCGCCCGGGCG
>Ga0316628_100005045_pt1 | contig 10487 bp, 9 predicted proteins | sample OWC_Aug_M2_C1_D5_FD_207648 | JGI IMG/M metagenome (GOLD analysis project Ga0316628, IMG submission 207648) | Wetland soil microbial communities from Old Woman Creek delta, Ohio, United States - OWC_Aug_M2_C1_D5_C | ecosystem: Environmental > Terrestrial > Soil > Wetlands | place: USA: Ohio... | reverse complement strand
GCCGACTGCTGAGAGGCGCGCTCGACGAGCTGCCGCAGCTCGTCAACGTGCTGCGCGGCGAGATGAGCCTCGTCGGACCTCGTCCGGACATGGCTTCGCAGCGGGCGCTCTACGAGGCGGGCGACGAGGTGAAGCTCGCGGTGCCGCCCGGGATCACGAGCCTCGCGGTCGTCCACGGCCGCAACGACATCCCGTGGAAGCAGCGCATCGAGCTCGACCGCAAGTACATCGAGCGCTGGAGCCTGTGGCTCGATCTCCGTATCCTCGCCCAGACCGTCCTGATGCCGCTCGGCGTTCGGCCGTTCGACTTCAACGACGTGCTCGAATGAGGCTGAACAACGTCCAGGTCCTGCGCGCGATCGCCGCGATCATGGTGGTGCACGCTCACGCGGCAGGGGTCTCCGGCCTGCACCTGAGCTGGTTCGGCGGCGCGAACGGCGTCGATCTGTTCTTCGTGATCAGCGGTTTCATCATCGCGTACGTCGCGCACGCTGATGCCCAACAGTTCATGACGCGCCGCTTGATCCGGATCGTCCCGATCTACTGGGCATCGACCCTCGCGGTGTACGCGCTCGTGATCGCCATCCCGCGGGTCTTTCATACGACGTCGTCGGATCCGGCGCTGTTGATCCGTTCTCTCTTCTTCTTGCCGGCGTCGGCGGGCGTCCACACCGAGGACGGCATCGCGCATCCGACCCTCGCCGGCGGCTGGACGCTCAACTACGAGATGTACTTTTACGTCGTGTTCTGGCTCGCGCTGCTCGCGTCGCGGCGGTGGGCCAGCCTCGGCGCGGTCGTGACCCTCGCGTGCGCGATCGCGGTGCTGCAGCTCAGCGGTGCGACCTCGAGATCACCCGTCGCGTTCTTCTACGGCAATCCGATCGTGCTCGAGTTCATGTACGGGATCGTTGCGTATCACCTCGTCGCGCGGATCACGAAGCGCCGGGAAGGCGAGACGCCGTCGACATCAGAGGCCATCGTGCTGCTCGGCTGCGTCGTCACCGGGTTCGTCTGCCTCGCGTTCAACCGCGAGATCTTCGGGCTCGGGCCGCGCTGGCTGCTCAGCGGAGTCCCTGCATTCGTCGTCGTGGTCTCCGCCGTGCTGCTCGAGCAGGTCCACGGCAAGCGCGTGACCCATCGGGTTCCCATCCTGGTCGGGGACGCGTCGTACGTGCTGTACTTGCTGCACGCCTACGTCGTGTTCGGCGTGATCCGGCTGGTGATCGGGCACCGCACGTTCGGAGAGGTGTCGGGGCAGGCGCTCTCGCTCGTGCTCGTGGCGATCTCGCTCGCGGTCGCCGTGGTGGTCTACGTGTACTTCGAGCAGCCGATGCTCAAGCGTCTCAAGAAGATGTTCGTGAGAGCGCGAGCGCGTCCAGCATGAGCTCGTTGACGGCGCGGATGTCGAACCGGTTCTCCGCCAGCTCGCGGCTCTTGCGGCCGTGTTCCTCGACCAGGGACGGGTTGCGCAGGTAGCGCTCGATCCGGTCCGCGAGCGCGGCGACGTCCTTGGGCTCGACGAGGAAGCCGTTGACGCCGTCGACGACCGTCTCGCGGCAACCGACCCAGTCGGTGGTGATGATCGGCCTGCCCGTGGCGAGCGCCTCGAGGTTCGTGCGCGGGATGCCTTCGCGGTAGTACGACGGCAACACGAACGCCGTGGTCGTGCGCAGCACGCCCGCGATGTCGTTCGTGAAGCCCAGGTACTCGACGAGCCCCTCGGCGATCCAGCCGTCGAGCTCGGGGCGGCGAATCCCGTCGGGGTGGCCGTCGGCCTCGAGCTGGCCGACGAGGCGGAACCGGGTGCCGGGATATCGTGTGCGGATCGTCCTGGCTGCGGACACCAGCTCGCGAACGCCCTTGGAGACGAGGAGGCGCGACACGAGCGTGAACGTCGGCGGATCGAGGTGCGGTGGAGTCGCGGACAGCTTCGTGATGTCGACGCCGGTACCCGGCACGACGCGCCACCGTGTGCGCCGCCGGAGCAACCCGAGCGACTGCAGGAGCGCGGGGTCGTCCGGGTTCTGGAACACCACCTCGTCGAGCGCTTGCAGCGAGATCCCGTAGGCGAGTCGCGCGAGCTTCGCCTTGCGCGTGCGCCCGAAACCGTGGTCGTCGAACACCGCGCCGAGGCCGTTGACCAGCGCCACCACGCGTGGAACGCGCGCGAGCTTCGCCGCGATCGGCGCCAGCAGCACCGCCTTGATCTGATACACGAGCACGACGTCGGGCCGCTCGGCGCGCAGGATCGAGACCAGGCGATACGCCGCCGGGAGATCCTCGCGGGGATCGATGCCGGTGCGGTTGACCGACCATTGGTGATAGCGGGCGCCGAGCTCGGCGAGCACCGGCTCCATGCGCTCGCGAGGCTCCGGCGAGACGACCACGACCTCGTGCCCGCGGGCGGCGACGGCCTCGAGCAGCTCGCGCCGCACGTTGCGGGGCGTCGCGTAGGTCGTGATCATCACGAGCTTCATGCCGACGTGCCAACCTTGGCGGTTGGGCCGACGGGCAACAAGCCCATCGAACGTGATAAGGGATGCAAACAACTAACGCCGAACGATTCGTGTCGGGTCCGCATCCAGAAGCCCCCAGTCCCCGCAAGGTGCTGCACGTCCTCAACTCGGCGAGCGGCGGGGCGGCGCTGAGCACCCTAAGTATTGTTCAGGGGTTACAGAAGCGTGGGGTCGCGTCGGTGGCCGTCTGCCATGACACCGGCACCCGGGACGAGCGCGAGGCGCTGCGCGAGGCGTTCGGCGGCGCCGTGCTGTTCACGCCGCTGTACTGGTGGAACCGCAAGGTGCGGGCGGCGGCATGGTTGCGGCCGGCGATCGAGATCCGGAATCTTCTGAAGACGGGGTTCGTGTGGCAGTCGACGCACCGGTTGCTGGCGTTCTGCGAGCAGCATCGGCCCGATCTGGTCCACACGAACACGATCGTGACGCCGGAGGGAGCTCTCGCCGCTCGCCATTTCGGCCTGCCGCACGTGTGGCACGTGCGCGAGCGGGTTGGTGCGGGGAACCATTGTGTGCTGCCGGCGTGGATCTCCCCGCTGCTCGCCGGCCGGCTTGGCGACCTGGCCTCGGTCTTCGTCGCGAACTCGCGAGCGACCGCGCAGTCGATCGAGCGCTTGGTGCCGTCGGACCGCCTGCGCGTCGTGTGGAACGGGCTCGATCTTTCCGCCTTCCGCGTCCGCTCACGTGGCGAACAACGGGGTCGGGTCGTGGTGGGCCAGGTGGCCGGGCTCGGATCACGCGGCAAGAAGCACGCCCTGTTCGTCCGCGCGGCGGCACGGGTCAGCCGCGAGGTGTCCGTCGAGTTCCGGATCTACGGTCAGCCCGGGAAGCCGGGCGATGCGTACACGCGCGAGATCGAGGCGCTGATCGACGAGCTCGGGCTGCGCGATCGCTTCCGCATCATGGGATACGTCAACGACCCGGCCGCGATCATGGACGAGCTCGACGTGCTCGTTCACACGATGGACGGCGACGCGTTCGGGCGGATCTTCATCGAGGCGATGGCGGCCGCGGTTCCGATCGCGGCATGCCGTGGCCCGGGCCCGTCCGAGGTCGTCGCCGACGGTGAGGCAGGGTTGCTCTCGCCGGCGGACGATGCGGAGGCGCTCGCGCACAACATCGAGCGGCTCGTCCGCGAGCCGTCGCTGCGCGATCAGATCGGTCGGGCGGGTCGATCGCGCGCCGAGCGGTTCTTCTCGGTCGAACGCTACGTCGAGGAGGTCGGCGAGGTGTACGCCTTTGCGATGCAGCATCCGCTGACCCGAGGCGCGCTCCTCGACCGGGTGTTCGCGTGAAGCATCGGCCGGATATCGACGGGCTGCGCGCGGTCGCGATCGTGCCGGTCGTCCTGTTTCACGCCGGGATCGCCGGCATCCCCGGCGGGTTCACCGGGGTCGACGTGTTCTTCGTGATCTCGGGATACTTGATCACCGGGATCCTCCTCGAGGACATCGCCAGGGGGCAGTTCTCGATCGCCAGGTTCTACGAGCGTCGTGTCCGGCGCATCCTGCCCGCGCTGTTCGCGGTGCTGGTGGCCGTCTCGGCCGCGACCGTGGTCATGATGCCCGGCGACGCCCGGGATTTTGGGCGCAGCCTGGTCGCGACGCTGTTCTTCTGCTCGAACGTCCTGTTCTGGAAGCAGACCGACTATTTCCAGGGCCCTGCGGAGTCCAAGCCGCTGCTCCACACGTGGTCGCTCGCGGTCGAGGAGCAGTTTTACATCTTCTTTCCGCTCCTGCTCTACGTCGTGGCTCGCTTCTTCAAGAAGCGCTATGCGGCGGTGCTCGCCGTCATCGCGGTCGCTTCGTTCGCGCTCTCCGTCTACGGCGTTCACGCGAACCGGACGGCGGCGTTCTACCTGCTACCGACACGCGCCTGGGAGCTGCTGATCGGCGGGTTGCTCGCGGTTCGCGTGCTGCGCCCGGTGCGGAGCGTCGCGGTGGCGAATGCGCTCGCGATCGTCGGGTTGGGGTTGCTCGCGTACGGCTTTGTACGGGTCTCGGGCGTCGTCCCGTTCCCGGGCGTGAACGCGCTGTTCCCGACCGTCGGAACGGCGCTCCTGATCTACAGCGGCACCGATGCCGAGACCGTCGTCGGTCGTGCGCTCTCGGTCAGGCCGATGGTCTACATCGGCCTGATCTCGTATTCGCTCTACCTGTGGCACTGGGTGCTGATCGTGCTCGCGAAGTACTACCTGGTCCGCAAGCTCTCGCCGGTGGAGATCGCGAGCGTGATCAGCGTCGCGTTCCTGTTCGCCGGCCTGTCGTGGCGGTTCGTCGAGAACCCGTTTCGCGGACGCGGTGCGCTGATCGCGTCGCGCCGGCGGTTGTTCGCGATCGCGGCCGCCGCCGGAGTCGCGCTCGCGAGCGTCGGCGCGCTGCTCTATCTGCGCGGCGGATTTCCATCGCGGTTCGATTCGCAGACGCTCGCCGCGCTCGCGGCGAAGAAGGACATCTGGAAGCGGCGCGACGAGTGCCGCGACCGGATCTGCACGATAGGCGCCCACGACCACGGTCCGAGCTTCTTGCTGTGGGGCGATTCTCACGCCGGTGCGATCGCGCCCGCGTTCGAGGCGCTCGCCGACACCAACGGGATCTCGGGCGCGGTCGCATTCGCGCCTGCATGCGCCCCCCTGCTGGGGCTCGAGCGCTACGACGAAGATCGGGTCGAGCGCTGCGTGCGCTTCAACCAGACCGTGCTCGAGTACATCCAGCGCAACCACATCACGACCGTGTTCCTGCACGCGCGGTGGGCGCTGTACGCCGAGGGATCGCGCTACAAGAACGAGGAGGGCTTCCCTCTCCTGCTGACTCCGAGCCGAGATCCCGCGGACGACCGGGGCCGCTTCGACGAGCTCCTCGGCGCCACGGTCCGGCGCTTGCGCGAGCTGGATGTCAACGTCGTGCTGATCTCCAGTGTTCCGGAGGTCGGGTTCGACGTGCCGATGGCGCTCGCGCGCAACCTCGCGTCCGGCCGCCACATCGCCATGGCGCCGACGCTCGACGAGCTCCACGAGCGCCAGGCGCAGACCACCGCGCTGCTGGCAAAGCAGCACGTCCGGACCGTGGACCCATCTTCGGTTCTGTGCGACAGCTCGACGTGTGCTGTCAGCCGGGACGGCAACGCGCTGTACTCCGATACCAACCACCTGAGCGTGCACGGCGCGATGGCCCTGACGTCGCTGCTGGCGCCGCTGCTGTCCAAGACTGCCCTGAAGGTCGAGCTGTGATGCCCATCATGAAGATCCACAAGCGCAAGGCAGCCGCACGGCTGTGGCCGAGCTACTCGCTCAAGGTCGATGCCCTCAACCGTAACGCTCGCCTCGCCGAGTGGCACCGCCAGTACCTCACGGCAGAGCCGTTCGGCGACCGGCTCGAGCTCCATCGCCTCGTGCGGTCGCGCATCGAGGAGCCGCTCGATTATCTGGAGTTCGGAGTGTTTCGTGGTGCGTCGATCCGGTTCTGGACCGAGCTGGCGACCTCTCCGCAGAGCCGATTCTACGGGTTCGATACCTTCACCGGGCTTCCCGAGAAGTGGGAGCTGGGCTCGGCCTCGCTCGAGCAGGGGCACTTCGCCGTCGACCGGATGCCGGAGCTCGATGACCCGCGTGCCACGCTGATCAAGGGGCTGTTTCAGGACACCCTGCCGGAGTTTTTGCGCACGTACCAGCGGCAGGGCACGGTGGTCGTCCACTGCGACGCCGATCTCTACAGCTCGACGCTGTACTGCCTGACCCGGCTGTCGGAGACGCTGCGACCGGGCGACGTCATCATCTTCGACGAATTTTCGCAGCCGCTTCACGAGTTTCGCGCGCTCGAGGATTGGGAGCAGGCGTACCGCGTGCACTACCGCGGCATCGGCAGCGCGGGTGAGTACCACCGCCAGGTCGCGATCCAGCTTGTCGCGGCCTAGGCCATCCGGGATGATGACCGGACCGTGAACCGCGTCGCGCTGTCGTTGCTCGCCGTCACTGCATGTGGCGACAACATCGGGGGCAAGCCGAAGGACGCGCACGCCGTGCCTGCGGATCAGTCCGTCGATCAGGCGATCGCGATCGATGCGCCGATGCTGCCTGCCTGCGCGAACCCGGTCTCGGGCTCGACCGTCACGTTGCGCCGGATCAGCGATAACAGCGTCGGTGGGCTCGCCGTGCTCGCGACCGCGCCTCCGAACGATCCGCGTCTGTTCGTGGTCGATGTCGATGGCTACATCCGGATCTTCAAGGACGAGGTCCTCCAGCCCAACGCGTTCATCGACCTGAGCGTCCCGGCGGGCGGCCCGGTCTCCGCGGGCGGTGAGCAGGGGCTGCTCGGGCTCGCATTCCATCCCGACTACGCGAGCAATGGGTTGTTCTTCCTCTACTACACGACCGGGCAGGTCAGCACGAACAACCTGCGCGACGTCGTGGCGCGCTGCTCGGTGACGCCGAGTGATCCGGATCGGGCCGACCCTGCGTCGTGCGTCGAGATCCTGTCGGTCGACGATCCGGCCTCCAACCACAACGGTGGGATGATCGAGTTCGGCAACGACGGCCTTCTCTACATCGGGATCGGCGACGGCGGAGGCCACAGCACGGTCGACCGCGCCGGGGATCCGGCACTGCTGTTCGGAAAGATCCTGCGGATCGATGTCGATCACAAGGAGCCGGGGAAGGAGTACGGAATTCCGTCCGACAATCCGTACGCCGGCGGCATCGGTGGGGCGCGAGAGGTCTGGATGATGGGGCTCCGCAACCCGTGGCGGTGGTCATTCGACCGCGCGACCGGCGATCTGTGGATCGGTGACGTCGGGGCCTCGGCGATCGAAGAGCTCGACGTGCTCCGACCCTCGCAGCAGAAGGGGGCCAACCTCGGATGGTGGCAGTACGAAGGGAGCTCGTGCCTCAACCCTCCTTGCGATCCGACCGGAAAGACGTTCCCGAAGGACGAGCGCACGCACACCGCGGGCTGGAGAGCGATCGTCGGCGGACAGGTCTACCGCGGGACGTGTTACCCGGACCTGGTCGGGTGGCACTTCTACACCGACATCAGTGCAGGCGTGCTGATCAAGGCGCGCCTCAAGGCAGACGACACGCTCGAGATCGTCGATCTGCCCGGAACGTTCCCGCACGGCCTCATCAGCCTTCACGCGGATGCGCGAGGCGAGCTGTACGCGTCCAATCAATTCGGCTACGTGTACCACCTCGAGGCAGGGCCGCCGTAGCCGGCGAAGTCCTTGCATTCCCTCACGGATCGAGCGGGGGTCGGGCCCGATTTGAACGTGTTATAGGTGGCTGGCAACTAGAGTAGGTCGGACCGATGATGACGCCCGCACAGGACTCCAGGATCGCTCTTTCGGTGATGATACCGAACTACAACTACGGTCGGTTCATCGGCGGCACGATCGGCAGCGTGCTCGCGCAGGCGTCTGACGATGTCGAGATCGCAGTGTGCGACAATGCGAGCACCGACGACTCCGTGGATGTGGTCAAGAGTTTCTCCGATCCGCGCATCCGCCTCGAGGTAAACCCGTGCAACGTCGGGTTCTCGGCGAACTGCGAGCGGGTCGCGACCATGGCTCGCGGCCGTCGCATGCTGCTGCTGTCCTCCGACGACCGCATGGGGGCGGACGCTCTCGCGGCGTACGCGAGGCTCGAGCAGGCGCTGGGACCGGATGCCGACAAGGCGGTGTGGGGCGCCGTCACGTATCACATCGACGGCGAGGGGCGTCGGATCGGCGAGCAGCACCCCGATCCCAAGTGCTGGCGCGACGCCGAGCTCGATCCGCGGCTGTCGGCAGCGGTGGGATACCCGGTCCGCGCGATTCCGGCTGCGAAGCTGCTGCGCCGCTCCCTCGAGCTGCTCCGCTCACCGCTGCCGTTCCTCACGACCTGCTATCCGCGTTCGCTGCACGATCGGTGCGGCGGCTACTCGGGCGGCCGGCTGATGAACCCCGACAAGTGGTTTCTGTGGAAGGTGCTCGGCGTCGCGGACATGGTCTATTCGATCGAGCATCCGCTGTTCGAGTATCGCGTGCACGGCGGCGGTCAGGGCTCGATCGAGCTCAAGTCAGGTGCGCTCAAGCACCTCACCGACGAGTACATCGCGACCTTCAACCTTCCCGACTCGCTCCTCGAGAAGACGGGCGTGACGCGCGAGACGCTGGCGGCCGCCTTCATCGAGCACGACATCGCGCTGCGGGGATTCCTCGCGGTGGCCCAGGGCCGGCGCGCCACCGCGCGTCGTGGCATCAGCTTCGGACGGGCGACCTACCCCGACCTCGTCCGCGCGAATCCGAAGATCTGGGCCCTGCGGGCGTTGCTCGCCTGTGGGCCGGTAGGCACGACCGTCGCCCGTCATCTGCGGGACCGCGTCGAGAAGCGCTGGGCCGCCCGCGAGAGCCAGCGCTCGAACGGCGGGTAAGTGTCGGCATGTCGGTACCTTGGCGGATCCTGCGGCCGGCGGTCATGAACGACCGCGCCCCGTGCGACAACTGACCCGTGTCCGTGGACGTCTTCTTTCCAATGGCAGGACAGGGGGCCCGGTTCGGTCACCGGTTCAAGCCGTTCCTCACTGTCGGCGAGGACACGTTCATCGAGGCCGCCGTGCGCCCGTTCCGTCGGTTCTCGGACCGGATCGCACGCTTCGTGTTCGTCTACCTCGAGGAGCAAGAGCGCGACCACGAAGTGCGGGACCGCCTCGGTGCCATGTTCGGTGACCTGCCGTTCGAGACCGTGTTGCTCGATCGCCCGACCCGCGGCCCGGCCGAGACGATCAGCCGCGCCGTCAGCGCCCTCCGCGCCGGCGGCCCGGCATTCATCTGCGACTGCGATCATTCGCTCGACGTCGCACCGCTGTTCGACGCGGTGGCCGGCGGCTGGCCGTTCGAGGCGATCCTGCCGGTGTGGCCGCTCGAGCCCGAGAAGCTCGCGTCGTGGTCGGTGGCGATGGTCGAGGACGACCGCGTACTCGCGGTGGCCGAGAAGCAGATGCCGGCCGAGACCCGCGGGACGGCGACGGGCGTGATCGGATGCTACGGATTTCGAGATCTCGCCGACGTTTCCATGCGCGCCGCGTCGGCGGCCGCGACCAACTTCTCCGACGTGATCGCGGGCATGGTCTCGCGCGGCAGCGTGCGAGCCGCGCGGATTCCCCACGCCGTGTTCTTTGGTGATCCCGAACGACTGGCCACCGCGCAAGCGAGAGGACTGAAATGAAGAACGTACCCGACATCAAGATTTTCGGTGATGGTGCGGTGCTCGCCGACGTGCCCCGGCTCCTGTCCGAGCACGGCGTGAAGGGCTTCACGACGAACCCGACGCTGATGGCGAAGGCCGGGGTGAAGGACTACGAGGGGTTCGCGAAGCAGTTCCTGGCGGCGGCCCAAGGGCTGCCGGTCTCGTTCGAGGTGTTCGCGGACGACGACGCGAACATGGTCCGCCAGGCGCGCATCCTCGCGAGCTGGGGCGAGAACGTCTACGTGAAGATTCCGGTGACGAACACCGCCGGCAAGTCCACACGCGAGGCGATCGAGACGCTCTCGAAGGAGGGCGTGAAGCTCAACGTGACGGCCGTCCTCACGATCGCCCAGATCGATCAGCTCGTGCCGCTGTTCGATGAACGGACCCCCGGGATCCTGTCGGTGTTCGCGGGGCGCATCGCCGATGCCGGCGTCGATCCGCAGCCGATCGTCAAGCACGCCGTCGACGTCGCCCGCAGCAGGCCGCGCCTCGAGGTCCTGTGGGCCAGCTGCCGGGAGATCTTCAGCGTGAAGCTCGCGGCCGACGTCGGCTGCCACATCATCACGGTGCCGAATGACATGCTCAAGAAGCTGAGCATGTTCGGCAAGGATCTGGCCGAGATCTCTCTCGATACGGTCAAGATGTTCTACAACGACGCTGCGTCCTCGGGATTCCGACTGTGAAGGACCGCGCGGTCACGGTGATCTTTCCGATCGCGGGCACGACGGGGCGATCGGGCTTCAAGTACCGAC
>Ga0316628_100005043_pt1 | contig 10487 bp, 6 predicted proteins | sample OWC_Aug_M2_C1_D5_FD_207648 | JGI IMG/M metagenome (GOLD analysis project Ga0316628, IMG submission 207648) | Wetland soil microbial communities from Old Woman Creek delta, Ohio, United States - OWC_Aug_M2_C1_D5_C | ecosystem: Environmental > Terrestrial > Soil > Wetlands | place: USA: Ohio... | reverse complement strand
CTGATCTTCGCGGCGTGGGGCGGCCGGCTCCTGCTGATGCTGCTGTCGGCCGGAATGGATCAGCTGCCGATCGAGGTGCGCGTCGATTTGCGCGTGCTCGGCTTCACCGCGGGCGTCTCGATGCTCACGACGCTTCTGTTCGGCGTCGTCCCCGCCGTGCGCGCCACGCGCGTCGCGGTGGCCGCCGATCTCAAGGACACCGGCGGGGGCTCCGCGCGCGAGCTTCGATTCGGTCGCTTCCGCCTTGGACGGCTCTTCGTGGCGGCGCAGATTGCCCTGACGCTGCCGCTCGTCGTCGGCGCCGGCCTGTTTCTTCGCACGCTCGCCAACCTCGAGGGCGAGCAGCTGGGGTTCAACAGCGAGAACCTGCTGCTCTTCAACGTCGATGCGACGAAGGCCGGTTACAAGGACGAACCTCTGCTGGCCGCCTACGAGGAGATGCGCCAGGCAATCGAGGCCGTACCCGGCGTTAAAGCTGCGACCTTCTCGAACCTCGCGCTCGTTTCCGGCTGGAACAACAACGGCCGGATCGTCGCCGAGGGCCAGCCAGCGGATGCGCGCGCACCCCTGGCGTCCTGGAACGCCGTCGGCCCGGCGTTCTTCCAGACAATGGGGATGCGCCTGCTCCTTGGGCGCGCGCTCGACGCGCGCGACGTCCAGGGTTCGCTCAGGGTGGCGGTGATCAACGAAACCATGGCGCGGAGGTTCTTCGGGGAGAGCAATCCAATCGGCCGGCGATTCTGGCAGGCAAGAGGCGGGCCGGCCAATGCCATGACGGTTGTCGGAGTGCTTGTGGATGCGAAGTACTCGAGCGTGCGCGCTCCAGTGCCGGCCACCTATTTCGTGCCGTTCGCGCAGGCGCGCACCGTGGCCTCGTTCGGCATGTTCTTCGAGGTTCGAACCGCGGGCGACCCCTTGTCGGTTCTCGACCGGGTGCGCGAGATCACACGGCGGGTGGCGCCCGGAGTCCCGCTCGACAAGGTGAAGACCCAGGCGGCGCAAATCGTGCAGTCCCTGAGCCAGGAACGGATGTTCGCCTCCCTCTTTACCTTCTTCGGGCTGACCGCTCTGGCGCTGGCGTGTCTGGGCCTGCAGGGGACGATGGCCTACACGTTGAGGCGCCGAACGCGCGAGATCGGCATCCGGATGGCGCTCGGCGCGGCACGCGCGTCGGTGCTGCGCATGGCCCTGGGCGAAACACTCGTCATCGCCATCGCGGGAATCATTGTCGGCGGCGGGCTGGCCGCGGGCGGGGCCCGCTTCGTCCGCAGCCTGATGTTCGGCGTGAGGCCGTTGAACCCGGTGACAATCGCCTGCGGCGTGGCGCTGATGCTCGCCGTCACGGTCGTTGCCGGCTACATCCCGGCGCGGCGCGCGTCCCGCATCGACCCGATGCAGGCGCTGAGGGAGGAATAGCGCCGACGTCGCGCGCCTGGTGTCAAACATCCCAGGAGACGCCGCCGCGCTCTCACGCGTGGTGGCTAGTCTCCTGTTCGGGAGTCTCCTGTTCGGTGTGCGGCCGCTCGATCCACTGACGTCCGCCACGTCCCCGGCGCTGCTGCTCATCGTCGCCGCCACCGCGATCTCGCTCCCGGCCCTGCGCGCCGCGAGAGTCGATCCCGCGACCATCCTTAAACGCACGCAATGAAGTCCTGAAATGTGTGGTGATCGCGAGTACGTGTTTTTCCTCGACCGCGCGATGGGCGCGGGTTTCGGCGACCGCGACCGGCTGCTCCGACAAGCTAGTCAGCGGGCAGCGCCACCACGGGATCGACTGAAGTCGGAAGGTTGACCCGCGGCCGAACTTCCGAGTAGACTTCCGAGGCCATGGACCTCGTCGAGCTCCTCAAGCGGCCCGAGGGGAAGACGCTCGAGTTCAAGCGAGAACTGTCGTCGCCGGACGGTGCCCTGAAGACGATTGTCGCCTTTGCCAACACGGCCGGCGGGACGTTGCTGCTGGGCGTCGAGGACAGGAGTCGGCACGTCCGCGGCATTCACGACCCGCTGGCGCTCGAAGAGCGCGTCGCGAACCTCGTCTGCGATCTGATTGTCCCACGGCTCGTGCCGGAGATTGAGATCCTGCCTTGGCGTCGCGCGAATCTGCTGGCGATTCAGGTCCACCCAAGCGCGAGTCGTCCGCACTACATCAAGCGAGAAGGGCTGGCCAGCGGCGTTTACGTCCGGGTGGGCTCAACGAACCGTCGCGCGGACGCCGAAATGGTCGACGAACTGCGTCGCTTCGCCCACGGGCAGAGCTTCGACGAGCAGCCGATGCCGGGCCTCGACTCGGAAGGCCTGGACTTCCGAGCGGCTTCCGAGTCGTTTGCGCCCATCCGCACCCTCGCCCGTCGCGACCTACAGACCCTGCGCCTCGTCACTGGCCACCAGGGGCGTGATGTGCCCACCGTGGGCGGGATGCTGCTGTTCGGCCTGGACCGCGAGCGACATTTTCCGGATGCGTGGATCCAGGCGGGCAGGTTCGGAGGCACTGACAAGAGCCGCATCATCGACCGCGCAGAAATCCGCTCTCTTCCGGTGCGGGCGATCGAGGAGGCGATTGCGTTCGTCCAGAAGCACGCCATCCACGGAGCGGAGATCGGTGCGGTACGCCGCACAGAGCAGTGGAACCTTCCGCCGGCTGCCGTGCGTGAGGCAGTGATCAACGCGGTTGTGCACTCGGACTATTCGCAGCGCGGCGCGCCGCTCCGCATTTCGATCTTCGACGATCGCCTCGAGGTCGAGAATCCGGGTCTCCTGCCTTTTGGGCTCACAGTGGAGGATCTTCCGCACGGGGTCTCGAAGCTGCGCAATCGTGTCATCGGCCGCGTCTTCCATGCCCTCGGCCTGATCGAGCAATGGGGTAGTGGCATCCAGCGCATGACCGCCGCCTGCCGCGACGCCGGGCTGGCCGCACCGGTGTTCGAGGAGATCGCCATCCGTTTCCGAGTCACTATCGCGACCGCGCGCATCGGTCGGCCGGTGGTCGATGAAACCGACGAAGCGATCCTCGCGCGCCTTGCCGAGGGCAAGGGGTTGCTCACCAGCGAGATCGCAAGCACAATCGGCCTGACGCCGCGCGCCACGCGGACGCGCCTCGCCCGGCTCGTCGGTCGCGGGCTGGTCCGCGAAATTGGGACAGGGCCCCAGGATCCGAAGCGACGTTACTTCCGGTCGACTTGAGAGCCATGAAACTGACCCTCCACCAACTCGAAGCCCACCTGTGGGGCGCGGCGAACATCCTGCGTGGTAAGACCGCGGGATAGGACTACAAGAACTACATCCTGTCTTTGATGTTCTACAAGCGGCTCTGCGACCAATGGGAATGCGAGGCCGACGATGCCATCGCTGAGCTCGAGTACCAACAGGGCCGCCCGTTCACGGAGAAGCAGAAGGCGGTGTTCCGTAAACGCGGAGAGCACCGGTTCAAGATCCCGGACGGCTCGCGCTGGGGTGATGTGAAGGCTGCGTCGACGAACATCGGCGAAGTGTTGACGAAGGCAATGCGCGCCGTGGCCAACGCCAACGACGAGCTGCGCGGCGTCTTCACTGTGGACTGGAACCAACCCGCGCCGGACGGCTCGGGCAAACCGCTGATCGCGAATGAGGTTGTCCACGCGCTGATTCAACACTTCGACGAACACGATCTGTCGAACGACAGCGTCCCATCGGACATTCTGGGCCGCGCCTATGAGTACCTCATCAAACAGTTCGCGGACGACGCGGGCGCCAAGGCGGGCGAGTTCTTTACGCCGCCGGAAGTCGTTGACACGCTCGTGCGCATCCTCGAACCGCGGCCGGGCGACACGGTCTACGACCCCACCGCCGGCTCCGGGGGCATGCTGGTTCACGCTGCCGACTACCTGAGCGAACACGGCCACCATCCCACCAGTGCCAGCTACTTCGCGCAGGAAATGAACTGGGGCAACGCGGCGATCGGCAAGATCAACTCCGTCCTCCACGGCCTTGAAGCGGACATCAAGGCCGGCGCCAGCACGATTACCGACCCCAGTTCCTCGAAGACGGACGAGTTAAGAAATTCTCGCTGGTCCTCGCGAATTTCCCGTTTTCCGACGAATTCTGGTGGCTGAAACCGGAGCAACAAACCGACGACAAGAGGAAAAAAGAGAAGCTCAAGAAGGAGGTGTTCGGCAAGGAAGGCTTCAAGGATCCGTACGGCCGCTTCGGCCGTGGCACCGGCTTCAAGGCGCCACCGCCCGGGTACGGAGACTATGCGTTCATCCTCCACATCCTGGCATCCCTCACCGATGCGGGCCGCGCCGGCATCGTGTGTCCCCAGGGCGTCCTGTTCCGCGGCCAGCCCGAGGTCGAGGAGGACACAGGCGAATTCGACGACGATGGGAACCCGAAGATGCGGCGCCGCAAGGCCGACGACGAGCACCTGATTCGAAGAGCGCTTCTCGAATCGAGCCTGATCGACGCGGTGATTTCTCTCCCGTTGAATGTCTTCTACGGGGCCGGAGTACCGGCCTGTCTGCTCATCCTACGTAAGCAACGCCCGATGGAGCGCCGCGACCGGGTCCTCATGATCTACGCCGCGCGGCACTACCGTGAGCTGTCCGCACAGAACGAGCTGCGTCCGCAGGACGTCATGCGGATGCTGGTTCACTATCACGCATACGGGGAGGCCGCGAAGGTGGCCGGCCTGGTGCGGGAGCACAGTGAACGAATACACGCTCAGATCGACGCACGGGAAGAGGATGAGGTCGGGCGAATCGAGGCTGAGTACCAGTTGCATGTGGACAAACTGACCGCGCTGGACACCGAGCTTGCCGAGGCGCGCGTGACGCGCAAGGCCGCCAGGACCAAGGACGACAAGGTGAAGGCAGCAGCGGCCCTCGCCAAGATGGAGAAGCAGCGAGCGAAGGTCGCCGCGAGACTCGGCGAACGCGACGAGCGCATCGCCGAGGCGAGGGGTCGCGGTGACGTCGACCGCAAGGACGTGACGGCGGTGGGCGAGGAACTGGTCGCCCTCTATGCCGATCCGGAGGAGTTGCTCAAGCACGCCCGCGTCGTTGATCTCGCCGAGATCGAGGAAAACGAGTTCAACCTGAACATCCCACGCTATGTGGATACCTTCGAGCCGGAAGCGCTGGTGGACGTCAACGATGCCCTTGATGCACTCACGAAGGCAGAGGATGAAGCAAGACACGCCGCGGCGATGCTGAGGAGCTTGCTTAAGGACGCTGGCTATGGTGAGTGACAGGAATCTCTCTGGCTGCCAGGTTTTCGAACCTGCAAGCGTGCCCTCCGCCTGGGACTGCGTGCCTTTGGGACGCCGGATCGAACTGGCATACGGCAGAGGTCTACGCCAAGAGGACAGGAAACCCGGCCATGTAGACGTCTATGGATCGAATGGTCGCGTCGGTAGCCATGATGTCGCCCTTCAGAATGGGCCTGGAATCCTCATCGGACGCAAGGGCACTGTTGGCGCCGTGCACTACGCAAGTCGCCCATTTTGGCCAATCGACACCGTGTACTACGTTGCTCCACGAACCGAAGACAAGCTTCGCTTTCTACACCATCTCCTCGAGTACCTCCCGCTCGGCTCCCTGAATGCGGCTACGGGCGTTCCGGGGCTGTCCCGCCGGGATGTTTACGCGCTTCGCGGTGTGTTCCCACCTCCCGACGAGCAGGCTGCGATCGCTCGCATTCTCGACGCTGTGGACGACACGCTGGAGCGCACCCGCGCGGCCGTCGATCGGGCGGGCGAACTGAGACACTGCCTCCTGCACCAACTGCTCGAAAGAGGTTTGGCGCCAGGCGGACGCGGGAAGCAACGGCACCCCGCACATTGGAGCATCCGCCGGGTCGATGAATTGGCGGAAGTAGGGTCGGGTGTCACATTGGGCCAAGACGTGTCCGGAGTCAAGTCGGTCGAGCTCCCGTATCTTCGGGTTGCCAACGTTCAGGACGGACACCTCGACCTAGCGACAGTCAAGACGGTTCGGGTGCCCATTGATGAAGTAGAAAGTTACCGCCTGGAGATTGGCGATGTCTTGATGACGGAGGGTGGCGATATTGACAAGCTGGGCCGAGGCGCTATTTGGGAAGGGCAGATCCCCGAGTGTCTCCATCAGAATCACATCTTTCGCATCCGCCCTAATCGGGAGCTCCTCGAACCCGCGTTCTACGCGCTCGTCGTCGAGTCAGACATCGCCAAGCGGTACTTCAATCGTGTCGCGAAGCGCACGACGAACCTCGCCTCCACGAACAAGACCCAGGTGCGCGGCTTCCAATTTCCTGTTCCGCCGACGCTCCACGAACAACAGCAGATTGCGGCGGTGATGAAGGCTTCGAAAGCGATGCTTGACGGATTGCTGGACAAGCAGGCGGCCCTGGGCGCCCTGAAGAAGTCCCTCATGTACGATCTCCTCACGGGTCGAGTTCGCGTACGGAACGAAGGGACGGCCGCCACACCATGAGCGAGTACACCTACGTCGAGCAGCCAATCCTCACATGGCTCTGCGGGGAGGCCAAGGCGACTTACGGCGTGGCCGGCCTCGGTTGGACGTACCGCGACGATGCCGCCATGGCGGAGTACGAGCGCCCGCTCGAAGACCCGCTGGCGGAAAAGCTGTTGGTAGCGGCGATCCTGCGCATCAACGAGGACGTGGAGACGGAGCCGCAGGCGAAGCTCGCGGTCGGCGCTTTGCGTAAGACGATGTCCCATCCGGACCGGCTGACGGCCAATCGTCAGACGCTCGACCTGCTGCGCGATGGGGCCAGGGTCGCGCTTACGCCGGGCGAAGACGCCAAGACCGTTCATTTCATTGCCTTCGATCCCGACAGGCAGCATCTGAACGACTTCACCGCCACTAACCAGTACCGTGTGCAGGGCGTGAAGCAGTGCCGTGAGGACACGGTGCTGCTGGTGAACGGAATCCCGCTCGTCATCGCCGAGTACAAGAGCTATGTCACGAGCGCAAAGGACTGGCGCGAGGCGGTGCATCAGCTGCACCGATACCAGCGGCAGGCACCGCTGATGCTGACATCCAACGTGTTCTGCGTGGCGGCCGACGAGGACGAGTTCCGCTACGGCACCGTGCTCTTCCACGACGCCACCAAGGATGATGTCGAGCGGCATCTCGACTTGTGGACGCGTTGGCTCAGCCTGTATCCCGAACATCACGGCTGGTGGAACGCGCCAGAAGCTGCCGATCCCGACGACCCGCTGGAGGCGCCGGTCAAGGGGCTTCTTCGACTGAAGCCCGCGCACCTGCTCGACTTTCTGCGGCACTTCGTTGTCTTCGAGACTAAGAAGGGGAAGACGACCAAGAAGATCGCGCGCTACCAGCAGTTCGAGGCGGTGAACGAGATCGTCGATCGGACGGTCTCGCTCGTGAACTCGCCGTTCGCGGCAGCGCAGGATCGGACGGGACTTGTCTGGCACACGCAGGGGTCTGGCAAGTCGCTGACGATGATCTTCGCCGGCCAGAAGCTCCGCCGGCATCCGGCGCTGAACAACCCGACGGTTCTCATCGTCGTGGATCGGCGCGACCTCAAGACGCAGCTCTCGGACGACTTCGACGCCTGCGACTATCCGAATGTGGACAAGGCGCTGGGCGTCGAGGATTTGAAGAAGAGGCTGCGCAAGGACTGGCGGGGCACGCTGGTGACGACCGTCCAGTCGTTCCAGAAGATGGGGGACCTCGCGCCACTCACACGCGACAACATCATCAGCATGGTGGACGAGTGTCATCGCTCGCAGAAGGGCGATGGCACCGAGAGCTACGCCATGACCATGCGCGTCAAGCTCGCCGACGGGTTCCGCTACGGGTTCACCGGGACGCCAATCGACAGGACACTACAGAACACGCATCGTGACTTCGGACCGGTGAAGGAAGGCGTGCAGGAGAGGTACCTCAGCTACTACGGCATCCGGCGCGCCATTCAGGACGGCGCCACGCTGGAGGTGCACTACATACGCGACAAGGTGCCCTTCAAGGTAGACGAGGAACCGCTGAGCGTCGGCTTCGAACAGATGTGCAGCGAGATGGAGCTCGAGGACGAGGAAGCCAAGGATTTCGTCCAGCGTCAGCGTTCGCAGTGGAAGGAGCTTGCCCGTCATCCGGAGCGCGTGGACATCGTCGTCGACAGGATGCTCACTCACTTCCTGGAGCATCCGGATCCCAGCGGCTTCAAGGCTCAGCTCGTCGCGGTGGATCGCAAGGCGTGCGCGCTCTACAAGGACGTTCTCGACGCGAAGTTGAAGGCCCGGGGCCTGCCGCCCGAATGGTCGGACGTGATCATCTCCGCCGCGCAGAACAGCGAGCCGGACGTCGAGCGCTTCGAGTACTCGAAGAGAAAGCAGGACGAGCTGATCGACTACTTCAAGCTGACCCCGCTCGAATGGGAGGCGTGGAACCGGGAGCAGCACGGCGAAGACCGGCACGCATGGCGTCCGCCGCTCAAGATCCTCATTGTCTGCGACCGGCTGTTGACGGGGTTCGACGCTCCGGTCGAGCAGGTGATGTATCTCGACAAGCCTTTGCGCGACCACAACCTGCTTCAGGCGATCGCACGGACCAACCGTCCGCTGCCGTTGATGAAGAAGCGCACGGGGCTCGTCGTCGATTTCTTTGGCATCTTCACGAACCTGGAAAAGGCGCTGAACTTCGACGAGAACATCCGCGAGGAATCACTGATCGACTGGGATGCGCTGCGGGCGACGGTGCCGGGTGAAGTCGCTCGATGCCTGGAGATGTTCGAGGGCATCCCGATCGCTGATACCCGCGAGTGCCTGCTCGCCGCATTGCGCCGCCTGCGCGATCCGGAGGCTGCCAAGAACTTCGAGCACAACTTCAGGAGCCTCGAGCGTTTGTGGGAGGCGGTGGCACCGGACCCGTGCCTGTACCCGCATCGGCACGACTACAACTGGCTGTGCGGGATCTACATCGCTCATCGCCGCCGCCAACGTGGGAACAAGGAGACGTACGGGGAGCTGTCGGCCAAGACCCGGCAGCTGATCCAGGAGAACACCACTTTCCTCGACATCGCAGAGTCGTTGCCCGTCTTCAGAATCGACAAGGACTACGTGACCAAGCTCGAGGAGTTGCCCACGCCCGCGGACAAGGCCGCCGCCCTCGAGGCCGTCCTTACTGGCGAGCTGTCCGAGGACGATCCGAGCTTCATCTACCGGCAGCTTGGCGAACGGTTGCAGCGCGTCAAGGAGCGCCGGGATGCCCGCGACGAGGCAGCCGCACGGCGGCTGCGCGAGTTAGAGGCGATCGCGGCCGAAGCTGCGGTGACAAAACAGGAACCTGAGCGCCTGGACCTGAAACGGCCGGGCGAATACGGCTTGTTCACGGTCTTGCGGGCGCATGCTCCCGGCGCGGACGAAGGCTACCTAGCTGCCTGTGCACGACGCATGGTCGAGCATTTGCGCAAGAACCAGCTATTGGCACCTGGTTGGTCCAACTCGATCGGCGGCCGCATGCGAGTGGAGCAATCGCTACTGGCCGAGTCATGGAACCCGCCCTATGCTCAACTCGCCTTCGACCCGGACGCCGAGGACCCTCCATTCCTGAAGCCCGCGGTGACGGAACTCGCGAAGTCGGATGGAGTGAATTGAGAGCATGAAAGCCGGGACGCAGCACCAGATCCAGCTTGGCCGCCGCCGCGTGGACTACCGGTTGGTGCGTTCTCGGGCCGCCGGGAAGCTGCGGATCAAGGTCGGGCCGAATGGCGTGGAGGTGGTGCAACCGTCCGCGCGTAGCAACCAGGACGTGCTCGCTTTCTTGGGGCGCAACAAGGCGTGGATCCTCGATCAGCTTCATCGCGCGGAGCGGTTACGCGGTGTGCGACGGCCCTTGAGTCGCGCGATCGGCGAGATTCTCTTTCGAGGACAACAGACGCGGGTGCGCGTCGTGACAACGACGATGCGGACGCGTGGAAACGCGGTCAACGTCATCAATGGTGAAATTGTCGTGCGGCGGGGAGAGGGTTCAACAACCCCGTGCGCGCGCAGCCTCGAGAACTGGCTGCGGAGGCGGGCGCGAACAGAGATCGAGAAGCATGTGGCTGTTGCGACCGTGCGCCTTCGACAGGTCGTGCACCGAGTCTACGTGATGGGCCAACGCACGAAGTGGGGCAATTGCTCGGCTCGGCGAAACCTCTCGTTCAACTGGCGATTGATCCTCGCGCCGGAGTTCGTCCTCCGTTACCTCGTCACGCATGAGACCGTTCATCTCGCCATCCCGGATCACTCCACGAAGTTCTGGCTCACAGTGCAGAGCCTCTGTCGCGAGACGGAAAGAGCAAAGCAGTGGCTGTGCAGCCACCAGGCGCAGTTGACGATCGACCTCGTAGCGTACGTGGGACAGGGATCGGAACGCACGGCTGGCTATTCCGCCCGCAGCGCTGCAACGGGATGCATCCGCGCGGCGCGTTGTGACGGCAGATGACTGGGAGCTGCGCAAACGCCTGCAAGGAGAGTAGTGCCAGAGCTGCGTTGGCCTTCACGGACC
>Ga0316628_100005042_pt1 | contig 10488 bp, 8 predicted proteins | sample OWC_Aug_M2_C1_D5_FD_207648 | JGI IMG/M metagenome (GOLD analysis project Ga0316628, IMG submission 207648) | Wetland soil microbial communities from Old Woman Creek delta, Ohio, United States - OWC_Aug_M2_C1_D5_C | ecosystem: Environmental > Terrestrial > Soil > Wetlands | place: USA: Ohio... | reverse complement strand
AGTCGTCGCCGCCCACGAAGGCGCGCGCGCTCAGCACGGCGTTCGCCGTGCCGATGGGCTCCTCCTGGATGGCGAAGTGAATGCCGAGCCGCCGCCGCGGCACGCGCTGATAGTATTCTCGAATGACGTCGTGCTCGGGGCCGATCACGAGGCAGACGTCCCGCACGCCCGCGTCGGCGAACGCCGAAAGCGCGTAGTCGAGGAACGGGCGGTCGATCGGGATCATCGCCTTGAGACCGGCGTCGGCGGCGGCCGATTGTCCGGCGGCGAGCGTCGCCGCGGACGAAGCCGCGCGCATGCGCGTTCCGAGCCCGCGGGCCAGTATGACGAGTTTAGTGGTCGGCTGCACGAGCCACGTTTCTACGGTCCCTGTCCGGCGTCGCACGAGTATAAACGCTTCGATGGGCTCGCGGCGACGGCCCGCCCGGCGGGGCCGGCCGGAGCGCCCGGGGGGACGGCCGCTGGGAACCGGGGGGCGACATCGGCCCCGCCGGCGCGTATGTTGTCGCGGTCCGCCGTTGCTCTCCCCCCCTCCCCTGGGAGACCCTCATGACAAGCCTGACTGCGCTGTGGCTTCCCATCCTGCTGTCGGCCGTACTCGTCTTCGTCGTGAGCTCCATCATTCACATGGTCCTGCCCTGGCACAAGGCGGACTACGTTCGCGTTCCGGACGAGGACAAGGTCATGGACGCGTTGCGTCCGCTGGCGATCCCGCCCGGCGACTACATGGTTCCTCGCCCCGCGAGCATGGCGGAGATGCGCTCGCCGCAGTTCGTCGAGAAGCGAAAGGCCGGACCCGTGCTCGTGATGACGGTGCTGCCGAGCGGCGTGCTGTCGATGACGGGGAATCTCGTGGGGTGGTTCGTCTACAGCGTCGTGGTCGGCGTCTTTGCCGCGTACATCGCCAGCCGGGCGCTCGGTCCCGGCACGGTCTATCCGCAAGTGTTCCGGTTCGTCGGCGCGACGGCGTTCATCGGTTATTCGCTCGCGCTCTGGCAGATGACGATCTGGTACCGGCGGTCGTTGGGCACGACGATCAGGTCCACGATCGACGGGCTGCTCTACGCGCTCCTCACCGCCGGCATCTTCGGCTGGCTCTGGCCCAGATAGCCGCGCGCAGATCAGTCGCGCCGCGGTTCGTCGAGCAGGGCTTGCAGGGCCTCGAGCGTCGGTAACTGCGCGAGGTCCTTTGGCCTGCCGCTGGTCGAGCACTCATGGCGCCACCCTGGGCCGCGAGGCGGCGCCTCGAGCCGGCTCTTCCACAAACTCGAATGCGTCACAGGTCCTCCCGTCGCACTCCGCCGATCGCCAGGACCAGGTCCGCGCCGTACGCCTTCGCCGGAGTCTGAAACCCCGGACGCCAGTGTCCATTCAAGACTCGGCGCACACACTCCAGTGAAGCACGAACGGTGAGCTCGTAGCCCTCCGGCGCGAGCAGTCGCGCCGTGGCCACGCGGCCAGAATCGTCGCGCGCCTCGGCCCAGAACCGGCTCCAGCCGCGCGCCCGTTGCCCGGCCGTGGGCCCCGGAGCGCCCCGTCGAACGCGCCCCTCCAACCACCGGCGCACCGGCGCCGACGCGAGCACCGGCAACAGAGGCCTGCCGTATCTCAGCACGCGACGCAACGAGGCGGGGATGGCCATGTACACCTCGATGTTCGGGATGCCGGTGCTGTGGAACGCCGTCGACACGTCGCCCCATGGCATGGTCGTCACGCGCACCGGTCCCGCGCCGAGATCCACGACGCGCGTCTTCCACGCGGGCGACACGCGCACGATGCGGCCCGCGCGGCGTACCGCGCCGGAGCCGCGCCCGGCGCCGAAGCCCTCCAGGCTCGTGAGCCCCGTGCCGCGCGACATTCTCGTCGCGCCCTGAATCGCGATCGACAGATGCGTGGCCGAGGGCAGCCGGCTCGCGACGTGGACGGCGAGACAGTCGCTCGGCACGACGTCGAACCCGACGCCCGGCAGTAACATCGTGCCCGCGCGTTCCGCGTCGCGGCTCCGCGCGGCGAGCGACTCGAACACGCCCATTTCCCCGGTGATGTCCAGATAGTGGGCGCCCCGCCGGATGCAGGCGCTCGCCACGTCGCTCGCGGTGCGGGAGAACGGACCGGCGCAGCTCAACACGAGTGGGCCGTCGCCGATGGCGGCGTCGAGCGCCGCGGCGTCGTCCACGCTCGCGACCCGGTGCTCGAGACCGAGCTCGCCGGCAAGGCGCGCGATTGGTGTCGCGCTCCGACCCGCGAGCACCGGGCGGAGTCCGGCCGCCACAGCCCGGCGAGCGATCAGCTCGCCCGTGTAGCCGTTGGCGCCGTAGAGCAAGAACGTCATGTCGATGGGGCGCTCCTTTGGCGCCGGTGCCCCCTACTACTTCGCGACCACGCGCGGCCTCCACGTGCCCTGCGCCACCGCGGGCACGAACTTGTCCAGCCCGCGCGGCGGAAAGTCGAGCGTCCTGCCCTGCTCCGCGCTCTGGTACGCGGTCATGAGCATTTTCACGACCTCGAGCCCGTCGTCGAACGTGAGCTTGGGCTGCTCCTTGCCGAGGAACACACGGACGAAGTGCCGGTCCTCCGCCTCGTAGCCGTACGCCGCGGCTTCGTTGGCGACGACCGGCATGAGTCCCACCTCGGCGTTCTGCTTCTCCACGAGATCCTCGCCCGCCTTGCCACGCACCGCGCGCGAGAAGAACAGCTTGAGCCCACTGTCGAGCGTGTTCCACGACATCGAGTACTCAGGCCCGAGCAGCTCGGCGGACAATCGAAGCCCCGCGCCCACGAAGCTCCACGACGTGGACGCCTCGCCGATCACCGTGTAGCCGTCGTCGGTCTCGAACTCGATCGTCGTACTCGCGAAATCCTCGGAGGGATGCTTCGTGTAGTCCACGTCCTTGCCGAACGTCGTCGCGAGCTGTTTGGCGTATGCCGGCCGCGTCCACTTGAGGCTCGCGATGTGCGCGGTGATCCGCGCAGGTCGCACGGTGGACAGCGGCGCGCCCGGCTTCGTGAGCAGATGCCGCACCACGAGCGCCGAGTGGCACATCATGTCGTTGAGCACGCCGCCGCCCTGCAGCTCGCCGCGCCAGAACCACGGCATGTGCGGCCCGCTGTGCTCCTCGGCGGCGCGTGCGAGATAGGGCCGCCCGGTGGTCGCCGCGCCGCGTGCCCAGAGCAGCTCGCGCCCGGTCTCGACCTGCGGCGCGAACACCTGGTTCTCGAGATAGCCCTGCGCGATACCAACGCGCTTGACCAGCTCCGTCACCCGCTTCGCTTCGGCGACGTTCCGCGCGAGCGGCTTCTCGCAGGCGATGCCGGCGAGCGAGCCCTTGCCGCTCTCGATCGCGTGGACGATCTCCTCGACGTTCTCGATGCGGGCCTGGTTCGGACCGGTCAGCCAGATCGCGTCGATCGCCGGATCGGCGACCATCTCCGTGATCGACGCGTACGGCTTCGCATTGCCGATGTCGAACGTCCGCGCGAGCGTCGCCGCCGACGCGGCGTTCTTCCTGTTCGGGCTCCAGACGCCGAGGACGTCGGCGTCGCGCACCGCGCGGAACGCCTGCATGTGGAAGCGGGCGTTGAACCCGCTGCCGATGAACGCGACGCCGAGCGTGCGTCGCGCCGATGTGTCTCCGTTCGCGCCGGTCATCTCTCCTGGGGATTCACGCGCGTCTTCATCACGTCGTAGCTCACGCCCAGCTTCTGGAGCGCCGCCGGCGGGCAGCCGTCGTACGCGGGATTGAAGACGTTGCCGATGTACTGGACGTCCTGCCACCCCATGGCACTGGAGAAGAAGCCCGAGGCCGTCATGTCACGGAAGCGGTTGAAGAACGCGACGCCGTACCGCATCTCCGGTCTTGCCTTGTCCGGGTACGCGATGTCGTCCAGCACCTGCCGCCGCTGTGCGTCGCTGGCCGCGATGAAGGTTTTCTGAAATCGCTTCCGGCATTCGGTGTCCAGCCAGCCGAGGCCACCGCGCATCGCGACCTGCGTATTGGGATTCGCGTCCTTCTCGGCGAGCAGGTAGTCCATGTACTCGGGAACCTTCGCCTCCGTCGCGCTGCCGGAGCGCTCGTCGCGCGGAATGATGTAGTCGACGAGCACGCGCACCGTCCTCCACTCGTGCGCGTTGAAGAACTTCGGCGCCGCCTGCGCGGGCACCGTCGCGGCCGCCCCCGCCTGCACCGCGATGCCATGCGCCGCCTGCACCGCCGCCCCCGGCCCCATCGCCGCGGCGACAGGCACCACACCCAGCACCTTCAACGCCTCGCGCCGGTTGAGCGTCGTCTCAGGCCGCGCAGTCTCGTCCGCCGTTTCGCCGTTCCCCTCTTCCCTCTTCCCGCTTCCCTCTTCCCTCGTCATAGCGCCCCCGCCTTGCGCTGCTGCGCGATGTAGTCGCTCGTGCGCCACGACAGCGCGAGAATGGTCCACGTGGGATTCTTGTCGGCCTGCGAGACGAACGGGCTGCCGTCGGCCACGAACAGGTTCTTCACGTCGTGCGCCTGGCAGTTCGCGTTCACGACGGACGCCTTGGGGTCGCTCCCCATGCGCGCGCCGCCCAGCTCGTGAATGATCGTGCCGCCCGCGGCCAGCCCGTACCCACGCTCGCGCGACGGCATGGGCCCGTTGGGCGTGCCGCCCATCGCCTCGATGAGCGCGCGGAAGGTCTCCTGCATGTGCTTCGCCTGGTTGTACTCGTGGTCGGTGAACTTCCAGTGGAAGCGAAGCACCGGGATGCCGAATTTGTCGACGGTCGTGGGATCGAGCTCGCAGTACGAGTCCTCGTTCGGGATCATCTCGCCGCGGCCGTCGAAGCCGATCGTCGCGCCGTAATACTTTCGGTAATCCGCTTTGAGCTGCTTGCCGTAGCCGCCGCCGTTGTGGCGCTGGATGCCGCCGCCGAATCCCGCGCCCGGTTGGCCCGGACCGCCCCACACTTCTATATGGTAGCCGCGCGGGAAGTCGAGCTTGGAGTTGTCGAGCCACCACGGCATGTAGACGTGCATGCCGCCCACGCCGTCGTGGTTGTGCGGCACGTGGTCCATCATCGCCGGAACGAATCCGCCCACGCTCGCGCCGGTCGTGTCGGTGAGGTATTTGCCGACGATGCCGCTCGAGTTGGCGAGTCCGTTCGGGAACCGCCCGGATTTAGAATTCAATAAAAGCCGAGCGGTCTCCATCGCGCTCGCCGAGAGCACGACGACGCGCGCGCGCACGTGCTCGTCGAGCCCCGTGTTCTTGTCGATGTACGACACGCCGGTCGCCAGCCCGTCCGGCCCCGTCGTCACCTCGCGCGCCATGGCGTTGGTCAGCAGCGTGAGCTTGCCCGTCGCGAGCGCGGGCGCGATGAGCACGTCGGGGCTCGAGAAGTTCGCCTTCACCTGGCAGCCGCGGTTGCACTGGCCGCAGTAGTGGCACGCCATGCGGCCGTTGAGGGGCTTGGTGATGATCGAGAGCCGCGCGGGAATGCAGGTGACGTTCAGCTTGTCCGACGCCTTCTTGACGAGCAGCTCGTAGCAGCGCGGCTTGGGCGGCGGCATGAAGATGCCGTCCGGTGCGTTGCGCAGGCCTTCGTTGCTTCCATAAAGCCCGATCAGCCGGTCGACCTGATCGTAGTAGGGCTTGACGTCGTCGTAGCCGATCGGCCAATCGTCGCCCAAGCCATCGAGCGACTTGCGGCGGAAGTCGTCGGGTCCGAAGCGCAGCGAGATGCGGCCCCAGTGGTTCGTGCGTCCGCCGAGCATTCGGGCGCGCCACCAGCTGAACTGGGTGCCGGGGGCGCGGGTGTACGGTTCGCCGTCGATCTCCCAGCCGCCGTCGCAGGCGTCGAACTCGCCGAACGGGCGGCCGTGAATGGCCGCGCCGCGGTGCGGCGTGGCGTAGTTGGGGACGAGCATCTTGGAGTCTTTCGACGCGAACCAGCGGGGGCCGGCCTCGAGCATGACGACGCGGGCGCCGGCTTTGGTGAGCGCGTAGGCGGCCATGCCGCCGCCGGCGCCGGAGCCGACGATGCAGACGTCGTAGATCGGGCGTTGGGGCATCGGATGTAGGGAGCGAGATGTCGGAGCCATGCCGGCCATGTGGACCGGGGGCTTGGCGTAGTATGGAGCGCGGGTGCGCGCTCGGCAACGGATCGCGCCCCCAGGCCCTTCATGGGTGCGACGCGGGATCTCCGCGCGCTCGGCGTCGACTGCAGGTGTGCGACGAGCGGCGCGAGCGGCAGCCCCGCGCCCGGATCGAAATGGCACGTGTTGAGAACGCGATCCGACATCGGGCGCGGTCCTTCAAGCTCTGAAAAGGAAGCACGCGCATCACATGCCCGCCGATCGGTTCGTTTTCGGCGGTCGTTGTGTCATTTTGTTTGACGTATGACATCCACCCACCCATCGATCCCGCCCGCCACCCGGCGCCGGATCGCTCGATCCCTCGTCGCCCTCGCGCTGGCGTCCTTCGCGGCCGCGCTCGGATGCGCGCCGAAAGCGGCGCCGCCCGCGCCAAGCCCCTCGGCGCCGGCTCCGGCGGCGCCGGTGATTCTGCAGACGTGCCCCGGCCCCGCCGACGGCCCGTCGATCCTGGTGAATGCCCTCGAGGACGCACATCGCGCACTCGTCGCGAATCCCGCGACGCCGCTGCCGCCGGCCTGCGTTCTCTCGGCGCTCTCACAGATTCGCGGGCCGATGCCGGACTCGATCGGCGACCACGCGCTCGCGATCGCGGCGGAGCTCGAGCGCCGCGGCACGACGCAGGCGGATCTGCTCGCGTGGGAGGTCACGCTGCTGTCGAGAGCCCGCCGCTACGCCGACGCATCGCGCGCGTACGCGCGCCTCGTGGCGATCGATCCGCAACCGCCGATGGACATCGCGCGCCTCGCGGCCGCGGCGGCGTGGCAGCGCGCGGACACGTCGGCGCTGCTGCGCATTCTCTCGACCGCCTCGCGCCGCGCCGAGGCGCCGCCGCCGCTTCGCACCGAGTACACCGTGCTGCGGCAGGTCGGGGCGCTCCGCTCGGCGATCAATGAAGCGCGCGGGTTCGTTCGCCAGAATTCCAGATACACGGCGGCCTATCCGAGCCTCGTCGGGAACTTCGGCACGCTCGGGCTGACGGACAGCGTCGTCGCGTACCTTCGGCGCGCGTTGGCACAGGGCACATCGCGCGCGTCGCTCTCCCCCACGCTCGATCCGTACGTCAACACGATGCTCCGATCGCCGGCGCGATGCGCGTCGACTCCGCGCTCTCGACGCCTTCGACGAAGTTCCTCGTGGCAAGCCTCATGGTGCAGTCGGTGGTGCCGGCGATCGACGAGATCGGTGCGCTCGTGACTCCGCCCTCGTGGCTGCCACGCACGATCGGCGCGGCGGACGCGAGCGACGCGGCGCGCACGCGGTCCGCCGGATGTCGGCGCATCGCGCGCGTCTCGGCGTCAGTCGACGCCGCGGACGCGCGGCTCCGCGCGGGCGGCAGCGGCTTCGCCGTTCCTGCGGTACAGCGACTCGTCTCGGCGCTGTCGAACGAGCGAAGTCGATTGGAGGCGCTGGGGGACGTCTGCGCGCGCGGGAGTCGGTAGGTTCAATCGCGAAGACCATCACCACAGCGGTCTTCGAGCTCGCCCTGCTCGCCGGCGCCGAGCATTCGTCGTTCACGTTCGACCGCGCGCGGCGCGCGGCTCGATGGCGGCCCTGAGCGTCTTCTTCTGAGCCGAGCGGCGTGCACGGGCGGAATGTGGTTCATCCCTTCCCCGCTCCGTGCGCGCATGCCACATTCGCGCGATTCCGCCGCCACCCTCCGTCGCGAACGATGTCCGCCCTCGACCGAACGTGTGCCGCCTTCTCGAGTCCACGTAGACCATTCGCGGCGAGAGGCGCACCTCCCGGAATCCGCCCTCGATCACCGTTATCGTGCCGCCAGGCTTGATCGCGTGAAGGAGCGTTCGCAGAGCGTCCACGGGCCGCGGCACATGCTCCAGCACGAAGCAGACGAACGCATGATCGAACGTCGCCGACGGGAACGGCGAGGCCAAGATGTCCGCGCGCTGAAAGGTCACGTTCGTCTGGCCGGTGGCGGCGACCGATCGCGCCGAGCGGCAGGAGGCCCATCAGGCGGACATTCGGCACCCGCGGAAGAAACGGGATGCCGGGACGCGTAGTCGCCGGCGGCACCAGAAGCGGCGATCTTTCGGCATGCGCATCCTCAGCCAACTCTTCGAGAACAACCGGGCCTGGGCCGCCGACGTGACCCGGCGCGACCCCGAATTCTTCGCGCGCCTCTCCGAGCAACAGGCGCCGAAATACCTCTGGATCGGCTGCTCCGACAGCCGCGTGCCGGCGAACGAGATCGTCGGGCTCGCGCCCGGTGAGCTGTTCGTCCACCGCAACATCGCGAACGTCGTCGTGCACGCGGACCTCAACTGCCTGTCCGTCGTCCAGTTCGCGGTCGAGGTGCTGCGCGTGCGTCACGTCATCGTGTGCGGCCACTACGGCTGCGGCGGCGTGCTCGCCGCGCTGCGCAACGAGCGCTTGGGCCTCGCAGACAACTGGCTGCGTCACGTGCAGGACGTGCGCGGAAAGCATCGCGCCGAGCTCGCCGCGCTCGCCGGCGAGAGCGAGCGCCACGCGCGGCTGTGCGAGCTCAACGTCCTGGAGCAGGTGGTCAACGTGAGCCAGACCACCGTCGTGCGTGATGCCTGGTCGCGCGGCCAGGCGCTGTCCGTGCACGGCTGGATCTACGCCCTGCGCGACGGCCTGCTGCGCGACCTCGGCATCTGCGTCACCGCGCCAGACGAGGTGGCGGCTTTCGCCGGCGTGGAGACGCCGGACGCCGACTAGCCGAAGCTCCGGCCACCACCCCGCGGCCCTCGTCGCGAAACGCCGCCGGAACGCGCTAGCTTCCCTATCATTCCGCCCGTCCCAGGTTGGCGTGAGCGCAGCATATTCATCGTGCGGCATGGGCTCGTCTCGTTCTTCCACTACGATCCGTACGGTCAGGTGCTCTCGAAGGTGCAGCGTGGCCACGACCGCGATCTGCGCGACGCGCGCTCCTTCGTGCGAGCCGGGTTGATCGACGTGCGCCGGCTGAGGAACGCGTTCGAGGAGATCGAGCCGCTGCTCATCCGCTATCCGGCGATCGATGCCGCCTCGTTCCGCGCTGCCGTCATGGAATTCTGCGATCAGATGAGCATGCGGGGACCGGAAGCGTGACGGGCGACGAGCTGATGGCGGGCCTCCCCGGTGAAGCGCTCGTTCGACAAGGGCTCGCCGACCTCGGGTCGGGGCGCCGTACCATCACCGCGTCACGCGTCTCCGTCGCCCGAACGCGACTGGCGCGCGCCGAGCTGCTTCGAGCGACGCCGGCCGGCGGAGAGGATTCCGAGCTCGAGTTGTACCGGCTCCTTCGCCGCGAGGGCGGCGACGCCTACGCCCGATACAACGCCCTCCTCCGAGAGCTGACGAGCTTCGAGAGCGCGCTCGACCATCGTGTTCGAGCGTCGAAGGAAAATAGGGGACGGTAAGCCCTCCGCCGCGCCGACGTCGGCGCCGTTCGCCGCGCCATCGGGACACGTCCGCCGCGGCCGTGAATCGAAGCAGCATGTGCTGTCGGATCGCCTGTACGCTAGTCGTGATTCGACCGCAGCGACCCGTTCAGGTGGAACAGCCACAGCTCGTTGCGATCGACCTTTCCCGACGGCAGCAGCTTCTGAAGCAGACTGCCCGCGCCGTCGTCCGTCACCCCGAAATCGTCGTCGTTCGACACGCCGATCGTGCGGCCGCCGTCGAGCAGCACCAAGCCCTCGGCCTTGTCGTGCGTGTACCCCCACTGCAGCATGTCCACGACGAGCGTCTTGGACACCGGAACGATCTGGTTCGCCGCGAGGTCCGCATCCGTCATCTGCTCGACGGTCTTGCCACCGAGCACGAGGCCGTTGCTCCCGTCGGCGGGATCGCTGATGTCCGTCGCTCCGCTGATGTCGATCAGATAGATCTTCTTCTGCACCGACGCGCCGCCCGGGTCGCCCAAGAACTTTCCGTCGCGCTCGTCCACGAGAAACCGGGTCGGTGACACGGCCTCGATCTCACTCACCCCGTAGTTCGCCTTGTCCATGAGATAGGCGTACTGTCGCGTCGTGTGGTGCCGCACGTCGGCGAACACCAGACGCAGCAGGCGCGACGCCTTCGCCGCGGCGCGGTTGGGATTGTCGAGCGGATTCTGCATCACGCCCACCAGCACCGTGCCGCCCAGAATCGACGCGACCCCCTCCATGCCCTTGTTCGCCTGCCGGTGAACGAGCACGGCCGGCAGCCGATTCGGTCCGCCGCAGGGCGAGTTCTGCTCGAGCGTGACGCCGTGACGATCGAAGTGCGTGAGGAACGGACCGTACTCGTCGGAGACCCAGAAGCTGCCGTCGCCCATCACGCGCAGCCCTTCGCTGTCGATCCCGTTCGGGTCGAAGGGGAGCGTTGTCCCGTCGAGTGTCTTCGGCACCTCGCCGGTCGC
>Ga0316628_100005041_pt1 | contig 10488 bp, 9 predicted proteins | sample OWC_Aug_M2_C1_D5_FD_207648 | JGI IMG/M metagenome (GOLD analysis project Ga0316628, IMG submission 207648) | Wetland soil microbial communities from Old Woman Creek delta, Ohio, United States - OWC_Aug_M2_C1_D5_C | ecosystem: Environmental > Terrestrial > Soil > Wetlands | place: USA: Ohio... | reverse complement strand
AATTGACCGATATTGCTGCTCTTAATTTTTATCAGTCCTCCATGAAGATAACATCCTGAATCGGTGCCCACGTTGCCGTCGACAATTATTTTCCCTCCTTTCATGCCTTCTGTGCTTCCGCGATATGGAGATGCTAAATAGTCGCCAGCGTTTCCGTGAATCTCAATCAAGCCTTTCTTCATTGAGCTGCCTGCCCACTGACCAGCATCGCCGTTAACTGTGATTTTTCCGCCTGCCATCTTTTCGCCCAAATGCATGCCTACATTACCGTTGATGACAATTTCGCCGTTTTTCATTCCCAAGCCTATTCGGCGGACTTCGCCTACGTCTCCGTTGATAGTTATATTCGTGGTTGGGGCATTATCTTCTTCTATTTTGAAGAGGTCGCCGAGTTTTTTCTGTTTGTTGCCCTCGAAAACTGGGAGGTTTGCGATCTCAGCTATATCTTTGCCTTGAAATATATCAGGGTTAATGCATTCAGCCATTACTGGAAAAGTGTATTTCTTGAGTGGGACCAGAACTATCATCTTTAGACACTTGCCTTGATGGTTATTGGGTCTTTAACTTTAATGTAATGATCTGACACTGGATAGTTGTCATAGTCAACGGTCCAGTATTCTCGGAATTTGCGCTTCATTTCCTCATCAACTCGGCATGGCTCATCAGTTTGCACATCAAGCCATATGGTTCTGCCGTCAGCACGCCCAACTACCTCGCCATCTTTTACAACGATTTTTCCATCTTTAACGGTGTAAGCTGCATGCTTGAATGCTCGACGCACAGTCTTGTATTTACGCGCTATGTCGGTTGTTTCAGGATTAATATTATATATAGCAATATCAGCGTCAGCGCCTACACCCAAGTGACCTTTATTCTTAAGTCCCAAGGCTTTGGCTTGTCCTGCCCGAGTCATTATTGCTAGTTCATAGAGGCTTAATTCACGGTCAATCGACGGAAGCAGGCTCTTTTTCTGGGCTTTCTTATGGCACTTCATGAGTGTTGCCTCACGTGCTTTCTTGCTCATGAGCCAAGCGAGAATTCGTGGGTAAGCAGTGAATGGCCCACCATTAGGGTGGTCTGTTGTCATGAACATTTTCCACGGGTTATCTATCAGTAATGCCAATTCTAAACCGATTGACCATTGTATAGCATTTACAGCATTTTTCTTCTTGTAGTGGAAGGGTATGATTCCTCCACTTGTCTCGGTTTCGACGTCGCCGTTTACCCATTTATGCCCACTTAACTGGTATAGTGAGTATTCGAAGGGACCATCAGCAGTCATGGTCGTAGTATCAGTGAAGATAACTTGACCCATGTCAAAAGTCATGTGACTGTGATTGTTAATGTATTTGGCGATATCCTCCGCGCCAGAACGCATGGATCCCCAATCATCACCAGCAAAACTGCTAAATTGCAGGTGAGTTATGTGAGCCACGGGTTTGCCATCAGTAGCCACACTCTCCAGTGCTTTCATTGTGCACAGGGTGCAATCGTAGTTGCCAGGCACGCCGAGGTTATTCGTGTGAAGATGAATAGTGTGAGGAAGATTCAGCATCTTATTTACTTTGGCGAGACCACATATTATCTCTCGGGGCGTTATGCAGAAGTTGGGAACTTGATCGTGTATACACTTCACATTGTTACCGAATCCCCAAGATTCTAATCCCCCAGGGTTAACGATTTTTATGGCGTAACCTTTAGTTATATCCATCATCCAAGCAACGTGTCTGGCGCATCCTTCTAAATCGCCTTTTCGAAGGTATTCAAGCACAAACCACCAGTCGCCGATTAAGGGATATGATGCCTTATCTAAGAGGGGTATGTCGTTTAATTCTTCATGAGTATGTTTTGCTTCCAGAGGTGCCATTGATGGGTTCATTACGGTTGTGTAACCCATCGTTGAATAGCGGTAACCTGTGACGAAAGTGGAGGGAATTGAATAGCCAGTTCCTGACCTTGTCATAGCTGTTTTGCTTACAACATCTTTAATGTGGTCTTCGGGTCTGACCAGTCTACCAGTGTTTACCTCTCCGCCCGCAATGTGAGTGTGAATGTCGACCCCGCCAGGCATAACCGTTAAGCCAACTGCATCAATCACATGAGCTTTGGGAGTAACTTTTTCTACGATTTTTCCGTTTTTAATGGCTATGTCCATCTTTTCGCCGTCAATCCCGTTTATTGGGTCAAAGACGAAACCGTTTTTTATTATCAGTTCAACCAATTTTTAAGCCTCCGCTTTTTTCGCGGTTTTCTTAGATTTTATTGCTTTGACTTCAGCTAGAATTTTTGTTAGGATTTCCTCGTCTGAGAATATTCCTTTTGGAGGTTCAACCACTTTTTTTAAGGGTAAGGGCACACGATCCATGCGATAAGCGGTGCCGCCAACTTCTATTCCAACAAACGCTGAGGGAAAAACTACATCACCCATCAAGGAAGTGGCGTTCATGTGAGGATCAATAACAACCAGCGGGTTCTTGACTAGATGTTTCACAGCTTCTCTTGGAAAATTAGCTACGGGATCCGACGCAACAACTAAAACTGCATCCGACTCATGGCGCAGGAGAATATCGACAACAGAGGTTTCCCCCGGATTATACCGCGGGTAACCATGGGAAAAATCAACCGCATAAGGATAACCACTCTGCCAAGCTGAAACTATGTTTGCACCAGCAACGTTAAAGTGTCCCCTCATGGGCATGATTACGAATTTTGTGCGAGCGTTAAGATCCCGAACCAGTTGAATAGCGACTTCTATGTTTCGGAATTTACCCGCGCTCTGAGTTAAGCCCATACCGAAGAAGACAACGCCGAACTCACAGTTAACCAGAGCATCAGCAACTTCTTTGAGATATTCAACCGGGACACCCGCAACCTGGTCAACATCAAGCTCCTCATCACGAACTAGGGCTCGCAGCGCCTGCATGAGTTCATAGTCTTTGTTAGGTTCAACTTGGACGAAGTAGTCAGCCATCTGAGCAGTCATGGTTTTGCGAACGTCTATCACAACGAGTTTCCGTCCTTCTTTGCTCAGAGTTTGGGGTACTCCATTTGCAATGCAGCTTTTCGCGTGAACATGAGGTCGAAACTTCACGAATCCACTTTTCTGGGCGCTTTCAAGTTTCTTTTGGCCTGCTTGCGATTTGAGTTTTTGCATGTAAGCTTTCCATTCGCTCTTCTCAAATCTGCCTTCAGTGAAACTGGTGTATCTTTCAAGGTGTCTTGGATGTGCACTCCAAGGGTCACATCCCCAGTAAATGATGAGGTCGGCGCGGTGCCTAATCTGGCCCAAAGTGCACGTGGGAATACCAACTTCCTGCATGCCTAAAATCGATGGCCCATGGCAAACGGTCGATGTGTTGTCAAGAACGCCGCCGATCTCCTCTGCTAATTCAACGCCAATACGTTGAGCTTCGGAACTAGTTGAGCTCCAACCGTAGAGTATTGGGTAAGTTGAGTTCGCAAGAACTTCCGCAGCAGCATGAACTGCTTCATCCATGGATACCGGAACAAGTTTGCCGCCCTTTCTCATTAGAGGTGTTTTTACCCTGTGCTCTCCTCGGTATCCTAAGAACTTTGATTCACAAATAGCACAGCCATTTTTTACTTTGACAACTTCGTTGTTTTCAACTGTTATTTCAATGTCATCACATAAGCAACCGCAAATTGGACACGATACAGAATTAACTACAACCATTTTCTTACCGCCCAAATTCTTTCATTAAAAGTTTTTCAATGGTTAGGACTTGTTTGTCAGGGGTTGGTTCAACTTCAGCTGGAGTTCCCTTAAAGGAGGGCATACCAATACTAGTGGTTTTGTCGCTGCATACAGCATTCGCCCATGGCCCATAAGGAATGTAAATTAAACCAGGGGTTGCGGAACGAGGATATCTGACGGCTCTAAGAACAACTGAACCGTCGGGGGTGGATACTAAAATGTTAGTGTTATTCTTTATGCCAAGTTTCTTCATGTCGTCTGCATCCATGTAGCACATTGAACAAGCATCAAAGTACTCTTTTGAGACTTTGCCTTTCTCTTTGCCGACCCCTTGTTCAATCGTGCGACCTGTAAGCAAAGTTACGTTTAACTTTTGCTCTACCATGATTCCGACCTTATCAATAGAGTTTATGTAGTCATATTTAAGAGTAAGTTTGAAAAAAATGCAAAATTTACCATTAAAAGATAGTTTAGAGGTAGCGTGATCGGATCAGTTTGTGATTAAATCTGGTTATTTTATCTGGGTAAGCACTATGTGGAATGTGCTTTGTCCGCCTGGCGGAAAAATAAAGAAGGCAGTATAGCTTTGAGGGTTTGAACCGCCGAATGTTTCGCTGAAAGGTGCGTTACCCGTTATTTGGGAATCGGCGCTCTGTATGTTATTTAAAATCGGGTATAGGTCCTCTGATATGCAAGTATAGTTGCTGCCGCTATCCCAGTAGTCATTATAAATGTATACATCAGTCCAACCGTTGGAGCCGCCAGGCATAAAGGTAGACTTTATTGTTAGTCGCCATTGCTCGTTAGCACCCGTCCTAAAAGGAACATAGACAGTTTTCACTGTGCTATTCAGGAATCTTAGGCAATCGTTGGTTCCGCTAACAGTAAAATCTAGAGCCTGCTGAGGTTGAGAAGGCAAAGTTAGCGAAAGACCAATTAGAAATACAGTTACTAAAGCGCAGCTGATGATGACCACTCCGAGTAAACTTGAAACTTTCCTATTCATGCTCTTTCAGCCTTTTCGCAAGATTGCTATTCAACATTTTCAGCGTTCATATATCGGATTGCTATTATAATGTTATGGAAATTCCGTGAATCAGCTAATAACCAGCAAAGTAGCAGTATAGCAGAAGGCTACTCAATAGGCTATGTATCGAAAATTTAAAAAGCACACCCTTCACCACTTTATTTATGAAATTATCTTTTAAAATAGCTTCAATATGGGGCATCCCGATCGAGTTACATATCACGTTTCTCTTGTTAATGATAGCGGTGTTCTTTCTTTTCTATCCAGAAGTTTATTCATTTGTTTTAATCTTGTTCCTGTTTGTTTTTGTGGTTTTTCATGAACTTGCACACTCTGTTGTTGCTAGACGCAATGGGATTAAAGTACGAAAAATTATTCTTTACCCGATTGGCGGAGTGTCAGAAATTGAGGAAGTCCCAGAAAACCCGTCGATAGAGTGGCGAATGGCAGTAGCTGGGCCAATCACTAGCTTAGTTCTTGGCGGAGGCCTTCTCGTAATTAACCTGTTTGTTAGAATTCAAATTCCCTTATCGATAGTTCCAGCTTCAATTCCTTCAGGTGGCGATTTGTTGCTTGATCTAGGAGTGCTAAACGTTTTGCTTGGCGCATTCAACTTGATTCCCGCATTTCCTATGGACGGCGGCAGAGTTTTTAGGGCGCTCTTGGCTGAACGAATCAAGTATTCAGACGCCACTAAGTACGCTGTTTACCTTGGCAGAATCTTTGGAATCGGCATGGTTATCGCAGGATTTTTTTTGCCAGGTTATTTCTTACTTATCATAGTTGGCATTTTTGTTTATATTGGGGCAAGTGAGGAGGCGGAGCAAACCATTGTCTCCACAACCCTTGCAAATGTCCGCGTCCGAGACGTAATGCAGGCTGAGATTGGCGCTGTTAACCCTGACCAAACCATTGCTGAAGCGTTAGAGGTAATGTTCAAAAATCGCTACCATGACGCACTGGTTGAAAAAGACGATGCACTTCAGGGAGTTGTAACTTGGAGCGAAATAATCAAAGTCTCACCTAAAGAGAGAGAGAGCCTGAAGGTTGGTCAGATGCCGCTTAAGAACATATACACATATTCCGATGAAGCTGCCCTTGAAGTTTACAAGCTTATGACTAAACAAAAAATCGACCTCATCCCAGTTGTCGAACGAGAAGCACCATTAAAGGTTATCGGCGTCTTAACTAGCTCTGGCTTAGCGAACGCTTATGAAAAAGCCAAAAACTCCCGTTAACTACTTGCCAAGTAAGAAACTGAAAAGCTTGAGCCGTCACCACTAACAGGGGAAATGTTGGTCAACTGCGTTCCTGCATTATTAGCCATACGTATTTGGGAATACGAGAAGTTGCCGATAGGTCCATCTGCATTGTTCAGCTTTAGGCTGCAGTCAGTGAAGGTTACGGTATCAAAATCTGCTAAAGCGCTTATCTGGTTATTCACAGTTGGCCTCTCAACCATCCATTCGCCTGAAAGTCTTGTCGAATTGTAAGAGAAGTTTTGGTTGAAAGCCTGGCTTGTGGTCGCGTCACTTATTTGTATGTTCCACACGTTAGTGTTAGAATTAATCAGCGTGATAGCCGCAGTTATTTTGTCTCCAGGGGACACTTGAATGGCATTTAATTGTACGGCCAAATTAGGCAGCATTTCGTACCACGCACTATAAATGTAATTTCCATTGATGAAATTATGTTCGGTTCCAACCTGAATCAGGGTTTTGTCAAATTGGCCGCCGATGCCGATCCAAGCTGAAGAGTAACTGTCGCCAGCTGAAATTTTTACATTAGGCACGATCCACGAAGCAATAATCTGGGAAACTTCAGGTTGCGGTTGGTCAATACTGGATGCAATCAAGTAACCTGACCAGCTAAGGCTCACGATGCTTTGAATTTGAGGGTTACTACGGAAGGACTCCGCCCAGAGTGAAAGCAACAACAATCCTGTCAACAGCAAAAAAATCCATATCGCTACAAGAATAACTGTCCGAAGCCTAACTTTTCTTCTTTCAGTCAAAAGAACATCCCTTAGAAAGAGCAACACAATCGATGATGCTGCTCCTGACCAAAAAATACCTCATAAATTACTTAAAGAGGTGGGAAAAATAAAGCTATTTGTTGTAACAAAATTTAGCCACACTTTTCAAGACAAACAAACTTAATTCCCCAAAAGATATCTAATTAGATATGTTTCAAGTCAAGCAAATGCGCGCAGAAGATTTCATGTTTGCTGCAGAACTATCCAACACAATGAACTGGAACATGGCACCTGAAGACTTCCAATACATGACTACTCTAGAAGCAGACGGCTGCTTTCTCCTCACAGACGGCTCAGAAAGGATTGGCATCGCAACATGCATCAGTTACGGCATGGTGGGTTGGTTCGGAAACTTAATAATAAAAGAAAAATATCGTCATAAAGGCGCAGGAAGCGTCCTTGTACGGCACGCCATTGACTACTTACACAGCAAAGGTGTCGAAACGATTGGGCTCTACGCCTACCCTAACCTGACTAAATTTTATGGGGACTTGGGCTTTAAAGCTGAGGAACAATTCGCGGTTTTGCACGCTAAAACCGCCACCGTACCGATTGCAGAAAAACTTCCTCAAATAGAAAAGAAAAACATTGATTCAATAGTCAAGTTTGACTGCGAATGTTTTGGTTGGGATAGACGGAGACTGCTTGAATCAATCATCCTAGATGGGGGTAACTTAGGCTATTTCTTGCATGAGGGAGGCACGGTTGTGGGATATGCGGCGGCTAAAGTTTATGATGCCGCGGCGGAGGTTGGACCGCTCATATGCCAATCCAACCGCGTTGATGCCGCTATGGCGCTGGTTGCAGCCGTTGTTAACAAACTAGCTGATTCTGAGGTTTACGTATGGGGGCTTCCCAAAAAAGAAATCACTCTTGCCCACACACTTTCAAAGTTTGGTTTTAGGGAAGATTTTTCTGTGACAAGAATGTTTTTAGGGATATCTATGCCCAAAAACTGTCTGTATATCGCTGAATCTTTGGAACGAGGATAGATATGATTGAAGATTACTGCAAGATTTTGATTACGGATTTTCTTAAAAATTCGTGGCGAACCGTTGAAGTTCTAGTTGACGGGCTGGCAAGTTTTAGAGAAGAAAAACATAACAGGCGTGTTTCCCTTTTTCAATATGTTGACGGTAAGAAAGTCAGCGCGCTATTTGACGGCAATAAGTTCTTTTTGCGTGGTTCGGTTGAGTACACTAATCCGCAGTTGACTGTTGAGGAGGTTCAGGGTATTATCGGTACTCGTCTACTGGAGGCTTGCGGAAATTACTTTGACAAAACTGGGCTGCATAAGTCAAATGATGGTGACATTGCCCAGTTGTGCGAGTCACTCAAGAAGCCGCCCCAAGGTTACATTGTACCATTTCTGCTGAACACAGACGACGTGGAAGCAGACCGCTACTCTATGAATCCGCTCAAAGAGTCCATTGTAGCCAGCGGACAGAGCGCTATTCCAGCCGCCAATATCAGAACCGATCAGCTCAAAGTCGATACGGAATACTTGAAAAAATACGATGGCACATTGATTTCTAGAAAAGAAACTGAACTCCTTGCTAACAACCTGGAGAGCGCTAACGGTTCTTATCTTGATTTTGTTGATTCAATAAAATACAAGCAATTGGAAGAGCTATCAGAGTTTTTCGGCATGAACCTATCGCTTTACGCACTTCGCATGCCCCTGTCGACCCTGCAGACAGAGGACAAAGACGGCCTGTTACATTACATTATAAGCGAAAGCCACCATGACTACGAAGCTATAAACGAAGCGTACTCTTGCATGGGCAGAAGCATGACCAAACGCACCACACTGCTGACAGTGCCACACTCAAAAAAGGGCTTCGGCTCTAAACGGGCAGCAAGAGGAAAAATACACTTTGAAGACAACAAACTCCAAGACGTCACGATCAAGTATAAGACAACCAAGCTCTACCCAAACGCAATCGACCCAGGAGATGTTTCAGTAGCTAAATGTGAGGACTCCTTTACGGTGCAAGGAGAAGCGCTTGCCGACTACAGTTTTGAGCAGACACCATCTTCACCTCAATTTTTCCTTTACTCAATGGGGTCGCCCGAAGATGCCGCAATTTGGCATGGCGTTGGCGCCTTTGCTTCGCCGCAACTGCTGCAAAGCTATTCTTCCGCTCGAAGGGCATGCAGAGAGGGCAAGTTGATGAAGAATCTGAAAGAAAAATATAACCTTAAGGTATTTTTGCCGTTGCAGTTTAACCTTTCACCTGAAGGTATGTGGAGCCACCCCGTACACAGAAACATCGACGCCAGCATAGGTACAGTGGAAGACCTTGCTTATTTGGCACATTTGGGAATGAAGCTTGAATACCTTTCGGCTTTCAAGTAGGAGCCGATGTATGCTTGCCCTCTGTGGAATACATAATGTTTAGAATCTTGCGTGTGCTGCGCAAATTGCCCGTTAACCCGCTGAGCATCGGAAGTTCCACGCGGATTTTCGTCGAATACTTTAAGAATTTTGACAAGTTGCCTGCAGTACAAGGTATTTTTGGAGAGAAAACGCACGAAATTCTCAGCCACCTCAAGGTTGAGCTAAGCTGGATTGGCGGCTACATGTATGTGGACGGCGGCGACGGGCACTTGGTAATAAGCAAGAACTACTTAAATAATGGTAACAAAACCGACATTTATCTAGACCTAATCCATGAATTGTGTCATGTTAAGCAGTTCTTAGAGGGCAAAGAACTCTTCGACCCACGTTATGACTATGTGGAGCGCCCAACCGAGATTGAAGCGTACCGTTACACAATTGAAGAGGCAAGGCGTCTGGGTCTGACTGAAGAGAGAATTTGCCTGTATTTGAGGACTGAATGGATGAGCGAAGAAGACTTCAAACGCTTGGCGAAGTCCGTTAACGTATTATGCTCGTAAGCGCTTCACGATAAACCGATAGCATACGCTGAGCGCAGAGGTCCCAAGTGAAGTTTTCAGATACAAACTTGCGACCGCTCACACCCATATGTTCACGCAAGGCTTTGTCGCCTAAAAGCCTAAGCAACGCATCAGCCAGCGCCCCGCTGTCACCACGCTTAATCAGCAACCCAGTCTCTCCATTACGGACAGCCTCGTTGACTCCACCAATGTCAAAAGCCACAACTGGCTTCCCTGATGCCTCAGCCTCAAGCAGGACGATGCCTTGTCCTTCTTGGATGGATGGCAGTGCAAACACGTCAGCACAATTGTAAAGTGCTGGAAGCATATCCTCCTTGACATTGGCAAGAAACTTGAAGTTTCCTGAAAGCTTAGTCGCCTCGACTGAATTTATTAGCTGATTTTTTTGGGGTCCATCGCCAACAATTACAAACTTTACATCCGCGTATTCCTTGACAACTTTTTTTGCTGCTGCAATAAGAAACTGAAGACCTTTCCGAGGTATTATGCTGCCCACGAAAAGCACAATGGGTTCTTTGCCTAAGTCGAACTGGCGCCTTGCTGCCTCCATTTGATCTGTGGGCTTGAATTTTTCTGTGTCAACACCATTGGGAACAATCCGAACCTTCGCCGAGTCAACGCTATAGTGCTTTTGGATTTTTTGAAGCGAGTAATTGCTTATCGTAACAATCAATGTTGCTTGATGCGCTGTCTCTCTCTCTAAATCTGCAAGGTGGCCCATGAAATAGTTCGCGATTTTGCCCCTCAATGATTGTGCGCCATATGCTCTTGCTTGCTCATACTCTTCGG
>Ga0316628_100005040_pt1 | contig 10491 bp, 3 predicted proteins | sample OWC_Aug_M2_C1_D5_FD_207648 | JGI IMG/M metagenome (GOLD analysis project Ga0316628, IMG submission 207648) | Wetland soil microbial communities from Old Woman Creek delta, Ohio, United States - OWC_Aug_M2_C1_D5_C | ecosystem: Environmental > Terrestrial > Soil > Wetlands | place: USA: Ohio... | reverse complement strand
CCTGGTTGGTGGCGAAGCGCTTCCACGTCCGGCCGATGGCATCGAGAGTGGCGGGAATGTCGGCGGCTTTCAGCCGTAGGGAGAGGAAGCGGCCGAATCCCTTGGCGTCGAAATTGAAAAGGACCAGCGGCCGGATGGGATAATGAAGCGATTCGAAATGAAAATTCCTGACCACCCCCAGGATGGTGAACGACCGCGGCTTCTCGGTCGGCATGATCAGCTGCTTGCCCACCGGATCGCTGAGCCCCATGCGCAAGACGGCCTCGGCCGCCACTTCGTTGATGACCGCCCCCTGGGCGTCGGCCTCGCGGCCTTTTTCGAAATACCGACCCGCTTTCATCTCCAGGCCGTAGACCCTGGCGAAATCGGCGTCGGTCACCATGTTCCAGAGCAGGAGCTGGTCGTTGCCCGGTGCCCCCTCAAGCATGAACACGCTGTTGCCGAAGCCGTCGCCCATCAGGTTGGTGGAATCGGTCGCCCCGGCCACCCCCGGCAGCCCCAGGAGCTCCTGCTTGAAGGTCCAAACCTGCGTTCCCAGATCGTCGGCCTTGGGAATGAGCACCACCTGCTCGCGGGCGAAGCCGAGCCGCTTGTGGCGGACGAAGTTCATCTGCCGGTAGACCACCAACGTGCAGAAGACCACGAAGATGGAGATGGCGAACTGGAAAACGACCAGGAAATTGCGCAGGCCGCGGTTTCGGCGCAGGCTGCTCTTCTCGCCCTTGAGGACGCTGACAGGCTGGAACGACGAGAGGTGGATGGCCGGGTAGAGGCCAGCCAGGAACCCGCCGATAATGAACATGAGCGTGACCAGGGCGAGCGTCAGGGGCCGGGACAGGATCGACCAGTCAAAGCTCTTTCCGGCGACCTGCTCGAACAGCGGCCGCAGCAGAATCACCAGCAGCATGGCCAGCAGCATGGCCAGGAAGCTGAGGTAGAAGGCCTCGGCCAGGAACTGGCGGACCAGCCTGATCCGCTCCGAGCCCAGAACCTTGCGCAGGCCGATCTCCCGGGCCCGGGTGGCGGAGCGGGCCGTGGCCAGGTTCACGAAGTTGATGCAGGCGATCAGGAAAATACCCACGGCGACCAGCGAAAAAATGGTCACATAGTCGATGTCTCCGTTGGGCTCGATCTCCCCGTCCAGATTCGAACGCAGGTGAATGTCCAGGAGGGGCTGCAGCGCGTAGCGGTACTCCGCGCCACGCTTCAGCAGCTCGTCCCAGCTGATGCCGACGGCCTGCTGGACCTGGGGGGCCGCAAACTTCACCGTCAGTGCGTAGAGCTTGTCATCGACCCGTTGCGGCGAGGCGCCCGGGCGCAGGCGGATATAGGTCCAATAATTGTTGCTGATCCATACGGGGCTGCGGCTGTCTTCCAGGGTGGAGAGGGAGGCCAGGAAGTCGTAGTGGAAATGGGTGTTGCGCGGGGCGTCGGGGATGACGCCGACCACCACATAGTCGCGGCGCTTGTCGGCATTCACGGTTTTCCCCAGCGGGCTCTCATGGGCGAAGTATTTTATCGCCATCGAGGCTGTCAGCACCAGCTGGTTGGGCCGGGCCAGGGCCGTGCGGGGGTCGCCCTGCAGGAGTTTCACGCCGAACATGCCGAAAAACGAGGGGTCGACGTTGAAGAAGCGCTCCTCGCTGAAGCACTTGTCCCGGTAGCGCAGCACCGGGAAGCCGGTGAAGCGGATGCGGGTGGCGGCCTCGACCTCGGGGATCTCCCGTCGGATCGCCTCGGCCATGGGGGCGCAGGAGTTCGCGCCGTTGAAGGTGTTGTTGTTCAACACCCCCCGGATGCGCACCCGATAGGTGCGCTCGACTCCGGGGACGGCGCGGTCGTAGCTCAGCTCGTCCAAGGTGTAGAACAGGATGAACAGGCAGCAGGCCAGGCCCACGGCGAAGCCGAAGATGGTGATGAATGCGTATCCCTTGTGGCGCAGGATGTTGCGCCAGGCGATCTTCAAGTAGTTGGCGATCACGTTGCACCTCGCTGGTTATTCATACCTCAGGCTGTCGACCGGGTTGGCCCGAGCGGCGCGGATGGCCTGGACGCCCACGGTGACCAGGGAGATGGCCAGGACCAGCAGTGCCGGAACGATAAGAACACTCGGAGCGATCGAGGTCCGGAAGGCGAAATTGCTCAGCCATTGGTTCATGGCCAGGTAAGTCAGCGGCCAGGCGAACACGTTGGCCAGCGCCACCCACAAGAGGAATCTCCGGGTCAGCAGCAGCGCCACGCCTCCGGCGGAAGCGCCGATGGCCTTGCGGATGCCGATCTCTTTCGTGCGCTGTTCGATGTGGAAGGAGGCCAGGGCGAACAAGCCCAGGAAGGAAATCAGCAGACAGAGGATGGAAAATAGGGTCGCCAGTTTTTGCTGCTTTTGATCCGCTTCGTAGAACCGGGCCAACCGCTGATCGAGAAAGGAATAGGCGAAGGGATAGCCGGGAGCGAAGGCCGCCCATTTTGAGCGCAGCGCCTCCAGCGTTTCCAGGATTCGCCCTCCCCGCAAGCGCACGTTAAGAAACTGCGGCGTCTCCACGGGGTGCACGATGTAGGTCGGCCGGACGTCGCGGTGCAGCGAACTGTAATGGAAGTTGCGCACTACGCCAACCACAGTCCCAACTTGGTTACGCTTGCCGATCGCGTCTTTCCAGCCCAGGTCTTTGACCAGGTTTTCAGTAACGATGAATTCTATGGTGCCGTTCTTCCCGTCTTCAGCGTTCCGCAGCCGGGAAAAATTGCGGCCGGCGACAATCTGTATTCCCAGCGTCTGAAAATAGTCCTTGTCGGCTTGCAGAGTAGCGAACGCGTGCAGTTCCATCTCCCCCTTCTGGCTCTCCCAATCGAAGGCAAAACCGGTGAATCCGCTCCCCGGCACGGAATCGGAAAACGAAGCTGCCGCAACGCCGTGCAGGCGCAAAATTTCATTTTTATAGGCGCCGCTGCGCTTGCGCAAATCGGCGTCCACGATGTTGACCATGATGACGGGGTCCCGGGTGAGACCAAGGTCCTTGCTCTTGATGAAGTCCAGCTGGCGGTTCATCAGGAAGGTCAAGGCAATGGCGCCGATGGCGATGACGAACTGCGCCACCAGCAGCCCCTGGCGGACGAAACGGCCCGCTTGCTGGCCGCGGGAACCGGCCTTTAGGGATCGGATCGGCGAAATCCGCGAAAGGTAGAAAGCGGGGTAAAGGCCGGCCAGCAGGCCGACGACGATCCAAATGGCCAGCATGCCCAACAGCAATGACGGATTGCCAAAAATGTTTACATGGAGGTTTTTCCCGATGATTTGGTTCAGGGGGGTCAGGGAGAGAATGCCTTCGGCCAGGACGATCCCGGCCAGCAGGGCCAGAAACACAAAAAAGAGCGATTCCGCCAGCAGATGAACAATCAGCAGGGTACGGCTGGAGCCGGAGACCTTTTTGACGCCGATCTCCTTGGCCCGCTTGCTGGCCCGGGAGGTGGTCAGGTTGATGTAGTTGACACTAGCCAGAAACAGGATCAGCAGGACAATGCCGCAGAACCAGAACAGAAAACGGGAATTCGCCGCGGCCAGATCGCTGTCGATGATCGACCGCAGGTGAATGCCCGTCAGGGGTTCCACCAGCGATCGGTAATGGATCTGGTCGGTGGCCGCCTGGTATTTTTCATAGAATTGCTTCGCCCGGCGGTCGAAATCAACGGCCGTGAAACCGGGAGCAAACAGAAAATACAAATCGTATTCCATGCCCCCCGAAAGCTTTGATGGCTGGAAAAGATCGGCCAGGTTTTGGCCCTTGAATTGGGTGGAGAAAGAGAGCAGGGCGGAGAATTTCAATTGGCCATTGGCGGGAGGATCGGCGACCACTCCCGTGATTTCGAACGGGTCCTGGTTCTCGATTTCCAACACCTCTCCCAGCGGATTTCGGTCGCCGAATATTTTCCTGGCCAGGGATCGGGTCAGCACCATGGTGTTGTCGCGGGTCAACGCTCCCCGCGGATTTCCGTACACAAATGAATGGGTGAACACGGCGAAAATGCTGGGATCGGCCCAGAGGATGTTCTCCTCGGAGAAGGCGCGATCCCGGTGCTTGACCTGAACTTCCCCCACCCAGCCGATGCGGACGAAATCCTCGATCTCGGGGATGAAATCCTTGAGCAGCGGCCCGGCGCCCGCGTTGCAGCTGCTCTGCACCGAGGTCGGGCCGCCGATGGTCATCTCCACCGCATAATGGTATATGCGGGCGTGGTTTTTGTGGTGATGGTCATAGGTCAGCTCGCTTTGCACGAAGAGCAGGCCGATCACGCAGCAGGCGATCCCCAGGCCGAGGCCGAAAACGTTAATCAGCGAATGAAATCTGTCGCGGCCGATGCTTCGCAGGGTCTGTTTAAAAAGAATTTTGAACATGTGCATCTCTCCTATTCGTAACGCAGGCTGTCCACTGGGTTGGCCCGGGCGGCGCGCAGCGTTTGGTAGCTGACGGTCAGCAGGGCGATCAGCAATCCCGAACCTGCGGCCAGGACAAAGGTCTGCAAGGGGATGGCGGACCGATAAGCATAGCCCCGCAGCCACTGATGCATCAGGAAGTAGCCGACGGGCCAGGCGATCGCGTTGGCCGCGAGAATCCAGCCCGCAAATTGGCGGGAGAAAAGGAAAAGGATCTCTCTCACCGAAGCGCCCAGCGTCTTGCGGATGCCGATTTCCTTGGTTTTATCCACGGCCATGAACGCGGATAGCCCCGCCAGGCCGAGAGAACAGATGAATATGGCGATCAAGGTAAAGGCGAAAAAGATCCGACCCAGCTGCCTGTCTTGCAAGTACAATTGCTCGAAGGCTTCGTCGAAGAAATGATAATCGAAACCGAAGCCGGGATTGATTCTTTGCCATACCCGCTGGAAGTGCTCGACGGCTTGAGAAAAATGACCGGGCTTGATCCGCACCGCCAGCAGGCTGCGGCGGCCGCCCACTTCCCTCATGGTCATTAGCATCGGTCGAATGGGATCGGTCAGGGGCCGGTGGTGGAAATCCTTCACCACGCCGATGATCGTTCCCTTCTGCCTCCAGAAATCGACCGCCGTGCCCACGGGGTTCTCGAGCCCCATGCGCCGGACCGCTTCCTCGTTGACGATGACGTTGCTTTCGTCGGCAGCCATATCCCTGGAGAAGTTGCGGCCGGCGGCAAGGGTCATGCCGAAGGTCGGAATATAGTCGCAATCGCCGGAGGCAAACGCCACCGGCAATTCCTTGCCCGCCGGTTTCCCCTGCCACTCCAGGCCGTCCCATTGGACAAAAATCTGCGAAGGCAAATAACGGCATGCCGTGGCGCTAACGATGGCCGGATTCCGCAGCAGCTCCTGTTTGACCAGTTCGGCCCGGTTGCGGCTTTCGCCGTTCAAGCGGACAAAGATCAGATTGCTTCGGTCCATGCCCATATTCTTGCGTTGGATGAAATTGACTTGCGTGGCTACGACATGGGTGCATATGACCAGGAGCGTGGAGAGTGCAAACTGGAAAATCACCAAACCCTTGCGCAACGGCTGCCCCTTGGGCCCCTTCAGGGTACGATGAATGACGGTCATGGGAGCGAAACGCGAAAGGAACACCGCCGGGTAGCTACCGGCGAAAATCCCCACCAGCAACGTGATCCCCGCCAGCCACGACATCAAGCCCAGGTCGAGCAACTCCAGCCGCAAGCTGCTTTGCGACAATTCATTGAACCAGGGCAGCAATACTTTCAGCAACACGATCGCACCCAAGAAAGCGATCACAGCGCTGAGCAGGGATTCGCCGAAAAATTGGAGGCATATCTGGCTGCGGCTGGCGCCGACGGTTTTGCGCAGGGCCACCTCTTTGCTGCGACGGTCGAAGCGGGCGGTGGCCAGGTTCATGAAATTGATGCAGGCGATGATCAGGATGAAGGCGGCGATGAGAGAAAAAATGCGCACGTTCTTCATCTGGCCGTCGCTGCCGTCGGGGTTGTACAAATGGAGCCGGTCCAACCGTTGCAGGTGCAGGGTGGTGTTGCGATCCGGAGTATGGCGTTTCAGGAAGTGGACGATTTTTTTCTCCGCCGCCGCCGGCGAGGCGCCCGCGGCGAGCTGTATGAAGGTGGGATAATTGTTGCCCCTCCAGTTGGCCTCCAGCGCCGCCAGATCGGCGTTGAACATGGGATAGGCTTGGAAGGAGAGAAAAAAATCGTACTGAAAATCGGAGTTTTCGGGGATGCGGACGACGCCGGACACGGTGAAATCGACTTTGGTGTTGAGAGTCAGCGTCTTGCCCAGCGGGTTGTCCGTGCCGAAGTACTTCACGGCCATCGGCTCGCTGATCACAATGCTGGCCGGGTCGGCCAACGCCCGCTCCGGGAGTCCGCGGCTGAACGGAAGCGAGAATAGGCTGAAAAATGAAGGATCGACGAAGAGGAAAGTCGTTTCGCTGTGGATGCGGTCTTGGTAACCGACCATGAAATCGTCTTGCGCCGTGCGGCTGGCGGCCACGATCTCTGGGACTTGCTCGCGCAATGCTCTTCCCACGGGAAAGGGCAGCCATGGGTGGATCTCGGTTCCTTCCGGCTGGTGATCGGCCATGAGCACCCTGTAAATGCGGTCGGCGTTGACGTGAAAGCGGTCGAAGCTCAATTCGTGCTTTACCCAGAGCATGATCAGGAACGAGCAGGTCAGGCCGACGGTCAGCCCGGCGATGTTGATCAAGGAGTAACCCTTTTGCCGGACCAGGTTTCGCCAGGCGACCTTCAGGTAGTTCTGCCACATGTGCCCATCACCTATTCATAGCGCAGGCTGTCCACCGGGTTGGCCCGGGCGGCGCGAATGGATTGGTAGCTGACGGTCAGCATGGCGATCGTAAAGACCAGAATTCCCGAGATAAAAAATATCTTGATATCCAGCGATGTTCGGTAGGCGAAGCCCTGGAGCCAGCGGTTCATGGCATACCAGGCCAGCGGCCAGGCGACCAGGGCGGCGACAGCCACCCACTTGACGAATTCGCTTGAAAGCAAAACGATGATTTCCGAAACAGTGGCGCCCAGGACCTTGCGCACGCCGATCTCCTTGGTGCGGCGCTCGGCCATGAACGAGGCCAGGGCCAGCAGCCCCAGGCAGGCGACAAAGATGGCCAAGCCGGAAAAGACGCTGAAGATCGTTCCCAGCCGCTGTTCGGAGCGATAGAGTTCGGCAAAACGCTCATCCATGAAGGTGTATTCAAATGGCTGCCCGGGGGCGAAGCGCTGCCATTGCCGTTTCAGCTCGGCAAGCACGGCGGTCGTGTTTCGCGCCTGGAAACGGAACGATATGCGACCGCGGCTTTCCCCCAAAAGCATCACCAGCGGGCCGATGGGGCTGTGCAGGGATTCGAAGTGAAAATCCTCGAGCACGCCGATGACGGTTCGCTCCGTGAACGTTTTCAAATTGCTGTCCTGGGGAAAGCTGATTTGCCGTCCCAGGGGCTCCTGCCAGCCGAAGCGGCGGGCCGCCTCCTGGTTGATGATCACATTTTCCTTGTCCGCAGGAGAATCTTTGGCGAAATCCCGGCCGGCCACGATCCTCATGCCCATGGTCTTGATATAAGCGGCATCAACCAGCCAATTTTGCGCCACCACATTGCCGATGCTCATATCCTTCCCCTTGGGGAAAATCGAGGAGTCATTTCGGCTGGACGGTGGGACGGGAAGAAAACCCGAAACCGTGCCGCCGACAACGGCCGGATGTTTCAGCATCTCGTTTTTAAAAGCAACGGTTTGTTTTTCCAGTAAATAGGCGTTCTGCAGTACCAATACTTGATCCTTTTCAAAGCCCAAGTTCTTATTCTGAATGAAATGGAGTTGCCGGAATACCACCAGCGTGCCGATGATCAGGACCATTGAAACGGCGAATTGAAACACCACCAGCACGGCGCGCAGTCGGCCGCCCTTGGCCCCGATCGCCAGTTTGCCTTTCAGCACAATCGCCGGCCGGGCCGAAGCCAGCCTCCAGGCCGGGTATAGACCGGCCAGCAGGCCGACCAACAGGGTCATCAGCACTGCGGCGGCGGCCACGAATCCGATTTCCACTCCGGCGATATTGATTTCTTTGCCAATAAGGTTGTTGAACCAAGGCAAGGCGATGGCCGTCAGCAGCAGCGCCAGAAGGACGGCCATACTGCTCAACAACAGCGAATCGGCCAGAAAATGGCGCACCAGCTGCCGGCGTTCTGAACCCAGCACTTTCCGGATTCCCGCCTCCCGGGATCTTCCGGCCGAACGCGCTGTGGCCAAATTGATGAAGTTGACGGCGGCAATGGCCAGGATCAACAGGGCGATGGCGGAAAATATGTAGATGACACGGATATCGCCGTTGTCCTCGAGATTGTATTCGGTCAGCAGGTGCGAGCGCAAATGGATGTCGCGCAGCGGTTGCAAATGATATTCCAACCGGGCGCCGGCGGCGTACACTTCATCGATGGAGCGGCCGATGGCCTGCTGGATCCAGGGGCCCAGGTGCTTGCGGATGAACTCCGGAAACTTGGCCTGCAGGGCCGCCGGATCGCTTCCCGGCCGCAGCAGTAGGTAGGTGAAGAAATTGTTGCCGTCCCAGCGCAGTTGGCGGCTTTCCGCGAGCGATTCCATGGAGGCGATCAGGTCGAAGTGGAAGTGCGAGTTGACCGGGATGTCGGCAAAGACGCCGCTGACCCGATAATCTTCCCGATTGTCCAGCCGCAGCGATTGGCCGACCGGATCGGCGGCGCCGAAATATTTGCGCGCCGCGGTTTCGCTGAGCGCGATCGTGCGCGGCTCGGCGAGCACAATGCGCGGATCGCCGCGCCGCAGCGGCAGGGTGAAGATCCGAAAAATCGAGGCGTCGGCAAACGCCACGCGCGATTCGGTGTAGCTTCGCTCGCCGTGGCGGACGATGAAATTGCCATGCTCGCGGAAGCGCGCCGCGCTTTCCACCTCCGGGAATTCCTGCTGCATGGCCGCCGCCAGCGGCGCCGGCACCGAGCCGATATTCCCATCCAGGCCGCCGAAACGGAGGTAGGCCGTCACGCGGAAGATGCGGTCAGCCTTCTGGTTGTAGCGATCGTAGTTCAGCTCTTCCCTGACGAACAGCATGATCAGTAGGCAGCCGGCCATGCCCACGGCCAGGCCGAAGACGTTGATCGCCGAATAGCCTTTATGGCGGGCGATATTGCGCCAGGCGACTTTAAAGAAATTTTTCAACATGGGGCACTTCCTTCATTCATACCTCAGGCTCTCTAGCGGATTGGCGCGGGCGGCGTGCATCGTCTGCACACTGACAGTGAGCAGGGCAATGGCCAGGGCCAACAGGCCCGACATCAGAAAAACGCCGACGCCGATGTTTGTGCGCAAAGCAAATTCCTGCAGCCAGCGGCTCATGGCGATGTAGGCCAGAGGCCAGGCAACCAGGTTGGCGATCAGGACGGCTTTTGCGAAGTCCTTGGAGAGGATCAGGAGGATATTGGGAATCGAAGCGCCGAGCGTCTTGCGGATGCCGATTTCCTTCGTTCGCTGCTCCTGGACGTAGGAGGCCAGACCGAGCAGGCCAAGGCAGGAAATAAAAATGGCAAAAAAGGCGAACGCCCCGAAGAGCCTCCCCTGGCGCTGGTCGTTGGCGTACTGGGCGGCAATGGTCTGGTCGAGGAAATTAAATTCGAAGGGCGCCGACGAGTTGACTCCGGACCAGACTTTCTGGACATGGGCAATGGCATCGGAGAGCGGACGATCGGCGTCATTGCGCACCCGGATCATGACGACGCCGGAATCGGCACTCTCCGCCGGCAAATCCCTGAATAGATAGTATACCTGAGCCCTCCGCTGCTCTTGGCGGAAGTTATGAAAGCTGGAGTCCTTAACCACGCCGACAATCGGCCCCGGTTCTCGGTAAAGACTGAATGTTTTGCCGACAGGATCCTGAATTCCCGCCTGCCGCACGGCTTCCTCGTTGAGAATAAAGGCCTTGCCCACATCGCCAGGGAAATCCGGCGAGAAATCGCGGCCGGCGATGATCTCCAAACCCATCGTTTTCAGGTAATGGAAGTCGATGCGGATGGTCTCCATATAAATGTCTTTCTGGTCATCCGTTCTGCCATCCCAGGAGACGCCGCTTGTTTTATTGTTGATCAGCGTCGGCAGGGAGTCCTTGGCTCCCACGGCCAAGATCGCCGGATGTTCCAGGAGCAGGTTACGCACCAAGTCGTATCGCAGGCCGATGTTTTCCTTGAAGGGGATATAGAGCATCGTGTCCCGGCCCGGGCTCCAGCTATTCTGTTGGACAAAGCGCATTTGCTTGAAGACCACGGCGGTGGCCAAGATCAGGGCGATGGAAATGGAGAATTGGGCAACGACCAAGACCCGGCGCAACGAACCTTTTTTGACCCAGCCGCGCGAACGCCCTTTCAGTATCTGGGCGGGCTGGAAAGAGGATAGATAGAGCGAGGGGAATATCCCGGCCAGGAGTCCGATGAAACAGGCAATGGCGCCGAGGCTGATGATGACG
>Ga0316628_100005039_pt1 | contig 10491 bp, 6 predicted proteins | sample OWC_Aug_M2_C1_D5_FD_207648 | JGI IMG/M metagenome (GOLD analysis project Ga0316628, IMG submission 207648) | Wetland soil microbial communities from Old Woman Creek delta, Ohio, United States - OWC_Aug_M2_C1_D5_C | ecosystem: Environmental > Terrestrial > Soil > Wetlands | place: USA: Ohio... | reverse complement strand
CTCGCCCTCGGCCTCGAGTTCGCGGTGGGCGGGATGCTGGTGCTGCTCGGCGGGCTCAACCTGGCGGCCCTCTGGCCGGGCCTCGCACCCGCGATGTCGACTCCGAAGGCGCACGCCCACGGGGTCCTCCCGCACCGGCTTCTCTTGCGACCGCTTCTAGTCGGCCTGGTGCACGGCCTCGCTGGCTCCTCGGCCATCGCGCTCCTGGTGCTCACCACGATCCACCAGCCGGGCTGGGCGGCGGCCTACCTCGTGATCTTCGGGCTCGGCACGCTCCTCGGCATGGTCGCGATCTCCCTCGGCATCGCCCTTCCCTTCCGCGGCCGCATCGCCTCGCCGCGCTGGCGCAGGCCGCTGACGGCCGCCTCGGGCGCGCTCAGCCTCGGCTTCGGCCTCTTCCTGGTCTACCACATCGGCTTCGTCGAGGGCCTGCTGCGGGGCGGGGCGGGGTAGAGCTCCGCAAGCGCGGGATCGCGCCTGGGAGCGGGTCGCCGCAGCCTTCCATCGCGACGGAGGCCCAGCTCGTCGATGCGGATCCTGGATCTCGACTCCTTTGGAGCCACCGACTTCACCACGGGGCTGGAGCAAGCGCTCGCGCGCGCCGCGCCCTCGGCCGCCGCCGGCGGAGCGGAACACCACGTGATGCGCGTGGAGATTCCGGTACGCAGTGCAGCCCGGCGCCGTGCAGCGCCGGGTGGCGCGGCAGTGGGCGAACATCGCCTCGAGCGCTGCGCCGGGGCCCACCTGGAGCCGCCGCTGCACGGAGCAGAGGCAGGCCCGGAAGAGGCGACCGACGTCGGCGGGGACGTTCGCGACCCAGGTGTGATTCGTTTCGTCGGGCGTAGGTCGCGCACCGATCTGCACACCCGTGGGGAGCGCCGGGAGCAGGGCCGGATCGAACTCGCCCGCTTCGAGGGCAAAGTCCACGTCGTCCTCGAGCCGGCGCACCGTCACCGCCTCCGCACGCTGGAGCCACGCGGCATGAAACGGCGCGGAGCCGGGGGCGAGCAGGAGCGGCACCAGGGCGTGCGCCTTCGAGCCCGAGAGCCGGCCGGCGCGCCAGGCCGCGGCGAAGGGTGCGAAGCGCGGGCAGGCGCGTTCGATCCGCAGCAAGGCCCGCGGCGACCAGCCGAGCCGCTTGCGCGCCCAGGCGTCGAGGCCGCGGAAGCCCACGGCCTGCGGGCCGCGAGCGTCCGCGAAGGCGAGCAGCCACGGGCGGATCCGCGCGAGCCAGGTCCGGTCGAGGGCGGCGGCGCGGCAGAGGCGCGCATCGAGCTCGCGCGGGTCCGCCGCGTCGAGGCCCGCGGTGAGCGCCGCCACGAAGGGTGAGGGCGGCACCGGCGCCGCCGCGGAAGTGGCAGCGGGCTCTGGCTCGCTCGCCTGCGCGCGGCAGCGACGCGCAAGCGGCGGCAGCGCCTCGGGATCCACCTCGAGCCGGATCGCCGAGAGCATCTCGGCCGCGACCAGCTCCGCGCAGGTCTCGTTGGGAAGCCACTCGCCCGTCACCCGCCGCAGCACCCGCCGCGGCGCGTGCACCCGCAGCACCTCGCGCTCGCCTTCGTCGTCGTCGCAAAGGGCTGCGCCGCCCGCCTCGAGCGCCCCTACGTCGCAGGCGCGCACCTCGCGGGCGAGCGCCGCCGCCGAGAGCTCTTCTGCCGCCGCGAGCCAGCGTGCCTCGTCCTCCGGGGTGGCGACGCGACAGAGCAGCCGCGCCTTCGTCCAGCCGAGCTGCCCCGCGGTGAGCGCCGCATCGATCGCCGGGAGCTTTGCGAGCGCGGCATCCACGTGCGCGAGATCCTGGAGCTCGCGGGCCGAGAAGCCCGGGCGCTCGCGGGCGTAGTCCGCCGGACGCGCGAAGCCGAGCGCCGCCCAGGCAGAGGTCGCGAGCAGGCGCCCCGCGAGGCGCGCCAGCGCCCGCCGCAGCGGCGCGGCACTTCGCACCAGCGCCACGAGCTGCGCCTCGAGCGCCTGCGGGCTCTCGAAGCACGCGCTGGATCGGGCCTCCGCCACGGCTGCGCTTGCCAGGTCGGGCTCCATCGGGACCGAGGGAGCAAGCCTCACCAGTCTCACGCACGCCTGTGACGGATCCGGTCACGGCGCTTCGGGGTTCGTCTCCAGGGGGTCGAGGGCTACAGCGTGCGGCAGATCTCCTCGACCGGGGTCCCGGCCTCGGCCTGCCGCAGCGCCATCGTGATCTGTTCTTCGCTCCACTTGCTCTTCCGCATCCGTCCGCCCCTTCGCCCCTGCCTCGGGGCTCTCGACCGGACCTCAACCTACTTCGAAAACGAGAGCTGCCCTGGACCGAAATACGGGGAGCCGACCCCCGGGGCGATTCAGTCCCCTTAGCGCGCAAGAAATGATGTCCCTGGACACCCGCTCACGCCGAGGTTGAGGCGAGGCGCGCGGAACCTTGCGATGAACCCGCCCAGACAGGCCGAAACCGGCGGCACCGTGGCTCACCCCTCAGATCCCTCGGCGCGTGCCCTTGTCAGGTCGGCTGCAACTTCAGCGATCTCTGGTCTCAGGTTCCCCTCAAATGCGAGGTCCCAGATAGCCTCCAGGAACAGCTCCCCATGCGGGTCACCTTCCAGGGCAAGATCGTAGATTGACGAGCTAGACTGCACGAACCACGCCCAGCGGCGAAGAGCTTGGGGCGATCCTTGCAGTATCATGATTCCATGAGCGAGGTCCTCGGACGTAACGGGAAGGGACAGGTTTCTCGGGTTGTCTATCTGGCACGTCTCGTCATCGATCGTCACACAGATCCCGATTTCTTCGAGGTCCGCCCACGGTCGCTCCGCGCGAACGACAGCCCGAAGCAGCCTCTCCTCGTCCGACGTTAGTCTCATAGCTACTCGGTCCGATCATCTGTCCGGGTGAAGATGGACGAGCCGTCCAGCTGCATCCCAGGCTTTTTGAACCACGGTCTTGATCCCATCCTGTGTTATTGTCGACTCCATCGCTTGATAGCCGTCCCGGCCGGCTCGTATAATACGGACCACGACGGTGCCGCCCTCCTCACGGACTATCTCGATGGTACTAGTGGCGGTCGCGTGCTTGACGGCCCTCAGCGCGGCCTGGGCCTGACCCTCCGGTAGGTCGAGTTCGGCGATGGCTGCACGTGCAGCCGCCTTACTCGATGCGCTGACTACAGTACCTGTAGCGGAACGAGCAATGAGGCTTTCAACAAAATCAATCAGTCCACCAATTGACCGTGCTTCCGTGGCAAACGGAAGCCAGAACAGATCCCTCCAGATCTCGATCTCGATCTGCGTGGGATCATACGGCCCCCATGGGCTCCAAGGCTGTCCTTCTTCGATGGCTTCCTTCTCGGAGACTTGGTCGCCGAAGCGCATCGCGAGATCCCCGATCGTGATCCCTGAGAAGATGGGCGAACTTCCGATACCCCCTCCCTCGGCACTTGCCTGGCCAGCCCCGGCTTGCACCACGGCGTCTCCGACGGTCGCCCCGACGAGGGCTCCCACGCCCACTCCCTCTGGTAGGGCAAGCTCCCCTCCCAGGGCCGCTCCGACCCAAGTGCCCGCGCTGCCGCCCAGGACGACCCCGCCGACGATGCCGCCAATCACGGCTCCGACCACGACTCCGATCAGGATGCTGAGCGCGTGTCCCCACCACCCCTTCGCGCTCAGACGCCCGAGCCACTGGAAGAGGCCCATCCCGTCGGCATCGACGTTGCTCAGGGGGTTGTTGCGCACGAAGCCGTAGGCGTTGTGCGTCTGCGGGTCGCCGAGGGCCTGGACGATGGGATCGACCGAGAGGAAGCGGCCGGTATCGGGGTCGTACCAGCGGGCGCCGAAGTCGTAGAGCGCCGACTGCGCCTCGAAGCGGTGGCCCGTGAAGAGCTGCGCCGTCGGCTCGGTGGGGGTCGAGCTCGCGATCATCTTGCCAAACGGCTCGAAGACCCGCCGCTGCACCTCGGTCCCGTCGGGGCCGGTCACCAGGACTCCGGTGCCGAGGGGATCGGTGAAGACGTAGCGGACGGTCACCGTCATCCCGCCGCCGCCCCCGCCGGCCCAGGCCGCCGGGGGAGCCGCGGTGAGCGCGACCATCATGAGCGTGATGGCGGCGGGGACCGGATGGGCCCACCAGTACGCCAGCACCCGCGTGCGCACGAGGAGGACGAGCAGAGCCAAGAGCCCGAGCGTCAGGATCCCGAGCTCGAGCCGGCGCGGCGGGATCGGGACTCGCCACACGGGCGGGAGCCAGCTCGGGCGGAGCCCCGCGCCCGTGATGGTGGCCGTGGCGATGCGGCGCCCGAAGGCCACGACATGGGCCGTGCCCGTGGCGGTGCCGATGTCCCACTCGAAGAGATCGCCGAGGAGAATGCGCGTGCTGCCGGTGGAGGTGGTCCGCTCGGTCAGGCGCTGGCCGTCGGGGTCGTACGAGAAGACCTCGTCGGCGCAGGGATTGCCCTGGGTGCTGCCGAGACAGGTCAGCCGGTTGGCCGAGTCCCACTGGAAGTAGGCAGGCGTAGGGCCGCCGCGGGAGAGGAGGTTTCCGTCGGCGTCGTACGTGTAGGGGACGGTGGTCGTCCCCTCGACCACACCCGAGAGCGCATGGGGGCGCGGATCCTGGTAGAGCTGGTTCGCCGCCGCGTTCGGGGCGGCGAGGTCGCGACCGGTCAGGTTGCCGAGCGTGTCGTAGCTGAAGTAGCTCGCCTGGCCGAGCAGGTTGTGCGAGAGCAGGCGATCGAGCTCGTCATAGGTGTACGTGGCGGTGGCACTGGGGTCACTCGGGTCGCCGGCCGTGTGGCCGTCGGTGACAGAGGTGACGTTGCCGACGGCGTCGTAGCCATAGTCCAGAAGGAGCGCCGATCCTCCCGCCGTGGTGAGCTTGAGCTCGTGCAGGCGCTGCGTCGCGGCGTCATAGCCGAGCGCGAGGGCTCCTGGCGGGCTGTCGATCTCCTTCTCGCGGCCGAGCTCGTCGTATTGGACCCCGGAGACGAAGTCCGTGGCCGTGGCGTCGCAATCGCTCTGGCCCGACGCCGGCTGGCAGACCCGGTCGAGAAAGGCCCCCGTGTAGTAGTAGACCGCCTGGATCCCCGAGATCGGGTAGACGACGCGCTACGGCGCCTGCTGCGGGAGCTGGTCGAAGGTTCCGCTCAGCACGGTGTAGACGGCCTTGCCCGGCTCCGGGATGGCTTGCGTCTGATTCGTGGTCGCCCCGACGAGCTGGACGTAGCGCCCGCCGAGGTCGAGACGCGCCCCCTGCACGGAGACCGTCTGTGTGCCGGCGACGTTCGAGGCGGAGGCCGTCTCCGTGGTGAAGCGGAGCGTGTAGCTCAACGTACCTCCGCCCTCGGGCCGGTCGAGTGCAGCGTGCACGGAGGCGGTGAGCTGGATCTGCGCCTGCCCCTGGACCAACGCGAGGACACCCGAGGCCGGGGAGGCGAGTGTGTAGGTGAGAGTTCCGCCGCCACTCGAGAGCGGGATCGGCGGGATCACGACGTCCCCGGGCCCGATGCTGAAGGAGACGGAGCTTCCGACGGTGGGGGAAGCGAAGTGGAAGCGGATCGTCCCGCCGCTCGGAATCGGGAGCGTCTCGAAGCCCTCGAAGGAGATGAAGGAGAGACCATCGAGGTGCAGCGTTCCGACGAGCTCCTCGGCGCTCGTCCGCGCCGCGGGAAGGAGAAGCGCCAGCACGACGAGCGCACGCGCGAGCCTTGCCATCAGGATGACCTCCGCATCGTAAGAGAAGTCAGCAAGCCCCCGGTGACCCCGCCGACTCCCGCCAGGGCCAGGATGGCCGCCGCATCGAAGGACCGCGGGCCGGGCGGAGTCGGGATCTCGGCCCGCAGCACGCCTTGCGAATGCGTGGGGAGCTCGCGGACGACCCGCCCCAGGGGGTCGATCAGCGCCGAGGGGCCGTTGTCCGCGACGCGCACGAGCCAGAGGCGCTCCTCGATGGCGCGGAAGACTCCGAGCGTGATCTGCTGCTCGCCCGCGGCGGCGCTCTCCGTCCAGGCATCGTTCGCGAGATTCACGAGTGCGAGGGTCGCGGGGCCGCGCCGGGCGGCGGCGAGCCGCGGGAAGGCCACCTCGTAGCAGAGAAGGACGTCGAGCGGCCCAAGCCCGTGCAGGGCCGCGCCTGCAGGATCTTCTTCCATGCGGGGTCCCGCCCCTGTGCGCGGGAGAAGTGCGCGCAGCCAAGGCCACTGATCTCGGAGCCCGGCGCCCTCCACCCACGGGACGGCGATGGTCTTGTCCATCCACGAGCGCTCGCCCGTGTGGGGGTCGAGCCAGAGGACGGAGTTGCGGTAGCGATCCACGCGACCCGAGTGCGGGGCCCGGACCGCTCCCAGCAGCACCGGAACGCCCAAGCCGCCGACGCCCGCCTCGAGCGCCTGCTGGAGCGCAGGATCTCGATCCAGGGGAGCAGTGAGGCTCGTTTCGGGCCAGATCACGACGTCCGGGAGTGACTCCTCCTGCGTCAGGGCGCGACGGGTGCTCTCGAGGAGGCTCTTCAGGTGGGTCGACTGTGCCGCCTCCGCCCAGTGCTCCGCGGCGGGGAGCGTGGGCTGGATCCCGACGAGGTGGAGCTTCCCCGTGGCGCCAGCAGCCGGGTTGCTCACGAGCCAGCCGGCCACCGGCACGCCGAGCCCGGCACAGGCGAGCGTGGCGCCGAGGAGCGCGCCGGCTGCGCGGTGCGCGGCGCAGCGACGGTGCGAGCTCCGCTCCACGAGACAACCCGTGAGGGCCACGTTTACAGCGGCCACGAGCGCCGAGAGCAGTGGCACACCGCCAACGGTGGCGAGCTGGGCCACGCCAAGGAGGTTCGCCTGGGTGTGTCCCAGGAGGCCCAAGGGGATGCCCCCGGGAATGGCGGAGCGTGCGGCATCCACGCCGGCAAACAGAGCTGCTGCGCTCACGATCCGCACCCGCACACCCGAGCGGAGCGAGAAGGAGAGCCCGAAGCCGAGGACCGAAAACGGCACACCGGCTCCCCAGAGGGCGGCGAGACCCCAGGCGAGGGGCGATTCGAGCGGGCCCGCGCCGAGCGCGCGCAGCGCCGACGGGCCCCACACAAACGTGCCGAGCGCACCAAGCGTCCCGACCCAGAGCCCCGTCCACGCTCCGCGCAGCGGGCGTCGCTCGTGGTGCAGGAGCAGAAGCCATGGAATGAGCGCCACGTAGGCAAGGCCCGCGAGACCACGCGGCGGCTCGGCGAGAACGAAGAGGCCGGCGCTCGTGAAGATCGAGAGCAGCGACGCCACCCAGGATCGGGTGATCCCCCGAGTGGAGTCACCCCACGCCTCGACAGCAGCGGCCGCTCTCGCCCCATTCAGTGCATGGCTGAGCGGGGTTCGTGTGCGGACCATGGCTCGACGCAAGCGTATCACCACCAAGTGTCATTTCTCACTTGATTGCGTTGCCGTCAAGAAGTATGACGCCAGGTAGCCGCTCCGGTGCGGTCTTCCGACGAGAACTCGCCTTTTTCGGCTGGAGAACGACGATGCGCCTGCGCCTCCTCACCTTGCCCCGCGCCCTGCGGGGCTTCGCTGCGTTCCTTGCCCTCGTGCTCACCCCCGCGTTTGCGATGGGAGCAACCACCGGCCAGGACACAGGTCCCAAGGATTTCAGCGTCACCCAGAGCACGGGGGAGGCGACGTTCTCGATTCCGATCCCGGTTCCCAAGGGAACGGGGGGATTTGCCCCCACTCTCACCCTCCAGTACGCGAGCCAGAGCGGCGACGGGCCCTTCGGCATCGGCTGGCATCTGACCCAGGGAGAGATCAGCCGCTCCACGCGCTACGGCGTTCCCACCTACAACGACGCGGTGGACGCGTTCGAGCTGGATGGCGAGCTCCTGGTCCGGGACTCCAGCGACGCGACCCGATTCCACACGATTACCGAGAAGTTCTGGCGCATTAAGCGCAACACGTCCTCCGACTCCTGGGAGCTCACCTTCCCGAACGGGGTGATCGCGCGCTTTGGCGTCACCGACCAGGCCCGGGTGCGCCAAACCGATGGCCAAAGCGGTCCGACCGGACCCGTGGGGCGCTGGCTGATCGAGGAGCTCGAGGACACGAGCGGGAACAAAGTTCTCTTCCAGTACACGACGTATCCGCAGGATCCCGGGACGCTCTATCTCGTGGGCGTCTCCTACAGCTACCAGGGGGGCTCGCTCGTCGGCGGGATCGAACGGCGGGTGGAGGTCAGCTACGCGGACCGGCCCGATCCCTTCGTCTCCTACGCTCTCGGGCGGCGCTCCCGCGTCTCGAAGCGAGCGACCGAGATCCGGAGCCTCGTCGGCGGGGCTCGCTTCCGCACGCTCCAGCTCCACTATGACGCGGCCCCGCCGACCGGCTCCTATGAGATTCCGCGTTCCCGCTTGAGCTCGGTCCAGCTCTTTGGAGCCTGCGACCCGGGGGGCTCGGGCTGCAGCCCGATGCCGGCGCAGACCTTCGCGTATCCCAGCGTGCCGTCCTCGACGACGGCGTCGAGCCGATGGCTCGTGAATCCCCCCGGCGTCCCGGCTCCCGTGAGCCCGGTGGCGTTCGACAAGACGGTAAACGGCGGCCCAGCGATCCCCCAGGGCGTCGAGGTAGGTGACGTCGACGGCGACGGACATGCGGATCTCGTTCAGGCCTACTACGACGGCTCGTCCTCGATCCGCCAGGTCTACCTCTACCGAAACGGCGCCTGGGTCCTCGACAACACGTGGTCCGTGCTGCTCAATAACCTCAGCTACACCGCGAAGCGGCTGCATTTCCAGAAGGCCGTCAACATTTGGTGTAACGGAGCGGTGGAGGGCGGCGGGGATACCCATCCCTACTTCGCGCAGGCGACTGCCTGGGGCGATGCGACCTCCGAGAGCAACAGCACCGACAAGTACTTCCTGCCCCAGGCGGTGGCGAAGCTCGTCGACATCAATGGCGATGGGCTCGCCGACATCGTCGTCTCGTACCAGATCGGCGGTGGCACGTTCGTCACCTGCACCGGAGTGACGACTGCCTTGCCGATCCAGTCGGTCCAGGCGGTGTGGATCAACACGGGAGATCCGCTCCTCGGCTGGCTGCCCGAGTCGGATCCGAGGGTTCCGGGGGGTCCGACGAGCTATGCGAGCTCGATTCCCCCTCTCGCAGCCCTCGTCACGAACCAGACACATGAGGGCGGGAGCGGCGTTGGCATCGGGGGAACCTGGCGCTGCTTCCATGGGAGCACCGACAGCTGCCAGTCGTGGAACTCGATGGTGTCCGATACGGGGGTTCGCTTCGCCGAGCTAAACGGGGACGGGCGACCGGACATCCTGGTCGGCCGAGAGGCCCTCGCGGGCCTCGCGATCAGCAACACGGCGCTTCTCAACACGGGGACGGGCTTCGTGAGCCACCCGGAGCTCGTGCCCCCGTTTGACTTCGCCGTGAGCTGTGGCGCGTGGGACGCCATGGACGACGGCTTGCGCGTCGCGGATCTGAATGGCGACGGCCTCGCGGATCTCGTGAAGACCGGAGGCAGCGTCGAATGCGGCCCGCCCGCGGAGGTCGGGCAGAGCGGAGTCTGGCTCAACACGGGCACCGGTTGGTGCGATGCCAGCGCCTGCCCCGAGGCCGCCCGCTACACCCCTCCCACCCTCCTCCCGTTCACCCGGCATTTCGACAGCGGGGCACCGCACTATCCCACGACGATGATCGACGCTCAGGTGCAGCTCGTCGACCTGAACGGGGACGGCTACGTCGACTTGCTGGCGACGGATGGCGTCTCGCCCTACGAGCTCGGATTCGGGGCGATGCTGCAGGATCCCACCCAGGCGACGAATGTCTGGGTGAATTCCTTCCCCTTCCGGCCCCTCTGGGCCACCACGAGCACCTATTTTGATATCAACACCCAGCAGACCTTCGTGGTCCCGACGGGCGTGCGCATCTTCGACGCGAATGGCGACGGCGTCGTGGACTTCGTGCGGAACCTGAGCGACAGCGGCGCTCCGACACCCTCGACGCTCGTCGCCGAGGTGGACTTTTCCGACCACCTAACGCTCTCCGACAACGGCGCCGGGGTCCAGACGACGCTCACCTACCAGGCGTCCACGCTGGCTTCGACGCCCGCCCTCGACACGCTGGCGCTCCAGGACGACACCGAGAGCAATGAGGGGGTCCCACGGGGCATGGTCTTCCCGGTGGTGGCCAGCCTTCAGACGACACAGTCCGGTCCGGCGCCGGATCAACAGACCCTCACGATGAGCTACGCGCGCTTCCGTTGGTGCCCGATCCAGCGCTCCGGGCTCGGCTTCCGCGCCATGGAGCAGCTCGACGTCGCGACTGGCCGACTCGAGAGAAGTTTCTTCTATCAGGCGCACGGCCGCGCGGGCGAGGTGTCGCGCGACGAGCTCTACCAGCGAGTGACCGACCGGCAGGGAAACAACACCGATACGCTCCTGCGCCAAATGATTGCGACCTGGGACGTGCAAGCCGGTGAGAACGTGACCGGCTCCACTGCGGGGGTCTCCGTCGGACGCATGACCGCGCAGACGACG
>Ga0316628_100005038_pt1 | contig 10491 bp, 9 predicted proteins | sample OWC_Aug_M2_C1_D5_FD_207648 | JGI IMG/M metagenome (GOLD analysis project Ga0316628, IMG submission 207648) | Wetland soil microbial communities from Old Woman Creek delta, Ohio, United States - OWC_Aug_M2_C1_D5_C | ecosystem: Environmental > Terrestrial > Soil > Wetlands | place: USA: Ohio... | reverse complement strand
GCATCGCCCTCAGGATGGCCAACGACGCAAATAAGGGTTGGCCATGGCCTGGCGTGCGCGCGCCCGGTCGGCACGGGAGCGGCCGCGGCCCGCATGGCCCCGCTACTCGATGATGCGCTTGAAGCTCACCGAGGCGACCGTGAACATCACGACCAGGAACACCGCTATGGCGAGGAGGTCGATGGGGAGCCCGCTGAGGTCGCCGCTGATCATGAGGCCTCTCACTGCGTCGACGACATAGCTCACCGGGTTGACGAGGGCGATCTCCTTGAGCACGTGGGGCATCATCGAGAGAGGGTAGAGCGCCGAGCTCGTGAAGAAGAGCGGGAACGTGATGGCCTGGCCGATGCCCATGAACCGCTCCCTGGTCTTGAAGAAGGAGGCGATGAAGATGGAGATGGCCGCGAACCCTCCGGCCGCGAAGAAGATGACCAGGAAGGCCCCGAGGAGGAAGAGCGGGTTGGGGACGAACCTCACGCCTATGACGAGCGCGATGGGGATGATGATGAGCCCCTGGAAGATGGCCCGCACGCCGGCGGCCATCGACCGCCCTATCACCGTGGCGGACCTCGAGACGGGCGAGACGAGCAGCCGCTTGAGGATGCCCGATTCGCGCTCCCAGACGATCGTCAGCCCGTAGAAGATCGACACGAACGTCGTCGACTGGATCAGCACACCGGGGGTGATGTAGTCCTGGTACTTGAGGCCGCCCGTGTCGATCCCCCGGACGTTGCCCATTATCGTCCCGTAGATGGCTATCCACAGTACGGGCTGCACCGCCCGCGTCCATAGCTCCATCCTGTCGTGCCTGAGCCTGCGCAGCTCGAGCTCGATCATCACGCCCACGTTCTTGATGGATTCCATCAAGGTCATCCCACCTTGATCATGCGCCTCGTCTGCCGGGTGTCGACCGCCCGACCGCCCTCCTCGAGCCGTGCCCCCGCGTACCGCAGGAACACGTCGTCGAGCGTGGGCGCCTCCATCGTCACCCGCTTCACCGCGACGCCCCGCTCCCGCATCGCCTCGATTATCGCCGGCAGGGCCATCGAGGCATCCTTGACGACGAGGCTCAGCTCGGCCCCAGCCGCCGTCAGGTCAGTCACTAGGTCCATGCCCCTGAGGTGGTCGACGACGGCCTGCGTGGCGGCCTCACCGACGACCGTGAGCTTTATGAGCTCCCCCCCGATGGACCGCTTGAGCTCGTCCGGCGTCCCCTCGCCCACTATCTTGCCCCTGTCGATTATCGCGATCCTGTCCGCATAGTTGTCCGCCTCGTCCATGTAGTGCGTGTTGAAGAACACGGTCGCGCCGTGTTCCCTCTTGAACGCCGTGAGCTCCTCCCACACGACCTTCCTCGCCGAGGGGTCGAGCCCGATCGTCGGCTCGTCCAGGAACAGGATCTTGGGCTTGATGAGCAGCGTGCACGCGATCTCGAGGCGCCGTATCATGCCGCCCGAGTAGGTGCTCACGACCCTCTCCCTCACGTCGTCGAGGCCCATCTTCGCGAGCGCGTCCTTGATGGTGCCGTCCCTCGTCGACTTCGGCACGCCGTAGATCTTGGCGTAGATGAGCATGTTCTCGTACCCGCTTATGTCGGTCCACACGCTCATCTCCTGCGGCACGTAGCCCGCGAGCCTCCTGATGGCGGCGCCCTGACGGGCCGTGTCCAGGCCGAAGACCTGGGCCTTCCCTGTGTCGGGCCGCAGCTGCGTGGTGAGGATCCTCATCAGCGTGGTCTTGCCCGCGCCGTTGGGCCCCAGCAGCGCGAATATGCTGCCCTCCTCGACCTTCAGGTCGACGCCCGCAAGGGCCTTCGTCCCGCCGCCATAGGTCTTCGTGAGCCCAGAGACGTCCAAGGCTGGCTGCATCCGCACGCTCCCTCCAGGCAAGGTATGGGCCTGGCGGAACGATAAAGGGTTCTGAAGGTGCCCCGCGTCCCACATGCCGAAGGCGAAGGTTTGAAATGGCCGCACGCGCTCGGATTTCGCGTGAACGGCGAGGAAGGGATAGGCCGGCGCATCGACGAGCTCCGTGGGCGCCCCCTCGAGGGGCTGCTCGAGGAGGCGTGGACGGTGCGCATTGCGCGGTGGGGCGACCGCATCAGCATGTCCACCCCCAGCGTCCACCCCTATAGGACGCCCGACCACCGCAGCACGCCAGGCGCTTGGGCACAGTTCTCGGTCACCGGCAGGGAGTGCTCGCTGGGCTGCGCGCACTGCGGGGGGCACGTGCTCGGCATGATGGAGCGTGCAGAATCCCCGGAGCACCTGCTCGAGGTGTGCCGGCGGCGCGCCCGCCACGGCGGCCTGGAGGGCATCCTGCTCTCGGGGGGCTCGATGCCGGACGGCACGGTGCCGCTCGGGCCCTACCTCGAGGCGCTGCACGAGCTCAAGCACATGGGGCTCGAGGTCCTCGTCCACACGGGGCTGGTGGACGACGACCTGGCCAGGGGCCTGGCGAGGGCGGGGATCGACCTTGCGATGACCGACATCATCGGGTCGCAGGACGTCGCCGCCCGCATCTGCCACCTGGACCGGCCCCCCGAGGCGTGGGGGTCCTCGCTTCGCGCGCTCTCGCGGGCGGGGGTCCCCGTGGCGCCGCACATCGTGGCGGGGCTCGACTGGGGCGGGATGGGCCACGAGTGGCGCGCGCTGGAGATGTCGCTCGCCGCCGACCCGGTGATGCTGGTCATCATCGTGCTCACGCCCATGGAGGGCACCGAGATGGCGGAGGCGTCGCCGCCGCGGCCCCAGGAGGTCGCGCGGCTCGGGGCGGTCGCGCGGCTCGCGGCGCCCAACGTCTCTATCGCGCTCGGGTGCGTCAAGCCCAGCGGGCCCGCCCGCGGGGCCATCGAGCGCGGCATGGTCGACGCGGGCGTGAACGCGGTCGCCTACCCGCTGCCCGCGACGGTCGAGCACGCGCGCGGTCGCGGGCTCAAGGTCGAGTTCGACGACAGGTGCTGCGCGCTGCTAGGGACGCCCCCGCTCACTGCGCGACCATGAGGTCCAACCCGCGCTGGTAGAACAGGTCGGCCCGCTCGGGGTCGCCCAGCTCCTTGTAGGCGTAGCTGAGGTTGTTGCACGCGTTGGCCACCCACCGCTCCTCCCCCGCCCTCGTGAAGAGCTCGAGCGCGCGCTCGTAGTGGCCGACCGCGTCGCCCCACCGCTCCTCGAGCCTGTAGGACTCCCCGACCAGGTAGCTGGCCATCGCTGCCTGCCCCGCCTCCTCCTTGGGGTCGAGGTTCCTCAGCGCCTCCTGGAGGTGGGAGCGGGCCTCCTTGGGGGACTCCGCGTCTATGCGCATCTCCCCGAGCCTGATGCATGCGGTGGCGATGCCCCTGCCGTCCCCCGCCTCGCGGAACGCCTTGAGCGCGCCCTGCAGCTCCCGCTGCGCCTCGCCCTGCCTCTCGAGGGCGCTCAGCACGTCCGCGATCGCCAGCCTGCACCTGGCCGCCCCGGGCGCGTCGCCGGCCGCCTCGAGGGCCCTCCTCGCACGGCGGTCGACCTCGATGGCCTGCTCGTGCTGCCCCCTCCTCGCATGGAGCAGCCCGAGGCGGCCCAGGATGCGCCCCTCCGCGGCCCTGTCGCCCGCCCCGACGGCGGAGTCGAGCAGCCTCGTGTAGACCGCGATGGCGTCGTCGGCCTGGTCGAGGCCCGCGAGGGCATCCCCCCGCAGCATCTCCGCAATGGGGAGCGCGGCCGAGGGCAGGGCGCCCTTGGAGGTCGCCTCCTCGACGATGGTGAGGACGTCACGGAGCAGCGCGCCCCTGAGCACCGACTCGCCGGCGCGCGACAGGGCCTCCACGGCGGCCCCCGCCTCCTCCGCCCTCGCGAGGTGGTGGGCGCGCTCCACGACGGCCTCGGGCCCCCTCCGGCGGGCCCAGACCTCCGCGGCGTCCCTGTGGTAGGAGAGGCGCTCCTCCGGCGTCAGGCGGTCGTAGAAGAACTCGCGGACCAGGTCGTGGAGGTCGACCATCCCCTCGCCCGTGTCCAGGACGAGCCCGCGGTCCTGCAGCCGGTCGAGCACGGACGTCCCCCCGCCCCGCGACGAGGCGGCGAGGGCGGCCTCCCTCGGGACGGCGCCGCGGTGCACGCAGAGCGCCGCCAGCGTGCTCCTCTCCCCGTCCGTCAGGCCGTCGAACACCTGCTCCCTGACGAACGCCATCACGTCCTTGAATGGCGCGGGGCGCCTCGCTTCCCGGAGCAGCTCGAGGGCGAGCGGGTGGCCACGCGTCGTCGAGTAGAACCGCTCGAACTCCGCGTCCGACATCCCGCGGCCCTCGAGAAGCCTCCTGGCCGACGCCCTGTCCAGCCCCTGGAGCTGCAGCTCGCCCACGACCTTACGGACCACCACGTGGCGCCGGTCGTAGAAGCTCGGCTGGTAGCGGGACACGAGGAGCAGGCTCGGCGAGGCCCGGCCCTCGAGGACGTCGAGGAGCATCGCGAACAGCTCGACCACGGCGGGCGGCGCCTTGTGGAAGTCGTCGAAGACCATGACCCCCTTGAGGTCCTGCAGGTCGGTGTAGAGCGGGTCGAGCACGTCGCTGAGGGAGGGGGCGGGGCGCTCCGCGAGAGAGCCCAGCGTTGCCCGGCGGCCGGTGTCCGCGAGGAACCCGGCCATGGCGCCCAGCACGCCAGGCATCGTGTCCCAGGAGTGCATGGTCACCCACAGCACGTTCGTCTCCTTGCGGAGGTCCTCGACGAGCCTGACCGCGAGCGAGGTCTTGCCGATGCCCGCGATACCGTGGAGGACCACGATGCGGTCCTCCCCGAGCATGCGCTTGAGGGATGCGAGCTCGCCCTCCCTCCCCACGAACGTGCGGGGCTTGGGCGCGCGCTCGGTGCGGTCGACCATCTCGACCTTCTGCGCCCACCTCGCGGCGGCCCTCTCGAGGTCCAACGTCCCGTCCTCGCCTATGCCACGGAGCAGCTCGAGATAGGGCACCTTGGGCCCTGCCACCTCGGGAACCTCCGCGAACGCCATCTCGGTGGCCTTGCCCCCCTTGAGCACCTTGACGCGACGGGCCCCGAGGTCCTCCTTGAGCTCCTTCGCGCGCGCGAACCCCTGCGGCGTGAGCGCGTATATCTTCTTCTTGCGGAACTCGCCCTTGACGCGGCTGGTGCGCTCCTCCACGAGGTTGCCAGCGACGAGCCGCTTCATGGCGCGCGGGACGTTGCTCCACGCGATCCATATGGCCTCGCCGATGCCGCGCTGGGCCATCGCCTTGGGGACCTCGAAGTCGTCGGCGAACCTGATGTAGCCGTGGAGGTGCAGCAGGATGCGGTCCTCCACCTTGACCTGCTCAATCCCCATCAGGGATGGGATTGGTTCACAGCGTATAAAAACCGCACGGGAGCGGGGCCGAGGACGGGGGGAGCCCCCCGGGGGGTCGCCTTCCGCCGCTCCCAGGCCCTGCTCCAGGCAAAGCTTCAAAACCACCAGGGGCGATACTCTCGCGGGTGGGGAGTTGGAAATACGCATCCTCGTCGACGACATGGGCCCGGCCGGGGTCCCCACCGCACGCGGGTTCAGCGCGCTCGTCGACACGTCCGGCCCGCGCATCCTCTTCGACGCCGGCCCGGACGGCGAGATGCTGCTCGGCGCGCTCCAGCGCGAGGCCATCGACCCCAAGAGCATCGACCTCGTCGTCATCTCCCACGCGCACCCGGACCATTACGGCGGCCTGCCAAGGCTGCTCTACGACCGGCCACGCCTGGAGGTGAGCGTGCCCGCGGGCGCGTCCTCCGTCATCGCCCGCAAGCTGCCCAAGACGAGCGTCATCAGGGGCGAGCCCGGCCCGCGCGACCTCGCTGAGGGCGTCCGCCTCACGGGCGACATGGGCGGGGCGATCCCCGAGCAGGCCCTTCTTCTCGAGTCCGAGGAGGGCTGGGCCGCGGTCGTCGGTTGCGGCCACCCGGGCCTTGAGGCCATCGTCGCGGTCGCGGACGGCGACCTGTCCATCCTGGTGGGGGGCCTCCACGACCTCAACCCCAACCAGTCGATGCTCTCCTGGGTGGGGCGCATCTACGCGTGCCATTGCACGCCCAACAAGCGGGTCCTGTCTCATAGGCTCGACAACGTCGAGCTCGGCGTCGTCGGGACGGTCATCCGCGTCCCCTAGGCCTAGGAACCGCCGCCACCGCCGCCGGCCGACTCCTGCCCCACGAACTCCAGGTGGTACTCCTTCCTGACGTCCATGATGAGCAGGAGTGTGCACTGCGCTTTCGCGACCTCGAACCCCCTCTCGACGACGGCCCTGCACCTCCTTGGCGCGCGGACCGCCACGTCGAACCTGAACGTGTCGAAGACCTCGAGCTCGCCCTCGGCCCTGAACGTGCCCGTCACCTTGGCGGTCACGCCGTGGATGCGCGCGCGGCGGGCCTGCAGGAAGCGGACGAGGTGGTTGACCATGCAGGCCGCGGAGGCCGCGAGCACGAGCTCACCTGGCGCGGGGCCGTCGTCCGTGCCGTGGCGCCAGAGCGGACCGTCCGCGACGATCTCGTGCTTCCTGGCCTTGCTCACCGTCCTGATGCCGCCCGTCCATTCAGTCTCGACCTCGAAGACATGGCCCTCCGGCTGCCTGATGTCGCACTTGGCATCGGTGCGCCCGCCCGTGCCACCCCTCCTGGCCAAAGCCCCCCCTCCGCCACCCGCGCGTCCCCGGACCACCGCTCACGGGCCAGTCTTCTTGATGTAGCTCACGAAGACCTTGCCCTGCTGCTCCTGGCCCAGGAACGTGTTGCCCGTGCGGTTGCACCACGCGGGCACGTCGACGGCGACTCCAGGGTCGTCCGCGCGCATGGCCAGGACCTTGCCCTGGGGCATCGTCTTCATCTTCTTGGAGAGCTGGACGATGGGCATGGGGCACATGAGCCCCACGGCGTCGAGCGTTTCGTCGGCTTGCATGTCACCTGCTCCTGCGCCCGTGCGAGGGCATTCGCCTCACATAAGGCTTGCGCCGCGCCAGGGAGCGGTCCGTCCGGGCCGCACGCGACCAGTGCCATCAGGCCTGCCTATCCCATCCTCCGCCGCGGGAACGTTTATGTAAGGTCCATGCAATACCGTGCACAGATGTCCAGAACGTATGCCGGGCCGAAGGCCGCTGGAGAGGCGGGCAGCTGCACCGATCTCGTGCGGTGCATGTACAACCTCACCGAGCTCGAGATGGACGCGCTCGGTGTGCTCCTCAAGCACGGCACGATGGGCGCGGACGACCTCGCGAGGAGGCTGCGCCGCGACCGCAGCACCGTCTACCGCGGGCTGCAGAAGCTGGTCTCCTGCCAGGTCGTGCGGAAGGAGAGCCGGAGCATCGATCGGGGCGGCTACTACCACGTCTACACCGCGCTGCCGCGGGAGGAGATCCGCGCCCGCCTCGAGCATTGCATCGAGGAATGGCACTCGAGGATGTCCGGCCTGATGGAGAGGTTCGACGAGGACCTCGAGGGGATGTGAGGGATGCCGAGGCGCAAGGGCGGGGCGGCGACCGGGCACGACCCCGGGCGGTGGGCCCCCAGGGTCGCCATAGTGGGCGGGGGCGTCGCGGGCTACTCCGCGGCCTCGCGACTGCGCCGCACGTTCCCAAGGGCGGAGGTCCACGTCTACGACCGCAACCGATGGCACCGCTACTCCGCGTGCGGGATGACGTTCGCGCTCGAGGGCCTGTTCCCCCTCGACAGGACGGTCATGCAGACCCCGGACCAGAGCCGGGCGACGGGGCTGGAGGTCGATGAGGGGGTCACGGTCGAGTCGCTCGACCTGGACGCGAGGAGGCTGCGGCTCTCGGGCGGCCGAGAGGACCCCTACGACGTGCTCGTCCTGGCGACGGGCCGGAGGGCGTTCGTGCCACCCGTACCGGGGCACGACCTCCCAGGCGTGATGACGTTCTCGAACTACGGCGATGCGGAGCGCGTCCACACGCTCGCGGCCAAGGCCAAGCGGGCGGTCGTCGTCGGCGGGGGTGCGATCGGGCTCGAGACCGCGGTCGCGCTGCGCGCTGGTGGCGCTGAGGTCACCGTGGTCGAGATGCTGCCGCACCTGCTGCCGCAGATGCTCGATGAGGACCTCGCGCTGCCCGTCAGGGCCCACCTCGAGGCCAGGCGCATCAGGGTCCTGACGGGCGCCAAAGTGGACCGGTTCGTGGCGGGCCCCGGTGGCGGGGCGGAGGCCGTCGAGGTGGACGGCGAGCGGCTCCCCTCGGACCTCATAGTCGTGGCGGCCGGCGTCAGGCCGGAGACCTCGCTCGCGGACGCGTCGGGCCTCGACAAGGGGGGGACGGGCGGCTTCGCCACCGACGCGCACCTCCGGGTGATGCGCAAAGGACGGCCCGTCGAGCGCGCCTACGCGGTGGGCGACTGTGCCGAGGTGCGCCACGCGGTGACGGGCCGGCCGACGCTGAGCCCGCTCGCGTCCACGGCGCTCTACGAGGCGCGGAGCGTCGCGCTCCACCTGCTCGACGGCGCCCACGAGCACCGCCCGGTCGTCTCGCCCGCCGTCGTCGTCGTGGGCGGGGTCCACGCGGGCTCGGTGGGGCTGACCACCCATGCGGCAGAGGGGGCAGGCCTCGGCCCCTGGGCCGTGACCGTAAGGGACCTCGACAGGTCGCGCTACTTCCCGGGCGCGGGCGAGCTGCACCTCAAGCTCGTCGGGGACTCGGGGGGACGGCTCGTGGGCGCGCAGTGCGTCGGCCCGCGCGACGTGAAGGAACGCATGAACCTGCTCGCCGTCGCCATATCGGAGGGCATGGCCCCCGAGAGGCTGGCGGACGTCGAGCGCGCCTTCTCGCCCGCGGTGCAGCTGCTCCAGGACCCGATGCTCACCGCCCTTGACGAGTTCGTCGCGAGGGCACGGGGCCTCAACGGCTAGCGCTCCCGTCTCCGGGAAGCGAAGGCCAGCGGCGCGGCGGCGGCCACCATCGCCACGATGGCGGCCATGTGGCCAAGGCCCGGTTGGTCCTCCCTCTTGGACGCCTCGCGGGTGATCGTGAAGTTGACATCAGTGACGAGGCCGACCCTGTCGGTGGCCTGGACGTGCACGATGTTGGGGCCCTCCGCGATGGTCGTGAGCGTGCTGAAGGACCCGTCCCCCGCCACCGCGACCTCGACGCCCTTCACCTTGACCGTGGAGCCGGGCTCGACCGTGCCGCGCACTCTGATCTCCATGTCCTTCGTCCTCGACCCATTGAGAGGCTCCGTGATGGAGATGCTGGGCGGGGTCGTGTCCAGCACTGCCCTCAATGCGTAGGATGGCCCCTCGTTGCCAGCCTCGTCGACGACCGCGAACACGATCTCGTTGAAACCCTCCTTGAGCGCTACGTCGAGGGCGAGCGGTCCAGCCCCCTCCGCGATGCCGAGGCCACCACGGACCGTCACGCGCACCCACTCGGACGGGCGGAACGTCACCCTGACCGTGGGGCTGGTGGCGAGGGGCGGACCGCCCTCGACGGTCACGAACCGTCCCCCGACGTCCTCGACGTCGACCTCGTACGCGGGTTGGACGACGTCCTTGAGGACCACGATTCTCTGCTCGGCCCGATTCCCCGCCATGTCCGTCGCGATGAGGATGAAGATGTTCTCGCCGCCCGCGATCTGCAGGACCCTCGCGAAGAACCCGTCGAGGACCTCGATGGGCAGCCCGTTCAGCGTGAGCCTCTCGAGGTCGGACTCGATGACGTCGCCCTTGAGGCTCAGGGTCTCCTCTATCGTGAAGATGCGGTCCCCCACGGGCTCGGCGATGTCGATCACCGGGGGCGTCGTGTCGACGTGGAAGGTGGCGTTGGCCGTGGCGGCGTTGCCCGCCTCGTCCCTGGCCATCACGATGACCGTATACTGGCCATCGGACAGGTTCAGCAGATGGGCGTATCGGGTCCATCCAGGCACGAGGGGGACAGGCGCCCCGGCGACCCACAGTGACGCCCCGGCCTCGAGCCCGCCGTCGATCTCGACCGCGCTGGTGTTGATCCATTCCCCATGTGTCGGTCGGGTGATCCAGACATCAGGGGGGCGGGTATCGACCAGGAACTCGACGATGATGTGCCTCGAGTTGCCGGCGCGGTCCGTGCACTCGAGCTCGAGGGTGTACGGTCCGTCCTCCAGGTGGCCGCTCATTGCGAAGTGGCCTGTCGCATTGGAGAAGCAGGCCCAGTTGCCGAGCGTGACGTTGCAGAACGGCTCGGTCATCCCCTCCACCACCACGATGCTCGTGTTGATGAGGGTCCTCCAGCCAGGATCGAGGGTGATGGTGGGGGGTTCGAGGTCGACGTGCAGGTCCGCGAGCATGAAGGTCGTCACGCCACCTGCGCGGTCGGTCGCACGGAACAATAGGCTGAAGGTCAAGGAGGACCCGCCGATGAAGGGGTTATATGTCCAGTTACCATCCTCGGGGAAATAGACATCTTGGGGGTGGAACGGCCAATCCACGATGGTCATATTGAGCCCCGCGAGGCCCGAGCCCAGGTCGCTGACGTGGCCGGTGACCAGGATCTGGTTGGTCGCG
>Ga0316628_100005036_pt1 | contig 10493 bp, 9 predicted proteins | sample OWC_Aug_M2_C1_D5_FD_207648 | JGI IMG/M metagenome (GOLD analysis project Ga0316628, IMG submission 207648) | Wetland soil microbial communities from Old Woman Creek delta, Ohio, United States - OWC_Aug_M2_C1_D5_C | ecosystem: Environmental > Terrestrial > Soil > Wetlands | place: USA: Ohio... | reverse complement strand
CAGGCGGATCCGGCTGTCTTGGCAGAACTGGGCGAAGATTTTGCAAAATCTGAGGAACCCCTCACCCTCTATCGAGGCAAGGGGTGTGAGAATTGTAAACAGTCAGGGTATTTGGGAAGAATGGGGATTTTCGAACTCTTTTTTCTAAACGAAAAGATTAAACAGTTGATTTCAGAGAAGGCCTCCACCCAAATCATCCGACAGACAACGAAGCAACATATCGGAATGCTCTCTTTGAGAGAGGACGGCCTTCATAAAGTATTGAAGGGAATGACAACGCTTGAGGAAGTAGATCGTGTCGCTTACAAAGAGGTTTTTGAGGTGTAAGTGTTTGACTTTCGGGGTCTCCTCCGAAACAGGTTGTATTTGAGAATCCAGTAGAGGGCAGCGATGCCATCTTTCCAGCTAATCTTTTTCCCCTCTGTGTAATCCCTGCCCCAATAGGAAATAGGAATTTCGTAAATACGACAGCCCATTTGGGAAATCTTGGCTGTGATCTCAGGCTCAAATCCAAAACGATTACTCTCAATTTTTATTCTTTTCAATACCTCGGCCAGAAAGACCTTGTAACCCGTCTCCATATCGGTCAGGTTCAGGTTCGTCAGCATATTGGATAAAGTACTGACAATCTTATTTCCTATGGAATGCCAGGAAAGAAGAACCCGGTGAGGCCCTCCAAGAAACCTTGAACCATAAACGACATCCGCTTTTCCATTCACAATAGGGCCAATCAATTTAGAATATTCAGAGGGATCATATTCCAGATCCGCATCCTGGATGACCACCAGATCCCCTGTGACATGGGGGATGGCTGTGCGAATGGCCGCTCCTTTTCCCTGGTTCGTCTGATGACAAAATAATTTTATCCCTTCTCCAGACTCTCTCAGGAGATCACGGGTTCCATCGGTGGAGCCGTCATCAACAACAAGGATCTCTTTGTCCAGCGGAACCTCTCTCACCTGATGAATTATCTTGAGGATCGTATGAACCTCATTATAGACTGGAATGATCACAGAAAGCTTCATATCTTTTATCCCTTAGATCCCCGCCGAGGCGCTCCTCTATGCCTTCGGACCCATCCAATTCCAATCAGACTGATGATTGCCAGAAAAGTGATGATGGCTCCTACTTTAAAGCTCAAGGGATCATAGACAAATTCCACCTCATGGGTCCCCGCCATGAGAGGAATTGCCCGGAAGGCATAATTCGCGCGATAGATTTTTTCTTCCTTGCCATCGACGTAAGCCTTCCATCCCGGGAAGTAAGTATCACTCAGGACCAAAAAACTATTCTCTGCCGCTCTCACACGGAGCTTGAGTTTATTATTGCTTTCAGAGAGAATGTCAGCGAGCCCCTGCCTACCCCAGGCAGGAGGGGGATGGGGTTTCCCTGCATGTTTTATCCCTCCCCTCTCTCCACCCTTTCCCCCTTTGGGGAGAAGGATAGGGTGAGGGGGTTCTTCCTCAAGAAGGACTTCTCTATCCGGATGAAACTCCCGGCTATTTAGTTTTGAAAGGATCTCCTTTGAATCTAAAACCCTGAAATCCTTAACCAGCCATCCGCTCGGAAGACGGTTGTTATTTTTATATAACTTGATCGTATTTTCTTTTAGAAGATCTTCCTTCTTCCCTTGAAGTCCTTCAAGCCTTACAAAGATGAGTTCAAAGCGAGGGTCTTTTTCAATGGGGGTCACGGAAATGACATATTTCACGCCATAAAGGTCCATCAGATTGGTCGAAGAGATTGACGGGGTCCCAATCAATGCCCTATAAACATCCTCAATTCTTTTGAGATGGATGACGTCAATCCCCCACGCGTCATGCAGCCTGTAAAGGAGATTCATTGTTGGTAAATGTTTTTCCTTCAAGTAATCAATGTAAGTTGCATGACCCACTAAAATAGGCACATCCTGCGAAATGGTCTTCGCCGTTGAAAAAACCCTGAAGCGATCAGGGTCCGAGGAGATAATCTCCAAAATTCTGGTTTTCCTGAAATAGTCCGAGGTTCTTTCCCTTCCGTAAAAACCCATGTTCCCGAAAAGGTCTGCCATGAGGAAGAATACCAGTAAACCCTTTGCCCATCCTCTCCATTTTACCTCGTGGCCAATTCTCAACAAGAGAAAGAAAAGGGCGAGATAGAAAAGAAATCTTTTGGCATTATAGAGGTTCACCGAGACGTACTGGAAGTCAGGGAAGTCCATTCCTTTCGATTTAAGGAAATGCTCAACTTCTTGATGGCCTAAGACAAGGCCTAAGAGCATGAGGCCAGAGATGAGGGAGAAGAGGATGAAGAGGTTCCTGCGCCTCTGATTCCCACTCTCTCTCGAAAATTCTGTCAGTCTCTGGAAACCCAGACCTGCTGTCATGGAGAGGACCAGAATGAAGATGTAGAGAAATTTAACCGGATATCTTATGCCATTGAAAAAAGGAACATACCGAAAAACAAATGGGTAGAGAGGATTATAATGACCGAGCGATAGAAAAAGGGAAAACAAGATCAGAGAGAAGAAGAGTTTACGGTCCTTCCCGAACTGCCTCTCCCCGGTTGGGGAGAGAGGAGGGTGAGTGGTAAGGAAGAAGGTGAGGCTCAAGATAAAGGGCAGTCCACCGGTGTAGAGGGTTTTGAGCCAACACTGTGTGACCCAATATTTTTTCATATCTAAGAAATATCCATAGGCATCAGGAAGAAAAAAGAGAAGGATATCCTTTGGGGCAAAGCTCCATATGGTAGCCTCCTCATAGGAAATCCCCTCCCCCCGTATGGAATGAATCCACAATTGGAGAAAAGGGACCAATTGGATGGCGGATAGCAATAAGAAAATGATGGAGACGATAAGGAGGCTTTTGAATCTACTGAATTGACTCTTTATACGTCCCCAGTAAATGGGGACACTGCCAATGAATTTGTAGCGTCGGGGTTTATCCCCGACGAATATAATCTCAGGACATGGAGAAAAAATCATCATGAAAAGAAGAACCAAAAAGTTGCCGTAAACAATTTCAATCCCACCCCCAAAGAATGAAATGGCAGTGAAAATAGCAATGAAGATTTCGTTTTTGAATCCAGGGTGGATGATCGCTCTTCTAAAAAACAACATAATCAGAGGAGTCCAGATGACGGAAAGAAGACAATTGAGAAGGGAATGGACAGAAAGAAGATAGCCACTGAGCATGAAAATTAGGCCTGAGATAAGAGACCCTGTGGAACCTACTTTCAAATCTCTTAGAAAAAGATAAGTAAACATTCCACCCAGAAAGAAGTGGAGGATGATGATCGTATCGAACGCCAAATCAAATGGAAGGACGAAGAAGAGACTATTTAATGGGTAAAGGATTCCATGCTGAGGGTTAGCCAGAAAGGGGTGGCCTGAAAATTGATAGGGGTTCCACAAAGGGAAATCCCCATGTTTGATGCTTTCCACCCCAAAAAAACGGGGGGGAATAAAGTAGACTCCGAGATCCCGTTCTGTCAGAAGGACTCTTCCTTTGAAAAGGTCATAAAAAAAGAGGAGGCAGGAAAAAAAAAGGGTCAGAACAGCCAAGAAATCGGTTGAACTGACCCATTTGATTTTTCCTTTTATCTTTTCGATCACACCTTCTTTAGAATTCCCAATTCATTAGAATGGCATTCGTCGAGCAAGCAAATCTAAGATCTAATGCTTCTATTACCATGTTGTTGTGGCAGCCGAAATGAGTCCATAAGTGGTCGGAGCCTGTGGTGTGGGTGTAAGAGTAAACACGTAAGAATACCCTCCTGCGGTCATAACAAATGTGGTAGCTGCAGTAGCGTACTCAATACCTTTCAATTCGGCTACATCATTAGCAATATCGCCCATCGTGTAGGTAGCAGTGGTGTTCCCCAAAATATTTTTACCAAATCTCATCGCGTTCGCACTCCTTAAGGACCCTAGGACACCTCTTGCTGTCCCATTTGCAGCATCTTCCGTCAGATCCAAGTATTTAGGAATGGCAACAGCTACTAAGATTCCAATGATGACGATGATTACGATCAATTCAATCAGTGTGAAACCCTTATGATTTCTCATTCTGCTCCGCTCTCTTTTCAGGATGATTGAATAATTTCAAATTCCTATATAATAAGCCCCTCTATTTTGTCAAGTCTTTTCGTCAGAGCAACACCCATGCCAAATAAAACTTTTTCCATTTTTGGGCTTCATGCTTTGTCCACGAAGGGTGGGCAGGATCAAGACGAAACAGGAGTTTCCCCTCTCGCTTTAATCAACTCTGCGATGATGCTCACTCCAATTTCTTCCGGGGTTTCGGAATGGATATCAAGGCCAATCGGAGCGTGAACCCGATTCAAAGCCTCTTTTGGAAGTCCCTTTTCCATCAGATTTTGATAAAGAGTCCGAATCTTCTTCTTCGATCCTATCATCCCAATGTAACGGGCATTCGTTTTGACCGCCTGTTCCAGAACAACCCCGTCGTAGAGATGGCCTCGTGTGACGATGACAATATAAGAGGACTCATCGATAGAGAATCGATCAAAGCATTCCTCAAACTCTGAGACAATCACCTCATCTGCCTCAGGAAAACGTTCTCGATTGGCAAACATTTCACGGTCATCGATGACCACCACCTTGAAATGGACCCTCTTGGCGAGAGGAGAGAGTTGCTGAGAAATATGTCCTGCTCCAAAGATATAGACGGTGGGTTCTGAGAGGATGGGTTCGAGTAAGACTTCCATCTTTTTCCACGAAGCATCTTTCCTTCCTGATCCTAAAACGATCACTCTCGGCTTCTTTTCATTCAGCAATGCCTCAGTTTCTTCCAGAATCTTCTGTTCTAATTCCTTTCCATTGAAAAGAGAACCCACTTGCTCGCCGGAAATCTTAAACAAGGCTTTTGACCTCTCACCCTTCGGGAAAACACCATCCATTGAGATTAGAGTAGCAAGGACAGCAGCTCCTCCTTTCTGTTTCATTTTCATCACTTCTCGATAGATAGGGATACATTCTTCCTGCAGGGGCTCTACAAAGATGTCAATATTCCCTCCGCAGATGAGCCCCCCTTCTGCCAGTTGCTCTGCCGTCAAACTAAAGTGGAGAACTCCTCCTTCCTGTTTTTTCATCACCTCCCGAGCCCCCTGCCATACTTCTGCCTCGACACAGCCTCCGCCGATGGAACCAAAGGAAGAGCCGTCTTCCTTAATCAAATATTTCGCCCCTACCCCTCTGGGAGCGGACCCCACACGGGTGATGAGAGTCGCAAGAACCAACTTCTCTCTCTTCTCTAAGGCCTTTATGATTTCACCATAGATGTCTTTCATAGCTATCTATTTTACTGTTTTCTACCCATATTGTAAAGTTTGTCGGATCTCTGGTTCTTATTTCTTTGGAGCGGGCTTCTTCTCTATCTTGGGAAGTTCCTTATCCATATCCCTATCTCTTGAGGCAGCAAGCGACAGGAGGTAAAGTTTATAGAATACCGGATCAGCCCATAACTCGACCTCAGGGGCTAGATCCCCGACATAGGCGGATAAGGGCGGCATATTATTGTAGGCATTAAAATTGACCGAGAGATCTCTCAAAGATTTATAGAGTTTGATCGAGCCTGCGAGATGGTTTGGCTTTTCTTTCAGCAGCTTCAGTTGCTGCGTTCCGGTTTCAATCGATCCCCGGTCTTCCTCCAGTTTGTTCATCCAAAACTTCCCTTCCTGATACTCCATCGTGATCTCCCCTCCCAGGATGGCTTGGACCAGATTCTTATGAACCTCCTGCGTCTTTTCCAACATTTCATTCACTCGATTCAACAGTTCAGCCTTCTCCTTTTTAGAAGGCTCATATTCTTTGGTAGAGGCCTTGCTCAAAAAGTATTGCAGGGTGTAATCTTCTGCAAAGCCCAGAGAGGCCCAACTTAGAAAAAGGATAATCCCTGCCAAGAAAAGCTTTCTGTATCTCATTGCCATCCCCCTCGTTTCGCTATGCGCATAGCGCTAAGCGCTTAGCGTCTTTCATTAGACGGGAACATTACCTCCGCCACCGGGAGTTCACTTCTTAGCTGCCCTAAAACTACCCTTTCAATTTGTGAAAATCCTTTTTCCAAAAGTTCTTTTCCTATTTCCCTGCCCCACATCATCCCCTCTGGGACATCCACCTTATTGATAAAGGCGACCCTCCTCGATGAATGAGGAGCTCCCTTAAAGATGCCCTGCGGATGGATCATTAAAATGGCCATGCCTTTACAGGTCATCTTCTTTCCCATGGGAGTTCCTGTTAACTCCGAAATTCGCTCTGCCTGAAAGAGATTCTCTTCGTTCAATTCTTTTCCAACGCCATCCACTCCCAGGAGGCCTATGACGAGAGTTGTGTGGGAAGGGATGACAGGTTCCCATTCCCTTGGAGCCTTAACTGGACGGCCTGCTGCACCATCGGCCTCGATAATCATCATATCGATCTCAGGAGAGGTACAGAGAAGCCCTACCAAATCTGTAGATATCCCCTTTAGTTTCCTCGACTCAAGTCTCTCACGGGCAAGGGTGATATGGCGGAATTGGTCAATATGTTGCAAGGCCAGTTGCTTCAGTTTGTCCTCATCGGAATGGACAAAGAGACAGGGGGTCTCCTCTGAAGAGGGCTCCATGATCTTTGTCGTCGTGGTCGTCACCACTTTTTCCCCGGCCAGAAGCAATTCTTTGGCAAGGCGAAACATTAAGGTCGTCTTCCCGCCTGCTCCGACGAGGCTAATTACTTCTTTTGACTTTAAGTCTAACGCTTCTTTTATGGAAGTCTTTATCTCTGCGCCTTCTCTGTTTTTCAAAAATCTTTCAGTTCTCCCTCCCACTTCACCCCCTCACCCTTCCCCTCTCCCTCTGGGGGGAGAGGGTGGTGGGTCAGGATATACACCATTCCAATATTCCACTATTCCATTCTTCCAATTTTTCTCCTACCGGTTAAACCCATACAGAATGGCCTCCAACACTCCACCGCCGATCGATCTCGCTTTATCGGAGATGGTAAAACAGAATTCCCTTTTCCCCCTCGGATCGATATCGCCTACTTTCATCCCTTTCTTTACTTCTACTCCCTCCCGGATCAGTCCCCTGACGATACCGCTGATCTTCGCCATCACGGGAAAATCATCTACAACAGCAACAACCGAACCCTTATTGACCCGGTCGCCAATCCACTTTTGAGGATGAAAGACCCCTTTCTTCATCGTTCTTAAGAGCCTCTCAACGGCATAACCTCCGATATTACCCGGGATGCCTGTGTCCGGCTCTGCCGCCCCTTTCAGGATCAGCCGGCCCAGGTCATGTCCCCGATTCGTTTCGATCACGATATGGACATCCTTGCCAGCATAGAAACCCGGGCCGAGGCCAATGACCAGGGGGGCTTTTTTGATATGGGTTCCCAAATTTTTCTTAGCCATGATGGCATCAACGAAGACATCCGGTTTCATAAAACGTCTTGTCTTCTTTCCATCAGGATCAACTAGAATGGGAATTTTCCCCTCCTTCCATACCGAATGAATTTCCTCGGGTTTGGAAATGAACTTTGACCGAACCCCTTCGACCTCTTTTTCGGCTTCGTAAATCGCTTCACAAAAAGAAACTTCTCTTCTTACAGCAATGGGATGGGGAATTTCAAGCATGCAAACCTTGAAATGGGATTGATGAAGCCGATGGGCTACTCCACTGGCCATCTCCCCTGCCCCTCTGATCAAGACAGTCAATTCTCCTATGCTTCTCGCCAATTTCATTTCAATCCCCTTTTTCATCTCTTCCCCCCTCCCTTCTTCCCTCCCCACCTGCGGGGGAGGGAGAGGGTGTGGGGATTATAATCTCGCCAAGTATCGATATCTTTGATGACTCCCTCTGATCTTACCGGAATGGTTTTAATCTGTTTAGAATATTTCAACAGGATGGGCTTTCCTCCCGTATCCCCTCTCAATTTCAGTAATTTCTTTTCATACTTCCGATGAAAGATCACCGGATGTCCCTTCATGCCCCGAAAAGATGGAACAACGATCTCCCCTTTTCTTTGGTGAAAGGCACGGAGGAGGACATTGATCGTCCTCGTTTTGAGAAAGGGTTGATCGCCAAGGGAAATGAGAATCCCTTCACTTCTGGGATCCATGACCTGAAGGCCCTTATGGATGGAGGTGCTCATTCCCCGCTTATAATACGGATTGAAAGTGACTTTTACCTTTTTGGTTGGGCTTGTAGTCCTCTTTTCAAACTGTCTTCTCATTCCTTCGTTCTGCTTATTGAGGACTACAATGACCTCCCCCACCCTGGATCGGAGGAGCGTATTGAAACAATGCTCAAAGACGGTCTCTCTTCCCCAAGGGAGGGACAGCTTATTCACCTTCATCCGTTTTGACTCTCCCGCTCCGAGGAGAATGGCGGAAATCATTATTCCCTTCCGTTCTCACTGAAACTTTGATAAATTTAATGTGTTTTCACAGCTTCTGTCAAGCTCACGATCCCCATTGAAATTAAACCAAAAGAAAGAAGGAGGGTGAAAAGATGAACACATGGAGATATTTCCTATGTCTGATTGGGCTCACGATTTTCCTAATCCCGCAGGCAGGGTTCACTCAGACGGAACCTCCCGTAAGTGAAAATACAGAGGCCTGCTTGGCATGCCACGCCGTACTCCATCCGGGAATCGTGTCCGAATGGAAGAAGAGCCGCCATGGCCGTATCCTGCCTTCCGAAGCCTTGAAGAAGGACAAGCTGGAACGAAGGATTTCGAATGAGAAAGTTCCCGATCTCCTGTTGAAAACTGTGGTCGGCTGTGCCGAATGCCACACCATGAATTCGGAAAAGCATAAAGACACGTTTGAACACAATGGCTTTAACGTCCACATCATCGTCACCCCTTCTGACTGTTCCACTTGCCACCCTGTTGAGGTCCAACAGTATGGTAAGAATCTCATGTCCCATGCCTATGGAAATCTCGTCAATAACCCTGTCTATCGAAGCCTTGCTGATGAAGTCAATGGAATGAAATCTTTTGAAGCCATGAAGATCACCTTCAAACCCCCTGATGTTGAAACCAATTTGGACTCTTGTCTCTACTGCCACGGGAGCGAAGTCAAGGTCAAAGGGAAAAAGTCCAGGAAAACATCCATGGGGGAGATGGAATTCCCCGTTCTCTCCGGTTGGCCCAATCAGGGGGTGGGTCGGCTAAACCCCGATGCAAGTAAAGGGGCGTGTACGGCATGCCATACCAGGCACCAGTTTTCAATTGAAATGGCAAGAAAGCCCTACACTTGTTCCGAATGTCATAAAGGTCCCGATGTCCCTGCTTATTCGGTCTATGAGGTGAGTAAACATGGAAATATCTACAACGCATTAGGTAAGGAATGGAGCTTTAATTCCGTACCCTGGGCAATCGGGAAGGACTTGACCGCCCCCACCTGCGCCACATGCCATGTGAGCTTGACAGTGAATCAGGAATCCGGAGAAGTCATCGCTGAGAGAACCCATCAAATGAACGATCGCCTCGCCTGGAGGCTCATGGGCCTCATCTATGCACACGCTCATCCTAAATCTCCAGATACAACAATCATGAAGAACAAGTCTGGGTTACCTTTGCCAACCGAACTCACAGGAGAACCCGTCCCTCAACTTTTAATCGACAGCAAAGAACAATCCAGAAGAAATGCTACCCTCCAAAAGATCTGTTTCTCTTGTCATAGTGACCAGTGGGTGAAGGCACAGTTCACCCGTTTTGAAAATACTCTGAAGACAACGAATGAGAGTACGCTTACGGCCACAAAAATTCTGTTATCCGCCTGGGAGAAAGGAGCGGCCAAGGGACTTGCCCAGAAAGACAGCATCTTCAATGAGGCCATCGAAAAGAAGTGGGTGGAACAGTGGCTTTTCTATGCAAACTCCACCCGGTTTGCCTCTGCCATGATGGGAGCGGATTATGGAGTTTTTGCCAATGGCCGCTGGTACTTAAGCAAGAACATCCAGGAAATGATCGACTGGCTCGAGTTTAAACTCCAAAAGCTGCCGGAGACAAAGAAATAGGAATCAGTGCTTCAGCAGGACCCTTGCACCAATTTGATGAGTTCGTAAAATTCTTGTAGAATAATTTATTCGGGTTATTGCTGCAAAAGCAGGCCTTGCCCCACGCTTGATGCGGGGAATCCATATGATTTATCTGGTTCCCTGCTTTCGCAGGGACAGCGTCTGGATTACTGCTGGAGTTTACCCCGTACTGGATACGGAGCAGGAGTGACCTTTTTGTTCAAAACCCATCTTTAGAAAGGAGTTTGTCTATGATCATCCAATCGTTTTTTGTCAATGGTTTATCTCATATCTCTTACATCATGGCAGGTTCAAAGACCTGCGCCATCATTGATCCGCGCCGGGATATCCAGATCTACCTCGATGCCGCCAAGGCCATGGGTGTAAAAATCACCCATATCCTTGAAACTCATCTTCATGCCGATTTTATCTCTGGACACATGGATTTGGCTGAAAAAACCGGAGCAAAGATTTATGCGCCCAAGGCA
>Ga0316628_100005035_pt1 | contig 10493 bp, 7 predicted proteins | sample OWC_Aug_M2_C1_D5_FD_207648 | JGI IMG/M metagenome (GOLD analysis project Ga0316628, IMG submission 207648) | Wetland soil microbial communities from Old Woman Creek delta, Ohio, United States - OWC_Aug_M2_C1_D5_C | ecosystem: Environmental > Terrestrial > Soil > Wetlands | place: USA: Ohio... | reverse complement strand
TTGGTATTTTCCTTGAGAAACGTGTGTCCGCCGATGATGCAATTATCGCCGATCTCGCACCCGTCCATGATCGTCGAATTGATCCCGATCAGGCAATTGTCGCCGATCTTGCACCCGTGAATGGTGCAACGGTGGGTGATCGAGCAGTGGCTGCCGATGTAGGTTCCGGTGCTGGCGCCGACATGCAGCATGACGAAATCCTGGATGTTGCTGTAAGGCCCGATGACGATTTCCAGGTTTTCGGCGCGGGCGACCACATTGCACCAGACGGAGGCATTCTCCCGGATCGTGACCTTGCCATAGAGTTGCGCCGAGGGATGCACAAAGGCGGGGTTCTGCAGGGTGATGTCGGGGCCGAATGCGGGCACCGCGGGCTCCTTTGCTCGATCTACGCCGGTCCAACCTTGTTCCATATGGCCTTGAAAGGCCAGTGCGGCCGTGCCGGCATGCGGAACAGAGGACCGGCTGGAGGTTAACGCAGTGTGTCCGCAGCCGTCATCGGTTTACTTGCCGCGCTGCCTCCTCCGCACCCGATCAGTTGGCCTTGTCGAACAGGTCGTCGACCGCTTTCTGGTCGCTGGCGCCGGCAATCCCCTTCTGCAATTCGGCTTGCCGGTTCTGGTAATAGGCGCTGCGGAGGCTGGCGTAGTAGTCGAGCGATCCGCGGCGCAGCTCATCCAGCGCATCAAGCACCTGCTCGCGCTTCGATATGCCGGCCACTCCGGCGCGGCCGAGCAGGATGTTCTCGTTCACCAGATAGGTGAAGGGGTCGAGGAAGGTGTCGGCTGCCCGCCCGGTAGCATCGCGGAGGTTCGAGGGACCGAGCAGAGGCAGTTCCAGATAGGGCCCGGCGCCGATGCCGTAGGAATAGAGCGTCTGGCCAAAATCCGCATGATGGCGCTTCAGACCGAACCAGGGATCGGCAACTTCGAACAGGCCGAGCACGCCGACGGTACTGTTGGTGAGGAAGCGGCCGACCGAGGTGCCGGCATCGGCGAAAGTGAACTGCAGCACGTCATTGGCAGCCACCACCGGCTCGTTCAGATTGCCGAGAACATTGCGGATGCCGCGCTTGATCGGGTCGGGGGACTTCCCATAGAGCCAGGCGACCGGGCGCAGAATGAACAGATCCACGACCTCGTTGAAGGCATGGAAAGAGCGGTTGACCGGTTCAAGCGGATCCCAGGGCTGCTCAGGCCCGGAAACATCGTTGCCGGTCGACCGGCCGTCCGGCGGCTGCGTCGGCGCGCGCTCGGGCCCGGGCGGGACACCGGGCGGCAGCGGCGGTTGCGGATAGGCCGGCGCACCGGCATAGCGCTGCAGCACCGGCTGGTCGTACCAGCTTGCCGGTACCTCCGAGACGGGGATCGGCGTGGCGGCAGGCAGCGCCGGATTGGGCGGTGCGGTCGGTATGCCGCGCTGGGCCAGTACCGGCTGGCTGTACCAGTTGCCCGGCCCGACGCTCGCCTGGCCGACCGGCGGCGCGGCACTGCGCACTGCGGCCGCACCCGGCACCGAGCCGGCGAGACCCGGATAGTTGGCGCCGACTGCGGCCAGTATCGCAGGGCGGGCGGCGGGTGCCTGGCTCGCCGCATGATCGACGATTTGCGCTGCCAGATCAGGCCGCTCCGCCACCGCGGCCAGGACCGCCGCGGCGACGTCGCCTTCGGCGCGGATTTCCGCCTGGCGCCGCTTGGTTGCGGCAAGGTTCGGATTGCCGAGGCTGGCGTAGAGCGCATCGTCGGCGGCGAGGCTCCGCTGGCTCATGCTCACCGCACGATCGATGCCCGCGGCGAGGTCGGACGGCAGCGCGGCTTCGGCCGCCATGGCGGGTCGGGCCGCCTGCAACAGGGCCAGGCATGCCAGCACCGACAACCAGCCGGCGCGCCGGCCGGCGCGGCGGTTCCGCGGGAGCATCATGCCGGCTCCTAAGGCGCTTGTCGGGGTTTGAACGCCGCCGCCCGCCGCTCAGCCTCCGCCACCTGCGCCGGGCTGAGGCGTGCGGCCAGCGCCATGCGGTTCTGCTTGGCCAGGCTGTCGCCCTGGCGTTCCGCCAGGATCAGCCACATAAGTCCCTGCACCTCGTCGCGGCCGACACCCTCGCCCTTGACGAGCCGAACGCCGATATGGCTTTGCGCCCGCGGATTGCCTTGTTCCGCGGCGGCCAGAAACCAGCGCGCTGCCGCTGCCGGATCGGCCGGCGTGCCGACGCCGTCGCGGAACAGCTTGCCAAGGTTATATTGTGCCTGGTCGGTGCCTTTCTCGGCCGCGGTGCGGATCAGCAGGAAGGCCTGTTCCGGATCCTTCGGCCCGCCCAGACCGTATTGATGCATTTTTCCGAGGCTGTAGGCAGCCCGCGGCAACCCGGCCTTGGCGGCACGCTCCAGCCACTGCCGGGCCTTGACATAATCCGCCGGATCGGCGGTTTTGCCGAGGTAATGCAGGCCCAGGCTCTGTGCGGCCTCGGCCATGCCCTGGGCTGCGGCTTTCTCCCACCAGGCCACCGCGTCCTTCGCGCTTTCGCCGACGCCGCGGCCTTCGTCGTACATGATGCCGAGATTGTACTGTGCCTTGGCGTCGCCGGCTTCGGCAAGCGGGCGCCATTCCCGCAAGGCGGTGGCGAAGTCGCCATTTTGATAGGCGGTCCAGCCGGCGCGGAAATCGGCCCAGGCCGGGTTCGCGCCGACCGCCAGCAAGGCGAGGGCGAGCAGCCCCTGCCTGGCGCGGCGCCAGCGATTGTGCCGGATGATCGACGTTCCCATGACCCCTAGCGCTCCCCCATCGCCCCGTCTCATCAAGCTTGCATCCAGACCCCTGATCAACGACCGGCCGTAGCCGCTGCCGCTTCGGTTCTCGCCCTGAGTGCGACCAGCAATCCATCCATGCCGGAACTGCCCACGACAGAGGCGAATTCCTGGCGTTGCGTCAATGCCATGCTGACATTCTCCACCATGACATCAATGATCTTGAACTGGTTGCCGGCGGCGCGGATACGCCAATCGCACTCGAGCGGCGGCCCGCTCGGCCGTTCGATGCGGGTATGCACCAGGGCATCGCGCTCGCCGGCCGGCTTGGCGCCGACCACGCGGAACGCTTCGCCGGCGTAACCGCCGAGCCGCTTCGAATAGGTCTTCAGCACGAACTCACCGAACAGGCGGGTATATTCGTCGCGCTGTTCGGGCGTGGCTTGCTGCCAGTAGCGACCAAGGACAAAGCGGCCGATGAAGGGAATGTCGAAGCCCTGGGCCAGCAACTGTCGGAATACCGCTTCGCGCTGTTCCAGGCTCATGTTCGGCGTCCGCAGCGTTGCGATCGCCTGGTCGCCAAGCCACTGCACGAATTGCGCCGCCCCATTGGCATCGGTCGACTGATTGGCCCGGGCGACTGGCGCGACGGCGGGACTGAAACACACTGAAGCCAGCGAGAACAGCAGTAATCGACGTGAAACCATGGTCGCTTCGGAACCTGAAATGCCGCTGCCATGGTCCCATGTCCGCATCCTGCTTGCAACCGATGTCGGGTGCGAAGCAATGCGTGCCGGGGCGGGGACGGTACTGTCGGCGGTGCGGCCGGGCCAGCAGGTCGCCACTTGAGGCGACGTCAGGCCAGTTGGGCGGCGCGGGCGGCTTCCAGGCCCCAGGGCGCATCGGCCAGCCATCTGGCGAAGGCGACCGGATCGACCGGGCGGCTCATGTGATAGCCCTGGGCAATGTCGCAGCCGAGCGCGGCGAGCGCGTCCCAGGTCTCCGCGTCCTCGACACCTTCGGCGACCACCTGGAGCCCTAGACTGCGACCGAGCTCGACGATGGTCCGGACGATCACCGAATCGTCGTTGACGGTGCGCATGTTCATCACGAAGGACTTGTCGATCTTGAGTTCGCTCACCGGCAGTTTCCGCAGATAGGCGAGCGAGGTATAGCCGGTGCCGAAATCGTCGATCGACAGCCGGACGCCGAGCCGGTGCAGGCGGTTGAGCGTCTCGGACGCGCGCACCACATCGGCGATGATCGCGCTCTCGGTGATTTCGAGCACCAGGCTCTCCGGCGGCACCCGCCATTTGGTCAACAGCCGCTCGACGGTGTCGCCAAGTTCCTGGTTATGCAATGACAACGCGGAGAGGTTGACCGAAACCGAAAGATCGAGGCCGAGACTGTGCCAAACCTGGGTCTGCTGCAGGGCCGCGTTCAGGACCCAGCGGGTCAATCCCTCGATCACGCCGATCTGTTCCGCCAGGGGGATGAAATTGTCGGGATAGATCAATCCTTGCGTCGGATGCTGCCAGCGCACCAGCGCTTCGGCACCGCAGATCCGCCCGGTGCGCATGTCGATCTTGGGCTGGTAATGCAGCAACAGCTGCTGCTGTTCCTTGATGGCCTCGCGGAGATCATGGGCCAGCGACAGTTGTCGGCCGTGATCCTGGCCATCGTCACCGGAATAGACCGCAAAGCCCACCGCATCGCGCTTGGCGATACGCACCGCGCTTTCGGCGCAGGCGAGCAGCTTGTCGGCGGTCATGCCATGCAGCGGCGACAGGGCAATGCCGACGGCGCAACTGATGGTGAAACGATGGTCATTGATCAGGAACGGCCGGTTGATCACATCGAGCAGCTTGCTGGCGGCGGTGACGGCGCCGGTCAGGTTGCCGCCGGTCGGCAGCAGGGCGGCGAATTCGTCGTCGCCGATCCGGGCGATCGAATCGGAGTTCCGCAGCGCCTTGAACAGGCGCGCGCCGGCTTCCGCCAGCAACCGGTCGCCGACGCCGTGGCCGAGACTCTGATTGATGGTGCTGAACTGGTTGAGATCGAGCAGCAGCATCGCCATCGGCCGGTTCTCGCGCTGCGCCAGGGCCAGGGCACGTTCGGTCCGGTCGAAGAACAGGGCGCGATTGGGCAGCTGGGTCAATTCGTCGTGCAGCAGCCGATTCGCCAGCTCGCGTTCAGAATCGCTCAGTTGGCGCAGCGCCCGATGGGCGCGCACGGCACTAAGCAGGCTCAGGCACAAGCGTTCGCCGGTCAGTTCGCCGCGCGCCAGGCAATCGGCCGCGCCGGCATCGAGCAATTCGCGCGAACGTCCGGTATCGCCGCCGTCGGTTATCATCACGATCGGGGTATCGACGCCGTCATCGCGCAAGGCCGCGATCGTGGCGGCGCCGTCGAAGGCAGGCATGGCGATATCGATCAGGGCGCAATCGTAGCCGTTGCCGCCAAGCGCGGTGCGCATATCATGATTGCCGCCGACCGTATCAAGCTCAAGCTCGACACCGGCGTCAGCGAGACCCTGCTTCACGCTGCCGAGGCTGCTCACCGGGGAACCGGCGAGGAGCATCTTGAGACGCTCGATCTTCAAAGGACATCACCCTATTGGTGCGGGGAAGACAACCACCCGGTACGTTTCTGCAACTCCGCTTTCCCGCCTTGAACTCCGCAGCGATGAACAGGCTTCCAGTCGCGGCTCCTGTCGGACGCTGCTCCAGCTATAGGCCGATGGGCGTAAACAACCTCTTAACCCGCAGTGCCGGCGCGACCATTTTCGGCAGAAATCCGGGTGGTATGCCGGGATTTTCGGCCAAACCCAGGCAATCCGGCGGTAAGCCGGGGTCCGGCGGTCGGCAACTGCCGCGGGCGGCCGCCCCGGCAGCAACGGCCCTTGCGCTATTTGGAGGTCGCGACGAAGACGCCGTCCCAATCCGGACCGGGGGGGTTGACCTGGTAGAATTCGACCCGCTCTTCATAAAGATCGTACAGGTGCGACAGCCGGCCATCCAGGTCGCGGCATTCGGCAATGAGCTGGCGCGTACTCGGCCATTGTTGACCGCGATAGGCCCGCAACATCCGATCATGCACTTCCGCGAGGGCGGTGAATTCCGGCGAGTCCCTGGTCGCGCGATCGCCCAGCAGCGTGAAGATCCGTACCGCTTCCTTCTTGCCCTTGACCGCGATCAGATCCAGTTCGAGATGGGCCCAGTCCGGCGCCTTGGCGCGGGTATTCTCGCCAATGACGATGCCGACGCCGTAATTCTTCGATTGACCCTCGAGGCGCGACGCCAGGTTGACCGCATCGCCCAGGACCGAATAGTCGAAGCGCTGCTGCGAGCCCATATTGCCGACCACGCATTCGCCGGTATTCAGCCCGATGCCGATGTTCAGGGGATAGAAGGTCCGCTTCTCCGCCTCGGCTTCCTGGCGCAGTTTCGCATTGAGCGCGTCAAGTCCCCTGAACATGGTAAGCGCGCTTTCACAGGCATGATTGGCATGCTCGGGATCGTCGAGCGGCGCGTTCCAGAACGCCATGATGCAATCGCCCATGTATTTGTCGATGGTGCCGAGGCGCGCCATGATGATGTCGGTCATCGGCGTCAGGAACTGGTTGATCAGGTGGGTCAAGCCCTGCGGGTTGGCCTTGAATTGCTCCGAGATGGTGGTGAAGCCGCGCACGTCGCAGAACAGGAAGGTCATCTCGCGCAGCTCACCGCCAAGCTTGAGCCGCGACGGGTCGGCGGCGAGCTGTTCGACCAGCGTCGGCGACAGGTACTGGCTGAAGGCGCCGCGGACCTGCCGCTTCTCGGCCTCGGTGCGCAGATAGCCGATCAGCATGCCGGACAGATAGACCACAAAGGCCGCCAGCGACGGCGTTACCGGATCGAACAGCAGCAGGTATTTGGTATAGGCGTACCAGGATGTCGCAAAGGCGCCGCCGATGCCGAGCGCGCCCACCGAGGCCGAGGTAAGGGCGCCGGCGGTCCTCAACAGCAGAATCAGGCCGCCGCCCAGTACCAGCACGAACAGCCATTCCGCGCCTTCCGACCAGTCCGGACGCGTCAGGTAATGACCGAGCAGAATTTGTTCGATCGCCTGGGCATGCGCTTCCACGCCCGGCATCACCGGGCTCAACGGGGTCGGCCGCAAGTCGCGCAAACCGGCGGCGCTGGTGCCGACGAGAATGATGTTGCCTTCGACCAGCTTCGGATCGAAGTCGGGACTGAAGACTTTCCAGGCCGGGATGTAGCGCGATGGAACCGGCTCGGAATAGTGAATATACATCTGGCCGTTGCGGTCGGTCGGGACGATATAGCGGCCGACCTTGAAATTGTTGATGCCGGTGTGCTCGCCGAAGCTGGTCTCGCCGCTGGCGCCGGACGCCTTGATGATGAAAGTCCGCGCGCCCTGCGCCACCCGCAGCGCTTCGGCCGCGAGCGAGGGATAAAGTGTATTGCCCTGCCGCAGCACCATCGGCACCCGCCGTAGCACCAGGTCCGAGTCCGGCTCGAAGTTGAAGCTGCCGTTGCCGACGGCCGCCTGTTCGATCTCGGGCAGATTGACCACTGCGCCGGCGTAATCCTTCAGAAACAGTCTGGGGTTGTCGCCGCTGTTGGCAAAGGTTCCGCGCACCACCGGCTTCGCGTCGTTCTTCTCGTCGGTCAATACGAAGCCGGTGACAACGATATTGGACTGCTTGACCACATCGGCGAAGACCTTGTCGTGATCGGGCAGGGCGCTCAGTTCCGCCTTGAGATGGCCGAGGTCGGTCGTGGTCGACCAGAGCGAGGCGACGCTGGCGGGGGACGTGCGGTCCGGTTCGGCAAACACGGCGTCGAAGGCGATCACCGCCGCGCCGGCATTGGCCAAGGTCGCCACCATCTGCGCCACATAGGTTCGCGGCCAGGGCCATTGCACCTTGAGTTTGGCCAGGCTGGCGTCGTCGATGTCGACGATGCGCACCGGTGCCGGTTCGTAGGTCCGGGGTTGAATTCTCTGGTAATAGTCGAAGATCACCAGCCGCGCATTGGTCAGCAGGCTGAGCGGGTCGTAATAGCGCATGACCAGGGCCAGGACCAGCACCAGGGCCGGCACCAGGACCGGTAACAGGCGGTTCAGCTTGCGCATCGCTCTAGTCCATCAGCCGGCGCCAGATTTCATCCATTCCGGCATGATGCTCGCCGACCAGCGCCAGCAGCTTCGGGTCGAAATGCGCTGCCGGGTCGATGCGATCGTCGCCCTGCAGCAATATCCGCATCGCCTGCTCATGGCTGAACGCCGGCTTGTAGGGTCGCGCCGAACGCAGGGCGTCATAGACGTCGGCCAGAGCGACAATGCGGGCCGAAATCGGGATATCTTCGCCCGTTACCCCGTTCGGATATCCGGTGCCGTCCCATTTTTCGTGATGATACAGGGCGATTTCCGAGGCCATGCTGAGCCGGTGCGAGCGCGACAGGATCTGGTGACCATAGACCGGATGGTTCATCATTTCGTGACGCTCATCCGGCGTCAATCCGCCCTTTTTCTTCAACACCGCCGCATCGACGCTCATCTTGCCGACGTCGTGCAGTTGCGCGCTGTAGTGGATTTCGTTGCAGAAATCCTTCGACATCTCCAGCAACTGGGCCAGGTAGTGGCTGTATTCATTGACGCGGACGATGTGATTGCCGGTATCCTCGTCGTGGATTTCGGCGGCGCGCGCCAGCAGGTTGATCGACAGCATGAAGGCGTCTTCGGTCTCGGCCTGCAGCCCGACGATCTGCCGGCGCTGATCTGCCAGCAGCCGGTTGCGCTGGCTGAGCTTGACGTTCTTCGCGCGAATCTTCTCCATCATGTCGGCGCGCTCCACATGACTGCCGACGATCTGCGCGATCGGCCCGATCAGCTGGCCATGCTGCGGATCGAACGGTATCGGATCATCCTCGCCATCCGTCCGGCGATTGATCAGCTGCACCACGCCGATGACCTGATCCTGATAGTTCTGCAGTGGAAAGCACATCATCGAGCGCGTGCGATAGCCGGGGAATTCCGCGGCGGGATTGAACCGGTAAGGCTGCCCGGGAGGAATCGCGTAGACGTCCGGCAACATCAGGGTCTGCCCCGAACGCGCGACAAATCCGGCGATGGTCGGCGATTCGATCGGCAGCTTGTAGCCCCGCGCCTTGAGTTTGATGCGGTCGTTCTGCGCGCTGGCGGCTTCCAGATGGCGTTCCCGGCCGTGGCGCCGGACAATATAGATCGTCCCGGCCTCGGCACCGGTCAAAAGCCGACTTTGCAACAGGATCTTGCCCAGCAGTTGCCGCACCGATTGCCGCGGCTGCTTCTCGACAAAATCCAGGAATTCGAGCACTTGGCTCATGCAGGACTCGCGCGCGATTGTGCGCGGCAGCCTAGCGCGAAAAGCCTAATGTTCCAACAACGGCCGGTTACTGCATGGCGTGTCGCGGCCGTCGCCGGCGGGCGGCGGTTACTTTGTGATTTGCTTCAGGTAGGCGATGACTCCTTCGCGGTCGTCTTCCTTCTTCACGCCGGCAAAGGCCATCTTGTTGCCGGGAACCGTCGCCTTGGGGTCAGCAAGATATTTGTCGAGTGCCTTCTCATCCCAGACGATGCCGGACTTTTCCATGGCGGCGGAATATTTATAGCCGGCTACCGAGCCGGCCTTGCGGCCGAACAAACCGTGAAGATTGGGGCCAACCGAGCTTTTCCCGTCGGCGCTGACCAGATGGCAGATCTTGCACTGGTTGAAGATCTGCTTGCCCTTGTCCAGGTTGCCGTCGGCCAGCGCCGCATTGGCGCCGAATGTCAGCAGGATCGCCGCGAGGCCGGCCATTCCGAGTGAGCGCATTCCGAATTCTCCTCTAGCAAAAAAAAGCCCTGATCCACCCGGGCCGGCGCCTGATAGCACATTCGACGCCGGTCTGTCAGGTCCTTCTCGACCAATGGCGCGCCACGCCCTGCGCCGCCGGCCGGCCTACCGGATTTAGGCATGGTCTGCGGCCGGACAAGGGCTTGGCTCGGGCGTTTTCGCCGCGGCCCCGCCAACGCCGGCCGGATCGCCGCACCTTCTCTGCCGGATGCAGGCTCGCCGACCCGCGGTTCCACGGCCACGGATCGGCCACTCGAATTCTGCCGGGGCGAGGTGAGCGGCGTCACCCGACCCGCAGGTTCCCGCGCTGCAAGGCGGCCTTCCGCCGGGGGTGCCGCGTTGGGAGGCGAAAATTAACAGTCACTTAACCTGGATGGTGCAGTCTGGTTCCATCAAGCGCCATCTGGCGCGTCCTAGATTTTCGGGAGCGGTGTGGTCCGGTGTCCAATACATTGAATCTGACTGCCGCGGATGTGCAGCGATTGATGACCGATGCTTCGGCGTCGGTCCGCGCCGAAACTGCGGCCAAGGTGGCGCACGCGTTCCAGGACCAGGCCCTGACCCGGGGCGAACGTGATATTGCCGAACAGATCTTCCGGGTCATGTTGCGCGATGCCGAGACGCGGGTGCGCCAGGCCCTGTCGCAGAACCTGAAGGACAACCCCGAGGTGCCCCACGACGTGGCGCGGACGCTTGCCGGCGACGTCGTCGAGGTCGCAGCACCGATGCTGGAATTCTCCTCGGTGCTGACCGAGGCCGATCTGATCGAGATCGTGCGATCCCATTCGACCGAGCATCAGCTGGCCATCGCCGGCCGCAGCGACGTCACCGAACCGCTGTCGGAGGCGCTGACCGACGGCGGCGATGTG